>ODAK010000881.1_pt1 | contig 33930 bp, 32 predicted proteins | sample 1539591 | NCBI WGS metagenome assembly ODAK01 (sample SAMEA3539303, study PRJEB22396) | soil metagenome | biome: tundra; feature: field; material: soil | place: USA | collected 2010-05 | depth 0.15 m | reverse complement strand
GATCTTCGTGCTTGCCGATGTAGAACCAGGGCCAGCCGTAGAAGCCGCCTTCTTTAACCGAGGTTATGTAGTCGGGCACGAGGTTGTCGCCGAGATCGTCGCGTTCGTTGACGGAGGTCCAGACCATGTTGGTAGAAGGATTGATGCCGAGGCCAACGGGGTTGCGAATACCCGAGGCGTAGATCTTGACGAACTTGCCTTCCGGCGTGTACTCGAGAATGTTGGCGCGATGTTCTTCGGAAGCTGCAGAGTTGGAAACGTTGTCCGCCGAACCGACGGCGATCAACATTCGGTTGCCATCGAGGAACACGATGTCGCGGGTGCTGTGATTGCCCTTGGGCGGGATGTCCGAGATCAGCGTTTCGGCGGGGCCGGTGGCCTTGAGGTCGCCGTTCTTATAAGGGAAGCGGACGATGGAGCCGGTGTTGCCAATGTAGACGTATTGCGGATTCGAACCTGTCGGATAGAAGTTGATGCCGAAGGGCACTGTGAGGCCGGTCGCGAAGGTGGAGATTTCAGGTTTGCCGTTGTTGTCGCGAACGATCTTGATTTCGCCGGCGGCCTGTTCGGCTACAAAGAGATCTCCATTGGGAGCGCGGCGAATCTGGCGCGGGGCTTTGAGGCCTTCATGCGCGTATTGTTCGACCTTGAAGCCGGCGGGGGCCTGCGGCAGGGCGCCTTCGGGACGCGGTGCGGTGGGTCCGAATTTACCCGGCGTCGCGGGCATGACTTCGGGGAGGTCGGCGACGGTGATCTTGCGGAAGGTGCCGGGCTTCAGATCTTTCGCATCGACGTAAACCGCTTTGCCGGTGATGATGTCTTTAATGCCGTTTGTCGAGGCCTGAATCATCCACACAGTAGCGAGTCCGAAGAACACACTGGTGGTCATCCACATCAACTTCTTCATAAGTTAAGCTCCATTGGGGTCGTGCTTATTTTATCCCAGCATGGCTTTCCAGGTTTCTTCGTCCTTACCAATACTTACGAGTTTGCCGGAGCGCACGAGGGGGAGGCGGAGGAGTTTGGGATCGCGCTCGACCTTTTCGATGAGCTGGTTGTCGGACATTTTGAGGTACTTGAGGCCGGAGTCGACCCAGGATTTGCTGTCGGTGTCGATGAGGGCGGCGAGGCCGAAGCGGTCGGTGAAGCGCTTGATCTCGGCGGGGGCGAGGGCTTTGCGGGTGAGGTCGACGAAGTGGATCTGGGCGCGGCGTTCTTTGAAGAAGCGCTCGGCGGCGCGGGTTTCCTGCGAGTTTTTGACTCCGAAGATCTGGACGCTTACCATGGGTTCATTTGATTTTGCCAAACCGATTTTCCCCGGCGATAAAATTTGCCGTGGGTTTCCCCGCGCTCACGCTTGGGGTTATAAGGCAACACAGCCCCGAGGGTAAGGTTCAGCGAGACATTCCAGCGGCGGCTGTACCGAACTTGTTTTGGATAGAATCACTTGAACAGGAGACCTCGATCATGCGCTCTGCCCTTGTCCTTATCGGCGCCGTTGCGATTGCCGGCGTCGTGGCTTACACCGGTTACTACCCGCTTCATGTGCGAGCCGCGACTGGACCGATCCCGCTGAACTGTAACCGGGCTTGTCTGGAGGGGGTGGTCGATCAGTTTATTGCCGCTTTTTCGGCGCACGATCCGAAGCGGCTGCCGCTTTCCGAAGACGTGATGTACACGGAGAACGATCAGAAGATCGACGTGGGCGACGGGTTCTGGAAGACGGTGGAGGGTCCGGGGAATTACAAGCACGTTTTTGCGGACCCGGAGTTCGGGCAGGTCGCTTTCATGGGGACGATGCGGGAGGCGGGGACGCCTCTGCTGGTGAGCGTGCGGCTGCGCATCGAGCTGGGGCGGATCACGGAGATCGAGAGCTTTCTTTACCGAACGGGCGGCGGGGGGCCTTCGGGAATTCCGACGCTGGATAAGCCGGGGTACAAGCCGGAGGACATGTGGATGAAGTCGATCCCGGCAGCGCAGAGGCCGACGCGGCAGGAGATGATCGCGGTGGCCGATGGGTATTTCACCGGGCTGCAGAAGAACGACGGCAAGGGGATCAACGGGACGGGGACGTATCCGTTCACGAATGATTGCCACCGGATTGAGAATGGCGCACCGACGACGAATGTGCCGAGGCCGGCGAACGAACCGCCGGACACGATCAATGGATTCGCCATGGATTGCATGTCGCAGTTCAAGCTGGGGTATTACTTCGTGGTGCAGAACATTCATCACCGGCGGTATCCGCTGGTGGATAACGAGCGCGGGGTGGTTTGGACCCACGCGGTTTTCGATCAGGGAACGGTGAATTCGGGGGTGCTGTCGGATGGGCGGCCGTATTCGTTCAAGGGGTTTAACCGGCCTTCGAGCATCCTGGTGAGCGAGGCGTTTCTGATTGAGAGCGGGAAGATCCGGCGGGTGGAAATGGTGGGGCCGTCGGTGCCGTACCATTTGAACTCGGCATGGCCGGGCGGGCTGAGCGGAAAGTGATTTGAAAAAACGAACCCATTTGGTGAGCGAAATCAGTTAGATAGAAGTGGTTTTTGGCTCACTCAGAGTGGCGAGGGCGAAATGAAAAAACGAAGCCATTCTCCGTTTGCCTTAGGCAGATATGGAATTGGCTTCGCTTTGCAAAAAATTCCCCGATGCGATTTTGCGCGGGCTGGACGCGCGGGATATTCAGTTGAGAAAGAGCGGTGAAGCCGGGCTTCCGAACGCGTGGGCGAGGGAAGGCGGTTTACGGTTTCGTTGACGTGACTATTGTGCACGACGAACCAGCGCAGGGTTGGGGCGCCGGCGAACTAAGTCGTTTCCGTGCAGCGTGAAATATTTTTTGAGTTGCGTGAACGCCGATGGCCGCAACCGGGCGAGTCCAGTTATTGGATAATAAACAGAGTTACCATGCAAATCACTCTCGAGTTGCCCGACGAGATAGCGAGCCAATTCGGTGCGGGTACGGATCTGTCCCGCACAGCATTGGAGGGATTGGTGACTGAGGGTTGCCGGACCCATCGCCTGTCCGATCATCAGGCAGCTGAGTTGCTCGGCTTGAGCCGCTACGAGCTCGACGGTTTTCTGAAGGCTCACGGCGTGTACCTCGATTATTCCCTGGAAGATCTTGACCGCGAGACTGGTACGGGTGAGCGATTGTGGCAAGAGCGATCACCCGAGCCTTCCGGTAGATGATCGTAGTTGCGGATGCGTCGCCGCTGCGTTATCTGATTCTAATTGACGCGGCGGAAATCCTTCGGGCGCTTTACGGCAAAGTGCTCACCTCACCTGAGGTCGTTGACGAACTTAGCCAGGCTCGTACGCCGGAGATTGTCCGGCTGTGGACGGTTTCGCGTCCGGACTGGCTTGAAGTGCGAGTGTCGTCAAGGTCGCATACAGGGTTTCCGGCGCTCCTCGGGGCCGGTGAACGAGCGGCGATTGCGCTTGCAGAGGAATTGCATGCGGACGCCCTGCTCATCGACGATCGGGCTGGGCGCCGCGAAGCTGAACGGCGGTCGGTACCTACGCAGGGAACACTGGGGGTTATCGATCTCGCTGCGCGGCATGGTTTGCTCGATTTGCCTGTCGCCATCGGACGCCTCAGGAAAACCAATTTTCGCGTGGAAGAACGGTTGTATCAAGTGATGCTCGATCGGGACTCGGCGCGGCGACATGGATGAGCTTCTAACCTCTATCGCCGCAAAACGACGGCGGCTCGACCAGTTGCGACCTTTGTCGCCGAAGGCGCTCGCCAGCCTTGAGTATTACTACGACATCGAGCCTGCGCCGCACGAAACGCGCCTGACGGAAAGTGACGTGCGCAATCTCCACAGGCTGGTGATGCAGCGTTCGGCGCCAGAGATTGCCGGACAATATGCCGATCTTCCGCGCTACGTTCGCACGGAGACAGGACGCCATAGCTTTCCTTCACCGGCAGGGGTCCCGGCGCTCATGGCCGATTTCGCTGGATGGTTTGCAGCCTGACCCGACACACCGGACTCGGCGTTCACAGCGCACCGGCGGCTGGTCGATATTCATCCGTTCAACGATGGCAACGGGCGGACGGCGCGGTTACTGATGAATCTGATCCCTATTCGCAGTGGATATCCTCCCGTTACGGTGCGTCCGCAGGATCGCCTCGAATATATCCGCAGCTTGCAGCAGGCTCAGGCGGGACAGGGAGCCGGAAGCTTTGACACCCTTCTCTATCGGCGGCTGGACGCGATTCTCGATGAGTACGTGAGCGCGTTGCAGGAGGCACAGGGCACAGAAGGCAGAGTCGACAGGATAGGTCCGAAGACCTGACTTTTCACACAAAGGGTCGTTGTGCCGCGTGGGCAAAGCCCGCAGGTTCAATTCGCAGAGGGTCTTGCCGCGTTGTCGATAACGATCACCTCGACGGGTGATTTTTGCGGTCGCAACCGTAGGCCAAGCTGCTCCTGAAACGCCTCGACAACAGGGGGTGGATTTCCGTTATCAGGAGAAGTATTGGTTGACCGGGTGCTTGCTCCCGGGGAAGCGTCCCATTGCAGGTCGATATCGAACGTTCCCGGTATTTCGGTTTGATCCAACACACGCTGTTCCACAATATTCATACTTGAGAGCGTCGAAGCAAGTTGCCGAAGAGTGACCTTTCTGCCCTGCAACCGGTCGTTCAATACGTAAAAATTGCCGCAGCGAATGCTGACAGGTCTCGCTGGCTGTCCCGGCGTGGGCATCTGAGGTGGAGGCGTGTACACGCTCGGATCAGTGCAATCCAGACCATTTGATGCCTTCAGCTTCGGACCATTCTTGCCGATGACTAACGCATACACCGGGATTTCTTTTGTCTCGCGATGCGTTCGCAGCTGAAACCGATCTTCGAGAAGGGTTTGTATCATCAGCTTCAGGTCGGAAGTGCTCACCGGCCCGGCCGCCTTAGCGTTTATGTCGTATCTTTCTGATCCAACCCAATTTGGTCCCTCGAAAATCTCAGCCTCACGCACATCGTAAGCAAGTGCCATCAGCGCTTTCACGCTGATCCCCGTTGCAGTTAATTTTCCGTCTCGGACCATTGTTCCCAGCAAGCGAGACGACGCGCTCGGCTTGACGGACGCTGCTTCGAAGTCCAGCCGTTTCGTCGGTTGGTCCCTGTTGACCTGGCTGAAACTGTTCAGCGGAGTGAACGCCGTGAGGCAGATTGAGCCAAGAATGACGAGACGTACCAGCGATTTTCGCATGTGAAAGCTCACGTTGAGTATGTGATTTCTGGTTCCCTTGATTCTTTCACACTGGACAGCAGCGACTGGCGGGAGAGGGATTCGCAAGCGGCGCATCTCGAAACGGGTTGGGTTTTGCATCATTCAAACCCGGGCCCTGCCCTAAAGAGCAAGCCAGGGAAGGGCAAGAGTAGTCAGGCGTTGCCGATCAAGACGCCGGGGGCTGCGAGACTTAGAAAAGCATCATGACAGCACCCGAAGCGGCTATTGGCGATTCGACTCACGCGAAGACCGGTGATCACAAGATTGCGGTTTCATCCGCGGTGCTGGAGGCTGCGGCGGCCGATGGCGATGAATTGCTGCGTTCGCTGGGGAGCCGTCCCGAAGGTCTGACGCAGGCGGAAGCGGAGGATCGCGCGCGGACAGCGGGTCCAAACGAGATTGCGCAGGAGCGCCGGCAGGGCTGGTTCGGTCGTCTGGTCAAGATCCTTCGCAATCCGCTGGTGATTCTGCTGGGTGCTTTATCGGCTATTTCTTTCGCGACCGGCGACGCGCGAGCCGGGACCGTTATGGCCGCGATGGTCGTTCTCAGTGCCGCGCTGCGCTTTGTGCAGGAGGCCCGGGCGGACACCGCGGCGGCGAAGCTCAAGGCGATGATCCACGTGACGGCGACCGTTATGCGGGATAACGACGCCAGGGAGAAGCCGCTGCGGGAACTGGTGCCAGGCGACATCATCAGGCTCTCCGCCGGCGACATGATTCCTGCCGACGCGAGGCTGCTGACTTCCAAAGACGTGTTCGTCAGCCAGGGAAGCCTGACGGGAGAATCGTTTCCCGTGGAGAAATTCCACGATCCGGAGAGCAAGGTTGTGAGTTCTCCCATTGAACTCAGAAACATGTGCTTCATGGGCACAAGCGTGGAGAGCGGAACGGCAACCGCGGTGGTGGTGGCGACGGGCGTCCATACCTATTTCGGGAGCATGGCGGGCCTGATCGCGCAGGAGCCTGCACCCACAAGCTTCGACGAAGGGCTCAACCGGTTCACCTGGCTGATGATCAAGCTGATGGCGGTCATGGTGCCGCTCGTTTTCCTGATCAACGGGTTCACCAAGCACGACTGGAAGAGCGCTTTCTTCTTTGCGATGGCAGTAGCGGTGGGACTCACGCCGGAGATGCTGCCCATGATTGTTTCGGTTTGCCTCTCCAAAGGGGCGCTCGCCATGAGCCGCAAGAAGGTGATCGTCAAGAGGCTGAACGCCATTCAGAACTTCGGCGGCATGGATGTATTGTGCACGGACAAGACGGGCACGCTCACCGAAGACCAGGTGCTGCTCAGGAGGCATTGCAACGTTGCCGGGCAGGAGAGTGAAGAGGTATTGCTGGACGCTTACATGATCAGCTGGTTCCAGACGGGCCTCAAGAATCTGCTGGACCGGGCGATTCTGAACGCGCCGGAATTTCACGGGCAAGCCGAGGCGGGAAAGTACAGGAAGCTGGACGAAATTCCTTTCGACTTCACGCGGCGCATGATGTCCGTAATGGTGGAGGACGCCGAAGGCAAAGCGATTCTGCTCACGAAGGGAGCACCGGAAGAGGTCTTCCATCAATGCTCTCACTTTGAGCTGGACGGCAAAGTGTCTGCGATGGAGCCTGAACTGTTAGCCGGGCTGCATAAACAGTACGAGATTCTCAGCAACGACGGCTTCCGGGTTCTGGCCGTGGCGACAAGGGAACTGACAGGGAAGCGACTCTGCGCAAAAGACGATGAGCGGGATCTTGTACTGAAAGGCTACGTAGCGTTTATGGACCCGCCAAAGGACACGGCGCGCGCCGCGCTCGAGGCGCTTCACAGCAGTGGTGTGGCAGTGAAAATCCTGACCGGAGACAACCCGCTGGTAAGCCGCAAAGTGTGCCGGGATGTGGGGCTTTCGGCCGATCCCATGCTGTTGGGCGCGGACGTTGAAAAGATGTCCGACGCTGAGTTGGCGGAGGCGTCGGATAAAACGACGCTGTTCGCCCGCCTCTCTCCCGCGCACAAGCAGCGAGTGATTCGCGCGCTGCGGGACAAGGGGCACGTTGTGGGATTTCTGGGCGACGGTATTAACGACGCGCCGGCATTGCGGGCGGCGGACATCGGGATTTCGGTGGATACGGCAACGGACATCGCCAAGGAATCGGCGGATCTGATCCTGATGGAGAAGGATCTGATGGTGCTCAAGGATGGAGTGACCGAGGGCAGGAAAGTCTTTGCCAACATCCTCAAATACATCCGGATGGGGGCAAGCTCCAATTTCGGGAATATGTTCAGCGTGCTGGGGGCGAGCGCGTTTCTTCCCTATATTCCGATGGCGCCGATCCAGGTATTGACAAATAACCTGCTCTACGACTTCTCGCAGATACCAATCCCGGTCGATGCGGTGGATGACGAGCAGGTGGCGCGCCCGCGACCGTGGAGTATCGGGGAGATCACGCACTTCATCTTCTATATCGGGCCGATCAGTTCGATCTTCGACTACACGACGTTTTTCGTAATGCTCTGGGTATTCCATTGCTGGGACCCGTCCCGTGCCCCGCTGTTTCAGACCGGGTGGTTCGTCGAATCGCTGATGACGCAGACGCTGATTATTCACGTCATACGGACCAACAGGATTCCGTTCATACAGAGCCGGGCGAGCTGGCCACTGACGGCGACGACCTTGTGCATCATGGCGTTTGGCATGTGGCTGCCTTACTCGCCGCTGGCCGGGACGCTGGGGCTCGTGTCCCTGCCGCCTCTATACTGGCTGATCCTGCTGGCGACTTTGCTCGGTTACATGAGCCTGACGCAGGTTATCAAGGTGTGGCTGCTGCAAAAGAAGTTCATTTGATGGCGGCAGGACAGGAGGAGATGCGTGGGGCCGTCGGTGCCGTATCACCTGAATTCGGCGAGGCCGGGTGGTTGAGCGGGAAGTAAGCTGAAAAAACGAACCCATTTGGTTTTGTTAGTGCGGGATTGGCACAAGCGCCGTGTCATGTTATTTCATGTGCGCCATGGATGAGCTTCTAACCTCTATCGCCGCGAAACGGCAGCGGCTCGACCAATTGCGGCCCCTGTCGCCGAAGGCGCTCGCAAACCTTGAGCATTACTACGACATCGAGCTTACCTATACATCGAACGCCATCGAAGGCAACACGCTTAGTCCGATCGAGACCACGCTGGTTATCGAAAAGGGAATTACGGTCAACGGCAAGCCGCTGAAAGACCACCTTGAGGCGCTCGATCATTACGACGCTATCCGCTATGTGCGCGAACTCGCGCGGCATGGAACGGCCCTGACGGAAAGCGAGGTGCGTAACCTCCACAGGCTGGTCATGCAGCGCTCTGCCCCAGAGATTGCCGGACAGTATGCCGATCTTCCGCGCTACGTTCGTACGGAGACCGGACGCCATAGCTTTCCTTCACCGGCAGCGGTCCCGGCGCTCATGGGCGATTTCGCTGGATGGCTCGCAGTTTTACCCGACACACCTGACTCGGCGTTCACAGCACACCGGCGGCTGGTCGAGATTCATCCATTCAACGACGGCAACGGTCGCACGGCGCGGCTTTTGATGAACCTGATCCTTATTCGCAGCAGTTATCCGCCTGTTACCGTGCGTCCGGAAGATCGGCTTGAATATATCCGGAGCTTGCAGCAGGCGCAGGCCGGACGGGGAGCGGAAGACTTTAACGCGCTTCTCTACCGGCGGCTGGACGCAATTTTGGGGGAGTACCTGAGCGCGTTGCAGGAGGCGCGTGGCACCGACTACAGACCCGATAAATAGCCAGTCCGGAACCGAACCTGGCCCCGCTCCATTCCGCAGGAGATCAACCTGCTACCGGGTCTCTGGGTAGCGGGACAGAAACGGCTTCACGGTGGAAATTTTATGCCATACTATGCGCCATGTTGCGATCGTTTTTGTTACCGATCCTGATGCTGGCCGCTGTCAACGCAGGGGCGCAGTGGCTGAATTATCCGGTACCCGGAACTCCGCGCACGCCTGATGGAAAGGTGAACCTTACGGCACCTGCGCCCCGCACTGCTGCTGGCAAGACCGATCTTTCGGGAGTTTGGATGCACGAAACCACATCGCTTACCGAAATGAAGCGCTTGTTTGGGCCACGGGTGGAAAGCGCTCTGGCGGTTGATGTGCCCGGAATGGAGTTCGGTACCCAGCACAAATACGGGCTGAACCTCCTTGTCGATTTCAAACCGGACGAAGTGGCGCTGACCCCGCGAGGTCAGGCGATTATGCGCGAGCGTGCCGCGCAGGGGGATCCCTCTAATGTCTGTTCGAGCGCCGGCGGGTTTCCTGTAGCAGGTCTTCTTTCTGAACCCATACGCATTGTCCAGGCGACACAAATGACGGTAGTCCTTTATGAAGCCGGCTATTTGCATCGCCAAATCTACACCGATGGGCGCGTCCTGCCTAAAGGCTTCGATCTGCCCGCGTATCTCGGCCACTCAGCGGGGCACTGGGAAGGCGACACACTGGTTGTGGAGACGGGCGGATTCAACGATAAGACGGTGCTGGACGCGGCGGGTCATCCGCACGGCGAAGCCTTGCACGTCACGGAACGCTTTCGGCGGCGCGATTTTGGACACCTGGATGTCGAGATGACGTTTGGCGATCCCGAGATGTACACGAAACCGTTCACCGTCAGGGTCCCCCACGACCTTCTGCCCGACAGCGACATTTTCGAGATGTTCTGTAACGAAAATGAAAAAGACCGGACTCATCTTCGGAAGAATTAGCCGGGCGAACAAATCAACGGTTCCGGTGTGGCAAAACAGCCGGGATTTAGCCGTTCGGCGATAACTCCCGACGGGATGAGCCGTTTGGCCAGTGAAGCGGCTACCGCATTCGTGGCAGATGTAGCTGGCAGGCTCAAGAATCGAGTTCAGATCTCAACCGATGGCGTTTCCGCTTACGTTGCGGCGATTGAAGACGCGTTCGGGAAACACATCATCGATTACGCTCTGATCATAAAGACGGGCGGCACGGAGGACAGCAGCGGCGCTGCTTTTAGACGGGCGTCGAAGGCACAGAGAACGAAAGAAAGGCTACCTTCGGATACTCCGATTCGGATTTCATCCCCACCCAGCTATGTTGAACGACTGAACGCACCACGAGCCGGCACCGAACGTCACCTCAGCTTTTGTTCGGGCCGCCAGTGAAATCCCATGATTCAGGAAAGGCTGCGTTCAATTCGAAAACGCTGCTCTTCGCAACGACGATATCGCCCGCGCTGTAGTGCCGAACGGCCGCCGTCATCCGCATCGGCTACCATAACTGGAACCATGGAGGGCAAATGACTTCTCGCATTACGTGTTTCGGTGTAAGTGTCGCTCTGATCGCTGTGGCGTGGGCAGGCACGCCAGAGACCGCGGTGGCCCAGACCCTCACACGGAAGATGGTCGAGTCGCACGTAAAAGACTGGGTCGCGGCAGCTTCGGCAAATAAACCGGAGGCCATCGTCAGACTCGATCCCGCGGCGAACGGTTTCGGATACAGGCAGTTGAAAGCCAGGTCAGCCGACGTTCCGGTACCGGCACAATTGGATACCGTCAAAGCCTTCCTTGCGAGTGTGGAGAGTTACCGGGTTACCCTGGACGAAGTGCAGACAGAGGTCGAGGGTGATGTCGGACTGGCTTGGGGCTTTTACACCGAAGAATTCAGACACAATGGCCGGAATCCGGAAAAGGTCCGCGTTCGATTCACCTTTACATTCAAATATGAACGAGGTGATTGGCGGACGTTGCTATACCACAGGGACATTCAAAAGTTCGACGAAAAAGGCGCGTACTTGCCGGGTCAATGAGCGTGAGAGTTGCATCGCGTTATTGAGGAAAGCGGATGAGCGGCTCTCCCCACCCATCCTCGATTGTGGGTCCAGGGCCTGACTTTAATTGGATAGATCGTGTTGGGCGGTCGGACTGAAGTCGGCCATGATGAAGTTGAGGGGGTCGCAGGAGCGCCAGTTCCAGCAACAGCGGAATCACGTATAGAGCCGGCGCTGCGAGTGATGCTGTCAGCACGGCGAGCGATCTTCGGCTCATTCGATTCGGGAATGAGGGCGCTTGCAACAGGCCGACGTGGGCGTCGGCCGCAGGCCGGGGGCCTGCCCCACTGGACAGCACAGAACTGGACAGTTCAGGACAGCCACAGGTACAGACGGGCAGGCTACGCGCTGCCGATGAGGACGCCGGTGGCGAAGACGAGGAGGCCGCCGAGACCGACCTGCAGGGCGGCGGAGAGCGGTGGCGTGTCCATGTAGTGGTTGCGGATCCAGGCGATGACGGCGAGTTCGATGATGACGACGACGAAAGCCGCGGTCATGGCGATGCGGAAATCGGGGATCAGGAATGGGAGCGTATGGCCGATGCCGCCAAGAGCTGTCATAAGACCGCAGACCAGGCCGCGCATCCAGGGGTGGCCGCGGCCGGTGAGGCTGCCGTCGTCTGAGAGCGCTTCGGCGAAACCCATGCTGATGCCGGCGCCGAGAGATGCGGCGAGTCCGACGACGAAAGCATCGCGGCTGTTGCGGGTGGCGAAGGCGGCGGCGAAGACGGGCGCGAGGGTGGAGACGGAGCCGTCCATCAGGCCGGCGAGACCGGGCTGCACGATCTGGAGGACGAAGAGGCGGCGGCTGGCTTCGTCTTCCTCGCGTTTGACGTTGTGGCCGAGCTTTTCCTTCTCGAGTTCTTCGGCGCGGTTTTCGTGGGAGCGCTCTTCGCTGGCGAGATCGTCGAGAAGCTGGCGAGTGGAGGGGTCCTGCGCGCGGGTGGCGGCGCGTTCGTAGAAGCGGCGGCTTTCGATCTCCATGGTCGCGGCCTGTTTGCGCACGGTTTCGAGGCCGAGATTCTGCATCATCCAGACGGGCTTGCGGGTGACGAAGCCGCTGACGTCCTGACGGCGGATGAGTGGGATGTGGTTCCCGAAGCGCTGCCGGTAGAGTTCGATGAGGCGGCGGCGGTGGCCGGCTTCTTCCTCGCCCATGGCGTCGAAGATGGCGGCGGAAGCGGCGAAGTCCTTGCGGAGGCCTTCGGCGTAATCGTTGTAGACGCGCTCGTCTTCTTCTTCGAGGGAGATGGCGAGGGCGAGGATTTCGCGTTCGGAGAGGCTGTCGAATTTGCGCATCTTGAACTCAGGATCGCATTGCGTGAGGGAGTGCCGGGCCAATCTGTGAGCGACGGAAACACCGATCTCCCGTAAATATGGGAAGATGGCTCCATGAAGACCACGCTTGAAATACCCGATCAGCTCTTCAGGAGGGCGAAGTCCTTCGCCGCCGAAAAAGGTATTCCGTTGCGGGAACTGGTTACGGACGCGCTTGCGGAGAAGCTGCGCGGGCGTGGCGATGACGACAAGCCCTGGATGAAGTCTTTTGGCAAGCTTCGAAACATGGGGGAGGAGACGAAGCGAATCAATAAGGTCATAGACGAAACTTTCGAGCAGATTGATGAAGAGGACTGGCGTTGATTCTCGACACGAACGGGCTCTCCGCGATGGCGGAAGGCGATGCGGAGTTAAGACCCATTCTGCAAAGAACCCGCCAGCTCGCGATTCCTGCGATCGTTTTGGGCGAGTATCGGTTCGGAATCCGGCAATCACGCCATCGCGCCCGTTATGAGCGGTGGCTTACATCCGCAATGGCCCATTGTCGAATGCTGCCCGTCGACGAAGACACGGCTGTTGAATACGCCGAAATTCGTTACGAATTGAAAAAGAGCGGGCGGCCGATACCGGGAAATGACTTATGGATTGCCGCTCTCGCGCGACAATATGCGCTGCCCCTGATCAGCAGAGATTCACATTTCGATTCGATAACCGGAGTGGCGCGTATCAGTTGGTAACGCAACGGGACTGTACCTCTTTTCTTAGCGGAAGTGGCGGATGAGGGCGGCGAGCACAAACAGAGGCAGGGCGACGGCGGCGGCGACGACCAGAAAGGTTCCGACGAGGAAGAGCCAGTCGAGGTGGCTTTGGCGGCGGGAGGCCGTCATGTGGTTCTTCAGAATTTGATAATTGCGGCGGTTGGCTTTGAAGGCGATGTCGAAGAGGTCGCCGATGAAGGGGACGGAGCCGGCGAAGCCTTCGATACCTACGTTGACGACCATGCGGGCGATCGAGACTCGCGGGATGCGCAGTTGGATGGCGCGGTGAACGATGAAGAGAGAGATCAGCGCATCGATCACGTCGCCAATGCCGGGGGCGAGGCCGATGATGCCTGCGAGTCCGAAGCGAAAGCCGCCGGGTAGAACGAAGGCATAGTCAAGCCAGCGAGCAAGGGCTTCGACGTCGGCGATGCGGGGGTCGATAACTTCACCGGTCAGCACGTCGTGCGGTTTCACGACGTTCTGTGCGCCGTATTTGGTGATAGCTTGAGGCACCTGGTTTCGTTAGTTGCCTTTACGGCGTTCGTGATGATCGTAGAGCGCGCCGGCGCCGGCTCCGGCAACCGCACCGACAGCTGCGCCCGGTCCACCGCCGATGGCAGCGCCGACTGCGGCACCGCCGGCAGCACCGACGCCTACACGCACAGCAGTTCTCCGGGCTCTGTGGCGGCGGTGATAGTGGCGCCGCTGCACGACGGGGATTACCTCCACCTGTCTGGTTTCCGTGGTTGTGGTGTAGACAGCAGGGCGAACGGGAATCGATTGGGCCGCAGCAAATTGCGGCACCAGACTGGCGACGGAGAGCAAAGATACGGTTAAGAATTTCGAAGCCATAAGAACTCCTGACTGTTACTGTGCACTCGGTCTGCCATTGAGCGATTCAGCCGCTCAGCGTTTTTCTTTTTCCCCTGACCGACCCGCCGGGGGTTCGGGCCTGGCGGCGGGCGCGGGGCGCGCAGCTTGCGGTTGGGGCGCGGGCCGGGCAGCCTGCACTGGAGCCGGACGGGCTTCAGGAGCCGGACGAGGCTGAGGTGCGGGACGGGCCTGTTCGACCGGCCGCTGGGGCGGTGGTGCGGGACGGGCTTGTTCGACCGGGCGCTGGGGCGGTGGTGCGGGACGGGCTTGTTCGATCGGGCGCGGGGGTGGGGGTGCAGGACGAGCCTGTTCGACGGGGCGCGGCGGTGGCGCCTGCTGCTGTCTCACTTCGGGAGCCGGGCGGGCTTCAGGGAGAGGACGAGCCTGGGGAACAGGGCGTGCTTCCGGAATCGGACGCTGCTGCGGCAATTGTCTTTCCTGCGCCTGCGGACGCGGCTGCGGGGCGGGAGTGGGCGGCTGACGCGCGAACTCAGGCCTTGCGCCGGGTTCGGGATGACTCTGCTGCTGTTGTTGCTGCTGCGGTATGGGACGAGCTTCAGGCGCCGCGCGGCCAGGTTGTTCACGCTGGAAGGGCGCGGGCTGAGTCTGGGTACGCTGAAACGGCTCCGCGTTTTGGCGTCCGCCGGGTCTTGCAAGGGGCTGGCCCGGTGCAACGGCTTGCCTCTGTTCGGGGACTGGCGGCCGACCGACCTCGCGTGCCGGTGCAGGGCGCAGTTGTTCGGAAGCAGCGGGGCGCGCGGCTGGTGCGCGATAGTTCGTGGCAAGAGGCTGAGCCTGCGCGATCATGGCGGGGCGTCCGCGGTTGACGGCGGCGAACTGCGCGCGGTTATCCTGGGCGGCGCGGGCGTGCTGGATTTGAGCCTGTACAGGCGCGGTCCTGGTTTCACGAAGCGCGGCTGCTTCGGCCGGAATGGGACGGGCGTTGATGCCGCCGGGTCCGCCGTTGTAGCTGATGCGGGTGTTACGAGGAGCCGGAACGCTGCGCTCGTACACGTTGTGAACGATGTTGATGTTGATGTTTGTGACGGAGCGGTTATAGGCGAAGCGGCCGCCATTCCAGTAGCCGCCATAGTAGCCTCGGCCGGTGTAGCCAAAACCGTAGTCGATGCCACCGTAGAAGCCGATGTGTCGACCCCAGTAACCTCTATGCCAGCGGTAGCGGTTGCCGTAGAAGTCCCAGTAGGGCGGCGTCCAGAGTGCATCGATGTAGGGTGCAAGCACCCATGCGCCGGGGACCCAGTAATAGCCGCCGTCGCCGTAGCTCCAGTAGCCTGGCGTCCACATATAGTTATCGCCGGGGCAGGGGGGCTGGCTGTATTGGGGAAGTGGCGGCGGCGGCTGGCTGGCATAAACCAACTGGCCGCTGTAATCGGGCTGGTCGGAATATGTGTCGTCGTAGCCAGGCTGATAACCGCCCTGGGGCGCGGGCTGCTGATAGTTACCGTTGTCCGCGTAGCCTGACGGCGGAGCGCCGTTCTGGTAGTTGGGTGGAGGCGCCTGGTTCTGATATTGGTTGGAGTATTGAGGAGGCTGATTCTGGGAGGCGACGGGCTGATTTTGATATTGGCCCGTATCGCCGACGGGAGCGAGATTGCCGTCGGCAGCGGGATCGCCCGCGGGATTCAGCGCGGCTTGATTGGGATCCTGTGATTTCGACGCGCACCCTGCTGTGCCCAGCGCGAGCGCTGTTAACAGAAGGAAGAGATAACCAGATTTGGGCATACGACGCCTCATAGGCACTCGAATGCCCAAACGTACGAAAAGATAGGTTTTTTAATATAGGCGGCATCGTCGAAAGCGCCTATCTTATCCCTTAAGCGCCAAGATACTGTACGTGGGCGTAGGTGCCGAGACGCACGTTGTAGGCGAGATACCAGCCCGGATGGTCGGGGTCGTCGTAGATGACGATGTCGTCATTATCCCAGAGCCAGCCATCGACGATATTCAGATCGTAAGGGGCGACGCTCCAGTAATAGTTGTTGAACCAGAAGCGGCTGGGGCCTCCGCCGGAGAGACGCCATACGTGTTGCGGGCCGAAGCCGGCGCTAAAGCGGCCGTGTTCGTAAGGCCTGTCGAGATGGTAGTTGGCGTCGCCGCGACCGGAGTCATGACCGACCCACTGGCCGTTGGAGTGGACATGCGGTGCTTCGGGATGGCCTTGGGCGTCTGCGGGCATACGGCCCTGTCTTGCCTGTGACTGCGGTTGTTGCGCGGGGCGGCCCGGTTCCTGACGCGGTGCCTGCTGCTGCGGAGCGGCCTGGGCGCGGGGCGCAGCAGGAGCCGGGCCACGTTGCGGAATATAACCGCCGCCGACGCCTCCTCTGCCTCCGCCACCACCTGCGGCCGGGCGTTGTTCGCCCCGTTGTTCGCCGCGTTGTTCGTTGCCCCTGCCCTGCGACCAGCCGGAAGTTGCGATCAGGGCGATCGCGAGGGTTCCCAGAACTAAAGTTTTCATGTCGTTTCTCCGATCAGGAAGGTGCACGCTATGTGCCAATCGTTACTTCAGCTCGACCTGGATCTCCATGGCGGTTTGGTCACCGAGGTTTTCGGTGGAGTGTTTCATGGCATCGCGCCAGGCGATTTCGCCGCGTTTACGGACGTTGTCGACGAGTTTGCCATCAGCGAGCGCCATGGTGGTGTGGAGTTCAGTGATGTAGACGACGACGTAGGGCAGGTGCTGGTGCATCGGGCTTTTGATGTGCGGCTCGAGGACGGTACGGAGGACGCGGACGCGGTCGTTTTCGAAATCAACGGTGTGGTATTTCGGGTCGAGCTTGACCGGGTCAAGAGTGATGGGCGGTGACGGCGGATGAGGCGCTTTCAGCTCGATCAAGACTTCTTCGAGGGGCTGAGCGGAGGTGTTCTCTTCGGCGCGGGTGGTTGAGGGGAGCCAGGCGGTGGCTCCGTTGGCGCAGAGCGGCGGAGCGTCGGAGAGGCAGATGCGTACGGCTGCGGGATAAGCACGGGCGGGGAGTTTTTCGTGCGGCGCGAGTTTCACGCGCGTGACGTGAACCCAGGGGTTATCGATTTCGACCGTGGACTGGCCTAGGCCCAGAGAGACGGCGACGAGAGCGAGAAGGATTGTTCTCACGGCCTGGCGCAGGAGAAGTTCGCGGCTTCGTCGATGCTGCCGGTGCCTTTGTACTTCGCGATCTGCGGGTACGGGCAGACGGGGCGCGTGCGGTCTATCTTGCCCGCTGTCGCGTGGGACGCGATCATCTGATTCGGCGCGATGCCTTTGTCGACCCAGGTGTCGAGGGTGCCTTCGAGATCCATCTTGTTGGGGCCCTCGCCGCCCCCGCAGTGACCCATGCCGGGTTCGAGGAAGAGGCGCACGGAGTCGGAGGTTTTCTTTTCGCCGCCCAGAGTGTCGACGACGCTCTTGTAGTACTGGATGGTCGAAAGCGGCGAGATGTTGGGATCGGCCCAGCCGTGATAGAGGAGCAGCTTGCCCTTGTGGGCGAAGAACTGGGTGAGGTTGGGGTCGGTTGAATTCATGACGAGGTACTCGGGCTTTTCGGAGCGCTCGATGTCTTTGTCGAAGTCGAATGTCTTCCAGTCCCAGTTGGGATCTTTGAAGGCGACGTATTGGTATTGGTCGAGGATGATGGGCGAGGCTTCGGGCCCGCCGAGTACGGCCCAGCCCAGTTCGGAGCCGGGGACGATGGAGGGGAAGAGCTTCTGGCCGGTGCGCGGATTGGTGGGCTCGGAGTAGATCATATTGACCGTTTCAACTTGCGCGTGGGTGAGGCAGATGTTCGAGTCTTCGCCTTTGCATTCGATCGCTTTGGGGTCGAAGTGGCAGCGGGTGGGGTCCTGAATGAGGCCGTCTTTGAGGCCGTCGAGGGCGTCGCACTGGGCGATCACTGCCTGATGCAGAGCCGGGTACTTGGCGGGCGGGATATAGCTGGCGGGGTCTTTCAGTTCAGCGGCCGCGACCCAGAGCGCGAGGGCGGTGCGGTTGGCGGGCGCGCCTGCGATGATGCCGTCATAATCGTCGGGGAACTTCTGGGCTTCCTTGAGGCCCTGGCGGCCGCCGGTGGAGCAACCATTCCAGTACGAGAGGCTTGGAGCGTTGCCGTAGAAGGTCTCGACGATCTTCTTCGATTTGAGAGTCATTTCGTGCTGGGAGCGCCAGCCGAAGTCGATGAGTTTTTCGGGATGGCCGAGAGCGAAGGTGCCACGGCCGCCGACGTGGCCGGTATCTGTGGAACTGGTGGCGTAGCCGTCGAGGAGGGCGTCGGCGAGGGCGGAGTAGCTGATGACGCCGGCCCAGCCGCCGTTGCCGACGGCTTCATATTTGCGGTTCCAGTTCGTGGCGGGAAGCCAGACTTCGATTTTGATATCGGAGTCGGAGGTGGGCTTAATGGTGGCGAGGACGCGGCAGAAGGCGGGGAGATCTTTGTACGGGTTGGTGGCGGGACCACGTCCGGCGCGGCCGTTGGGATTGGCGGGGAGAGTGAATTCGCCGGCGGCTACGTTCTGCGCGCTGGTGATGGTGGCGTCGGGGAAGGTGAGAGTGGTGAGGGAGTCACAGGGAGTGGCGGCGAAGGCGGGGATGGCGATGAGCAGCAGGAGGGCGTGCGGGAGCCTGGGCATGGGGTTGGCCTCGGGGTGAGTATATACCGAACGCGACTGAAGTCGCGTGTACCTTAATTACTTCACCCTGCCTTTGAAGCCCTGGGCGAGGAGGTCGATTTTGTAGATGGTCTTGGCGTTGTTGCGGACGCCTTTGGGGGTTTCGAACTCTTTGCCATCGGGACCGAGGGCGCCGCTGCCGACGACGTAGAGGGTCTTCCTGCCGGGTCCGGAGAAGGCCATGCTGATGACGGCCCGCGGGGCGGGAATCACGCCGAGGTATTTGCCGTCGGGACTGAAGACCTGCACGCCGGGGGCTGAGGTGACGTAGATGCGGCCGGTGCTGTCGATCGACATGCCGTCGCCGACGCCGCCGGCTTCGAGTTTGGCGAAGTCGCGCTGGTTGCGGACGGTGCCGTCGGGCTGGACATCGAACGCCACGAGGGAAGCTCCATTGGTGACGTAGAGAGTTTTTTCGTCAGGACGGAGGGTGATGCCGTTGGTGCGGAGGTTTTCGCCGAGGGTGGTGACTTTGCCGGCGGCGTTGAGGTAGTAAAGAGCCGCGCCGTTGAAGTAGAAGCCGCCTTTCTTATCGGCAATGAGGTCGTTGAGGCGGCCGAGAGATTTGCCGTCGACGTTGTCGGCGAGGGTTTTGCGCTCGGGCTTGAGTTCGGCAAGATGGGTGGGTTCGGTGCAGGCGGCAGGGTTCTTGCCGGGGTCGGTACAGGTGCGGGCGACGGTGAAGAGACGGCCTTTGGAATCGATGGTGAGGGCGCCGCCGCCGTGGGTGTCTTCGAGGTAGACGGAGACTTTGTCGTGTTTGTCGAGCTTGCTGACGTGGCTGGGTTGTTCCTGGGCGAAAAGGAGGCCGCCGTCGGAGGAGGCGATGATGCCGTCGGCATTGTCGGTGCCCTGCCAGGCGAGAGTCCAGTGGGCGTTGGCGGCGATGATGCCGGGAATAGGGGTGATGGTGACGTCATGTTGCTGGGCGAGAGCGGTGACAAGAAGCAGGGGGATGAGGAGTGGCGTGGATTTCATGGGATCTCCGTTATGGAGGATATCGCGGCGATTGGTGACGAGTGCCTGGTTATCCTAAACGTGTGGAGTTAATCTTCGAGATTCGCGACGCGGAGGAAGGCGGCTACTGCGCTCGTGCACTTGGTTACGCGATTTTCACCGAAGGCGATACGTGGGAAGAACTCCGCGCCAACGTTCTGGAAGCGGTCGAGCTCCACTTTGAGGAAGCGCAGGCACGCCCGCGGCTTGTGCAAATGCACTACGTCAAAGACGAACTGATTTCCATTGAAGCGGCATGAAGGTCCCGCGAGGCGTTTCCGCCGATAGTCTAATTCGAGCGCGGGAACGCGTTGGATATGAAGTTGTGCGCCAGAAGGGCAGCCACATGAGAGTGCGGCATCCGTGACCTCCGTCCCATTCGATTACGATTCCGCGCCACAATCCGTTGAAGACGGGTACGCTTCATGCGATCCTCGCCGAGGTTGCGCGAATGCGGTCGACCACGGTGGAATCGCTCGCGGAGTTGCTCTGATTCATTGCTCACGCCAGGGTTTTCCTGTGCGGGCAATATAAATTTCATTCACGCCGTTTGCAGTGAAGAGTCGATCCGTTCTGGTGTAGATCATCTCGGTGGTGCGGCCTTCAGCATCGGTCATGAAGGAGAACTGGGCGTCGAGAAGCCTTTTGAAGAAATCCGTGTTGCTCTCTGGATAGAAGGGGGGTGCGGGATTGCCGTCACATTCGAGGATCAGGTGGCCGCCCCCGCGCGAGCTTCTCGGAGGGAGAGGTGAAGCGCGCCTTTTGCCTCTCCCGCAGAAGCTTGAGGCGCGCTGAGCGTTTACAGAGTTGTCAGATCGTTATGGCTCCACGCGTTCGTGTAGACCAGTTCGTTGATGTGACCATTGGTGCCGATGAAGTTGACGTGCTGCTGGCTGTTGAAGGCCGTCTCGTAACCGTCGGTGCGGCTGCCGGGTGCGACACCGGGCGCATTCGAGAGGGCGGTCAGGTCATTGTGGTGCCAGGCGTTCGTGTACACCAGCTCATGAACGTGGTTGTCGGTCCCTACGTAGTTCACGTGCTGCTGGTTGTTGAACGAAGTCTGGTAACCATCGGCTGAACTGCCTCGTGCCGCAGGCGGGGCGCCCGCCAGGGCGGTCAGATCGTTGTGGTGCCAGGCGTTGGTGTACACCAGTTCGTGAACGTGGTTGTCAGTGCCGATGTAGTTCACGTGCTGCTGGTTATTAAAGGTCGTCTGATAACCATCGACGGCGCTGCCTGGTGCCGCAGCCGGGGCTCCGGCCAACGCGGTGAGATCGTTATGATGCCAGGCGTTGGTATATACCAGCTCGTGAATGTGGTTGTCGGTCCCTATATAGTTCACGTGCTGCTGGTTATTGAATGTGGTCTGGTAACCATCGAGCGCACTGCCGGCGGCGGCGTTCGGAGCGCCCGCCAGCGCGGTCAGATCGTTATGATGCCAGGCGTTCGTGTAAACCAGCTCGTGAACATGGTTGTCGGCGCCGACGTAATTCACATGCTGCTGGTTGTTGAACGTGGTCGGGTAACCGTCCACGACGGTGCCTGGCGCGGCAGCCGGAGCGCCTGCCAGCGCGGTCAGGTCGTTGTGGCTCCAGGCGTTGGTATACACCAGTTCGTGGACGTGGTTGTCGACACCCAGAAAGTTGATGTGCTGCTGGTTGTTAAACGAAGTCTGGTAGCCGTCGAGCTTACTGTTGGGGGCCGCGCCCGGCGCGCCGGTCAGTTTCGTCAGATCGTTGTGATGCCAGGCGTTATCGTAGAACAGCTCGTGAATGTGCCCGTCGGCGCTGATGAAATTCACGTGCTGCTGGTTGTTGAACGTGGTGACGTAACCGTCAATCGGACTGCCGGCGCGAGCCACTGCCGGGCTGAAGACGCACGCTCCCTGCTCGTTCGACCATTCAGTCTGCACTAGATAATTGCCGAGCCGTACGGTCTGACGGTTGCAGATGTCGCCGATTTCGTTGCCGGTATTGGAATCCCACCAGGTGTTCAGGCTCGGATCCGTGATGGCTTCGCTCAATTCGTGGGAACTCACTTCGGTCAGGGTGTCGAGGAAGGCGCCGGAGAATTCACAGCCTCCGCAGTTCACGTAAGGGATCACGGCGTAGTAGACGTTCGAGCCGAACGAGTTGTGGTAACCGCAAAAGACGCTGCACGAAGCGCCGCCGGGTCCGTTGACCGTGACGTTCGGCGGCGTGTAAATGAAATAGAGCGTGTTGGCGTTGGTTGCGGGAACCTGACCTCCGGAGATCCAGCCCTGGAGAGCAGTCTGAATCTGGGCGTCCGACACCTGGCCGCCCGAGCCGGGTTCGCTGGAGGTCATGCGTACGGAGGTCAGGCGCCTGCCGTGCTGAATGGGCTTGCCCGGAAGGCTGTATTCGCCCAGCATGTCAATGAGTTCGCTGGTAACGATGAAGTCGAAAAAGCTGTCGAGCTGGCTGGCGAGGGTTGCATTGGGGCCGCTTCCCCAGGCCGAACCCCAGTAAATCGGGATTGCCTGAACAGACTGCAGCACAGGGCCGCCGTGATTGCTCAACACTGGCGGCGGCGCTCCCTGAATCGGGGTCAGCGCGTGGACGACAAAGTCCGATGGCGGGACGATAGTACGGGGACGATCCGGCCGCAGACTGGGCACGTTTAGTTTCGGTGAGGCCATATCTAATCAAGCTCCTTGTCAATTTAAGGTCCTTCGTGACTTCTTCAAAACGGATCCATCTTCACAGCGGATCCATGCCACATAGTTCGCTTTGTCTTTTCCCCGTTTCAGAGAATTAATGTAGTCCGCGCGAGGTTATGTGATGAATTATCCGGAAATGGTTTGACAAATAAACGGCTCAATTGTTAGGAAACTCAGCGGCCTTCGAGTTTTTTGAGGAGGCCCACCCAGCCGGTGCCTTTGGGGAACGGGTCGGGCATCGTGCCGGATTCGGCGTCCAGGTGGAGGGATTCGGCGAGTTGGTTGGGGATGCCGGGCACATGGTATTCGACGCCGTGAAAGCGGCCGCGGATGGTGATGGAGTCTGTGCCGGGGTTAGGGTAGACATCCATGCTCGAGGGGCCGGTGAAGTGTTCGCGGAGCATCAGCGGGATGCGCTTGCCGGGGCGGTCGTAGAGATCTTCTGGCGGGAAGATTTCGAGGCCGACGCGTGTGATGAACCACCAGACGGGAGACAAGACCTGATGGCTGACGCCGTCGGGGTTGATGGTGAAGTCGGCGATGTTGCCGTGTTCCCACCAGTCCCAGGGGCCGTTGAGGAGTTTGACTGCTTCGTCTATGTCGCTGCGGCCGTGAACGGTCAGCAGGGTCTCGCAGATGATGGGACCTTTTTCGTCGAGATAACGGTGGGTGAAGTGTTCGTTGATTTTTTCGTGCACCCAGTTGGCTGCGGGATTGTCGAAGAGGTCGTCCCGGAAGTTGAGTGGGTACATGGGGGAGTCGTGGATGCGCCGGGGCGTCGAGATGAGTCTCGACGCGGCACGCACGAGTGCGTGCGCCACATTCAGCTTACGCTTTCGGCGCTGTAGCGGGCGATGAGACCGCTGCGCAGCACGTACCCGAAGATACGCGTGAAGAAGACGCCCGCCAGTGCCAGGTAAACAAGAGCGAGGATTACACCCATGAGTAGAGAGGATTGCGATACGGGCCGCCCCGCCACAATGCTGCGCATGGCTTCGAACACATGGGATGGCGGCAGCAGGCGCGCGGGATACTGCAGCCACCGCGGCAGCGCGGATAACGGGTAAAAGACGCACGCGAGCGGTGAGAGCAGCGCGGGGATAGGCCAGATGAGCCATTCGGCGGCGGGCCCCATGCGGAGAACGAGGGCGCATCCGAAGATGCCGAGTGCGATACCGAAGAGGAAGAGAACCAGGAAGAACGGTATGAGGAGCGCGCCGTAAACGAAGAATGACAAGCCGAAGACCAGAGTCGCGAGGACGATCATCACGACGAGGCCGAACATGCTGGTGGCGATGGCCGCGAAGACGAGCCCGGTGATGTATTCGGAGATGGTGAGCGGCGTGGCGAAGATGTTGAGGAAGTTGCGGGACCAGACGTCTTCGAAGAACGCGGTGGTCACACCCTGCATCACGCGCACGAGGAAGTCCCAGAGGAGCACCGCGCCGAGCAGGGCCGGGACGAAGTTGAAGCCGGCGGAAGCAACGGTGTTGAGGTAACGCGTGATGAAGCCCCAAAGGACGATATCGATCGCGACCCAGGCGAACATGGGCAGGATGCGGACGGGGCTGCCTCGCATCAGATAGAACTGGCGGAGCGCTATGGCAGCGGCGCGTCTTATGTTCATGCGACACCCAGGGTCAGTGGCTCACGAGCGACGGCGATGAAGAGTTCTTCGAGGGTAGCTTTGCCGTGGGCTGCGGGAAGTTGGCGCGGGTCGCCTTCGAGCAGGATTTTGCCGTGGGAGAGGAAGAGCACGCGGTTGCAGACTTCCTGGACTTCGAGCATGTTGTGGCTGGTCCAGAGGACACCGCTCGAGCCCTCGGAGACGGACTCGCGGATCCTGGTGCGGATGTCGTGGGCGACGGAGGGGTCGAGCGAGGCAGTGGGTTCGTCCAGCAGCAGAAGCTGCGGGCGGTTGAGCATGGCTTTGGCGAGAGTGACGCGCGTTTGTTCGCCGGAGGAGAGGACGCCGCAGCGGGTGTTGCGGAAACGGATCAGGTCGAACTGTTCGAGGAGTTCGCCGATGCGGCGAGTGAGTTGAGAGACGCCGTAGATGAGGCCGAAGAAGCGGAGGTTTTCGATGACGGTGAGGTTGCCGGGCAGGGGCGAGTAGACGGCGACGAAGTTGGTTTGGGCAAGGGCTTTGGTGCGGTGGGCGGCGAGGTTGATGCCGCTGATTTCTACAGTGCCGGAGTCCGGAGCGAGGACACCGAGGATCATGTTGATGGTGGTGGTCTTCCCTGCGCCGTTGGGACCCAGCAGGCCGACGATCTCGTTGCGTTCGACGGTGAAGGAGAGGGCGTCGACGGCGACGGTATCGGCGTAGCGTTTGCAAAGGCTGGAGGCAGAGAGGACTGGCATGTTTTAAGAGAACGCGACTGAAGCCGCGTGTACCTTTTCAGGTTACGAACATGGCGACGCCGGCGATGGCCATGACGGCGGCGCAGGCCCAGCCCAGGACGTTGGCGATTCGTGAGTTGGTGTGAGCGCCCATCACCGTGCTGTCGTTCGAGAGGAGCACGACGAGGACGACGAGCGGCGGGGCGAGGAGGCCGTTGACGACTGCGCTCAGGAAGAGCATGCGGACGGCGTCGAACCCCGCAAAATCCAGCGCGAGGCCGATCAGCATGGCGAGGGCGATGACGCCATAGAACTGGGGGGCGCGCTCGGGCTTTTCGCTCAGAGAAGCCTTGTGCCAGACGGAAGCATCGGCGATTGCATAGGCACACGATCCAGCGAGCACGGGCACGGCAAGGATGCCGGTGCCGACGAGAGCGAGAGTAAAAAGCCAGTAGGCGCCCCGTCCCGCAAGCGGACCGAGGGCTTCTGCGGCCTGTTTCGCCGTCTCGATGTTCGTCAAGCCGTGGGCATTGAGCGTGGCGGCCGTGGTGAGGATGATGAAGTACATCACCAGGTTGGAATAGAACATCCCGACATCGACATCGGTGGTGACGTTCTTCAGTTCTTCCTCGGTGGCGCCGCGCCGTTGGTCCACCGTCAGGCGGCCGAGGTCACGCTCGAGTTCCACTTCCTGCGAAGCCTGCCAGAAAAACAGATAGGGAGAGATGGTGGTGCCGAGGATGCCGACGAGGACGGCCATGTAGTCGCCGGTCCACTTGATATGAGGAATGAAAGTGTAGTGGAGAACTTTGGACCAGTCGGGATGGGCGAGAAAGGCAGTGATGATGTAAGCGAATAGGACCAGCGTGAGCCATTTGAAGATGCGGACGATCCATTTGTAGGAGATCCACACGACCATGAAGGTAATGAAGATGGCGAAGAAGGGCGTCCAATAGTAAGAGGGAATGCCTGTGACCATGTGCATGGAGTCACCCATGCCGCCGAGGTCGGCCGCGATGTTGAAAACGTTGGCGACGATGAGGAGCAGGCAGGCGGCCCAGAGGACCCAGGCCGGGTAGCGCTTGCGGATGACGCCGCCGAGGCCGCGTCCCGTGACCATGCCGAGGCGGGCGCACATGAGCTGGACAGCAGCCATCAGCGGGAAAGAAAAGAGGGCGGTCCAGAGGACGGAGTAGCCGAGCGAGGCGCCGGCGACGGAGTAGGTGGAGATGCCGGAGGGGTCGTCATCGGCCGCGCCGGTGATGAGGCCGGGGCCGAGGTTGGAGAAAAAACGCCAGACGAGGCTGCGATGCCGCGGTGACGGGTCGACATCCTGACCCGGAGGCGGCGGCGGGTTAGTGCGGGACGGGTTCGTCACGCTCGATCTTACCGTCCCGGATGTGAATCACGCGATGGGCATGCAGAGCGATGTCGTGTTCGTGGGTGACAAGAATGATCGTGTTGCCTTCGTTGTGCAGGCGCTGGAAGAGCGCCATGATCTCGTTGCCGGTCGCGGTGTCGAGGTTGCCGGTAGGTTCGTCGGCCAGGAGGATCGAAGGGCTGTTGACGAGGGCGCGGGCGATGGCGACCCGCTGGCGCTGACCGCCGGAAAGTTCGTTGGGCTTGTGGCCCATACGATCTTTGAGATCGACCTGAGCGAGGGCGGCTTTAGCCTTCTCGATGCGCAGGGCGGGAGGCGTGCCGTTGTAGATCAGCGGCAGTTCGACGTTGTGGAGCGAAGTGGCGCGGGGCAGCAGGTTGAACGTCTGGAAGACGAAACCGATTTCTTTGTTGCGGATGCGGGCGAGTTCATCGTCGGTCATGGAGCTGACGAGACGGCCGTTGATGTAGTACTCGCCTTTGGACGGCGAGTCGAGGCAGCCGATGAGGTTCATCAGAGTCGATTTGCCGGAGCCGGAAGGACCCATGATGGCGACGTACTCGCCGCGATGGATTTCGATGTCGACGCCGGAGACAGCGTTGATGGTCTGATCGCCCATTTCGTATGTCTTCCAGAGATCGAAGGTGCGGATGACGATGCCTTCGCTCTTGAGGCGTTCGCCTTTTTGTACAGACTCGTCTACCACTGCCTGGGCCATGGATGTGCCTTCGTTTATGTCGCCGATTAAGTCGCCGGCTTGGGAGTCGGTGGCTTGTTGTCGATTTTCACGGTCGCATTTTGCTTCACCGTGCGGATGACCTGGTAGGGCCCGGTGAGGATCTGCTCGCCCTCTTTGATACCGTCGAGGACTTCGGTATCGGTAGTTCCGCTGATGCCGGTCGTGACTTTGCGGAAGGAAGCCTTGTTCTCACCGGTGACGACAAAGACACCGGTCACTTCCTCTTTGTTGGCTTTGACGGTGGCCGGGTCGGGATCGAGCGGCTTGTTCGGGTTGGTATCGAGATCGCCTTTGGTGCGAACGGTGAGCGACTGGATCGGAATCGCGAGCACGTTCTTACGAGTGGCGGTGGTGATCTTGGTGGAGGCGGAGAGGCCTGGACGAATCTCGTCGGGAGGGTTATCCATGGCGACAACGACCTTGAAATCTTTGGCTTCCTGGCTGGAGGTGGTGCTCTGCGAAGCAGCGAGGCCGGTGGAGCGCAGGATGGCGGTGTTGCCGATTTCGATCACGTGGCCGGTGAAGGTTTTGTTCGGGATTGCATCGACCGAGATTTCGGCAGGTTGCCCGAGCTTGATGTTCACAATATCGCTTTCGTCGACTTTGACTTCAGCAGTGACGATGGACATATCGGCGATCGTCATGATGGTGCTGGCGGCGGAGTTCTGGATGCCAGGGACGACGGTTTCACCTTGACGGACGGGAAGGTAAGTCACCAGACCATCGATCGGCGCGACCACGTTGTGCTTCTTCAGGATGTCGTTCACGCGGTTGAGATTGGCTTCGTTTTGCGCAATTTTGCGCTGGGATGCCGCGAGCTGGGCCTTCAGCTGGGCAAGCTGGGCGCGCGCCTGAACGATGCGGGATTCGGCTTCGGCAACGGCGGCCTGTTGCCCGTCGTAAGCGGCTTTGCGCTGTTCGAAATCCTGCTTGGCGATGAGGCCCTGCTGGAATAACTGCTGGGCGCGTTTGTAGTCTTCGTTGTAGCGGACGAGATCGGCCTTGGCGCGTTCGAGGGTGGACTGCAGCGCGTTGATGTTATCGTCACCGGCTTTGTAACCGGCTTCGCTGGCGGAGGCATCGGCTTCGGAAGAACTGAGCGCGGCCCTCTGCGCCATCACGTCGGCCGCAGATTGGGTTTCGTCGATACGGGCGACAAGCTGGCCCTTCTTCACGACGTCGCCTTCTTTTACCAGTATCTCAGTCAGCTGACCGGAGAATTCCGCACCGATATTAATGTAATTGCGGGGCTTGATTTCGCCGGAAGAGGTGACCAGGCTGGTGAGATCCTCACGCTGCACCTTACCAGTTTGAATCGTGACGACGCCGCGGCGATTGTACCTGACGCTGGCCACTACGCCGCCCGCGATGAGCAGCACGGCCAGGATACCGATCAGAATCTTCCATTTGCGATTCACGGTTAGAAAACTCCAGATGTGGATATGTACAAGTCGATTAGACGCAAAAACCCGCGTATTTGTTCGACGGGATTCTCCAGATTAACACGCTGGAGCAGTAAGGGTTTGTAAATCCTTGAAAACAGTGAGACTTTACTTAAACGTAACCTGGCGGGTGGGACTGTTCTGGCATTGCAGCAACTCGGTCATGTTGGAGGTCAGGCCGTTACAGGCGAGATCGGTGGCTGTGCGTTCGGCCGATTCGCGCGTGGTGGAGGCGCTGTTGCCGCAGTTCGTGCGGCCGTTAAACGTCACGCAAACCTGGCAGTGTTCCTGGGTGTTGCCGCCGGAGGTGTAGATCAGGGTGCCTATGACCACGGCAATGAAGGCGATGCCGAGAATCACGGGCCATTTGCGTTTGGATTTGGTGGGCATCAGACGAAGAAGTTTCCCATCTTGCGGAACTTGGCGTAGCGAAGCTGTACAGCTTCGTCGGGGGAGAGCGAGGAGAGTTCCTGCAGGGATTTCAGCAGTTGCGCTTTGACTAAGCGGGCGGCTTCGTCGTGATCTTCGTGGGCGCCGACAGCGGGTTCGGGGATGATGCCGTCGATCAGGCCGAGCTTGAGCATGTCGGGGGCTGCGAGTTTCAGGGCAGCGGCGGCCTGTTCGGCTTTGCCGGAATCCCTGTAGATGATGGAGGCGCAGCTTTCGGGGGTAATCACGCTGTAGACGGCGTTTTCGAGCATGAAAACCTGGTTGGTGACGCCGAGCGCGAGGGCGCCGCCGCTGCCGCCTTCGCCGATACAAACGGCTATTAGAGGAACGGGGAGGCGGGCCATTTCGCGTAAATTGCGGGCGATGGCTTCGGCCTGGCCGCGTTCCTCGGCATCAATACCGGGGTAGGCGCCGGGAGTATCAAGAAAAGTAATGATGGGGCGTCCGAACTTGGCAGCCATCTGCATGGCGCGGAGAGCCTTGCGATAGCCTTCCGGCTTCGGCATGCCGAAGTTGCGGAAGAGCTTCTGTTTCGTGTCACGGCCTTTTTGTTCGCCGACGAGCAGGACGGGCTGGCCATCGAGGCGGCCCATGCCGCAGACGATGGCAGGATCGTCACCGAAAAGGCGGTCGCCGTGAATTTCCTGAAAGTCGGTGAGGATGCGCTGGACGTAATCGAGGGTATGGGGGCGTTTGGGATGCCGCGCGTTCTGGACTCGCTGCCACGGGGTCTTCTCCGGGGCAGGTCCGTTCGTCTCGACCTCAGATTCCATTAGCTTTAGGATACTCAACGACAGGATACTCAACGGTTCTTAATGAAAGAGCGCCGGGCGAGCGCGCGTTCCGGGACGTTGAGGTTGAAGAGGCAGATATGGTCGAAGGCCCAGAGGTTGGCCAGAGGCAGTCCGGCGGCCCAGACAAGAGCGAGTTCGCGCTCCCATGGGGCGGCAAACCCAAAGACGGGAACGAGATAGCGCAGGGCGGAACGCGGCCAGGCGAAGCCAGTTCCGGTGAAGAGTTCGACAGCTTCGCGGGCGAGGTCGAGATTGTGGAGGCTGGTGGTGAAGGCGAGGGCTTCGACCTTGATGGTGTCCAGACCGCTCAGGGATTGCGACTGCCATTCGGGGGGCAGATTCACGAAATGGTTGAGTTGGCCGCCGGTCTGGGGAGCTCCCGCGGGGACGGGCGTGGGGTAGTTCACGTCGTAAGGCCAGAGGAGTTCGCATTTCGCGGTGGGGAACGCGCTGCGGATATCGGCGACGAGAGCGGCGACGTGATCGCGCAGGCGATTGCGCAGGAAGATGGCGTCGGCACCGGAGTTTACGGTGGGATCGTCATTAATGGTTAAGAAGGTGTGGAGGGGGCGCCCGAGAGCTGCTTGCGCGGCGGCGGCGGTTTCGGAATCGTAGTAGGCCATGCCGTTGCCGGCCGGATCGGCCGCGTACCACCAGAGAAATTCGCCGTACTGCAGGCTGGGGGTGAGGCCGGCGGTGAGTTGCATCTGCGCGAGGTTGCGGTAAACAGCCTTCTGATATGCCAGGAGCTTTGAAGAACCGGCGGCGCAGTGGTTGGAGTTCAGATCGCCAAAGCCGGTTTGGGTGGCGACGGCGGTGTTGTTGTGGAAACGCGCGACATAGCCGTCGGGCGGATTGACGAGTTCCATCGAGCAGGCGGTCACGACCTGGCGGCTGCGCGAGGCGCACTGGGCATAGAAATCGGCATGCCAGTCGCGGACGGCGCGGGTGATGGGTGGGTTTGCGGAGTCGTTAACGACCCAGGTGGGGTAGACACCAGCGGCGGGTGAGGTTGGGTTGATGGTGACTGTGCCCGCGACAGACGAAACGGTCGCGGTGAGCGCGAGGTTGTAGGCGGTGGCCGGGGAACGCGCGGTGAGGGTGAGAACGCCTGCGTCGGTGGCGGTTGCCCAGGAACTGATGAGCGCCCCGTTGATGTAAGCGGCGAAGTGTTTCGCGATCGTGCCCGGCGTGTCGGAGAGGAAGACGGATTTCCCGATCTGAGTGCCGCCTGGCGGGTTGAAATTCAGGATGACGGAATCGCCTGCGAGGAAAGTTCCGGCGAAGGTGATCTGCGCGGTTGAGAGAGAGCCGCCGACAGCGGTTCGCTCGTTCCACCAGAACACGCCGAGATATTCGTTCATCGGGCCTGCGTAGCCGAGCTTGTCCATGATCCACATGAGGCGCGCGGGCGGGAGCTTGTAGGTGTGGTCGGTATCGAAATCGAGCGCGGGAGAAATGCTGGATCGGGGGGCGAGCGCGTCGGGGACGTCGGAAAGGACGGCGGCTTCGAGGAAATCGAAGTAGATGACGCCTGCCTGCGCGACGCGAATGACGGCGGTATGGGAGCCGGCCGCGACAGAGGAACGGAGAAGGCGGCGGGTGACAACTGCGGAGGCATCGCTGACGCGGCAATCGAGGAGCGTTTCGGTGTCGCCGTCGAGTCGGATGCCTGCAACACCGCGGTCGCTGTAGAGCGAAGTACCGAGGTAGAGGTTATGCGTGAACTGGCAGGTATAGGTGACGCTGACGGCTTCATCGACCAGGCTGGCAGCTTTCGCGTAGTAATGCGAATAGAAGCCGGATTCGATGGCCCAGTTCGCGCTGAACGTGCAGGCGGAGTTGTCTTCTTCGAGGCGGACGCTGCCGGGTCCTGCGATCTGGAGAGCTTTGGTGGAGTCGGGTCCATTGAGTTGCCAGTTGGAGAACGTGGCCTGCCATTCGGAAGCGGTGTAAGCGGCACCGTTTGTAGGTGATGGGGTAAGTGATGGCGCGAAGGTGAGCCAGCACTGGCGGAGGCTGTCGATGCCGAGCGCGGTGAAGTCGAAGGAGCAATTCCAGGTGACAGCGGAGGTGCCGCCCGTGAGCTGGATTTGGGCTTGGTCGAAGTTCAGGTTCGAGGGGCTGATCGCGAGAGTGTAGAGCTGCAGCATGTTGCCGTCGCGTCCGCCGCGCGGGGCGAGATACACGGCGCCGGAAGCGGTGGGAGCGGCACTGGCGAGGGTGAGTTGTTGCGGCGATTGAACGCTGGCAATTGAGTATGTGGCGCCGGCGATTTGGATTATCGAGCCTGCGGTGAGGCCGGGGAATTTGATGCCGGAAGCCCAGGTGACCGAGGTGCCGTTGACATCGACGGTGCCGAAGCGCGCGGCCTGAACTGTGATGGCCGCGCCTGCACTGGAGGCGAGGAGGCCGAACGAAGGATTGGCGCCAATCCAGTTGAACGCGTTAATCTGGCCTGCGATGTTGGCTGCAATGTAAGAGGCCGGGTCGGTAACGAGCCAGAGTTGGTACCCGCTGACGCTGAGGGTGCCGCCGGTGTTCACCTTCGAGGCAAACGTGACAACGTTTTCCGCAGCGCCGAACGCTACCTGCGGGTCCCCTGCAGCGGCAGCCGCGACGCCTGCTGCAATGACGTCGCCCCCTTCGCCCCCGGGGGTGGCGACCGTGTAGGTATAGATGGCCGACCCAACGGAGATGCTGGCGGTCGAGTGAATGTCCTGCCAGAAATAGGTTGCGGAGCCGCCGCGTCCGCCGGGAACGGTGAAAGCAAAGGCGAGGTTTTCGTACCAGAGACTGATTTCGTCGTTGGGCTGCGGGTTGGCAGCGATGACATTGACTGTGGCAGAGGCGGCGGGGAAGGCGGCGCCGGAGAGCATGGAGTCTTCCCAGAGCGAGATTTTGGCTGTTGAGCCGTCGGCGCGGATGACGTCGAGGGTGGCCCAGTCGATCCAGTTGTATTTCGGGGAGTCGATGGGCTGCACGCTGTCGGCGTAAAGCAGGCTGAAATCGAGAGTCAGGCCGGCGAAGTTGAAATCCGGCAGGTACTTGATGGAAGGGTGTTCGAAGAAGTTGTCCGCGTCGTAGAGAACGGCGACCGCGAAATCGGCCGGGTCACGGAAAGTGCCGCTGACCTGGAAGCCTGAGGGCGTCGCGTTGTGAATGGACGCGGCGGCGGCGAAAGTGTTGAAGCCGCGCAGGGAGAGCGTCCTGTCGGGTTGTAGTTTGTAGATGCGTTCTGGCAATCGGTGTCCTTATTCGGTCCGAGTGTGGCATCGGGAGGAGGGGTTCCCTGGTGGGCCGCAGGGGCGATGAGTACGGTTTCGCTTTTGAATCAGCGGGTTAGTTCGTCCGCAAAAAGTTGAACGACGCGTGAACGGCAGTCAGAGCGGCGGGCGAAACCGCCCGCCCCACCTACTTTTTGTGGATGAGGATGGTGCCGTTCATCGTCTGGAAGGAGTACTCGGGGCCGCCGCCGTTGATGGAACCGGTTACACCGCGATCCATCCGAATGCGGTATTTACCACCCTGGCCACGGCCGTCTTCGATAACTGGCTTACTGTTGTCGGCTTCCATCTTCACGTCGAAATCGCTGTAGACGGCTCCGTTAGTGGTCTTCAGACGCAGGCTGGCTTTCGTATCGGCGGGGATTGTCACATCGACTCTGCCGTTCAGGGAGCTGAATGACATCGGCTTATTGGGGGCAACCTTGTCGAGGGAAACGGTGATCGCTCCGGTAATGGTGTGGGCGGAGACGGAACCGGAGATGTTTTTGAGAGTTATGGCGCCGTTGATGTTTTCGACATCGATATCGCCGTTGATGCCGGTTACGTCTATGTGACCACCGCTGACCGTCTTGAGTTCGACGGAGGTGTTGGGCGGCACCTGGATGGCGAGATTCGTGTTCCGGAAGAAATCTGACTTCACGGTAACGACGTTGTGGTCTTCGACTACGTCGAAACCGGAGCCGGTGCCATCGATGCGATGCATGCCGGGAGGCGGCGCCTGCTCGCGGCGGCGCTCGGGGAGCTTGCTGCCGGCCTCAGCCTCTACGATTACTTCTGGACTGGACCCCGCTGTGACCGTGATACTTCCATTCACCAGATGGGACTTGAGGGTGACCGGCTGTCCGGGACTCGAGAGCGGCACGCTGATCTTGTCCTGCGCCAGAGCAACGGCGGCGAAGGCGAAAGTCAACAGGGAGAGGCGGTTCATATGGCGTTTCATTTTAGCGATTCTCTTTCTTAATACTGATGTTTCCGTTCACGGTTTCAAAAGAAAGTTCAGGGCCGCCGGCGCCCACGCGAATGTTGCTCGTGTGGTTGGTCCTGAAGACAAACCTGCCGTTTTTTCGCTCTCCTGCTTCGGCGGTGGCGGGCAGGGCGGAGGTGGCTTCGAAATCCGTGTAAGCGGCGCCATTCAGCGTTTTCAGGTGGATGTCGGCAGCCAGATTCGGTGGAAAGGCGGCGTCGATCGTACCGTTGAC
>ODAK010000880.1_pt1 | contig 33940 bp, 33 predicted proteins | sample 1539591 | NCBI WGS metagenome assembly ODAK01 (sample SAMEA3539303, study PRJEB22396) | soil metagenome | biome: tundra; feature: field; material: soil | place: USA | collected 2010-05 | depth 0.15 m | reverse complement strand
GAGACGCTGACATGATTCGATGCCAAACCACCACTGAGAGTCATCCGTAAGCTAATCTCACGGCACATTTGAAGCGGTCACCTCGTGGCCGTCGTTGCGATGCTCAGCTGGCGGCGGCAGTGGGCGACCCTATGAGTGGAAGGGTCCACATGATCAAGCTTGCGAGGAATTCCAAACCGAGTCGCATCGCTGCGGGCTTCGTGCTCGCGACGACCGCGGCGATCTTGGCGGCCGGCTGCAGCTCGGGCACGACCAATCCCACGACCTCGACTTCCGCCAGCTCGACAACGGTGACGACGTCAGCTGGCTCGAGCTCGACAACGACGACGACGGCGGCCGTCGCGTCGAGCTCGACCACGACGACGACTTCAGCCGGTGCGTCGGGATCGGGTCTGCTCTCAAAGTTCCAGTCCGGCGAGCAAGCGACGTTCGTCGCGACCTACAAGGTCACCTCGGGCGCCTCGAAGTCGTTGACGAGCCTCACGATCGCGCAGCAACCACCGGACTCGCTCTTCGGGGGGACCAGCTCCTCGGGCAACTTCGAGCTCATAACGCTAGGCAAGAAGAGCTACATCTGCAGTGGACAGAGCTCGGGCGGCGCCGGTGGCATGTGCCTGAGCGAGGGAGCGGCCGCTTCAGAGGCAGACCTGTTCAAGATCTACGAGCCCAACTTCTACCTTCCCTACTTCCAGGCAGCCGCCAAAGCCTCGGGTGGACAGGTCAGCTATTCCTCGAAAACGGTGAACGGCATCTCGCTTTCCTGCATCTCGGTAACCGGTGCGGCCGGCGAGAAGGGGACAGGGACATTCTGTGTGACAGACCAGGGTGTCCTCGGCTATGTCGCGTGGACCGGCGCCACCGCGTCGGATAACGGCAGCTTCGAGATCACGAGCTACTCGACGAGCGTGCCTGCCAACGAGTTCACCCTGCCGGCCACGCCTACGACCATCCCGTAGGGGCGCCCGGCGCGTCCGCGCGCCCGTCGCTTCCTCCACGCGTCCACGCCATCGCGGGTGGGCGTCGACAACCCGTTAGGGTTTCGCTCGATGACCTTGGATGCCACCGACGCTTCCTTCGAGAACGACGTTCTCGTCCGCTCGGACGCTGCCCCTGTCGTTGTCGACCTGTGGGCACCCTGGTGCGGCCCGTGCAAGACGCTCAGCCCGATCATCGAGCGCGTGGTCGAGGCCACCGCGGGAGCAGTCGAGCTCGTCAAGGTCAATGTCGACGAGAATCCGAAGATCGCGCAGAGCTTCCAGGTGCAGTCGATCCCGGCAGTGTTCGCCATCAAGGACCGCCGGGTAGTCGACCAATTCATCGGCGCGCTCGGCGAGGCCGCCGTCCGCGAATTCGTGAACCGGCTCCTTCCCGTTGCGAGCGAGGCCGAGGAGCTGATCGCCCTAGGTGACGAGGCCTCGCTTCGCCGGGCACTCGAGCTCGATCCCGACCGTCCCGAGGCCGTCGTCGGCCTGGCCGAGATACTCCTCGGGCGCGGTGAGCCCGAGGACGCGCTCAGCCTGCTCGCCAAGATCCCCGACACCGGCGAGGCGAGGCGCGTCGCCGCGCTTGCCCGGTTGGCCATCGCGGGCACGCCCGTGTCGCCCGAGGGGACAAGCGGACGTGGCGGCGTAGAGCTGGAAGAGCACATAGGCGTCCTGCTCGACCGGGTGAAGACCGATGACGAGGCCCGCCAGGAACTTGTCGACCTCCTCGAGACGATGGACCCCTCAGACCCGAGGCGGGAACAGTACCGACGGGCCCTGGCCTCTCGGCTGTTCTGATCCTGGCGAGCTCGGGAGCCCAGGCGTGCCGCCGACACACAGCTCAGTCTGGTGGCCCCGCCATCCCGTCTACCTCGAACTGGGTCAGCGTCGCTACGACCTGACGACCAGGGCACTGGTCATCGGCATCCTCAATCGCACCACGGACTCGTTCTATGACCACGGTTCGTACTTCAACTTGGACCGTTTCTTCGAGCGCGCGGAACAGTTGGTCCGAGAAGGTGCCGACCTGCTCGACGTCGGTGGGGTCAAGGCCGGCCCCGGTCCGGAGGTGACCGAGGACGAGGAGCTCGAGCGGGTCGTGCCCGTGATCGCATCACTGCGCGAACGGTTCGACCTGCCGCTTTCGGTCGACACCTGGCGGGCGTCGGTCGCCGCCGCCGCATTCGAAGCCGGAGCCGTCGTCGGCAACGACATCAGCGGGTTCGCCGACCCCGGGTACCTCCCGGCCGCCGCCGCAGCCGGAGCGAGCGTGGTAGCCACCCACATACGGCTCTCGCCGCGGGTAGCGGACCCCGCGCCCCAATACGACGACGTCGTGGCCGAGGTCGAGCGTTACCTGCTCGTGCGCGCCGCGCGCGCTCGTCTCAGCGGCATCCCGGCCGATCGCATAGTCCTCGACGCGGGCCTCGACCTCGGCAAGACGGCAGATCAGTCCCTGTTGCTCTTGCAGAGCTCCGCACGGCTCGCCTCGCTCGGCTACCCGTTGCTCCTTTCCTCGTCGAACAAGACCTTCCTGGGGGCTCTGCTGGGGCTCGAAGTCGGCGAGCGCCGCAACGCGTCATTGGCCTCGGCGGCGCTGGGGATCGCCGGCGGATGTCGGCTCGTAAGGGTCCACGACGTCGCCGGCACCTGCAAGGTGCGCGACCTCTTGGCCGCGATCGCCACGTCGGCACCCCAACGCGAAGCCGGGTTGGACCAAGCCGCTGCACGCGAAGCCGCGTTGGACGAAGCCGGCAGGACGGCGCTCGGCTCGGGGACGCTGCGGTGACTGCAACGAGTGCCCGACCCGGGGACTCCGCCGCCGTATTCGTCGTCAAGGGCAGTGATCCCGGCCTCGTGGATCGTGGCGTCGAGCGGCTGCTCGCCGAGCTGACCTCACCGGAGGGCGCAACCGGCGACCCGGAAGACCCGACTGTGGCCAACTTGAGCCTCGCTGTCGCCATCGAAGAGCACAGGGCACCTAACGGCGAGGACGAGCTCATGCTCGGGCCGGTGCTCGACGCGCTGTTCACACCCGCATTCCTCGCCGACCGCCGGATCGTCGTTCTGCGCGACGCCGAACATCTCGACTCGTCACAGGCCGCCGAGCTCGCCTCGCGCCTCGGCGAGCCGTTCGCTCCGAACGTGCTCGTGCTGGCCGTGGTCGGCAAGGCGTTGCCCGCCGCCCTCGCCAAGGCCGTCAAGGCACGAGGCCGGGAGATCGACACGTCGCCTGGCTCGTCCGGCAAGGCGCGCACACAGTGGCTGAGCGAGCAACTACAGAGCGCGCCGGTTCACCTGGACCCAGCCGCGCGTCACCTCCTCGAAGGCCATCTCGGCGAGGACGTGTCGCGCCTGCATGCGCTCTTGGACGTTCTCGCTGCTGCGTACGGCGAGGGAGGGAGGGTGACTCCGGCGGAATTGGAGCCGTTTCTCGGAGAGGAGGGCGGAGCGCCGCCGTGGGAGCTCACCGACGCGCTCGACAACGGCGACGCGGCGACAGCAGTGCAAGCAGCCCGCCGTCTGCTCGGACCCGGAGGCCGCCACCCGTTCCAGCTGCTCGCCACGTTGCACAAGCACTATGGGGCGATGTTGCGTCTCGACGGGAGCGGCATAACCGACCCGGGCGAGGCCGCATCGCTGCTCGGCATGTCACCGTTCCCGGCGCGCAAGGTGCTCAGCCAGGGAGGAAGGCTCGGTTCGGCACGCATCGCCCGCGCGGTTAGCCTGGTCGCCGATGCCGACCTCGACCTTCGCGGCGTGGTGGACTGGCCGGATGAGCTCGTGATCGAGGTACTCGTGGCGCGCCTGGCCCAGCTCTCCCGCACCCGCTTGGCTGCGCCCGCTGGCGCGCGCCGCCCGGCTCGCACGCCATGACCGTGCCGAACCTCGGCGGGTATCGCCAAGTAGATCTCCTCGAGCTCGCACAGGAGGTTGCCGAAGCTGCGGGAAAGCTCCTACGCGCAGGGCTGGACAAGGTTGCGGGGGGGGTCCTGCTCGCCACCGGTGCCTCCTCCAAATCGAGCCCTACCGATCTTGTCACCGAGCTCGACCGAGGCAGTGAGGCGTTGATCGTCGGTTCTCTGCTGCGTGCTCGGCCGGATGACGGCATCCTGGGTGAAGAAGGCAGCTCTCGCAAGGGTTCCACGGGCGTCACCTGGGTCATCGACCCGCTCGACGGCACCATCAACTACCTCTACGGCATCGAGGAGTTCTCGGTCTCGATCGGGGCTTCGGTGGACGGGCGAAGCATCGTGGGAGCCGTCCACAATCCGGTGAACGGTGAGATGTTCGCTGCCTGCGAGGGAGAGGGGGCAACGCTGAACGGCCGCGAGCTCCGGCTCCAGCCGTCTGGCCGGTCCCTCGCCGAGGCTCTCGTCGGCACCGGCTTCACCTACGTAGCGAAAGACCGGGCCGATCAGGCACGGATGATCCCGGTCATCCTGCCCGCAGTGCGGGACATCCGACGTCGCGGCTCGGCAGCACTCGACATATGCGCAGTGGCGTGCGGACGCTTCGACGCCTTCTACGAGGCGTGGCTCCGGCCGTGGGACCTCGCCGCGGGCGTCGTCATCGCACGCGAAGCAGGGGCCACGGTCACCGAGCTCGAAGGGCTGGCCGACGGGTCCGCGACCGTCGTGGTTGCAGCTCCGGGCTTGGAAGGCCCGCTCGTCGAGCTGCTCAAGGCCAGCGCCTCGAACTGAGGGTCCTGATCGGCGGAAGGCCGACGACCGCAGGGCTGCCTTCGCACGCTGGGCCGCGCCCTGCTCGGCCGCAGGCTGATAGCGTCCGCGTCCAACGTTCGGCTGACCGCGCCAGAGAAAAGGCTGCCAATGGAGTTCGAAGTCGTCGTAGAGATCCCTAAGGGCCAGCGCAACAAGTACGAGATGGACCACGTCACGGGTCGGATCTACCTCGACCGGATGCTGTTCACCTCGACTCGTTACCCGGCGGACTATGGCTTCATCGACGGGACGCTCGGCCAGGACGGCGACCCGCTCGACGCTCTGGTGCTGGTCGAGGAACCGACGTTTCCTGGCTGCGTCGTACGGTCACGAGCGATCGGCATGTTCCGGATGACCGACGAGAAAGGGCCGGACGACAAGATCATCGCGGTACCGGCCCACGATCCCCGCCTCGAGCACCTGCAGGATCTCCGCCACCTTCCGGAGTTCGACCGGCTCGAGATCCAGCACTTCTTCGAGGTCTACAAGGACCTCGAGCCTGGCAAGTCGGTCGAAGGCGCTACCTGGGCCGGACGCGAGGCGGCCGAGCTGGAGATCGAGCGGTCCCTCGAGCGCGCCGGGGAGCACGGGCAGCACTGACCGGCGGCTGAGCTACGGGCCGGGGCTCTCCCGCCTCACGATCAGACGTGCAGGTTCACATGCCAGGCGCGCTGCATGGGCTGCACGAGCGCCTTGGCGAGCAGGTCGTAGCCAGCTGGAAGGAGATGCACGCCGTCGCTGGAACGGACCTGCTCGTACGATCCGTGGACCGAGAGCCACAGGACGAAGCCTCCCTTTTTGGTGGCGAGAACCTTGTCGGCCGGGTAGTACCTCACGCCCGGGTGCGAACGTGCCTCGGCAAGGAAGACCCTGTTCAGTTTCTGAGGGAAGCCTGCCGGGACAGTCGAGGAGGCCCCCATCGGCGGCAACCCGACCCACATCACATGGGCGCCTGCAGAGGTTGCCTCTTCCATGACGAGAGCGACCCGGGCCGCGTACGCCTGCCACCATGTCCTCGCGGTCATGGAGAACGACAGGTAGCGGCCGTTCCCGATCGAGAACGACTGCATGTCGTTCGCACCCAGCATGACGACCACGATCTTCGGGTGGTAATGCCTCAGGTCTGCCAAGAGAGTCCCCGGCCAGTTGTAGTAGTCGCTGCGCGCCAAGCCCGTGTCCTCGAGACCCTTTTGAACGACGCGCACGGCCAGATCGGTCGAGAAGACGTCTCCTAGGCCGAAGCCGAGGTCTTCCCCTACGGAGTCTCCGATCGAGAGCAGCGTCAGCGGGCGAGAAGCCGTCGGGGACACGAGCGCCGGGGGTCCGGGTGGCACCACTGGTGGGGGCGGCGGGGGGATGTAGTGGACCCCGGGTCCGAGATGCGGCGCGGCACCGAGGCCGAGGTAGCCCGGCGGTCGCTGCACCGGCACGGCAACGGGCGGAATTGTGGGAGTGGGACCGCTGTCGCACACTGGTGCCCCGCCGATCCCGCATCTCCCCAAGGCCGAGTCGGCGGCATTCACCGGTCCGGAGATCCCCAGCGCATCGGTGATCGCGGCTATCGGGCGGAGGACGGACACCGCGACACTGCGGCGGACCCCGATCTGGCCCGCCTCAGCAGAGTGGTACAGCTGGTTCGCGTCGAAGAAGAGCCACACCACGAAACAGATCAGGCCGACGCCGATTATGCGGCCCGCCGACGCCCGGCGCCTCTTGTCAGTCGGTGCGCCCTCGGCCTGTGAACGGGCTTTCCCTCTTGGGCCGACAGTGCGGGCGGCCGACCTGGCGAAGGTCGGCCGGGCCGAGCGAGCCCGGGCCGAGGTGCCCGACCGTCTCGTCGAGACGCCTTCGGACCTGTTCGCGTTCGCGCGTGCTCTGCGCTTGGCCTGGCGCGGGTCGCCTTTGCGGCCGGGCTCACGGCCGGCCGGTCCGGGTGCGTTTCGGGAATTCGTCAACTAGCTCGTGCCACCTTCGACAAGATCGTCCCAGTCTCAAAAGCGGAAGTAGATGAACGGCGCGACACCCGGGGGGCCAAGGGTCGTGATGACCAGGAGAACGGCGGCGAGCACCGCGCCCTGGCCGAACACGCTAAGGCGTGAGAACACCTCTTGCGCGCGCAGGGGCAGGACCTCTGGCACATATTGGGACCCAATGCCGACCACGATCACGAGCAACACCGCGAAATTCACGAGCGGGGATGGCTGGGTCCAGCCGGTGAACAGCCGGCCGAACATCGCGAACGCGTTCGCGAACGAGGTGGCGCGGAAGAAGACCCATCCCACGCAGACGAGCTGGAACGTCGCGAACCGTTCCCATGCGAGCCAGCCACGCCCCTCTCGTTGAGGCGAGAGCCCCCTTTCGACCCGTTTGGCACGGCGGTAGTGGCCCGTGCATTGTCCGATGCCGTGCAGGGCACCCCAGGCGACGAAGGTCCAGGCCGCGCCGTGCCACAGTCCGCCGAGCACCATCGTGATCATGATGTTGCGATACATCGTGGCCCGCGATCCCTGGTTGCCTCCGAGAGGGATGTACAGGTAGTCGCGCAGCCAAAGTGACAAGGTCATGTGCCACCGTCGCCAGAAGTCCTGCAAGGACCGGGCGGTATAGGGGGCGTTGAAGTTCTCCGGGAAGCGGAAGCCGAGCAGCAGGGCGCAGCCGATGGCGATGTCGGTGTAACCACTGAAGTCGCAGTAGATCTGCACCGCATAGCCGTAGATCGCCAACAGGACCTCGAGCGAAGAGTGCGTGTGAGGGTTCGCGAACACCGGGTCCACGATCTGGGACGAGACGTAGCTGGAGAGCACGACCTTTTTGAACAGGCCGCCGAATATGAGGTACGCCGCTTTCGGAAGGGCAATCCTGCGCGGGTCGCGTCGCTGAGCCCTGCGGATCTGGGGCAGCAGGTCCGAGCCGCGCACGATCGGCCCTGCGACCAGGTGCGGGAAGAAGGCGACGAAGACCGCCACGTCCAACCACGGTGAGGGCTCGAGGCTCCCCCTGTAGATGTCGATCACGTAGGACAGGCCCATGAACGTGAAGAACGAGATCCCGACCGGAAGCGTGACTTGGATCAACGGGACGGGATCGCCCATCCCGAGGTGGTGGACCACGTTGTCGACGTTGAGGCTCAACCACCCTGCGTACTTGAACCAGCCCAGCAAACCCAACTCGGCGGCGACGGTCGCGATCAACCAGGCCCGCCGGGCCGACGCGACCCGGGCACGGTGGACCAGGCGACCCCCGGCAACCGTGCAAACCGTGGAGATCGCCAGGAGGAACACGAAGCGCCAGTCCCACCATCCGTAGAACACGTAGCTCGCGACGAGGATGAAGACGCGCCAGCGCTTGGGGAACGGCGCGAACAACCAGTTGCCGATGAAGACGATCCCGAAGAAGATTGCGAAATCAGTTGTCGGGAAAAGCAACCGGGAAGTCCTTCATGCGCGCTCTGGCGACGCGGGTCGCGTATACCTTCGGCCGCCTGACGATACATATCCTTTGACCTCAATGTGTGGAGGTCGTCAGTCCCCTTTTGATCCCTGGTGATCCGGGGGCTTCCGCGCCCCGCGTCGTACGGACCGGGAATCGGCCGGGGCCGCGCGGCGGGGCCTCGGAACCCGAACAGGTGCCGGCCGAGCTCAGCGACGAGCCTTGATCGCCTCGATGAGCTTGGGGATCACCTTGGTGAGGTCACCGACGACACCGAGGTCGGCGATCGAGAAGATGGGAGCTTGCGGGTCCTTGTTGATCGCGATGATGTTCTGCGCGTCCTTCATGCCCACCATGTGCAGGGTCGCCCCGGAAATCCCGCAGGCGATGTACACCATCGGCTTCACCGTCTTGCCGGTCTGACCAACCTGGAAGGCGTACGGCACCCAGCCCGCGTCGACGATGGCGCGTGAAGCGCCCGGAGCGCCGTTCAACAACTGCGCAAGCTCTGTGATGAGGGAGTAGTTGCCGGGTGAGCCGAGACCCCGGCCCCCGGAGACGACGACGGCGGCTTCGTCGAGCTTCGGGCCGCTGCGCGCCTCCTCGTGACGGGCGACGATTCTTGCCGCGTCGCTGGCTCCCGTCTCGGGAGTGTCGATCGCGACGATCTCCGGGGACCGCTGCCCGGCTGGATCTGATGTTTCGGCCGGCTCGGCAACGAACGACTTCGCCTGGATTACGAAAAGGCCTGGGATGCCGTCGGTGAACTCGGCCCGCAGCACCGTCGAGCCGCCGAAGATCGTGTGCTCGGAGGTCGGCCTCCCGCCCGAGGCGTCGATGCCCACGACGTTGGTCAGCACCGGTAGGTCGAGCCGCACCGAAAGCCGCGCCGCGATGTCACGGCCGTCGTGGGTCGCGCCGATGAGGATCGCGTCGGGGCGGTTTCCGCCTGAGACCTGGGCCGCGACGGCGGCTGCGACCCTGGGCCCGGGCAGTGACTCGCCGATGTCGCCCACGTCGTACACCTTCGTCGCTCCGTAGCGACCGAGGACAGCGGCCGCGCCCGCAGAGCTCGGACCCCAGGTGACGACCTCGACGGCACCGCCGAAGCCGCGGGCGGCGGTCAGCAACTCGAGCACGATGCCGGCCGGCACGCCATCACGCTGCTCGGCGAGAACCCAGGTCCGGTCCACCTGCGACATCTCCTACAGGATCTTTAGCTGCTCGAGGAAGCTGATCACGCGCTCATGGGCGTCACCTGCATCGACGACGATCTCGCCGGCTTTGCGTGCTTCGGAGGCTTCGACCGAGATCACCTGCTGGCGGGCACCGGCAAAGCCGACTTGCGACGGGTCCAAACCGAGATCTGCCACAGTCAGTTCCTCGACGGGTTTCGACTTCGCGGCCGCGAGCCCCTTGAAGGAGGGATACCGCGGCTCGACGACGCCGGCGGTGACCGTCACGACGGCCGGAAGAGGGCACGAGACCTCCTCATAGCCCGCTTCGGTCTGGCGCTGGACTCGGAGCAGGCCATCGGAGATCTCGATGTGCTTCGCGAAGCTGACCGACGGCCAGTCCAGTAACTCCGCGACCTGGACAGGCGTCGTGCCCGTGTAGCCGTCGGAGGACTCGGTGCCCGCGAGCACCAGGTCCGGGCCCAGCCGGCGGATCGCCGCCGCCAGGACCTTCGCGGTCCCGAGTGCGTCCGACCCGGCGAGCACGGGGTCAGATACCAAGATGGCCTTCGCGGCTCCGATCGCCAGCGCGTTGCGCAGCCCGCTCCTCTCGCCGTTCGGGGCCATCGAGAGGAGTGAGACCTCGCCACCCCCGTCTGCTTCCACGAGCTGGAGACCCATCTCCACCCCGTAACTGTCCGACTCGTCCATGATCAGCTTCCCCTCGCGTACGAGGGTGTGATCCTGCGGATCGAGCGCGGGAGGGTCCGCCGTATCCGGGATCTGCTTCACACAGACAGCAACGTTCACATAGCGATTCTCTACGACTGGCCGCCCCGCAGCCAACTTGCAGGTCGGGCTGGTCAGCCGGCGGCGGGTGGCGGTACCGAGCGTGGCGGTGCGGCGTCGGGCAGGTCGGACCGCCCGAGCGCCCGACGGGCCGCCGCAACGTCGTTGGTCACGACTGCGTCGACTCCCAAGTCGGCGAGCGCGACGATCTGGGCCGGGTCATCCACCGTCCAGGTCCTGATCGCCATGCCGCAGTCCTTGGCGGCCTTCATCAGGCCAGCGTCCACTGAGAAGAAGAAGGGATGCAGGCCCCGATGACCATGCTCACGCGCCGTCACGAGCGCCCCCATGGGATCCCTGTCCCCCTCGACGAGCAGCGCCGTCTCGAGACTCGGCTCGAAGGTGCCGACAGCGTCGATCGCTTCGAGGGAGAAGGACGAGACCACGATCCGAGGGGCCTCCCTGCGCGCCGCTAGCAGTCTCGCCACCTCGAACGCGAGCGACCTGTCCCGCTCGGGTCCCGCGTCGGTCTCGTCTTGCTTGATCTCGACGTTGACCCGGAGCGGCCAGCAGGCATCCAGCGCCTCGCCGAGCGAGGGAAGCCACGCAGGCAGCTCCGCCGACAAGAGGCGGCCGAACGGGCCAAGTCCGGGCACTTCGCCGTCATGGTGGACGACTACGTTGCCGTCGGCGGTGAGGTGGACGTCCAGCTCGATCCCGTCCGCGCCCAGGTCCCGCGCGGCAACGAACGCCGCGACGGTGTTCTCCCTCGCCAGCTGAGCAGATCCCCGGTGGGCGAAGATCTCGGTCAAGACATGTTCCTCCCTGCGCTTGGGCCTTCTACCGGAAACGGCCACGCTCGCGGTAATCGATTATTCCTAGATTGTGATCGTGATCACATGCTTGCATCGTGCCGCACGCTCCCGTAAGATTAGGTACCGCAGCCCGGTAGTCGACCGCCTCTTCGCCGGCGTTCAGCCCGCAGTATCGGTCTGATTGCTAGATGCAAGTTTTGTGAACCTGTTCACGGACGCGCTTGGACGGCCATGAACATCGTGTGCGCTTCCAAGCCCAGAGGAGGCAGGGTGGCTCTGACCTGGACCCGCTCGACCGAGTGGGACAGTGACGATTGGCGCAAGGTTGCCGAGTGCCGAGACACTGACCCCGACCTGTTCTTTCCCATCGGGACCACAGGTCAAGCGATTGAGCAGATCGACGCGGCCAAAGCCGTCTGTTTCTCGTGCGAGGCCCGAGAGGCCTGTCTCGAGTTCGCGCTCGCCACAAATCAGGAGTCTGGCGTCTGGGGCGCCACTTCGGAGGACGAGCGCCGGAAGCTCCGCAAGACATGGCTGGCCGCTCAGCGCCGCCGCGCTTGCTGAGCCCCTCGCTCTCAGTCAGCTCGCCGAGGAACCGGAATCTCCAGGCGGACAACCGTGCCGCCGTCGGTCTCCATCTTGATCGTGCCGCCTAGCTGACTTCGGACGAGATCGCGGACGATCGACAACCCGAGACTGCGAGTGCGGTCTATGTCGAATCCCTCGGGCAACCCACATCCGTTGTCCCGCACCACGACCTGCAACGCGTCGGGCTGCTCGTCAAGCACGAGATCGACGCGTGCGCCGATTCCAGATGTCGCCCGCCGACCGCCCGGCGCTGGACTGGGCGCCACGGGCCCCGCCCCCGGCGCTGCCCCCGGAGCCCAGGGTTGCGAGCCCGCGGCGTACAAAGGCTCGGGGAAAGCGTGCTCCACGGCGTTTTGAAGCAGCTCCGCGATCGCGACCGCGAGTGGGGTTGCCACCTCGGCCGCGACATCTCCGAGGCCTCCCTCGACCTCGATCGTCACCGGGAACGAGATCGTGCTCGTCTCGCGGATCATGTTGACCAGCGCCGAGACGATCTCTTCGAAGGGCACCTGCTCTGTCACGTCACGCGCCAAGATGTCGTGGACCAGGGCGATGGCGCGAATACGGCGCTCGGCTTCGAGCAGGGCGATGCGGCCTGCCGCCTCCGCCTCGCCCAGACGTCGCGCTTGGAGACGGAGAAGGGACGAGATCGTCTGGAGGTTGTTCTTCACACGGTGGTGCACCTCACGAATGGTCGCGTCCTTGGTCAAAAGGAGCCGGTCCCTGCGGCGCAAGTCCGTCACGTCACGGAGCAGGAGGGCCGCGCCCGTCAACTCGCCCCTTGCGATGAGGGGAATGCACCGGATCATCAAGATGACGTCAGGAGGGCGCTCGACCTCTTCGATCGCGGGCAGCTTGCTCGCGAACGCTTCGTCGATGACCGAGGTCTCGAGCCCGAGCAAGGCCAGGCTCGAGCCGACGATCGAGGAAGTGATCGAGGCACGGTGCAGAGCATTGACCGCGTTCGGCGATGCGTATGTGATGCGCTCATGAGCGTCGACGACGATCACTCCGTCGCCCACCCGAGGCGCCTCCTCGACGGCAGCATCGTCGGCCAAAAAAGGAAACAGGCCATTTGTGACCATGACTGACAGCCGCTCGAACAGCTCTAGGTAGACCCGTTCCAGCGTGCCCCGGCGTCGGGTGGTCCGTGGCGACCAGACGCGGCAGAGCACGGCGAGGACCTTGCCGCGGTGGCGCACGGGGATGTTCGTGACGCGGACGAGCGCGTCGGCAGACTCGCCTGGCTGCTCGGAGCGGACGATCACCCCGGACTGATAGGCCTCCACAAGGTTCGGCAAGCTCTCGGCAGACTGGACCTGGCCGACCAGGTCGACCTCGTAGAGGGTCTGGCTCGTCGTGGGCCGCATCTGTCCGAGGACGACGAACGCGCCGAGATGGTCGAGCCCCGGAGCCCCGGACGACCCGAGTTCGGGCACCCCTTCGTCGCCTTCGCCGCGGTCACGCGTGACCGGTGCAAACAGCAACAGGTCTGAGAACGAAAGATCGGCGAGAAGGCTCCAGAACGCCATCAGGCTCTCCAGATGGCGGCGTTCAGGGCCGTCAAAGGAGGTGTACCGGCGAATCAGGTCGGGCGCCGGGACGATCTTGACGGGAAGCGGAACGAGAGAGGGGCTCATCGTTCTCGGTCAGGCCGAGCCACAGGCTTCGACGAGCACCGGCTCGAGCAGACCTTGCCCGGCCTCGGCGGTGACGATCTCAGACATCGATGCGCTCCATCTCCTTGTTGGGCTCGCGAAGCCTTCGGTGGGCCCGCCCGGCCCGGTTCGACAAAGATCATGCCGCGCCTGTCGAGCTTCGTGAAGACCGTCAAGAGCCGGCGTCGGATTCCGGCTTGTCCGAAGGAGGCTTCCGGCCCTCGGTCGACCCGTCGGCGTCGCGCACGCTCGAGGTGCCCGGCGGCGGGCCGCCATCGGAGCCACGACCGCCGCGGTTGCGGAGGCCGGCACGAAAAGCAGCTCTCTCGGTAGCCACTGCGACCTCGTCACCCCAGATCTTGGCGCCGACGTCGAGAAGACCTTGCAGGTCGGTGACGTGTCCCGGGTGGTAGGGCACTGTCGCTGTCACCTCGTGCGCTGCAGAAAGCTCCCGCAACAACTCGGCCTCGCGCGTCGCCACGAGCCGGAAGTTGGCGAAGCTGCGTGCCACTTCCGCGAGCACTCGGCCGACCATCTCGTCTGAAGGACGACTCGCGGTCGTGGGGTCCTCCGGCAAACGGCCTCCGAGGGCCTTCGCCAGCTCGCCTGCGCGCAGGCCCAACAGCTCGGCGGTCCGGCCAACGGGTGGATCCGAGAACGACCCCGGCAACACCTTGTTGCAAACGAGCAGGCCGAGATGCAGGCGGCGGTCGCGAAGGCTCTCGATGAGCTGTTCGGCCTCCACCGCCGGCACCGCCTCGAGCGTTGTCACGACCACGAAGGTCGTGCGCACGTCCCGGATCAGGCGGTTCACGGCTTCGGCACGGGCGACGAAACCGTCCCTCATGGTCTGGAAGAGAATGAAGAACTCGGCAAGGTCCTCCAGGAACTGGCTGCCGAGGATGCGATCCGCAACCTGGTAGAAGGGCCGGGAGGCGAAGTTCACCAGCCGGGAGCGGTAAGGCACGATGAGCCAGCGGAGCAATCTCGACGAGAAGAACTCCGCCATGCGCCCTGGCGCATCGAGGAGATCGAGCGCGTTGAGCGACGGCGGCGTGTCGACGACGAGGAGGTCGTACTCGCCCTCTTCGTGAAGCTCGTAGAGACGCTCCATGGCGATGTAGTTGTGGCCCTGGGCAAACCGCCTGGTGATGTTCCGGTAGAGCGGGTTGGCAAGGATCTCGTTGGCCGTCCCGGGATCGGGCGCATACCTGCGGACGAGGGCGTCCCACGACTCGCTCATGTCGAGCATGGCCGCGTAGAGCTCACCTTTCGGGCGCACCCCGGCATCTGCGAACGCCTCGTCGGGTACCCGGCGGGCCACGTTTCCCAGGCCCCCGACCCCGAGGGCGTCTGCCAGGCGGCGCGCCGGGTCGACGGTGAGAACGAGCACCCGGCCTCCGAGGCGCGCGGCCGCCGTGGCGGCGAGCGAGGCCGAGATCGTCGTCTTGCCCACCCCCCCCGGTCCGCAGACGACGACGACCTCCTTCGCCGACAGGAGCTGCTCCAGGTGCCGCGTCTGCTCTTGTTCAGCGGACGGCCCGGTACGCCCGGGGATCGGACGGCTCGCGGGACGTGACTCGAGACGGCGCTCCGGTCGGCTCAAGTCAAGAGCTCCTCCGACAGGGCACGGGCGACCTGGCGAACTGCGCGGAGCCCGTGGGCGCGTGCGAACAGGTAAGGCAGGTACAAAAGCGGCACCTCCGACGCGATCTCGGCGCGCAGCCGCTCCAGGTGCGCTACGCCGTCGCGCCGAACGGTGACGGCGAGCCTCGCTGCCGCGAGCACGTCTTCGACCAGCTCACGCGACGTCCCGAGATCGCGAGCTACCAGGTCGAGCGTCGTGGGGCGGGTGAGCTCGTTGAAGACCAGCTCCTCGGAGTGGCCGAAAAGCTCGGGCAGGACCCGGTTTGCCACAACGCAGGCGAGATGAACGGGCGTCTCGCTGGCCAGCCGGGCGGCCAGGTCTACCGCCTCGGTCACTGGCATCTCCTCCGGCGTCGTGACGAGCACGGCCCCGGTTCGGACCGGGTCACCGAGGATCTCCAGTATCCAGTCGGTCTGGGACCGAACCACGCCCACCCGGATCAGCTCGTTGATGCCAGTCGGAGCCGCGAGCTGGCCGACGACGCTGCCTGTCGAGGAGGCATCGACCACAACGAGGTCGTAGCGACCCGCCCGGATCTCGAAACACAACTTGCCGACAGTCAGGATCTCCCTGATTCCCGGCGCCGCTGTCGCCACGAAGTCGAATGCCCGGGCAACCGGGCCGATGTGCCCGATAGTCGGAACCTTCGCGACCACCCGCAGGTACTCACGCAGCGACGCCTCGGTGTCCATCGACATCGCCACGAGGTCGTCGCTGATGCGTCGGCCACTGAATGGGGTCGGGCCGCACTCGTAGGCGCGGGCGAGATCTCCCTTCGGTTCGGCCTCGCACACAAGGGTGCGGCGACCCTGCTCGCTCGCGAGCAGGGCGATCGCGGCTGCAACGGTGGTCTTGCCTACGCCGCCTTTACCGGTGACGAAGAGCAGCTGGTAGGCGAGGAGCTCGGGCACCGAGCTCGGGAGTCAGTTCGTCCCGAAGCCGACGCGCCGGTCCTCGCCCCCGCCGCCGATCTCGATGTAGGCGACCTTGGCCGATGGCACTGCCACGCGACGGCCTCGCTTGTCGGTGAACCAGAGCACGCCATCGGGCTTGGAAAGGACCTTGTCGACATCCGCGACGATATCGGCGTGCGCCGTCCCCTCGGGGAGATCGATGTCGAGCTCTCTCACTGTATGGATGATCCCGATGCGCACGTCCACGAGTGCTCCTTCCGCTTCCGCGAGTCATCGTAGGGGACTGGCCGGCCGGCGCGGTTCACAACGGTGCCCTCCCGTTGCTGTGTGGCACGCGTCTGGTCCCTCATTGCCTCCGCCGCCCCTCCCGGCAACCCGCCAAGCCCCGCTCGTAGTCGTCCGCCTGGCCGTGTCAGTAGCCGTGTCAAAAGCGCCCGTCAGCGACGCTGAACATCGCTTCATGTCCCCGGACCCGGGAGAGAGCGGACAAGCCGGCAATCACAAGGGTCTCATGGCGTTGACGAGGGCGGCAGCACGGTCACCGAAAAGCTCCACCGCTCTCGAACATGCAAACCGGTCCGTCATCCCGCTCACGTAGCCGACCGCGGCTCGAACCGTGTCCGGATCGTCGGGTACGAGCTCGGCTCCTATAGGAAGCGCCATTGGGTGATCGACGTAGTGATCGACGAGGCCCCGCAGCAGGTCGACGACCGCCGACGACTGGTCGACCGAGGCCTGGCGGAGGTAGATGCGCTCGTAATTGAACCGCCGCAACGCCTCGAGCGCCTCGCCCATCATTTCGCTGATCGCGACCATGCCCGAGGACAGCGTCGTCGTGACGGCATCGGTCACGAAGGCGTCAAGTTGGCTCCCCCTCGAGGTGCCGCAGTGCTCGGCGACGAGAGGCGGAAGCTCGTCGCTCGTCACGATCTGAGCGTGAACGGCGTCCTCGAGGTCATGGGCGCAATAGGCGATCCGGTCCGCGAGCGCGACGACCTCGCCCTCGGGCGTGGCGGGCGACGGACGCGACCAGGAGTGGTTGCGGATCCCGTCCAAGGTCTCGGCGCACAAGTTGAGCGGCGCGGCGGTTACATCAGCGCCCCAAACCGCATGGTCGAAGCCCTCCGCCAAGAACGGTGACAGCGCCTCCTCGCTGGCGTGACCTCCAGGGCCGTGGCCGCAGTCGTGGCCGAGGGCTATGGCCTCCGTCAGAGCGAGGTTCAACCGGCATGCGCTCGAGATCGCATTCGCGACCTGTACGACTTCGAGGGCGTGAGTGAGCCGGGTCCGCTGGTGGTCGGCCGGGAAGATGAAAACCTGGGTCTTCCCGGCCAGACGCCGAAACGCCGTTGAATGCAGGATCCGGTCCCGATCGCGCTCAAAACAGGTCCGCCACGGATCGGCGACCTCCTCTACTGCACGGCTGCCTGCCCCGACCGACCGGGTCGCGCCCGGCGCGAGCAACCACTCCTCCCCGGCCTCTCGTGCCTCGCGGTCGAGCACACCCAACGAGCCCCCGAGAGGCACGGTCGGATGATGCGCCGTCCGAAGGCCGGGATCGTCGACGAGGTGACCGCTCATGGTCGATGCCCACCGCCGCGACTGCTCGCTCATCACCAACAAGGATGCCGCTTCCACGACTCCGAGGCTACGCGGAGGCTGTCACAGTCCCCCACTGGCCGGATCGGGAGCAGCTCAGCCGATCGAGAGCTCCGATCGGTACACCCGCCCAGGTCCCAGTGCCACCACGCGCTCGGCAAGCGACGCGAAGGCCCGAGCCGCCTCGCCCTCCGGGTCAAAGGCCGCGACCGGCACGCCGAGGTCACCTGCCTGACGCAATGCAGGCAGGAAGGGGATCTGCCCCAGCAGCGCCACCCCCAGGGACTTGGCCAGCGTCTCGCCTCCACCGTGACCGAACAGCTCGTAGCGCTTGCCGTCGTCACCGGTGAACCACGATTGGTTCTCGACCACTCCCCTGACCGGCAGGCGCAGCTGCCGGGCTAGCACGGCAGCACGCTGTGCCACTCGCTCGGCTGCAACCTGCGGGGTCGTCACGACCAGCACCTCGGCGCGGGGCACGAACTGGGCGATGGACATCGCGACGTCGCCCGTGCCCGGCGGAAGATCGAGCACGAGGAAGTCCGGCTGTCCCCAGTGCACGTCCACGAGGAACTGCTCCAGGGCCTTGTGCAACATTGGGCCCCGCCACATGACCGCCTGGTCCTCGTTCACGAAAAAACCCATCGAGATGCACCGGACGCCGTGGGCCACCGGCGGGATGAGCAGGTCGCCGACCAGGGCCGGGGGACGATCGATCCCCAGCATTGAGGGAACCGAGAAGCCGTAGACATCTGCGTCGAGGATCGCCACCGACGCGCCCTGGCGCGCCAGGGCGACCGCGAGATTGACGGTCACGGTCGACTTGCCCACGCCGCCCTTGCCCGAAGAGATCGCTATCACGCGGGTACGCGACGCCTTGTCGGCGAAAGGGTTCGAGCGTGGCGTGGGCCCTTCGGCGCCCTGCCCGTCCCCACCGGCACCATGACCCGCGCCGTCGTGACCGTGGGGCCCGGCGGCCTGATGCGCCGGCGCGACTGAACCGAGCTCGCGGAGCCTCGCGTGCAGCTCTTGCTCCTCGGCCTCGGTCATGTTGACGAACTCGAGGGCCGAAGGGTCGCCTCCAGCGGCAGCAACCACCTTGCCGACCTCGTCGGCGAGCTCACGCGGCGCCGGGTGCCCGGCGGCAGGTACGGCAACGACCACCTCGGTACGGCCCTGACGGGCCTTGACCGAGCGGAGCAGCCCGAGGTCGCCGATGGTGTGGAACAGACCCGGGTCGACGACGCCACAGATGGCCTCCTCGAGAGGCTCGTCGGGATTGGTCATCGCCCTGGCAGGTGTCCGGTCATTACGTCCTTGGTCGATCTCGGCGTCCTGCTCTCCTGAGGACCAGCCACCGGTACCATAACGGTGTGAGTGAAGTCACGCGCCAGTCACGAGTACCGGCGAACACCGACGAGGGCTTCTCGGCGACGGTGGCCGCGATCACCTCTGCGTTCGGTGACAACACGCGGCGGCAGATCTACCTGTTCGCTCGGGAGCGCCAGGGCGTAACCGCGACCGAGGTGGCCGAGCACTTCACCCTTCATCCAAACGTCGCCCGCCATCACCTCGACAAGCTGGCCGCGGGCGGGTACCTCGACGTCTATGTCGACCGCGGGAACGCCGGGGTCGGGCGCCCCTCGAAGCGCTACCTCTCGGGCGTCGCCAACACGACAGCCTCGGTGCCGGCGCTCCGAGACGATCTTCTCCTCGCACTGCTCGGCCGCCTTCTGGCCATAATCGACCCCGTACAAGCCGAGCAGATCGCCCACGAAGTGGGCGCGGAGTACGGCCGCTCGCTCGCCCTGCAGATGGCGCCGGGCGACGCCCCCAGATCGCTGCGCTCTGCAATGCAGTCGGTGGCAGAAGCGTTGACCGCGCAAGGATTCGCAGCACATGGGGGGGTCGCCGGATCGCCGAACTCCATCGTCCGGGACCATTGCCCCTTCGGTGACGCCGCCATCGATCATCCCGTGCTGTGCGCGGCCGACCGGGGTCTCGTCGAAGGCCTGCTGAACGGTCTGTGCCGGGACGGTGTGCCGGTTCAGCTCTCGTCCCGGGCGCGCGGCGACGAGGTCTGTGCCACTGTCGCAGGCTGACTCCCGGCTCTAGAGCGGTCCGCGTGCAAGCGCCGTTGAACGACCGCCACTACCTCGACCACGCCTCGACCTCGCTCCTTCGGCCCGAGGCGGCCCAGGCGATGTCGAGCTGGCTCGGCGGGCGGTCGGCCGGCGATCCTGGTCGCGTTCACGCGGAGGGCCATGCGGCGCGCGACACCATCGAGAGGGCGCGAGAGGCCGTGGCGCTGCTGCTCGGAACCACCGCGAACCGTGTCGTGTTCACAAGTGGTGGCACGGAGGCCGCCAACGCCGCGATCTTCGCGGCCGGTCAGGCTCGCAGCGGTGCGCCGATGATCTGCGCGGACATCGAGCACTCCTGCGTGCGCGAAGCTGCCCGACGCCACGGAGCCGTCCTCCTGCTCGAAGTGGACCCAACGGGCCGCATCGACCTCGACCATCTCCAAGCCCTGCTCGGCGCCGATCCCGCCAATCGGCCGGCGCTGGTGAATTGCCAATGGTGCAACCACGAGGTCGGGACACTGCAGCCGGTGGCCGAGGTCGTGGAGTGCTGTCGATCTGCGGGCGTGCCCGTGCACCTCGACGCTGCCGCAGCGGTTGGTCACGTCCCCGTTGAGCTCGATGCGCTCGGCGCCGACCTCGTCTCGCTCAGCGCTCACAAGTTGGGGGGCCCGACCGGCATCGGAGCCCTCGTGGTCCGTCGGGGCCTGCGCCTCGAGCCGCTCATCGTCGGTGGCGCCCAAGAACGGGCACGACGCGGCGGCCTCGAGAACTTGATCGGGATCGTCGGTTTTGGGGCAGCGGCGGCTGCGCTCGGCGAGCCGGGGAGGCTGGAGCACGAGCAGGCCGCGGCCCGGCGCCTCACGAGTGCGCTCGTCGAGGCGGCCACGTCCGTCGACGATGTCGTGGTGCTCGGCGACACCTTCAGGCGCGCCCCTCACATCGTGAACGTGGCGGTCGGCGGCGTCCTCGCCGAGGCGGTCCTGCTCGGCCTCGATCGGTCGGGCGTCGCCGCACACTCGGGCTCCGCGTGCTCGTCGGAGTCCATCGAGCCGTCCCCGGTCCTCGCTGCGATGGGCGTCGACCCGGACCGTTCGCTCCGGCTCTCGGTCGGCTGGTCGACGACCGAGGCGGACGTCAAGGCATTTGCCGCGGCCTTCACGCCGGTGGTGGAACAACTGCGCGCGCTCGGGCCGACCGGCGTATAGAGCGCGCTCCGGTGGTGGCCGCGACCGCGGCCGTGTCAGCCTCAGCCGGTTGCAACTTGCGCGGCGGCGCTCTTCATGGCTGCGCCATAGCGAGGCGGCAAGGGCTCCTCGGCGGCTGCGAAGGCCTCCGCCGCGATCGCGGCGACCGACATGAGCAGGTTCTTCGAGGCTCCCGCGCTCAGCGCCGCCCGGAACTGAACCGAGGCGGCCCCCGGTCTGCCGAAATCCTCGTAGAGGATCACGCCGAGGAGTGCGTGACCGTCGGGATAGCCGGGCGCGACCTTGACGGCCCGGGCGACGGAGGCGTCCCCCCGCGCGAGCACGATCCGGTTCTTCGACGAGAGCCCTGCGAGGCGAACCAGCCAGCCACCGTAGGCGAGGGCGTCAGGTTGATTCGGGTCCCTCTGCAAGACCTGGTTGTAGAGCTGAACAGCCTCCGCCACCTGCCCTTCGCTGCCGAGGACCGCAGCCCGGTCCAGCGTCTCGCGCTCCTGCTGGGCCGACGACAGGGTCACGGATCCAGTCGCCGATTCACCCGGGAGGCGGACACCCGCGAGCGACGCCGCCAGCAGCGTCGCCGCCGCGACGAAACAGGCCGCCGCGGCAATCCCGATCCCGAACCGCGCTCGCCGGCTTCCGAGCCGCCGGCGTAGCCGACGAGCGCGGGAGGCGGGGGGAACGCCGTCGAGCCGCCCCAACGAGACCTCCGGATCGTCGGCGGTTCCGGCTTGCCGGTGGGCCGCCTGATCGCGGGCCGCCAGGTCGGCTGTCGCAGCTTCGACCTCGGCGAGCCGCCGCCCGTAGCGGGAATCAAGAACTGCGAAGTCCTCCTCATCGACCTCGCCGGCCGCGCGCTGTTCCTCGAGGTCCTCGATCGACTGCCGGAGAAAATGTCGCTCGTTCGCCAGCGCATCGGGGCTCGGTCGATGGGACCCGTTCCGAGCGCCCCGCCCGCCTCTCGCACTCGGGAGGCTCACCGGGACGCCTCGAGGCGACGACGCCTCCACAAATAGACGGCGAGGAGAGCCCCGGCACCGCCGACGACTGCGATCGGCACCGCCCACAAGAGGACGTCCGCTCCCGACCCGGAGGGGACGAGCAGTGCCTGCTCACCGAAACGGGCCACGACGAGTTGCTCGATCCGTGCGTCGCTCAGGCCCTCATGGACCCAAGCGGCGACCTCGGCCCGCAACCCGACCGCGATGGGCGCGTCCGACTGCGCGATGGAAAGGTCGATACAGCTCGGACACTTGATGACGCTGTCGAGGTGGGCGATCCTCGCCGATGAGCTCGGCTGTGCCGGGTGCACGCTTCCGATGCCCAGGGCGGCGAGAGCGACGACGGCCACGATCACCCACGCCGGTCGTGACGCGAGCACCGAAATGACCGTGTGTCCGGCGCGCCCGTCCCTGCGTCTCGTGGCCGGTTCGACGTCGGCGATCACGGGTGCGCCGCCACAGCGTGCTCGACAAGACGGTCCAGGGCGCCGGCAGTCACGCCCCCGAGGATCCGGTCCACGACTCGGCCATCGGGTGCGATGAGGAACGACTGCGGCGGATCGTCGACGCCGTAGCTGATCGCGATCGCCTCGCTCGGGTCGACGACCGATGGCCAGGTGGCTCCGGCCTGTCGCTCGAACGCCGCCGCGTTCGACGCCGTATCGCCGTACACGACACCCATCACTGCGACTCGCCGGCCGGCGGGATGGCTGTACGCGAACTTGACGAGCTCCGGTGACTCGGCCCGGCACGGGGGGCACCAGCTCGCGAAGAAGTTGAGGAGCACCCAACGGCCTCGCAAAGCGGCCAGCGACGAGACGCCGCCGCCAAGATTGCGACCCGTCACGAGTGGAGCGGGCTTCCCGATCAGGAAGCTCGAGGCCGTCTGCGTCGCGGCCGGGCGGCTCGCCAGTACCGCGACGAGCACGAGCGCGCCGAGGCCGACTCCACACGCGGCCCATCGCGCGAGCTTCACCGGACGACTCCGCCTGCTCAAGAACTTGCTCCGGCGCCGACAGGGGCTTGGGCCGGGTCCTCCGGGCCGCCCAGGTGGCCCAGGGGCACCTCAGCTCGCGCTCTGTCCGGCAACTCGGCCGGCTCACCGGGGCCCGGCGGTGCGGACCCGTCCTTGGAGTCTCGGCGGCGGCGGATCGGGATGGCGGCGAGCACCGCTCCGAAAGCGGTGAGGGCCCCGCCGACCCAGAGCCACAGCACCATCGGTTGGATGACGACGTCGATGGTCGCCGGGCCGTGGGGCGAGAGGTCGATGTCGGCGACCGTGAGGTAGGTGTCCTCGCGGACCGACGAGTCCACGGCCGGGGTGCCGATCCCCTCGTTTCCGGGAAACACGCTGATGGCCGGGTGGAAGGGCGCCCCGTCCACGAGGACCGTCGCGATCTCGCCGCTCTTGTTCGGAAGGCTGAACCGCTTCGAGCCCACGTAGGTGAAGACGTGACCGTCGTAGCGAACCGACTGGCCCGGCTTCAACACCAGTTGCGTCCGCTGCCCGTAAGAGCTGGCGGCCGCGAGGGCCACGGCAACGACGACGACGCCGAGGTGCACGATCATCCCGCCGTTGGCGCGGCCGAACAGCGCCCGCCACGCTCGCCCACCCGCGTGATGCGACCCGGCAGCCGCAAGCACCAATTGGCGCATCGCACTCGCTCCCGCGAATCCGCCCAGACCGAAGGCCACAAGCGGCGTCAACCCGCGCACACCCACCAGGACGCAGACCACGACGACCCCGACACCGATCCATGCCGGGACGGCGAGCCGGCGGCGAAGCACACCCGGGGCCGCCTTGCGCCACGGGAGCGCCGGCGCCACCGCCATGAAAAAGAGAAGTGCAAAGCCGATCGGAAGCGTCATCGTGTCGAAGTAGGGCCGCCCGACGGTGACCTGCTGGCCGTTCACCGCCTCGACAAAGAGCGGGAAGACCGTGCCGAGGAGCACGACGAGTGCGAACCCTGCGAAAAGGAGGTTGTTGACGAGGAACGCACCCTCCCGCGAGACGGCGGCGTCGATCGTCCCGGGCGAACGCAAGCGGTCACCCCGCCAGGCGATCAGCCCGACACTGACGGCGACGACGAGGCCGAAGAAACCCAGCAACACGGGGCCAACCGTCGAGTTCGAGAAGGAGTGCACCGACACCAGCACCCCGGAGCGAGTCAGGAATGTCCCGAGGATGGTGAGCGAGAACGCTGCGATCAGAAGTGACAGGTTCCAGACTCGCAGAAGGCCGCGCCGCTCTTGGACCATCACCGAGTGCAGGTACGCCGTGCCGCAGAGCCAAGGAAGCAGCGCCGCGTTCTCCACCGGGTCCCAGCCCCAGAAGCCCCCCCACCCGAGAACCTGGTAAGACCACCACGCTCCGAGCACGATGCCGATCGTGAGGAAGACCCATGCGAACAAAGTCCAACGGCGGGTCTCCCCGAGCCAACCCTCGTTGAGGCGCCCGGTCACGAGCGTGGCGATGGCGAAGGAGAACGGCACTGTGAGGCCGACGAAGCCCAGGTACAGCAAGACCGGATGGAAAGCGATCAGCGGGTTGTCCTGCAGGAGCGGGTTCGGGCCGGAACCATCGACCGGGACCCGGCCGATGACGTGCGCGAACGGGTTCGCGGGACCGGCCATGAGGGCGAAGAAGAAGACGGCGACGCAGAGCCCGATCAGGCTCGACCATGCCACGAGCGGGTCGGATGCCCGCTTGCGAAACACGTGGGTCACAGCGGCCAGGTACCCGGCGAGGATGAGCGCCCAGAGCAGGATCGAGCCTTGGAGAGCCGACCACATGCCCGTGATGGAGTACAGCGCCGGCGTCTCACGACTGTTGTTGGCCGCGACGAAAGCGATCGAGAAGTCGTGGTTCAAGAGCGCCCGCTCCATGCCGATGGTCGCAAGGACCGCCCCGGCGAGCACCCAGAGAGCGAACGTGCGGGCATGGCGGAACAACGACTGCCGCCCGGTCGCCAGCCCGACGCCGATCGTGACGACTCCGGCCACCGCCGCGAGCAGGCCGAGCGCGACCCCGACCAGCCCCAAGGCCGCGTTCATCTCGTCGTCCCGTTCAGCGCTTTCACCCGATTCGGGTGCGCCGCGACGTAGCTGTTGGAGTGCTTGACGAGGATCTGGTCCGAGGCGAACCGGTCCGAGGCGCCGACGAAATGGCCGACCACGATGACAGGGATCCCAGGCTGGAAGAGCTGCGGAGGCGATCCGGTGTTGGTCACCGCGACCTTGACGCCGCTCGACTCGACGACGAAAGCCACAGTCGTCCCCGAGCCGTCCCGGATGGTGCTGACGGTCCCCGGCATGACCATGCCCTCGAGCTGGAAGGTGCTGTTACCAAGGGTTGCCCGCTGGGCAACGGCTTCGTTGGCGGTCTTGAAGAACACGATCGCAGATGTGAGCCCCTTGAAGACAAGGAAACCGATCGCCGCGACGATCACAACCCCGACCACTTCCAGCCGCCGACGTTGGCGCCGTTGTTCGGGGCTGAGGGTTCTCGGTCGGCGCTCGGGCGCGGCCGGAGCGGTCCCAGCCTCTCCAGAGCCCGGCTCGTCCTCGAAACCGTCCCGGGGTGAGCCGGGGCGGCCGGGTCCCATGCTTGGGTCGCCCGAGCTGACATGAGTCATGCTGACGTCGCTCATGAGGTTGATCCCGGTCCTGCCTGCTCGACGGCACCATGTTTCACCGCTGAAGCATCGCCGGGCGGTGCCAGGATGTCAGCCTTGGCGGGGGCACCGGCCCCAGCGGCAGTCGACGCCTCGATCGACGCTGCGCCGACCCGTCGCCGAGCGGCGCGCTCGCGGGCTAAGAGGGTGACCCCGTAGGTCCCAAGCGTGCCGAGGATCACCACATAACCGGCCTCCACATAGCCGTTCATCCGGCCACCGCCTCTGCTCGGCGCTCCGCGAGGGCGACCTCGAGTCCCTCGGTGTCCTCCAGGTCCTGCAGCTCCGCAAGGCGGTAGCGGTGGGTCGCCAGCCAGATGTACACGAGCGTGAAGGACACGAAACCGAGCAGCAACGTCCAAGCCATAGAGCCGTGAACATAGGTCTTGTGCGTGGTCGGGTTGAGCACAGTCGGCGCCTGGTGCAAGCTTCGCCACCACTCAACTGAGAGGTAGACGATCGGCACGTCGATGAAGGCGATCAGGGCCCCGATCGCCGACCGGCGAGCGCGGACATGGAACTCGCCTGGCACACGCCGCAGAGCGAGATACCCGAGATAGAGCACGAACAGCAGTGCCGTCGTCGTGAGCAACGGATCCCACACCCACCACACACCCCAGGTGGGCCGTCCCCAGATCGATCCGGAGACGAGCGTGAGGCCCGTGAACACGACACCGACCTCGGCCGACGCGCCGGCAAGGCGGTCGAAACGCTCGGCTCTGGTCCTCGGCCACAGATAGAGGAGGCTTGCGAGGCTGGCAACTCCGTAGGCGAGGAAGGCGACCCACGCCATCGGCGGATGGACGTACAGCAGGCGCACGAGATTCCCCATGAACTCGTCCGGAGGCGTGACGAAGAGACCCAACCACACGGTCGCCGCCACGCCCACAAGTGCTGTCACGCCCAGCACCCGCAGCGTCACGGCCGCACGGTCCGGCCGCACGGCGCGCGTTGGCGCTCTCATCCGTCCTCCAAGAGCGGCCCGAACGCGACGATGCCGGTGGCGACATAGAGCACGGCGAAGACCACGAGCACGTCCAGCCAGCCACCCGCACGGCTTGGTGTTCCCGCGAGAGCCTCGTCCCATGCCTTGGTTGCGGCAAGCAGGACTGGAGCGACCACGGGAAGGAAGAGCAAGGGGAGGAGCGTTTCTCGGATCCGCAGCCCGGATGCCACGACCCCATAGAGCGTGCCGACCGCCGCGAGCCCGAGGGTACCGACCACACAAGCGGCGACCAGGACGAGAGCGCCCGACAAGTGCGCCCCGTAGAGCAGGGCGACTCCGACGGTCAGCGCGGCCTCGAGAACCAGAAGCTGGGCGACGACGGCGGTGGCCTTGCCGAGGAAGATTCCCGCCGGGTCGAGGCCGGACAGACGGAGGCCGTCTCGAGCGGCGTCGGCCGACTCGATGGCGTAGCTGCGCTGAACAGCCAGGACCGTCGACAGCAGGACCGTGACCCAGAAGAGGCCTGCCGAGGCCGGAACGAGGACCCGCCGGTCAGGGCCAAGCGCCAGGCCGAAGAGGAGCAGGACCGCGATCGCGAACGGACCGATCTGGTTCAGGCCGACCCTGGAACGGATCTCGATGCGGAGATCCTTGCCGGCAACGAGAACGGCGTCACGCAACATGAGCGGGTGCTTCCTTGACTGGCTCGGACGTCTCGGCACTCCCGGGCGGCTCGACCACGCGGCCACCCGCCAGGTGGACGGTCCGGTCGGCGATGGCCGTGGCGCGCTCGAGCTCGTGCGAGGCGAACACGACGGTGCGACCGGCCGCCCGGGACCCGGCAAGGAGCTCGTCGAGAAGATCACGGCCGTCCTGGTCGAGTCCCGCATGTGGCTCGTCGAGCAGCCACAGCCGCGCACCTCGCGCGACGAGCACGGCAAGTGACGCGCGGCGTTGCTGGCCGGCCGAGCACCGTCCCACGGGAATGGACGCGAGACGACCCGCGAAACCGAACTGCTCGAGCGCAGGGCGGATCCCTGTGACAGCGCCCCTGGCCGCTCGCACCGCAAACCTCAGGTTCTCCTCCACCGTCAGCTCCTCGTACAGGAACGACTGGTGGCCGAGCATGCCAACCTCGCGCCGGACAGCACGCCGATCGCCCAAAAGGTCCCAGCCGAGCACGGTCGCCGAACCCGAGTGCACCGCCAACAGCCCGGCGAGGACTTTGAGCATGCTCGTCTTGCCCGCGCCGTTCGGGCCGCGCAGATGCACAACCTCGCCTTCGCCAACTTCCAAACAAGCTCCTGCGAGGAGGGGGAACCGGCCGGCGAGCGCTACGGCCTCGTGGAGACGAACAGCAGGCGGCATGAAGATCGCCCATGTTACGGGGCAGCCGGCACCCTGGTCACGCGGGAGGCCGACGGCGAGCCCGCAGCCGCTCCCCACCGCTCACGCCAGCCTCACCCAGCCCCGCTCGGCCACGAGGCCGCGGGCCCGCCCCAGCGGTCAGGAAACCCGGCGGCGCAGCAGGTCGAGGTCGGCGTCGACCATCATCTCGATGAGCTCCGCGAACTCGACGTGTGTCGTCCAGCCGAGCCTCTCGTGCGCCTTGGCTGCGTTGCCTACGAGGAAGTCAACCTCCGCAGGCCGTTTGAATCGCTCATCGATGTGAACGTGGTCCTCGTAGTTGAGGCCCGCCCTCGCGAAGGCAACCTCGCACACCTCCCGTACCGAGTGTGTCTCGCCGGTGGCGACGACGTAGTCGTCGGGTTCGTCCTGCTGGACCATCGCCCACATTGCCTGGACGTAGTCACCGGCGAAGCCCCAGTCGCGTTTCGCTTCCAGGTTGCCGAGGTTGATCTCACGATCGAGGCCGAGCTTGATCCGCGCGACGCCGTTGGTGATCTTGCGCGTGACGAACTCGAGGCCCCGACGCGGGCTCTCGTGGTTGAACAGGATCCCCGAAGAGGCGTGCAACCCGTAGCTTTCGCGGTAGTTCACGGTGATCCAGTGCCCATAGACCTTCGCCACTCCGTAGGGACTGCGCGGGTAAAAGGGCGTGGTCTCGGTCTGGGGGACCTCTCGGACCCTGCCGAACATCTCCGACGAGCTCGCCTGGTAGAAGCGGATCTCGGGATTGGTCAGCCGGATCGCGTCGAGCATGCGGGTCACGCCGAGCGCCGTGACCTCGCCGGTGAGCACGGGCTGGCCCCAAGAGGTCTGGACGAACGACTGAGCGGCGAGGTTGTAGACCTCGCTCGGGCGATGCTCGCGCAGGACCTCGATCATCGAGACCTCGTCGAGGACGTCTGCGGACGCCAGGGCCAAGCGGTCTTGAATGTGAGCGATGCGCTCGAAGTTGAGAGTGCTCGAGCGCCGGACCATCCCGACCACTTCGTAGCCTTCCGACAACAGCCATTCCGCCAGGTAGGAACCATCTTGACCGGTGATGCCGGTGATCAACGCCCTCTTTTGCACCACCCCGTTCTAGAGCCTGGCGTCCGCCGTCGCAAGCAAGGCGGGCCAACGGTAGGACGGTGGGCACCTCCGGGCGGACGCCGTCGACGACTACGGTGCGGGCGTGGGCCTCCCAGACTCTGGCACCTTGGCGGTCGTTTCCTACCGCCTCGGTGGCCAAGACGGCGTCTCGGTGGAAGCCGCCAAGTGGGCCTGGGCCTTTCGCCGTCTGGGGTTCGACGTGACGACGGTCGCCGGTGGCGGCGATGCGGACCGGCTGGTACCGGGCCTGGCGATCGACGCCGTGGGCGCCGACGCCGCAACGTTGCGATCAGAGGTCGCGGATGCGCTCTCGGTTGCGGATCTGGTGCTCGTGGAGAACCTCTGCTCTCTTCCGTTGAATCCTCTGGCCGGTGAAGTCGTCGCCGCGACGCTACGAGGCAGGCCCGCAATCCTGCGACATCACGACCTCGCGTGGCAGCGCCCGCACCTTGCACATCTCGGGCCACCTCCGACCGACCCGGCCTGGCGGCACGTCTGCATCAACGCCCGATCCAAGCGGGAGCTGGCAGCCAGGAGCATCGATGCCGACGTGTTCTACAACTGTTTCGACCCCGATCCGCCGCTCGGTGACCGCACTTCGGGGCGGGAGGCTCTCGGCGTTGGTGAAGAGGAGCTCCTCGTCCTCCAACCGACGCGAGCCATCGCCAGGAAGAACGTCGCCGGTGGCCTGCGTCTCGCGATTGGCCTCGGTGCCGTCTACTGGCTGCTCGGACCGCCCGAGGACGGCTACGACCAAGAGCTGGAACGGCTGATCGAAGTGGCCGGCGACAAGACGCCTGTGCTCCGGGGGCCGGCGTGGCCAGAGGCGACGATGGCAGACGCCTACGCGGCGTGCGACGTGGTGACTCTGCCGTCCACCTGGGAGGGATTCGGCAATCCGAGCGTCGAATCGGCCCTTCACCGCCGCCCTCTGGCGATCGGGCCGTACCCGGTCGGCAAGGAGATCCGGCATCTCGGCTTTCGATGGTTCGAGATCGAGGATCCAAAGCCCTTGGCCGCATGGTTGGCGGAGCCCGACCCGGAACTGCTCGACCGCAACCAGGCGGTGGCACGTGCGCACTTCTCGCTCGCCGACCTTCCCGGCCGGCTGGAGGAATGGCTGGCACGAGCGGGCTAGTCGTGCCGGCTCAATCGGGCTGACTCCGGCCTCCCGGTTGTGATTGCGCGCCCTCGACCGGACCCAGTGCCTTTGCCGCCCAGCTGGCACGATCCACCCTCCAAACACAGCTGAGACCGGTCTCGCCAGGCGCCGCAACCTTGACCGCCTGCTCGCCCACCATCTCGAAACCCAGCTTGAAGGGAACACGACCGCTCGCCACGTTCGCCTTGTCGTGATGAATCTCGATATGGGTCACTCCGGGAAGGCTCAGTCCGAGCGTCGTGAGCGCTTGCGCCGCACGGGTCGCAAACCCACGACCGGTGAAGGCCGGATGCACCCAGTAGCCGATCTCGAGCCCGTTCTTGGCTATCCGTCGCATGAGGCCTGCTCCGCCGACGACACGGTCCCCCCGGAACATCCCGTAGGTGTACTCCGTGCCCTCCTCCCAGTCGTGGTCCCACCGTTTGAGGAGCTCCTCGCGCTCCTGCAACGTCGTCGGCTCCAGCGCGATCCACGGCATCCAGGGGCGAAGATGCTCCAGGCTCTCACCCACCGCCACCGCCAATGCCGGTGCATCGTCTCGTTGGTAGCGGCGCAATACCAAGCCGTCGAGGACGACCTCTCCGGGCGGAGCGGCGGGCGATCGTTTCATGACCTTCACAATAAGGTCACGGTCCGTTCCGCCTGGCGTGCGTGATAGATCTGGCTGTCAATATTCGCTTGAGCCAGACGAGCGCCGCTCACGATGCCGGGAGGTATGTCGATGCCGGACGAGACGACAGTCGCCAATGGATGGGATCCCGACCAGTACTCGAGGTTCGCCGCCGAACGTGCGAAGCCGTTCCTCGATCTCCTCGCGATGGTTGAGCCGCTTCCGGGCGGCGAAGTGATCGACCTTGGGTGCGGCACCGGAGAGCTCACTGCCAAGCTGCACGCGCACACCCAGGCGGGCACGACCACCGGGATCGACGCGTCAGAGGCGATGCTGGCCAGGGCCCTTCCCCTTGCCGGGAACGGTCTGCGGTTCGAGTTGGGCGATATCAGCCGCTTCGACACCGACGGCAGCTTCGACGTCGTCTTCGCCAATGCCAGCTTGCAGTGGGTTCCCGATCATCCTCGACTGCTGCACCAACTGGCCGCGGGGCTGCGCCCCGGAGGTCAGCTGGCCGTTCAGGTCCCCGCCAATACCGACCACCCGTCCCATGCGGTCGCGTTCGAGGTGGCACGAGAAGCCCCGTTCGTGGAGCACATGGGCGCCGATCCGACCGCTGGCGCACACGCGGTTTGCGCACCGGAGCAGTACGCCGAGCTTCTCGACGGGATCGGTTTCTCCGATCAGCACGTCCGCTTGCAGGTCTACGGCCACCGCCTTGCCTCGACTGCGGCAGTCGTTGAGTGGACGAAGGGCACCACCCTCCTGCGTTTCAAGAGCTTGCTTCCCCCGGAACTGTTCGACCCGTTCATGGAGCGCTACCGGCGACGTCTGGGTGAGGTACTCGGCGAGCGGGCACCGTACTTCTACACGTTCAAGCGCATCCTGTTCTGGGCACGGCTTCCGGGGTCTTGGTCCTAGGGGCAGTAGAAGAGCGCACTCTGCGGCCTGTTGGCAAGCGGACTAGAGCCCGGCTCCCGGTGCCGAGGCGACCTCGTGGCACCGTCCGTCCCGGCGCCGACAGGAGGAAAGGTGAACAAGACCAAGGAAGACCTGGAAAAGCTGCAGGAGCTCTTGGACCGAAGCGACGCGAATGCGGGGCGGCACCTCCGGGAGGTCATCACGCCCGGGCGGCGACTTGAGGCGGGCGGTCGCTCGACCCGTCCGCACGGCTAGGCACCTAGCAACGTTGCTCGGTCTGTCTCACTCGACCGCTACGGGCGCAAAGCGCGCCAGAAAGAAACGAAGCTCCTCGGGTTCGTAAGTGAATCGCAGCCCGCCTATGCGCTCGCGCCGGGAGTACACCTCAACCACTGACTCGGCAACCACGTCCATGTGCGCCTGGGTGTACACGCGGCGGGGAATGGTCAGGCGCACAAGCTCCAGCTTGGGATGATGGTTCTCGCCGGTTCGGGGATCACGACCGGCCGAGACGATGCCTCTCTCCATTGTGCGTACCCCGGAGTCGACGTAGATCGCCGCCGCCAACGCCTGCGCCGGGAACCGTTCCTGAGCAACATGGGACAGGATGGCGCGTGCGTCTAGAAAGACGCCGTGCCCGCCGATCGGCATCACCACAGGGACTCCGGCATGGATGAGCTTGTTGCCGAGGTACTCGACCTGACCGACACGCGCCCGGACGTGATCGTCAGTTTCGACCATTTCGCGGATCCCCGCCGCCAATGCCTCCATGTCCCGCCCCGACATCCCGCCGTAGGTGTGCAACCCCTCAAAGGCCACCAGGAGGCTCCGCGCTTTGCGCGCCAGTTCCGGGTCCCGCAACGCGAGGAACCCACCGATGTTGACCAGGTTGTCCTTCTTCGACGAGACAGTCGCACCATCCGAACTGGCGCAGATCTCGAGAAGGATCTCCTTGATGCTGTGATCGCCGTATCCCGGCTCGCGTTGCTGGATGAACCAGGCGTTCTCCAAGGCCCTCGTGGCATCGAGCATCACGGGGATGCCGTGACGCTGGCACAGCGCGTACGTTGCGCGAAGGTTCTGCAAGGACATGGGCTGGCCGCCGGCCATGTTGACGTTGGTCTCGACCGAGATGTAAGGAATCCGTTCCGGCCCATGCTCGTCGATGACGGCTTGGAGCTTGGCAAGGTCGACGTTGCCCTTGAAGGGGTGCAGGCTTGCCGGATCGTGCGCCTCGTCGATGATCACATCGACGAAGGTTCCACCCGCATGCTCCTGATGGAAACGGGTGGTGGTGAAGTACATGTTGCCGGGAACCACGTCGCCGGGCTTGATGAGGACCTGGCTGAGGATGTGCTCGGCACCGCGGCCTTGGTGAGTGGGCACCAGCTCGGGATAGCCGTACACCTCGCGCACCGCGTCCTCGAGGTGGTAGTACGAACGGCTACCCGCATACGCCTCGTCCCCCACCATGAGTGCTGCCCACTGCCGGTCCGACATTGCCGATGTCCCAGAATCGGTGAGCAGATCAATGTAGACGTCCTCGGCGCGGAGCAGGAACGTGTTCCAAGCCGCCTCGGCAATCGCCGCCTCGCGATGGGATCTCGTTGTCATCGTGAGGGCCTCGACCACCTTGATGCGGAACGGCTCCGCCCAGCTGCGACGCTCGTTGCTCGATACGCCCTCTGACATGTCGCTCCCTCGGTCGAGGATTCGGCGGGCCACCGCTGGAGTTGCCCCATCGGTTGCCACCCGGTCCTTGCGAAGCGTAGATCGCCGGTTGTGCACAGATTCCGTACAGCGCGGCGCTGGCGATCGCGGCGGGCATCACCTGAACAAGGTCCGCCGCGTCTCACGCCTTGGAAAACGGGACTACCAGCGACCCCGGTGAACCACCTCGGCGATCGGCCGCCGGTTGGGTTTCGCTATCGGCTTGAGCGGTCGATCGGCCGGATAGCCGAATGCCAGCATGTAGGCGCAGATGTGGTCTGTCGGAGTGCGGAGTATCCGCCGGCAAGCCTCCTGGTCGCCGATGGCAGCGTGACCGCTGCCGATGCCCAGGTCGGCGGCGGCCAACATCATCGCCATGGTTGCCTGGCCCAGGTCGTACTGATCGATCGTCCGGTACCGCCCGTCCTCAGGCTCGGGCAGAACAAGGACAATTGCGGCTTTTGCCTTTGCCAGGTGACCGGCACCGGTCCAGACCGTCGACAGCTCCTGTAGTTGGCTGGGCTCGGTCACGAGGACGAAGTCCCAATGCTGACGGTTGGACGCCGAGGGCGACCGCCTCCCCGCCTCAAGGATCCGGTCGAGATGATCCGGGGCGATAGCCCGGTCCTCGTAGGTGCGAACGTTGCGACGAGCTCGAATGGCGTCCCAGGTTTCCACGGCGTTGACGCTACCGGTCCCCTTGCCGGCGACGCCACGACTAAGGGCTCGTTCTGGCCGCCTGCCACCACCGTGCAGCGGGTCCTCTTCACGGCGCGCCGGGGGACCGATCGGGAATCGCGCACACCAT
>ODAK010000878.1_pt1 | contig 33975 bp, 18 predicted proteins | sample 1539591 | NCBI WGS metagenome assembly ODAK01 (sample SAMEA3539303, study PRJEB22396) | soil metagenome | biome: tundra; feature: field; material: soil | place: USA | collected 2010-05 | depth 0.15 m | reverse complement strand
GCCAGTGGGGCTGGTATCCCACGCAGGAGACCGGCGGCAAGGCCACCTGGGCAGCCACAGCGGCAATGCCATGACCGTCACCAGCGACACGGTGCCGGGCCTCGGGCCTCTCGAATCGGCGATCATGACCGTCGTATGGGACGCCGGGCAGCCGCTCACAGTCCGGGCTGCCCGCGAGCGCCTGGACTACCGTGCCAGCGGTGGCGGCGCGCCGGCGTACACGACCGTGATGACAGTGATGAACATCTTGTGGCGCAAGGGATTGCTGTCACGGGCCAAGGACCTGGGGGAAGGGCAGGCGCGGGCCTGGTGGTACGAAGCCCGCGTCACCCGCGAGGAGCATCTCGCCGCCGTCATCCGTGCAGCTCTTGAATGTGCGCCTGACCCCGCCGCGGTGCTGCGCTGCGCGGTGGTCGGCAGCCGCCGCTGATCGACGCTCAGCGGGGTGGCAGGCCGAGGACTGACGCGATGTCGGGAGGGAAGTACCTTTCCGATTTGAGGACCTTGCCGTCATCCCTGATGAGCGGCTTCCCGTCGCTGCCAAGCTTGCTCATGTTTGACCGGTGCACCTCGCGCAGGACCGCATCCAGACCGATGCCGTAGGTCAGGGCGGTGCCATATACAACATAGACGATGTCGGCCAGCGCATCGGCGATGCCGACCAGATCACCTTTTTCCGACGCGGCGACGAACTCGCCGACTTCCTCCTCCAGCAGGGAAACGCGGAGCCTGGCCAGTGCGTGATCGATTTCAGTGCTGGGAAGCTGCCGTATCGGCAGGTTAAATGCCATATGAAACTCAGCGACAGCGGCGGCTACGTCACTCGGGCCATCCCCATTGTCTGATACGCCGTCACGCTGACTGAACGTCGTTGACATAGCACGCCCTCCCTAACGTAGATGGCCGACATCACCAGAAGCCTGACTGCCCCGGCCGTCGGCTGAGACTGGGAGGCTACTGCCGCACGCCCGTGGATCGCGATGTGCATAATTGCCGCCTTCATGTGGACTACAGCGCGCACCACATATGCGCATGCGAATGTACGGCCCGCTAGACATCATGCACAAATGACGAACGGACGTTTCGATTCTCTGAACTGGCTTGCCCACACCCAAAGGGCAAACCTGGCATAGATTTGCAGAATCTCTCCGAGGCGGGTCCGGCGCTGGGCCGCGACAACATCCCGCTCGCGAACAGCTGTACCTCGACTACGCTGCCAGGAACAAGGAGTAGAGGACATGAGGCAGCAGCCACGCCTTATTACTATGCCGGATCGCGGTCGATTACCTTAAGCAGCCTGAGCACTGCCTTCGCGTGGATCAACTCGTCCGACCCCTGCCCTGGGGCGTCAATGTTCCAGTGGGCTATCGCGTTTCGGTACTCTGCCACTTTCTGCAGTCGGTTGACTATGTCTGCGCGCTCGTACGGCCATCGGAGTTTCACCCAGCGCGCTTCGTCGTCAAGCACGTAGCTGTAATTGCCGAGCGTCAAATCCTTAGGGGAATTGATCTTCTTGGCTCTCGGATCCCCTTTCCGGAACGACGCCCGCAGGTCATCGACGGATAGCGGACTCACGGCCCGACGCAGCCGTCTCTCAATCTCTTCGAGCACTGTGAATGGTTGGACTCGGTTTCTCAGCTCTCCGGAAAGGTCAGCAGCGGTGAGGATTCCGGTCACCACGTTCTCGCCGTCCACGATGATCAGGAAGCCTCGTCGCTGGATGTCACCGATGCGTGCGAACAGTTCCTCGCTCTCCCGGCAACTGTGGGGGTTGGCCAGCATCGCGTCGGCGATCAACTCAGGCCTGCACGTGAATTGGGCATGCGCGATGCTCTCCCACGTGATGACGCCTTTAAGCCGCTCGTACTCGTCTACCACGGGAAGCTGGGAGTATTCGCCCGCAACCATCCGCTCGATGGCCGCGCCCACAGGCAACTGAACGTAAACGGTGACGACCTTCTTGACGAGTGAGAGGCTGCCGATCCTCCAGGTCAGATCTTTCCCGGCCTCGTCGTCACCGGGCCTAGCAGCAAAGTCCAACGACGCAGCCCCAGAGGCGTCACCATCTGGTTCGGGCTCACCCGTCTCGGCGCTGGAGACTGTGACAAGATCGTCCAATTGCAAGGCCGTGAAGTGCGGCTCAACGACAAGGCCAAGCTCAGCAAGTCCTTTATCGACTGCCTCGATGCACTCGGTCGTGCGTCGCTGCCATCCCCACAGTCCGATCAGGTCGCGGGCGGAGAGTTGCCTGGTGCCGTCTTTGTCAACATCGGACTTCAGGTCCTCCCAGCTGGCTGGGGGAGGAACGTCCCCCTCGTACCCCGGGTCGCTGCCCGAATCTACGAGCGACTGCACCCGCTTCGCCGCGTCGCGTCGGCTCAGTTCGCTTACCGTCCGGAACGAGCCCATGCTGTCGCGCAGATCTCCTTTTGCCGCTGCCCGTTCCACGTTGCGCTTCAGCCACGTGACCTGCCGCACGTGGCGCAAGTCTTGTGGAGCGTCGGACCGGTACTGGTATTCCCCGGTCACCCGACCGATCGCGATAACAGGCTTGTGCTTTTGCGGCATCACGACGAGGTCGCCGACCTGCATGACGCTAAGGAACTGCCACAATTGATATGCCCAGTTGTCGATCGTGCGCGGCGCATCGGCAGGGTAGGCCACACGCAACAGCGCAGACAGATCACCGGGCGACGCGACGTGGGACAGGTCGTCGGCGAGTTCTTCCCAGCCGAGGATGATCAATCCCTCGTCCAGCGCCGCCTGCTCGCGCTCACCATTCTCTCCGCCCCGCACTGTCCATGCCCGGACCATGGAGTCCTCCCCCACAATCGACAACGACCATTAGCTGGATGCATGCGGAGTTGAGACTAACGCTATCTAGACTTTGATTGGTCTAATTTCGATACTTCGTACCTCCTGGATAGGGCGACCCAGCACGCGGGGCTGGGATGAACGGGCGGTGCGGCGGGCTCAGCGCCCACGACGCGGCCCACCCATAGACCCCGCCCGCCCGGCCGCCGGGCGGGGTGGAGATCCTTGCCGCGCGGGATGGCTGGCTCGGCTCGGCCGAGTGCGTTACTGCCGACGGATGTCGAAGCGCTCGGGACGCATCTCCCGGCGGCGATGGACGGTGACCATCCGTCCCTCGGCGTCTATGAGCCAGCCAGCGCGCTGGGCCTCGATCGCCTGGTCGTACTGACTCCTGGAAACGATCACCCATAGGGCTCGCTGCGAGGGCTCCCGGCCGTCGATCCGGAATTCTCCGACGAGCTTGATCCGCGGCTCCTCGCCTGCGCGCATGTTCAAGGTCTCGACCTCGCCGATGATCTGCGCGTGCCCCGACTTGGCCAGCCGCTCAAGCTCATCGCCGGCCCGGGAAAGGAGACCTGCCATCAGCCCAGTGAATGCGACGGGCTCGCCCGGTTCCTGGCTGGGCAGGCCACGAGCCCAGGCGAAGCCAATCTCGAAGGGCCGGTCCTTGGAGTACCCGCCAAGATCACCTAACGCCTTGCACAGGTTAGCTGACACGCCCTGGTCAACGAAATCGTCGAAGATGTCGAGCCGCTCCTGCCTGTTGGTCGCTAGCCTCTCGATCACCTGACCGGCCGCCGTCCGCGTGGCCACGACGCCCTGGCGGAGCTGTGCCAGCACCGCACGGCCTGATACTCCCGTCGGCCGACTGCCCACCGCACCGTTCGCCTTGCTGTCCTCCCACAGGCTGAGCTGCGGCTGTTCGGGAGCCGTGACCGACACGCGCGCGGTGAGCACATAGCTGCCTGGCAGCGCCGCGCCCAGCGTGACTCGGCGCAGGAAGCTTTCTACCGGACCGCTCCGCCGTCCCTCGAAAAGCAGCTGAGGTCCGTCCTCGACCGTGCGAGCCGCGGTGCTCATCAGGACATGCACGCCGTTGAGCGCTTTGACGCCCGAAGGCAGTGGGATCGTCCCTGAGGGGGATTCCGGATGCATGCGGAAATACTGTGAGTCCACCATCGGCTCGGCGATGTCGAGGAGGAGTTCCCGCTCGGGTCTCTCCTCGTAGCCTGCGAGTTTGCGAACGGCTTCCGCGAGGAGTTCGCCGTCATCGGAGTATTCGCGCTGATCCGGGATCAGCAGCCGGCCAGACGTTTCCAGCTCCCACACGCCGGCACCCCGCCAGCTGCCCTCGCGACGCCACCCCCGGCTTGCCAGGTATCCGCTCAGTTCGGAGGGATCGATGGTGGCCTCCGGCTCAGGCATCAGATCCTCCTTCCGGCCAGGTCCGCGTCCTCGCACAAGGACGTCAGCTTCTCGACCGTCAGCAGATTCTGCCGCGGAATGAGTACCGGAACCTTGCGTTCACACTTCGGGTCGGCGACCTTGGCGTGATCGGCGAGCGAGACCCAGTAGGCGGCCTGGCTGAGCCGCAGGGACTCCTCGTCAGCGTAGGCGTAGGTGCTGACATCGCGCGGAACGACGACCAGGAAGAGGAAGCGAGGGACCCGCCGGGGGCCAGCGAGGGCGTTGAAGCGTTTCTCGGTCAGCCCGCTATAGCGCCAGGCACCGTCGGATTCTCTCGGCACAGACCACGACTTGACCTGGATCTTGACGCAGGGAAAGTCGTCGCGGACCTCCCGGGTCCCGGTGATATCTAAATCAACACCGGTGCAATCGGGCGTCAAGGGGCTGCACTGCAACCCAGCCGCCGCCGCAAGAACCTGGACGAAGGACTCGCCGTACCATCCCTGATGATTGTTCTGGTCCAGGCACCACTCACATCCCAGGACAACCTCCAGCTGCTATTTGCGCCGCCGCGTGAATGGTGCCGGCCGCATTTGGATGTTCAAGCACCACCGTAACCCTGCTCCCTCCCACCGGAAAGGGCATGGGAACGGCATGCGGTCAGCGATAGCCGAGCTGGTCTAGGCGCTGGCGCGCGATCTCGATCTCCTCGTCAGTGAAGAGGCCCGCGAACTTCGGCTGGACGACAAGTGCCTCGACGGTGAGGTCGAGTCGGCCGCGCTCGTACAGGGTCGCGAATCCTGTGGATACCTCGGTCGATGCGAGCAGCCGCTGGGCGGTGCCCAGTCCGCCGTAGTTGCTGAGCATGCCGACGAAGTAGGTGGCTGTGTAGTTGGCCTCGGCCTTTGCCCGGACGTAAACGTCTTTCATGGCTCGCTCGAACTGTGCTCGCACGTCGGGGCCGGGCTCCGGGGCCGACAGAGTCGTCGGGACCTCAGCATTCTCGATAGGAGTGCTCGGTTCCTCCACGGGCCCGGCAGCTTCCTGGTTGCGACGCCGGACATATCCGCGGAGAGAGTCAGTTGAGGTGAAGACCTCGTAGCCGAGTTCCGCGAGACGGGCCAGGTCGGCTTCCTCGGGGTCGAGCTCTAGCACGACCGGGCTACCCTGGCCGGGCTGCAGGCCCTCGGGCCAGCACGCCTCGGCAATGGCCAGAGCCCGCCCGGTCCCGGGGTCGGAGATTTCGCAGTCCACCGCGGGTTCAGCGCAGCCAAGCTCGGTGAGCTCGGCAATGAGGGCTGCTACGTCCACTTTGCGTGAGTCCAGGTCGTCGGATTCATCAACCACGACCTTCTGCCGCTCGAACACCTCGCCCGCGCCAGGCGCCGTGCCCGTCCGCAAAGCGCCGAGGAATGTGTTGGCGGCACCGGCCAGCAGTTCGCGGCGGGCAGCGAGAAAGTCGGGATACCGCTCGATCCGCCACAGCGCTGGGTCGTCGGGAATCCACTGGGACGCCAGGACGCCCGGGTGCTTCTTCTCAACCTCAGGGAAGTAGTCCTCCGGACGGCGCTTGCCGATCGCCAGGTTGGCGTCTTGGGTGAGGAAGCAGAAGTTGGCGACCGCGTTGACCTGGCTGCGCAGGTACCCGGCGCGGTACAGAACGGCCTTGGGGAAGATGTGGTGAACTTGGAGGCTGGTGAGGTAGCCGAGCAGATGGCTGTGCAGGGGGAGGCCGCTGCCGAAGTCACGGGCACCGTGCACCCGGGTAAGCATGTAAAGCAAAGGATAGAAGCGCGATCCCCGCCCGAACCCTTCGAAGTCCTGCCCGTCGATGGTCAGGTTCCCGCCGCGCCAACGTTCGAGGGAGGTGATCAGCCCATCGACGCCGGAACGGGTCGCCGCGTCATAGTCCTGGTTGAGCACGGTCTCGGTCGAGCCTGCGAACCGACCCCACAGGGCAGAGTGGATGTACCAGAACAGCGCACGATCAGTCTCTGCAGAGTCGGCGTAGTGCCCACCTGCGAGATGCAGGAGCCGGGAGATCACGGGGAAGGCATATCTGCCCATGAGAACGCGGTCGTGATCGAGCCCGAGGCGCCCCGCGACCACGTCCAAGGACTGGCTGACGTATTTGGCGGACGCCTCCAGTGCCAGCTTGAAGTCGGCGACGGGCACGCCATCGAGGAAAGCGAATTCAGCACGGCCTGTGGCGACGGCTGTGGTGTTGCGCAGCAGCCAGTCCAGGTTGAAAGCGAATCCCTCCTTCTGCCAGCTCTCTAGGTGCGATCGCATGGCAGCCCGAGCGCCCGGCCAGTGCGCGCACATTTTGGCCAAGGCGAGGTCGCCCTTGGACAGCTTGGTGCCCCCGGAGTTCACCCTGTTAAAAATGTCCACGACCACATCGACGGTCTTGTCCTCGCCGGTGATCTTCTCCTCATGGAAGTCGCGGTCCAGCACGCCCCTGAGCCGCGCGAGCCGTTCCATGTAGGCGACGATGCGCGGCTGGGTGTCCGGATGGGCGTTGAGCGCCCCGATGTGGTGCTCCAGCCCCCGCGTGAAGAGCGAAGTGACGTCGATCCACCGTGGGTCGTCTCGCATCTTGGCGGGTCCGTAGAACTCGAAGGTCTCGTCCTCCACGTTGAAACGCAGGCCAGAGAAGGCCTTCTCGTCGCCCTGGAAGAACGCGGGCGGCCGACCCCGGGAGATCCCGTACAAGGATGTGACCCGCTGCTGGCCGTCGAGGATCAGCACGCGCAGGGCTGGGGTCGTCGCCGCCTCCCCCCGGACAACCGAACCGTCGGCCTGGGTTTCCCAGGTCAGCAGGCCGCCTACCGGATAGCCCCGGTACAGGGATCGCATGAGCCCACGAACCTGGTCACGGTTCCACACGTAGCCGCGCTGGAACTCCGGCAGCAGGACGCTCCCCGAGTCGATCTGATCCAGAATGGCCGCCAGTTTCGTCACAATCGTCCCCCCGACTCAATGTCCATGAAATATCACCTCAAGGATACGAACTGTCCGTAGCCGGAAACCCTCGCAGGGACTTCGTCCCCTTACTTGGACGCGGACGGGGTCCTCAAGGTGTGCAAACAGAGCAAATCTGGTCCAGGTATGTGTTCCTACTACTATCGCCTCATACCATCAGCGGTCTAACATGATCAACCAGCAAACAGGGCATACAGGCAGCGAGCGGCCGAGGGGAGGCGGACATTGGCGCGCCTGGCGATCGCAAAAGGCTTCCTCGCGGAATACGCAAAACTGGAGAAAAACGTACAAAGCTCGGTCGAAGCTGCCATCAGCAAATTCGCCGAACACACCTACGCAGGCATGCACCTGGAGAAGCTCCACCACAGCCGGGACGACCGCATCCGCACGATCCGGGTCGACAGCTTCTGGCGCGGCGTCGTCCTGGCACCGGAGACCGGTGAGACGTATTGCCTGATCACGGTCTTGCCCCACGACAAGGCGAATGCCTACGCCAGCAGCCACCGGTTCAGCGTCAACCAGGCGCTTGGCGTCCTGGAGGTCCGCGACGAGGAGGCGCTGCAGCAACTGCAGCCCTCCCTGCAAGCAGTTGCCCAGACTGACGACAAGCGGCTGTTCGCGGACATCAGCGACGCTGACCTCAGGCAGCTCGGCATAGACGCCCAGATCCTCCCGCTGGTCCGGCTGCTCAGCACCGACGCGCACCTGGAGGCGCTGCAGACCATGCTGCCGGACGCCCAGTACGCCGCGCTTTACTCGCTGGCTTGCGGGATGACCGTGCAGGAGGCGTGGGCAGAGGTCGCGCAACTGCTCCCGGCTGAGACTCCGCCCGACGTGGTGGACCCTGACGACCTCGTGTCAGCCATGGAACGCACCCCGGGCCAGGTTGCCTTCGTATCGGGCCCGGAGGAGTTGCAACAGATCCTCGCTCACCCATTCGCTGCCTGGCGGACGTTCCTGCATCCAAGCCAGCGCAGGATCGCGTACAAAGCGGCCTTCTCGGGTCCAGCACAGGTAACCGGGGGCGCCGGGACCGGCAAGACCGTCACCGCCCTGCACCGTGCGGCCTTCCTGGCGGAACAGGCAGGCAAGCCAGGCCCGGAAGCCTCACCAGACCAGGCGGGACCGCCGATCCTGCTGACCACGTACACCCGGAACCTGGCCGACGCCCTCGACGCCCAGCTCGCCCTGCTCGTCGAGGACACCGCCATCCGTAGCCGTGTCGAGGTCCTCAACGTGGACCGGCTCGTCCACCGCATCGTCAAGGAGGCTCGCGGCACCCCGGCCATCGCCGACGAGCGGGCGCTGCACCAGCGGTGGGCGCAGGCCGCCGCCGAGGCCGGGCTGACGTTCACCCCGGTGTTCCTCCAGCACGAATGGGAGCAGGTCATCCTCGGCCAAGACTTGCACACCGAGCAGGCGTACCTGACCTGCCTGCGCGCGGGGCGGGGCAAACCGCTCAGCAAAGCACAACGCAGCCAGGTCTGGCAGGCGGCCGAACGCGTCACCGCGGAACTTAAGAGGGCCCACCAGTCGACCTACATCCAGCTGGCCAACGAGGCCACCCACCTGCTTCGCGAGACGGGCACAACCCTCTACCGGCATGTGATCGTGGACGAGGGCCAGGATCTGCACCCGGCCCGGTGGCGGCTCCTTCGCGCTGTTGTGCCACCGGGCCCGGATGACCTGTTCATCGCCGCCGACCCGCATCAGCGCATTTATGACAATCGCGTCTCGCTGGCCAGCCTTGGCATCCAGGTACGCGGGCGCAGCCGTCGGCTAACCGTGAACTACCGCACCACACAGGAGATCCTGGCCTGGACCGTCCCGCTGCTCGGCGCTGCGCCGGTCACCGGCCTGGACGGCGAGGCCGACAGCCTGATGGGCTACCGCTCACCCATGCACGGCCGCCGACCCGAGGTCCGTAAGACCGCCTCCCATGAGCAAGAACTCACCGCACTTACCGAACGGATACGCGGCTGGCTGGATGCCGGCATCGAACCACACGCCATCGGCGTGGCCGCCCGGGCATCGCACTTGACCCGGGATGCCCGCGACGCTCTCAAGAGTGCCGACATCTCCACCGTCTCGTTGGGAACACGGGGCAGCAAGAGCGCCGTGCGCTCCGGGACGATGCACGGTATGAAAGGCCTGGAATTCCAGGCCGTCGCTGTCATCGGCGTGGCGCAGGGCTTGGTGCCCGCACCCTCAGCGGTGACCCCCGCGAGCGAAGATGCACTCACGCACAGCCAGGATCTCCAGCAGGAGCGTTGTGTCCTGTTCGTGGCGTGCACCCGGGCCCGGGACCACCTGTACGTCTCCTACACCGGCGAGCCAAGCGAGTTTCTTGCTGGAGTGACCTGACTGCGCTCTTGCCAGACCGGTATTTCAGGTGGGTGACTATGTTGGCTGATGAGCGGGGTAACCAGATGTCACATGCAGGTGACCAGGGGCGGACATGGCGACGGTGACGACCAGCACTGAGGGCAGCGAAGCTCCGGCGCCAGGCCAGCTCGTAACCGTCCGAAACCGGATATGGGTGGCCTCGGACGTGGTCAAGGGCAACGTCGCGGCCGGGACCGCGGTGACCATGACCGGCCGACCGCCGCATGTGGTGACCCTGGTCAGCATCGAAGACGACGCCCGCGACGAGCGGCTCCGGGTCGTCTGGGAGCTGGAGCGCGGCGCGGTCGCACACGATCAGCACGCACTGCCGGATCCGGCTCATGGTTTCGACGATCCGGGCCAGCTCGACGCATTCCTCGATGCGGTGCGATGGGGAGCTATCGCTTCAGCGGACAAGACCGTGCTGCAGGCCCCGTTCCGCTCCGGCATCCAGATTGAGGAATACCAGCTGGATCCGGTGGTGCGGGCGCTGTCGATGCCTCGGACCAACCTGCTGATTGCCGACGATGTCGGGCTCGGCAAAACCATCGAAGCCGGCCTGGTCATGCAGGAGCTGATGCTGCGTTACCGGGCCCGGACGATGCTGATCGTCTGCCCGGCCGGGCTCACGTTGCAGTGGCACGACGAGATGCGTGACAAGTTCGGCCTGGACTTCCGCATCGTCAACGCCGAGATGCTGCGAGATCTGCGGCGGTCGCGTGGCCTGTATGCGAACCCATGGACCCACTATCCACGGCTGATTGTCAGCATTGACTGGCTCAAACGCGAACGGCCGATGCGCCTGCTGCGCGAGGTGCTGCCGGTCGCTCCCAAGTACCCCCGCACCTTCGACATGCTGGTCGTGGACGAGATACACACCTGCGCCCCGTCTGGTCACGGCAAATATGCCGTGGACTCGCTCCGCACCCAGGCGATCCGCACCCTAGCCCCGCACTGCGAGCACCGCCTGTTCCTCTCGGCAACCCCGCATAACGGCTACCTGGAGTCGTTCACCGCTCTTCTGGAACTGCTCGACGACCAGCGCTTCGTGCGCAACGTGCGGCCCAGCGAAGCGCAACTTGCCCGGATCATGGTGCGGCGGCTCAAGCGGGATCTGCCGCCCAAGTGGGATGGCACACCTCGGTTCCCAAGGAGGAACACTCAGTACTTGGAGGTGCACCACTCAGCCGAGGACCGGGACGCGCACCGGATGCTCGCCGAGTACGCAGCCAGCCGCCAGAAGGCCACCGGGGGCGACGCAGGCCGGACCGCCGCGGACTTCGTGACCACCCTGCTGAAGAAGCGGCTGTTCTCCTCCCCGAAAGCCTTCGCCGAAACGGTGGAGACCCATCTGGGGACAATGACCGCGCGGACTCGTGCCGCTTCGGAACCGGGGATACCTGTAGGCCTGGCAGGCCTGAACCGGACGGTGGCCGGGGCCGGAACCCGGATCCTGAAACCGCTTATCGAGCGGCTTGAGGAGACAGCGGAAGATGACGCCGCGTACACCCAGAGCGAGACGGAGGCGCTTACGGCTGTCCGCCGGATCGCGCCCCCGCTCAGCTCGCATGAACGCGATCTGTTGCAGCATCTTGGCACGTGGGCGCGGCAGGCTCAGGACCGTCCGGACTCGAAACTGACCGCGTTTCGTGAATGGCTGGACCCGATCATCCAGCCCGGTACCTGGTCCGATGAACGCGTCATCGTGTTCACCGAGTACCGCGACACTCAGCGCTGGCTGTATGAGCGGCTGATCGGCGGCGGGATCCCCGCAGAGCGCATCGCCCAGCTCTACGGCGGTCAGGACCAGGATGAGCGGGAGCAGATCAAGTCAGTGTTCCAGGAATCACCGCACGTGGATCCGGTACGGATCCTGCTGGCGACCGACGCCGCCAGCGAGGGGATCAACCTGCAGGCATACTGCCACCGGCTGCTGCACTGGGAGATTCCGTGGAACCCCAACCGGCTGGAGCAGCGCAACGGCCGCATCGACCGGCATGGGCAGCACGCGTCTGAGGTGGATGTATTCCATTTCGTTCCGGCGGGCTGGGAAAGCGCGAGTTCGCCGGGGCGAGCGACAGGGCCGGGGCGAACTGAGCGCGCCGGATCTTTGTTCGCCGACGCGGACGCCGACGGGAGTGCCCTGGAGGATGAGCTGTACTTCCTCTACGTGGCGGCGAAGAAGGTCGATCAGATTCGTGAGGACCTTGGTAGCGCGGGCGAAGTGATCGCGGCCCAGATCGAGCAGAAGATGCTCGGTAAACGGGCTGACTGGCAGAGCGCTGACGTAGAGATAGCCCGCCGCGCCAGCAACGCTGAGCTGAAGATCAACCGTGAGTTGGCGCGGGACCTCGAAAAGCTCACCGGCACGCTGGCTGAGAGCCGAGGCGAGCTCAATCTGTCGCCAGCGACCGTGGAACGCGTCGTGCGCACCGCGCTTAGGCTCGCCCACCACAAGGACCTGACTGAGGCAACGCCCCCGCCCGGGTTCCCCGGCCGGTGCTTCCGGCTGCCTGAGCTGCCTGGTGCCTGGGGTGACGCCCGCAACGACGGCCTCTACAACCCGGTAACGGGTGACGAGCGCCCGACCACCTTCGATCATGATGCGGCGGCTGACCGAACCGATGTGGTCCTGCTCCACCTGGGGCACCGGCTGGTCCAGATGTGCCTGCGGCTGCTCCGCGCCGAGCTGTGGTCCGGTGCCACGGCAGCCGGCCAGCAGCGTCGGCTCAGCCGAGTAACCGCCCGTGTCGTTCCCGGCGACGTGCTCCGCACCCCAGCAGTCGCGGGACACATCCGGGTCGTTGTCACCGGCACTGAAGGCACCCGTCTGCACGAGGAAGTAGTCGTGGCCGGCGGCACCATTGAGGCCGGGCGGCTAGTTCGCACGACCGAGGAAGACCTGAAGTCCTGGCTCACAGCCGCATCAGAGAATCTTCCTCCCGCGCAGGTCCGTGACCGGCTCACCGAACTGTGGCCTGGTCTCAGCCAGCCGCTCTCTGGGATCCTCGCCAACCGGGCTGGTGCGCGGCGGCGAAGCCTGGCGACCCTGATTGAAAGCCGGTGCACCGAGGAGGTGGCGGCCATGAATACGATCTTGGACGAGCTGGAGCACTCCATCCGCGCAGCGCTGGACGATACCCCGTTCTGGGAGCAGGCCAGCCTGTTTGAGATCGAGGCGGAACGCGATCAGCTCCACAAGGACCACGACGCATTGAAGCAGCGGCTGGAGTCCATTCCGGCGACGCGAGAGCAGGAGACCGCGGCCCTCCGCCGCCGCTACGCCGACCCGCAGGCGCGCTGGTTCCCCGCTGCCATCACCTTCCTGGTGCCTGCCTCTATCGCGCACGCTGGGAGTGCATGATGGCTCCCCGAGAGGCGCGCACCCGCCCAGTTCACACCGTCGCTGGGCGTCCCAGACGGCAGGGTCGAGGCCACGACGGCCGGGACGCGGCACCCAAACCCCTGTCCATTGCGCAACGCCATGCCGAATGGGCCGCGCTGCTCCGGGCGGATGGGCCTTTCATCGCGATCCCGGTGCTCACCGAGGCGTTCCCGCAGGGCCTGGACACTGTGCCCTCCGACACCCTCGATAAGCTCCGGCTCGCGTGGGCCGAGGTGCGGGAAGCTCCGGACCTGCTCACCGCCGCGTGGGATGACCTGGTACTCGGGGACCTGCTTGGCTACACGCCCCAGGTCCTCGCCGAGGGCGGCGCCCTCCCCAGTGACCTGCGGACCGGGCCGCCAGCGGGAGGCAGGCGTCGCCCCGATGCGATCGCCTACGGCCCAGACAGTCAGGGCGGACGGGCCGAGCGGCTGCTGATCTACCGGATGCCCGACGGGACACCGCTGACCACCGCATCCCGGGACCAGCCGTCAGCCGCCGAGCAGGCCGCCGAGTTGTGCCGTCATCGGGGCTCCCCGCTGGCCCTGCTCACCAACGGCGCCCTGTGGGTGCTGGTGCATGCAGAGCCCGGCGAGCCCGCCACCACGGCGGTGTTCGATGCCGATCTGTGGTTTGAGGAACGCGACCTGCTGCGCGCCTTCGCCAGCCTGCTGGCCGCGCGCCGCGTCCTACCACCGCCGAAGAACACCGACGGCTCACACAGCACCAGCCTGGCGGCGCTGTTCGCCCGCAGCGCCGAGGCGCAGGCCGAAATCACCACCACCCTGGGCATTCAGGTCCGGCAGGCCGCCGAACTGCTCGTCGGTGAATTGTCGCGGCTCGACCGCGAGACTGGGGGCGTCCTGCTCGGCGAGGTCGCACCGCGCGAGGTGTACCGGGGCACGCTCACTGTGATGATGCGGCTGGTGTTCCTGCTCTACGCGGAAGAGCAGCGGCTGCTGCCGGTCTCCTCCGACCTGTACGCCACCGCGTACTCGGTGACCAGCCTGCACCAGCAGCTCGACGCCGAGCAGAACCTGCACGGCGACGAGATCGGCGACCGCCGCGCCGCCGCCTGGCCCCGGCTGCTGGCCACCTTCGCCGCCGTGTATGAAGGCTGCGAGTACGTCGACATGCGCATCCCGCCCTACGGCGGCGGCCTGTTCGACCCGGCGCGGTACCCGTGGCTGGAACGGCTCGCCGTCACCGACCGGGTCGTCCACGAGATCCTGGGCGCCCTGCTCATCCTGCGGAGGCGCGGCGGCACCGCCGAGCGGCTGTCCTACAAGGGCCTGGACGTCGAGCAGATCGGCCATGTGTACGAGGGCCTGCTGGAGTTTTCCTGCCTGCGGGTGGACGAGCCTTACCTCGGCCTCATCGGCAAGCTCGAACCAGAACTCCCCTTGGCCCAAGTCGAGCAGGCCGCCGAAGACGGCGACTTCTTCGAGTGGCTGGCCAAGATCTGCGATGCCAGTCCAGGGGCGCTGCGCAAGGCGATGGGTGCAGCTTCCGAGGACCTGGCGACGCTCCACACGGCCTGCGACAACGATGCAGACCTGGCGCAGCGGGTCCGGCCGCTGCGCGGCCTGCTCCGTCGTGACCTGCGCGGCCTGCCCACCGTGTTCCCGGCAGGGTCGCTGGTCATCACCCAGGTCGGCGACCGTCGAGCCACTGGAACCCACTACACGCCACGCAAGCTGGCCGAGGAGATCGTCGAGCACACCCTCGCGCCGCTCTGCTACTCCCCCGGCCCAGCTGACGGTGCCGACCCCGCCGACTGGCAGGCCCGCCCGGCCAGCGAACTCCTCGAACTCAAAGTGCTCGACCCGGCTATGGGCTCGGGGGCGTTCCTCGTTTCCGCCTGCCGCTACCTCGCCGATCGCATCGTCGAAGCGTGGGAACGCGACGGCTACCCTGACGTGGTCCTCGGAGCGCTCGGTCCTGACTTCAACCGGGATGACGCAGCTCTGGAAGCCCGTCGCCGTGTCGCGTCACGTTGCCTGTGCGGAGTGGACCGTGACGAAGCCGCCGTGGAACTCGGCAAGCTGTCCCTCTGGCTGGTCACCCTGGCCAAGGACCAGCCGTTCTCCTTCCTCGACCACGCCCTCCGCTGCGGCGACTCCCTGGTCGGCCTGATCTCGGAGTCTCAGGTGGTGGCCTTCCACCTCGACCCGGAAACCGGGCGCTACAACAACGCGCGGCTCTCCGGCGCGATCGACGAGATCGCCGGGCCGATCATGACCCGGGTTCTGGAGCTGCGTGAAGATATCGAGGCCGAGCCGGTCCGCGACCCACAGCAAGCCGCGCTAGCCGCTAGGAAACTACAAGAAGCCGACGACCTGACGGCAAGGCTCCGCCAGATCGCCGACGCGGTGTCCGCCGCAGCCCTGTCCACCGCCGGCCAGCCTGCCGACGCCTTTGATTCCCGGCTCAACGGAATCGAAGGCGACGCCCAACGGCTGCTCACGCAGGACGGCATCGAGTCACCGCTCGAACGCGCATTCCGTGCTCGGCTTGACACGTGGCTCACGGGACCCCGCGCCGAGCCCATTCGCCCCCTACATTGGGCCTTGGAGTTCCCCGAAGTCATGCGCCGCGGCGGCTTCGACGCCATCGTCAGCAACCCTCCGTTCATGGGCGGCCAGAAACTCACGGGGCAACTCGGCGAAGACCTGCGCGAGTACCTGATCCAGGACATCGGCCGAGGCAAGCGCGGCAGCGCCGACCTGTGCTCCTACTTCCTTCTCCGCGACCTCTCGCTCGTACCGCACGGCCGGACCGGCATCATCGCCACGAACACGATCGCCCAAGGCGACACCCGCGAAGTAGGCCTAGACCAGGCAGTCGATATGGGTTGGGCGGTCTACCGAGCTGAGAAATCTCAACGCTGGCCTGGTACGGCGGCGCTGGAGGTAGCACTGCTCTGGGCGGGACATCCAGGAGAGCAGGAGGAGCGCATCCTCGACGGGAATCGAGTCGCGGGCATAACGCCCTCGCTCCATCCGCCGTCGAGGATACTGGGTAATCCGCACCGGCTGGCAGCCAACGAAGGGCAGTCATTTGAGGGATCGATCATCCTGGGGGCGGGATTTATCCTGGATTCCTATGAGGCCCATGCCCTCATAATTAAGGACGCACGCAACAAAGACGTACTCTTCCCCTTCCTTAACGGCGAAGACCTCAACTCTCGCTGGGACTCAGACCTCCGGAAGTTGCTGTGCGAAAAGACCGGGTGGTTCGTCGAGTTGTTGATCTTCCCTCCGAAAGAAGTTTCCTGATATGGCTCCACAGCAGAAAGTTCTTCGTCATGGAGCACCTCTAGACGAAGAATCTTGATATTACTCATTGGTAGATGGTTCAGTGATTTAACAAGTTTCCGCAAGTGCCTCGATCGCGTTCCCGCAGGTGGTGGCCTTGATCATCACTAACTTCCGGAGGTCTGGGACTGCTCCGCAAGTCGCTGGGTAATTAACTTCTACGATTGGCCGCTGGGGCGCGCCCAGGAGTATCCCGATATCTTCTCAATCGTGGAACGGGACGTCAAACCGGTCCGCGAGAGAAACAATCGGAAGGTCCGCCGTGAGCGGTGGTGGCAGTTCGCGGAGCGTGCAGCTGGACTATATGCGGCCCTCGCCGACCTCGAACGCGTTCTCGTGTTCGCAAAGACAAGCCGGACGCAGATGCCCGCTCTCGTTCCCTCCAATCAGATTCTCTCTCAGGCACTCGTGATGATTACAACTGAGGAGCTATCGAGGCTCGGACTTCACTCAAGTGATTTTCAATACTGGTGGACAGAGAAATACTCTTCTGGCATGAAGGCAGATCTTCGCTTCACTCCATCAGATTGCTTCGAGACATTTTCGCGGCCAGCAACGACCCGGTCGATGAGAGAAGCCGGGAAGGAACTGGATGCTTTCAGGTATAGCGTAATGGAGCGGCGCAGGATCGGGCTAACCACCCTTTACAACCTTGCGCATGACGAGACGACGACCGACGAGGACGTCGCGCGGCTACGAGAAATCCATGTGGAGATCGACGAGTCGGTGCGAGAGGCTTACGCACTGGATGAAGAGCGGGAACCCGCAATCCGTGACTACGAGGCCGAGATAGCGTCAGCGCCGTTGCCGACTTGGCGGGAGATTGAGTTGGGGCATGGGTTTCATGAGACACGGCAGGGGGTGCGGTTCACGATTAGTGCGCAGGCGCGGGCTGATGTGCTGGACAAGTTGCTGGCGCTGAACCATTACCGGCACGAACAGGAAGTGAAGCAGGGGTTGCACTCCGGGAAGGGACGCGGGGCGTCCAGGAAGAGGGAGGCGGGACGCGCATCGTCAGGTGCTGTCCCGGCCTTGGATGATGGCGGGCTGTTCCCGCCTGAGGGGACGCTGTTCTGATGGATCGTCGCGGCGGTGCCATCCTCGCTGGTGAGGGGACCGGGTGAGCGAGGACGTGCAGGTGATCCTGGAGACGCCGACTGAGGCGGTGATCCGGGACGAGCTGCATGGGCTAGTGCTGGCTGATCTGCATGGGCCGCTGGGTGGGGAGACTGAGGAGTTCGGCAACGAGCGGCCTACCGACCGATACATCGTCGGCCGACTCGCGCCCGATGGGACTGTTATCGAGCCGGACACCCAGGACGAGACGGCCGACAGCAGCGGTGCGGACCCTGGCGAGGATCAGCCGGAGCCATCCGCGCCGAATATTGTCAGCATCGCTCCCTCGGCCATGGGTTGCACCAGCTATGTCGCCGGGCACGCCGCCGAACTCTCTGTACACGCGGAGTGGGCGTGGTACCGGCGGACCGAATCGGCGACCGACTCAGAACAGAAACGGGTCTGGCAGCGGGTTCCGGTGCAGGGGTCGGCGCAGATCACGCTGGCCGATGGCGAACTCGGCCCGCAACAACTCAATACTGAGTACCCGCAGGTGCTGCTGCGCGGCCGGGCTCGCCGGCATGAGGGCAATTGGCTGGTGTCGTTGTTCCTGGTTAATGCGCAGCCCCGGCCGTCTACGTTGCCGGATTCGGCGTGGCTGTTCCAGGTGCGGTTGGTGCTGACCAGCCCGGATGGCGGACCGGTGTTCCTGCCTCGGCCAGATACGACGAGCGGCGGGGACCAGGCGGACAAGGCAGAGCAGCGGCGGCTAGCGATGGCCTACCGAACGTGCCCGGAATTCGCGGTTGGTCATGGCACGGGTGTGCATGTGATCCCCGCTGACGGTGATCCGATACGAGCGGTGGAGATCGCCACGGCGGCGGTCCCGTCGTACGAGATTCCGTTTACTGATGCACCCCGGCCCGGGTCCGATGCTGACCTGCCCTGGCTCGATGACCTCGTGCTGGATATGAAACGGCTTGCCGAACTGGACCTACCGGACCTCGTTACCGCGTTGACACCACTCGCCGCCGGGTACGGCGCATGGATCGACCTGCAGGAGGCGCGAATCACCGACCCTGCGAGCCACCTAACCGGCTACGTGCAGGACGCAGCCGATGCGCTGGCCGCTGCGCGGCGCGCGGCGGACCGCATTGAGGCGGGGATCGATGTGCTGCGGGAGAACGAGGCCGCGTTGACTGCGTTCCGTTTCGCTAACCAGGCCATGTACTTGCAGCGGGTGCACACGCTGGCTGCGGAGGCCCGCACCAGAGACGACACACTGAGCCTCGATGAGGCGCTGACCAGTGTGGACGAACCGAAAAATCACAGCTGGCGGCCGTTCCAGCTCGCGTTCGTCCTGCTCAACCTGCCAGCCCTGGCCGATCCGACGCACCCGGACCGGGCCGATGGCGGCACCGCCCTCGCCGACCTGCTGTGGTTCCCCACTGGAGGCGGCAAGACCGAGGCCTACCTCGGGCTGACCGCGTTCGTGCTGGGCGTGCGGAGATTGCAGGAAGGGCTGGGCGGCTTCGACACCCGCGCGGGGGTGGCCGTGCTGATGCGGTACACGCTGCGGCTGCTCACTATTCAGCAGTTCCAGCGAGCCGCGGCCTTGGTGTGTGCCTGCGAAACGCTCCGCCGCGGTGATCCGGCAGTATGGGGCCAGGTTCCGTTTCGTATCGGACTGTGGGTTGGCGCGCGGGTGACGCCGAACCGGACCGATGACGCTAGTGACTGGCTCAAGCAGCAGCGCGGCGGTAAGCGTCCCCCGACGCGGGCGCTGGGCTCGCCGCATCAGCTGGTCAGCTGCCCGTGGTGCGGGAGCGGGCTGGAGCCCGGTCGTGACATCACGGTCGACGCGTTGTCCCGGCGGACCCTGATCATCTGCCCGGATCCGTTCTGCCCGTTCGGCCCGGGGGTCCATGACGACGGCGGACTTCCAGTCGTGGTTGTCGATGAGGAGATCTACCGGCTGCTACCGAGCCTGATCATCGGCACGGTCGACAAGTTCGCCCAGCTGACGTGGCGGGGCGAGACGGAGGGCCTATTTGGGCGGGTCAGCAAGCGCTGTACGCGGCATGGTTATGTGACCGCGGACACCATGGCCGAGAAGTGGGAGCTGCACACCGATACTTCGCAGCATCCGGCCAAGGGCGGCGAGCCGGCTGGGCGGATCGAGAAGGTCGCGCCGCTGCGCCCGCCAGACTTGATCATCCAGGATGAGCTGCACCTGATCTCCGGTCCGCTGGGGTCGATGGTCGGGCTGTATGAGGCGGCTGTGGACCGGCTCGCCACCTGGGAGCTGGCCGACGGGAAGCGGGCGCGGCCGAAGGTGATCGCCTCCACGGCCACAGCCCGCCGGGCGGCACGCCAGATCGGGGCGCTGTTCGACCGCCGGACCGAGGTGTTCCCGCCCCCGGGCCTGGATATCACTGACAGTTTCTTCGCCCGGCAGCGGCCCACCTCGCCCGATGCTGACCTGTACGCACCGGGGCGGCGGTACGTGGGGATCTGCGCGCACGGGATCCGGATGAAGTCCACGCTGATCCGGGTCTACGTGTCAGCACTCGGCGCGGCGCAGAAGCTGCACGAGAAGTACGGCAAGAACCCGGTCACCGACCCGTACATGACGCTGGTCGGGTACTTCAACAGCCTGCGGGATCTCGGCGGGATGCGGCGGCTGGTCGAAGACGACGTGTCCGCTCGGCTGACCAGGGCCAACGAGCGCGGGCTGGCGCGCCGGTACGACCCGCTGGTGCAGGAACTGACGTCGCGGCTGTCGTCCACCGACATCCCCGGAGTGCTCGATCACCTGATGGTGCCGTTCGTGAAGGACCGGCCGAAGGGCGAGCGGCCGCCCATCGATGTGCTGCTGGCCACCAACATGATCGCGGTGGGAGTGGACGTGCCCCGGCTCGGGATGATGGTGGTCGCCAACCAGCCCAAATCCAGCGCCGAGTACGTGCAGGCGACCAGCCGGATTGGGCGCCGGGCACCCGGCCTGGTGTTCACCGTCTTCAACTGGGCCCGGCCTCGCGACCTGTCACACTACGAGACGTTCGAACACTTCCACGCCACCATCTACCGACAGGTGGAGGCACTGTCGGTCACGCCCTTCGCCGACCGGGCCGTGGACCGCGGCCTGACCGGCGTTCTTGTCGCCCTGGTCCGCAATCTGGGCGACGCCTACAACGCCAATATGCGGGCCTCAGTCTTCGACCGTAACGACGAGCTCGCCGACCACATCGTGCGCTACCTGAAGCGTCGGGCCGGCAACGTCTCCGGCGACAATTCAGTGAGCATCGGGGTAGAAGGCCAGCTAGACAGCCGGCTGGACCAGTGGAGCAAGGAACGCAGGGTGCCTGGCCGGCGGCTGGCCTATGACCGCCCGGGCGGTGCCTCCGACGACGTGGTCGGACTGTTGTGGCGGCCGGAAGAAGGTCCGTGGCGGCGGATGACCTGCCAGACGTCGCTGCGCAACGTCGACCAGGGGATCAGGCTCCTGCTTGACCGTGAGGATGGCAGTGGCGCCGCCGCTGGGGAACCGCCGCCGTTCGAGGCGGCCACGGCTCCGGCCAACGGGGATCAGTCGCCCAGTGGGGATGGCGCCCATGGCTAGCCAGGTGCTGCGGGTGGGCGAACTGCGGCCGAATCAGCTGCTGCACACCTACGGGGTGGGCGCGGTAGCCGACTTGCCCAACCTGTCGGTGGTGGTAGCAGGCCTGGACGACTGGGAGCTGGCCAACTCGCTCATCGTGACGGAAGGTCGTCTCCTAGCCGCAGTGCAGGCACAGCTCGGGCCGCAAGTGGAGTCGCTGCGGACGCCGCCTTATAAGCCCGAAAGCTCCGACCCATTCGGGGACTGGGCCAGGATCGGGGTGCCGGTCCGGCTGTTCCCGCGCTGGCTGCGCTGCTCCGACACCCGGTGCAACCGGCTTGCCCCAGTCGAGAGCAGGCTGTTCGATCTGCTGACCGACCCGTGGCGTCCCGAGCGGATCCGCTACGTCCACGGCTGCCGCGGCCACGGCTACAATCGGCCGACCGCGGTGCCCGCCCGGTTCGTGCTCGCCTGCCCACACGGCCACCTCGACGACTTCCCATGGCTGTACTACGTGCACGGCGGCACCGAGCCGGCCGGCGGTGAGCATACGCTGCGGCTGAGCGAGCGCGGCACGACCGGTGAGGCCGCGAACTTGTTCGTCGAATGCTCCTGCGGCAAGAGCAGGCCCATGGCGCAGGCGCTGGGCCGTGAAGCCTTCAAAGCCCTGCCCGGCTGCCGAGGGCGGCACCCGCACCTGGGCACATTCGAAGAATGCGGCGTCGAGACCCGTACTCTGGGGCTGGGCGCTACCAACAGCTGGTTTGCGATGCAGATTCGCGCTTTCAGCCTGCCACTGGCCGACACAGAGGTGGACCAGCGGGTCGCCGAGAACTGGCCGCAGCTCAACCTGCTCGTTTCGCTTCCCCAAGCCACGGCCAAGGGCCTGCTGCCCAGCCTGGCCTGCTGGCCCGACGTCGAGCCCTATGGGGCAGACGCCGTGTGGGAGGCCATCCTGCGCCGCGCCGAGCAGGAAGACAATGTGGACGACGCCCCAGCGGACGTCGACCTTAAAGGTCCCGAATGGCAGGCGTTCACCAGGCCCGGTCCTATCGACCTTCCCGACTTCACGGCCAGGAAAGAACCGCCACCGGCGAAGGTCCGCTCCTGGCTGCCGGATGTGGTCCTCGTTCCGCGGCTGCGCGAGGTGTCCGCGCTCTATGGCTTCACCAGGATCGACTCGCCGGAGTGGGAAGTCATGTCCACCGACGGCGACCACATCGCTCCGATCGCGCGCGAGAAACCGTCCTGGGTTCCGTGCGCGCAGACCCGCGGTGAGGGAATCTTCCTGCGGTTCAGTGAGGACCGGCTCGCCGCCTGGGAAGGCCAAGCCGCGATCATGGCGCGCGGCCGGGTTCTGGCCGCCGGTCACGACAAGTGGCGTGCAGACCGGCGGCTGGTTCCCGGCGAATGGCCCGGAGTGCGGTACATCCTGCTGCACACCTTCGCGCACGCGCTGATCCGCGAGTTTGCGCTGGAATGCGGGTACAGCGCATCGGGAATCGCCGAGCGCATCTATGCCCGCAGCGGGGACGCGCCCATGGCCGGCATCATGCTCTACACGGCGGCACCCGACAGTGAGGGAACTCTCGGCGGCCTTGTCTCCCTGGGGCGCCGAGACCGGCTCGGCGGGCTGATCGACCAGGCGCTCGAAGCCGCACGGCTGTGCTCATCTGACCCGTTGTGCGCCGATCATGATCCGCGCGACCGGGGAGATCTGTTCGGAGCGGCCTGCCACGCCTGCCTGTTCGCGTCCGAGACCTCGTGCGAGCGCGGCAATCACTACCTTGACCGGAATCTGCTCGTGGACACGATCGCCGGGGGCAGCACCGGGTTCCTCGGCCGATGACCTCGTCCGGCCCAGACCTGGCTGCGGTCATCGCGGAGCTGGCCGGACGGCTGCCGCCCGGCCATGTCGCGGCATGGGCCCGGGTGCTGCGGTCGGTAACTCAGCATGAGGTCGTGACGCAAGCGAAGGTGATCGAAGCCCGGCTGATAGAGGCCAAATCAGGTTTCGCCCTCAGCGCCTCGGCGGCGCGCCTCATGGCTGCATGGCGGACTGCGGACCCACCGCAGCCGGGGGCCGCGATTGCCCTTGCTTTGGAAACTGCCGCGCTCGTCCAGGCCGACTTTGCGGCCCGCCGCAGCGATGTGGTCATCAGCGGGCCCGCCAGCGACTCCACTGCGGTCAGGCTGACCAGCTCAGTGATCAGCGAGCTGATCCATGATTCTCGGGAGTCGTTGCTCGTGGTCAGCTTCGCCGCGTTTGGCGTTACCAACGTGGTTCGCGAGCTCGAACGGGCCGCACGGCGCGGCGTGCGGATCGACCTCATCCTGGAGAGCACGGCCGACCAGGGTGGCACCCTGCACGGGCCGGTAGGAGCATCCGCAGCCTTCGAGGCAATCCGGCAGGACGTCACATTCTGGGCTTGGCCCGAAAACCGGCGCCCCGTGGTTGGAGCCTCCCGGGCGGCCCTGCACGCCAAGCTGGTCGCGGCCGACGAACGGGTCGCCCTGCTCGGCAGCGCCAATCTCACTGACAAGGCGCTTGCGGTAAACCTCGAACTCGGCGTCATCATCCGCGACCCCGACGTCGTCAGCCGCATAGTCCGCCACTTCCGATCCCTCATGGAACCCGGCGTGGGGCCGCTCGAACCTCTCCGCCGCAACTGATGAGACCGCGCCAAAATCCCCGTAGCAGTTCATGTAATGCACGACAGCCCCGTGGGTGCTACGGACCCCGGGCGCCGGATGGAACCTGGCCCGGAACCTGTGGCAGGCGAGACGCCACGGTCGAGCGTGCCCTGCCCGACTACGACCAGCGCCGTACCCGCCTCGCCACGACCGGCACGACCCTCTGGCTCGGCTGAGCTGTGGTGCCAGCATGGCTGCGGCGCCGACGTGACAGGTCCAGGTGCGCCGCGCGCTCTTGTTCGGTCAGGCCGCCGACTATGTAGTCCTTGTAATTCTGTTTGCCGTCGCTTCCAGATCGTTGATCACGGCTCGCACAGGGGCCCAACACATCATTACTGTGTCGGCGTCGGGAGCAAGGCCAGTCTCGGACTGGCGTCTGAGATGCACGAGGTTACGGTATTGACGTACCTGGTCAAGAAAGTCTTTGGCGTCCAGCTGGATCCAGCCCTTCGCGTGCGCCATCTTGATCAGAAGGTCGAGCGGGGCACGCTCACGGGCGATACGCCTCCCACGGTCGTCCATAAAGCCGTTAACTTTGATATCGAGATCCCATTCAGACAGAACAGAAAGCAGAAGATATTCAACGAAGCTTCCTATCCCGACCAGAGCAAAAATGTAGGCACCGTTCGTTTCGCAGATCTGTGTTTCTTTGACCCTGGCCAAGAGCCAATCGACGGTGGCGGAATCACTGATGAGATTCTGCAGCCGGGATCCGAGCTCCTCGGGGGCACTGAATACGGCGGCGTTTCCCTCGGGGCTGAGACGACCCATGACCGGCTTACCGTTCCAGAAGGATATCGTCAGCTGCTCCATAGCCAAAGCCCGGTTGAGCTCTTGCTGCGTGACCTGGGCTGAGGCCATACCGTCGTCGTACTCGACCGGGTTACACACCTGACAGAGGAGGCGTTCAATCGCTGCCTGGTCATCGACTCGTTCCTGCATGGAATCGATGACCCATGGGATGCGGGCGGACCCATCGTACTCAGGTGGGTCAGTCCAGCCAGCGTTGCGGAGTAGGTTCTCAAGCTCGCGTCCCGTCCGTTCAAATGGCCCGTCGATATCGCACATGATCCGGGCCGCGCGCTCGATGGTCTTCGGGTGCATCTCAGTCGCTGCTCTCACGATCGTGGATTGTCTGCGCCTCGTCGAACGCCTGATTCAGTCGCTCCACGATGATCCTTCCCCTCTTGTGAAACTCAAGTTCCTCCATGGCCTGCCTTATCCGCTCGTCACGGGGAAGCTGGCGGCGGTCACGAAGCAGCCATAGACAGAGATCGGTGAGCTGATCACATCCGTAATCGCTGATCTTCGGGTAATTGGGCATCCAGGGGCGGGGACCGCGCTCGTGGCCTGTCGTGTGTGGGCGATCCGGTTCCCGTACGCGCGCATCCAGTGGTTCTTCGACTGGGTCGACGTCGCCGTGCTCAACGTCCTGGATCGCTCGCTGCCAGGCTTCCCTAATTTTCTCCGTCTCACCTGCAGGGTCGCGCAGCCAGTCGGCAGACCACACGCGGTGGAAGCGCCAGCCCAGGCGCTCTAGCTGTTCTTGGCGTAGCCGGTCGCGGTCACGTGCGCTACGGGTCTTGTGGTAACGCTCGCCGTCTGTTTCAACTGCGAGCACCATTTCACCAGGTCGCTTAGGGTGGGCGAGGGCGAAGTCGATTCGATAACCTGCCACACCCCATTGCGGCAGCACCGGAATTCCGGCGTTTTGAAGAGCCGCAAGGACGTTGCGTTCAAAGCCGTTCAATGAGATTGACCCGCCCGTCGGTCCTTTCTCCAGCCGGGAAGGATCGTCGGCGTATTCCAGGTAGAGGCGAAGAAGTTCCGTGCCGCCGTGCTTTGCGGCCTGAAGCTTCTGTGGACTCAACTCTGCAGGGTGAAACGAACTCACCACTGTGACTCGCCTGCGGGCGCGGGTAATCGCAACGTTGAGGCGGCGGTGCCCATCCTCCCTCGTCAGGGCTCCGAATCTGAGCGGCAGTGCTCCCGCGGCGGTCTTCGCATAGCCGATACTCAGAATTATCGCGTCACGCTCGTCGCCTTGAACGTTCTCCAGGCTCTTGATGAAGAAGCGGAATCGCGGTCCGAGCTCGTCAGAGAAAAACTCGGCTAAGTCTGGCCGCGCGCGGCGCTCTTCGCGCAGAGCCATCTCGATCCGGTCGGCGTGGCGCTGGCCCATAGTGATCACGCCAAGGCCCTCGTCAGGGTAACGCTCGGCATGTTCAAGCACCAGACGTACAACCTCGGCAACCTCTGTGGGCGCTGAGCCGTGCTGCCCGGGCGCAGCCCTCCCGTCAACGACCCTCAACTGCAACGGAGCCTGCCTGGCGGTGCCAGGGAAGGTGGTCAGATCCCCGTCGTAGATATGGGCGTTGGAGAAGGCGATGAGGCGTTCGTCGCGGCTACGGTAATGCCAGCGCAGCCGTGAGCGGTGAGGGATGATGCTCGTGAGGCGGTCGAGGATCGACTCGTAGACCGTAAGGTCGCCGTCGACGTCGCTGGTGTCGTCGCCCGCTGGGTCGAGCGATCCGGCCAGAGCCCGGCGGAAATAGGGAGTCGGGGGCAATTGCTTAGGGTCGCCTGCCACAACGAGTTGGCGACCGCGCATGATCGACGTGATCGCGTCTTGCGGTTCGACCTGACTCGCCTCATCGAAGATGACCATGTCGAATAGCTGTTCGGCGGGCAACATCCGGCACACGACTACTGGTGACATCGCCCAGCAGGGGCGGGCAGCGAGCAGCACGTCGGGCGCCTTCTCGATCAGCTGGCGTATCGGCATGTGGCGCCGCTTGCGAACCGCCTGGTCGCGCACCAGTTGACTCTGCTCTGGATGAGCGTCACGAACTTCGCGCAGATGGCGGGCAACGAGTCGACGGACGCGCGGGGCCGCTGTCTGTTTTTGGGCTATATCGGCTTGGCGGTATTCTTTCACGATCCGGGACTGCTTAATGCCGGTGAATCCGCGCAGGTGGCTTGACTGTAGCCGGAACTCATCCAGCAGCGAGTTCAGCCAGGTCCACCGCAGGATCCCGGCTGCGGTGGCCGCATCTGTGTCACGCCTGGCCAGCTCATCTAGCAGAGCGCTAAGGCCGATAGCCGTGAGCCGATCGTTGAGCTGATTGAGGTCTGGCATCTGGTGGAGGGTTTCCCTGTCGGAATCCAGTTCGCGCAGCGTTGCCTCAACCTCGCCTGCGGAATGCTGCTCTAGGTCGCGGATGCTTGCGCACATCGCTATGGCCGCAAGGTTGTCGCGCAACCGCTCGTATTCGCCGATGGCATGCTCAAGCCCGGCAACGGACGCGGGCCCGGCCGCTCCAGAGGACATTTCACGCCAGCGGTCACGCTGGTCGGCCGCCATCATCAAGGACTGGTGAAGAGCCTTGCGCTCTCTCAAGCCATCGCTGGCGAGGGCCCGCGTCTGCTTAATCAGCGCGCGCCGCTGCCAGAACCCGGCGCTGCCCGGGTGCTGCCTCCGCCATGAACGGTCGCCAGTCGCGAAGCGAAGCGTGTCCAAGTCCTGATGGAAGATCTGCCCACCGAAGGTCTCAAGCGTGCGCGTCACGCCGCTGAGCAGGTCCAGAACGTCTCGCCAGCCAGCAACTGTGGCAGGTGAGCGTATGCCTGCCCGGTTGACCAGGGCGTCCAGCTCAGAGCGCGTCGACTGGTAGCCCTGCCCTGTCACCGCGTCCAAGCGCAGCAGCACCGCCCGCAGTTCAGCTTCCTTGCGTAGGCCACAGCTCGACCAGACGGACTCGCCTCGGCGAACCCTCAAGCCACCCTTGTCGACGTATGCCTTCAAGTCGGCGTCGACGTCGTCGATGGTCTCCCGGTTCAGGTCATGCAGGTTGGTCCCCCGAAAGCGAACCGTGGTCGCATACCTCGCTGGAAGGTCCAGCATCGCGCTCTGAGCCTGGTAGCAGCTGATTCCCCAGGGATCACGCACCTGGTGCAGTTCGGCAGGATGACGGATAGCCTCCCTGCGGAGCTGAGTCAGGCGTCTGTGTAGATCGCCCATATCTGGCGGCGGTTCGCTGCTCGCGCGGTCCAGACTCTCGGCGAGCTGTTGGGCAACGCGCCGCCGGTTAATGCGCTTGTCGTGAAGATCAAATACCAGATGGGCCAGATCTGCTTCAGTCAGCAGATCGGTCACGGCCTCGATCGCCGCACGTTTCTCTGCTACGAAGAGAACACGCCGCCCGAGAGCGGCCATGCCGGCGATGATGTTGGCAATGGTCTGGCTCTTGCCTGTGCCCGGTGGTCCGTCGATCAGCACATGCGCCCCGGCGAGCGCGCGGCTAATCGCCGCTTGCTGTGAGGAGTCTGCGTCGTGTACCAGATACTCCTGCGACGGCGGGACTTCATCGCTGGAGACAGCTGGATCGGCGAGCGCGGCGACCCGCAGGGCATCGACCGCTGGCTGATAGTCGGCCACCGCGGCGATCACGTCATGACCGGCCAGCAGCTCAGGCGAGTTATGAAGGTCTTCAACCATGGGAAGCTTGTCGTAGTTGAAAACGCCCACCACGACGCGTTTTTCTAGTTCAACCTCAAGCTTGCTGCGAATGATCGCACTCTCCAGCAGCTGATATGCCTTTCCCATCTGATCTGCTGGATCGCTGATCTCCGCCAGCAGCGCGGCAGCCTTCTCGCCGAACACTTCTGAGTCGAGATCGACGCCGAATTCCCGGTTCAGAGCGTACAAGAGGACAGGATTAACGACGGCCTCTTCGGCTGCTTGAAGGGTGAAGTCGGTCTCGGCCGAAGTCCGCGCGTGCACTGCGACGGCCTGCAACAGTAATGGCGCACGAAGCGACGTTACTGAGGTCCTGCCCTGGCTCGCCAACGGCGCGACGCGCACGAGGCCGCGCGCCAGATGCCCGACATCGATCCCCTGCTCCTCGTCAAACGCAATGATTTTTTTACGCAGGTTCCGGGCTCGCGTGCAAGCTGCCTTGTGCTCGCCTGGATCGGCGATCAACGCGTTGAGGCGAGTCTTCTGTCCCGCTAGAAGTCCCGCCAGGGCCACCGGATCTGCCTGCGTTAGATCTAGCGTGGAAGTCTTGGTGTCTTTGAAATAAAGCAACGAGTTGGCCCGGCCAAGATCGATTAGATCATCGGCCCACTTCGCGGCCGCGGCCCTGATAACATCGGTCCGGATTGAATCCGCCTCGAACATACGGACGCCTCCCACTCCCGCGCCTGTTGGTGCCTCATAGGCGCCCGCCTAAACGTGGCGAGCCGCTAAGCATCTCACGAAAGAGCGAACTGCCGAGCGAATCCACAGATTCGCCAGAAAGTCTCACTAAAGAGAAAGCTCTGCCTGGCTCTAGCCGCGCGGTTAGGCACCGCTCCTGAACCGAACCCGAGTATTCAATGGCCCCAGAGACAACACTGACACATATTTTTAAGATCAATTGTCAATTTTCACCCGACGCGACATCCTGCTCAGGAAAAGCGCCGCCAGCCATGGCGGCAGGCGCAGCTCTGGCCGACTGTCACAGGGGCTATACGGCTGGTACGCCGATGCGCCGGGCGAAGGCGGGCAGCCCAGGAAGCGACCGGCTGTCGGCTCGGAGGAGATCTTCGGCTATCCGGTGGACGGGCGGCCGGTAGCGGACCTCGGCGGGTGCGGCGCGTTCGGCTGCCAGCAGGGCGCGATAGCAAGGTTCGGGTTTGCCCCACTGATGGAAGGCGCGGGCCACGTCGATCCAGTATCGGCCTTGCCGTTCAGCGGTCGGTATCACGGCGGGGCGCAGCGTCTTTGCGTGCTCGATGGCGGTTCCGCTGTCGCCGAGCACCTGGGCGATGCTGACCTGGTACAGAGCAACATTGGCTGGGCCGAAGGCGGTGAACCGGTGGTTGGCGTCGCCGCCGAGCCGGGTTGCGATGGCACTGGCCTCGGCGATGAGTTCGCTGGCGGCGGGCCGGTTGCCGTCTACCGCGGCGGTGTACGCGGCGACTTCGAGGAGCGTGCCGTACATCGACAGCTGATCCGGACTGGCGCAGCCCTGGGGCTCAATGTCGCGGACGGCACGCATTAGTAGCTCACGCGCCTTCGCGGGGCGGCCGGTGCGGCGCAGAACGGTAGCGACGGCGCGGCGCCCGTCGGCGATGGTGAGCGGGTCATCGCCTGCCTGGGCTGCCTGGAGTGCCCGGTCGGCCAGGGTCCACGCGAACGGGTCGTCGTTGAGCTTGATCACGAAGTTGGCCGCAACGATGTAGGCGTCAGCAAGCAGCGCGCTGGCTGCGGCCTGCTCGTCGCCGTCGGCGCTGTCGCGGGTGGCGGCGGCGGTTGCGATCAGCCGGGAAAGGACCGCGGTCAACTGGTCATAACGAGCGGTCTGGAAGCAGACGCGGGCCTGGGCGGTGGCGCTGCGGAGCGCAGCCAGCGGAATGGGCTTGGCGCCCATGCTTCCGTACAGCAGGTTGTCGAGGCCGCCGCCTTGATCAGTCAGCGGCTGTGCCCGGCCGACCGCTGGCAGGCCAAGCGCGGCGGCGCCAGCTAGTCCAGCAGCACGGGCCAGCAGCTCGCGGCGTCGCACCGGGTCCTCACCGCCCTCCGGCTGGAATTCACGGCTCACATTAGGCCCATAAGTGCGGGCGACGCCTTCTTGGAGACTGGCGCCGGCGTGTCGGTCGCCCCGCGCGGCGTCCAGCGGGGTGAGGCCGAGGGCCTGTGGCGGGATCGCGAGTGCCCCGGCGAACCGGTGCAGCAACGTGATGTCGGTGAGGGGCTGGATGCCGCGTTCGTAGCGTGAGACCTGCGAGGCCGAGTATCCGCAACGTTGGCCAAGCTCGGCCAGGGTCAGGCCCGCCGCCAGCCGGGCGGCGCGGACAATGGCACCTGCCTTGTGACCCCGCTGACGGCCGGGCGCGGCTTGTGCAGGCCTCGCAGGATCATTCGGTCTCATCGGCTTCTCCGCACAGGTGTCCCGTTTGACCGTAACCGCGTTTCGCGCTGAGTGCACGAGCGTTTGCAGGGTGTGCAAGGCCCGTGCAGTCTCTGCCAGCGGCTCTTCCGCGCGCTGTTCCCGGGGCGCTTCCTGTGAGCAGGTCACATTGCGGAGGAGGACATGGTGAGCACCTATGGATTCGCGCCCGGTGAGGCAGTGAGCGCCGCGCAGCTGGCCAAGTCGGGATTGCTGCTGGCGGGCGAGGGAACGCACGTCAGCCCACATGCGGCATTCGTTCCCGCAGATGAACGCGGAACGGTGCGCCCGGTCGAGATCGGGCCAGGTTGCAGCATCGGGCCATATGCCGTGATCTGCGGCGGCACAGTGCTGCGGGAAAACGCCCGCATCGAGGAGCACGCCCTGGTCGGAACGCCCGAACGGGGATACGCAGTCGGACATGTCTACCCTGGCGCCGGCGCTAGCACCGTCATCGGCGGGGAGACAGTCATCCGTTCCGGGGCTGTGATCTACGCGGGGACAGAGATCGGCGATGGCGCAGTGGTCGGTCATCACACGCTGCTGCGCTCGTTCGTCACTGTCGGGGAAGGCTCCCAGCTCGGTCATCACCTGACGGTGGAGCGGGCGAGCAGCATCGGCGCGCGGGTGCGCTGCTCGCCGGGCAGCCACATCACCAGTTCGTGCGTGCTGGCCGACCGGGTGTTCCTGGGGGCCGGGGTGCGCACGGTCAACGACCGGGAGCTGATCTGGCGCGATCCCGACCGCGAGCCGGAGCTGGTGCCGCCGAGCTTCGAGCGCGGCGCCCGGGTGGGTTCCGGCTCGGTCGTCCTCGCGGGTGTCACAGTCGGTGAGGAGGCACTGGTGGGGGCAGGATCGGTAGTGACCCGCGACATCCCTGCCGGGTCGGTGGCTTACGGAGTGCCCGCCCGCGTGCGCCACCGCGCAGCGCAGGCAGGCAGACCATGACCAGTGCCATGGACGGCGCGATCAGGTGGCTGTCTCCGCTGCTGCCCGGCATTCCCGGGGTCACAGAACTCGACGCGCGGCGGATGACCAGATTCGAGGAGACGCTGGGCCACCTGCTGTCCCAATACTCGATCAGCCCCGGCGTTGAGCCACAGCAGCGCAGCCAGCGGCTGGCACGGATCCGCTACGAGCTTGCCGTACACGGGCATCTCGGCCTGGCTGTGCCACCCCGCGACGGCGGGTGCGGCGGCCCGGCGGTCACCCAGACGCTGATGCAATTCATCTGCGGTTATCACGATGCCGACCTGCGGGACGCCACCGGACTCGGTCACGGGCGGCTCATCGCCCGCCACGCCGCAGCGCCCGTGCGGGAACGGTGGCTGCCCCGGCTGATCGCGGGAGACCTGCCCGGGATCGCGATCACCGAACCGCACGGCGGCAGCCAGGTCCACGCCACCACCACCGTGGCAACCGCCCACCACGACGGGACGTGGACAGTGACCGGCACCAAGACATGGATCAGCCGCCTGAACGAGGCCGCCGTGTTCGCCGTGTTCTTCAAGGACCCGGCCGGGCGCTTGACCGCAGGCGTCGTCGACGCCGCAGACGGCGGGCTGGACCGGCGCCCGATCCTGCCCTGCGGGCTGGCCGGCTGGGCGTGGGGCGAACTGCGCCTGCAGGATGTGCGGCTGCGGCCCTGTGACATCCTCGGCCGCCCCGGCGAAGGCATGCCGCTGCTACGTGAACATTTCGCCCACTACCGGCCGCTGGTCGCGGCCACCGCGCTAGGCGTGGCTGCCGCTGTGCACGATCTGGTCGCCGCGCAGCTAAGCACGCGCCGCTCCGCGGGGATCATCGCCCAGCTACGGGATAATGCCCTAATCACGCTGGGACGGGCGTATGCGCAGATCAATGCAGGCTTGCTCGCGGCCCTCACCGCACAGCGGCTAGCGGAAGCCGGTGACCACCGCGCGGAGATGTGGGGATGCGCGATCAAAGCCCACGCTGTCGATACGGCCCATGTGGCTGCATCGGACCTCACGCTGCTGGCCGGCGCAGCCGGCTGCGCCGCCAACTCTCCATTGGAGAAAGCCAGCCGTGACCTGCGGGCACTGCTGTATGCCGACGGCATCCATGACAGCCTCTACCGCGCTGTCGGCCGCACCCTGACGACACCCGCAAGCGTTCCGCAGCAGCGGGAATCAGCCTGCCGGACTGCCGCCTTCTAGGGATGCGACCGTCCCGGCGGCCAGGGCCTCCAGGCACGCGCTAATCCGGCGGGCCACCAGCGGTGTCACCCGCCCAGCCACCTGGTCGGGGCGCACGAACGCGAAGCCGGCGAGCTCCCCGTCTTGCACAACGATCGCCTCGATGTCCTTCGTGGCAAGGACACCGCCGTCGTACACCACGATCAGGCCTTCAGGGCGCCCCGGGCGCGACGGCACCCAGTCCACCGCAAGAACCCGCCCGACCGGGCGATCCAGCCCAAGTTCCTCCGCCACCTCCCGGCGGCATGCGGCATGCGGCGACTCCTCAGCCTCCACGGCGCCACCCGGCAAGTCCCAGGTATCGCGGTAGACCGGGTCGACAAGCAGCACTCTTCCCGCTCGGTCGCGGCACAGGGCACCCGCAGCCATCCGCTTGCGAGCCAGCGACGCCACATACTCGTCCGGTGGCACAACACCTGGCCTGCCGGGATCCACCTACGGGACAGTAGCGGCACGATCTGTAGCCCGCAGCGCTTATCGCTACGCACCCACCGACTGGCTACCCTCCATCGCCGACTTGAGGGCCTAGCGGGCGCCGGCCATGCGGTTGCGGGCCCAGCGACGGGAGGTCTTGCCGAACATCTGGGCGAGCTTACGCTCGGACAGTGGCCTGCCAGTCTCGACGCTGGTGCGGTACGCAGCCACCGCGGCTGCGTCGATGTCGTCCACGCCGTCCCCGAAGGCGCCACCAGCCTGAGCCGAACCAGTCCAGTCCGCGAGGATCTGGCTCGCAGCCCGGTACGGATGGCCCGGCTCATCGCGGTCTGGTTCGCTGGCCCGGCCCGCACCCTGTCTGTGGTCCATAACAGGGCGTTCGCCACGGTCGGCGGGGACGACATCGCCGGACCCGTTTCGCTCCATGGGAGAGTCGAACCGGACGGCCATCGGCACGAGTCGCAGCGTGGCGGCTTGGTGGTCCGCTGGCTCACTGGCCCGGTCCGCCGGTTCCCCGCGGACCGGGCCGCTGGCTGCTGTGGCCCGGATGACCCACAGGACCAGCTCGAACGTGCCGACCAGGCTCACCGGCGGCCAGGCGGCCACGACCGCGCCGACTGGCCCGTGCGACCAGCCGTGGGCCACGTTCGCCGCCAGGGTGGCGACGATCCCGAGCGCCAGCAGGCAGCAGGCCATGACTGGCACGGCAAGCTGATGCCGGGCCGCGTACCAGATCACCATGCTG
>ODAK010000877.1_pt1 | contig 33982 bp, 29 predicted proteins | sample 1539591 | NCBI WGS metagenome assembly ODAK01 (sample SAMEA3539303, study PRJEB22396) | soil metagenome | biome: tundra; feature: field; material: soil | place: USA | collected 2010-05 | depth 0.15 m | reverse complement strand
CGGCAGCGAAGGTCGCGACGGTGACGCCGGGCCGGCCGCGAACGGGGAACGGCAGCAGTCCCGCGAGCGCGTTGTACGGCGAGGTGACGCGGTAGAAGTACAGGCGGCCGGTGTAGCGTCCGGCGCAGAGGGGTCGCAGCGGCAGCACGATGCTGGCGGTTTGGCCGGCGGCGATCGTCTGAATCGTGTTCTGCTCGAGCGGGAGGAAGCCGCCGCCGCCGGATGCCTCGGCGAGTGCGAGCGCCCTCCTGCAGGCGGCGGTGTTCGGTCGCTGCGCCTCGACGGCGTAGGCGCTCCGGGTGTCGGTGACCGCGACGCGAGCGGTGAAGATGACCAGCAGTCCGGGGAGCCGCAGGCCGGCGGGACCACCGTAGCGAAGGCCGGCGTGGTAGCTGACCTGGGCGGTTGTTGCGAGCGCTGTCGCCGGCGGCAACACGGCCGGGGCCTGAACGTAGCCCACGAGCGCGCACGACCCCGGGCCGCTCACCTCCAGGGCGTTCTCGACCGGGCACCTGCGGCCGTCGCCGTAGGTCGCATACAGGGTCGGTCCGGGCCTGAAGCCCCCGAGGTTCGCATTGCGACCGACCGCCGATCCCGGCGGCGCCGGGAGGACGACAAGGTAGCCGCCGTCGGGGCCGCTGAGCGCTTCGACGTGGCGCACGCCGTGGAAGGTGTAGGACACGCTGCGGGCGTCCGGGCCGAGGAAGCCGAAGTACAGGGCGCGCAGCGCGGACTGCGGGCAGCGGAGGCCCCAGTCGTGCTCGCCGGGCAGATCGCAGTGCGGGCGTTGAGCGATCGCGGCCGCCGGCGCCGCGTCACCGCTGGCGTTCACGATCCCGCCCTCGCCGGTGAGAAACAGGTGGCCGCGGGCATCGGGCGGCAGGCAGGCGGCATCGATGCTCGCCGATGCGAGCAGCGGATGGAAGCGCCCGTCGTCGGCGAACGCGTGGTCGATCCCCAGGACGCCGAGTCGCCCGTTGCTGACACGCCCGGCGACCGGGCACGCGACACCGCGCGTCGTCTGAAACACGCCCAGCCCCCACGGGGCTCCGCCGCCCGGGTCGGCAACCCGCAGCGCGAGCACCCGCATGCTCCCGGGCCGCGCCGTGCCGAAGCCCTGATTCGAAACCGGCGCGTAGCCCGGCTGCGCTCCGACCGGTGTCCCGGTCCGGAACACCCCGGCGGCGGCGAGCGCTCCGGTCGTCCCGGCCAGCACGAGCACCGCGAGCAGCGCGAGCGGCCGCCCGCGCCGAGAGAGCGACGGCCTCGACCGCTCTGGCGTGGGTGCGGCAGCGGCGTCCTCGTTCTGACGTCGTGCCGCGTCGAGGATCGCCTGGCGCAACTCGGGCAGGTAGGTCATCGCGTCTCCTCAAGTCGTTCTCGTAGCGCGCGCAGGCCGCGGCTGACACGCTGGCGTGCAACGCTCGGCGAACAGGACAGGCTGCGGGCAAGCTCGGCGTAGTCGCGCTCCTCCACCACACGGCCCCTCACGGCCAGGCGCTGGTCCTCCGGAAGTTCGTCCAGCAGCCCGAGCACGGCGCCCTGCCCGCTGTGACCGAGTTGCTCGATCCGCTCGATCGCTTCGTCGCTCAGCTCCAGTGGCTCGATCCCCAGTCGCTGCCGTGCCCGGTTCTCGACCCGGCCGCGCTCCCACGTGTCCGCCAGCTCGTGTCGCGCGATCCCGAACAGCCAGGCCCGAGCCGACCCCAACGCCGGATCGAACCGCGTCGCCGACGCAAGCGCCGCCGCGAACACCTCCCCGGCGAGATCCGCCGCCAGGTCCGCGCGGCGCGTCGCGCGCCAGAAGAACGCGAGCACGTCGCGCTCGAAGCGGTCATAGAACACACCGAACGCCTCCGCATCCTGCGGCGTCAGCCGCAACAGGTCCGCGTCAGACGCCTTCGAGAGATCCACGGCCGCCATCACAGACATGTTCCGGCGAAGACGAAACCTGTGACGAGCTGCGGCTGCGCTCAGCGCCCGACGGCGCGGGCCGCGATCACGGCTCCGCTCGCAGACGGCGCAGGAAGTCCTCCGCCTGACCGCGGTCGCGGCCGCGTTGATCGTCCGCCCGCTTCGCGGCGCCGTCCAAAACGCGCCGCAACTCCGAGGGGTCGACGTCGTCCAGGAGCGTCGGCGAGACGAGGCCCAGCCAGCCGCTCCAAATCTCCCGCCGCAGTGCCGCCAGCGGCTGCGTTGACCACACCTCGTCGGCGGCGAAGGTGGCGGCCGAGGCCTCGTTCAGCTGGAGCGGTATCCGCAGCTCGAGTCCCTCGGGCCGCCAGAGCAGCGTTGCGCGGCTCCAGTCGAGTGCCGGCCGAGGCCACAGCCGCCGGGGCGCCTGCTGCGGTGGCGCGGGGCGGCCGCTCGGGCCGGAGAGCATGCGGATCACCTCGTTGCGAATCTTCTCCGAATCCGCATCGAAATCGAGCAGGATCCGCGCCGCGACACCCTCGTTCTCGCGCGCCAGGCCGAGCAGGATGTGCTCGGTGCCGATGTAGTTGTAGCCGAGGCTGAGCGCCTCGCGCTGCGCCAGTTCGAGCACCCGCTTCGCGCGCGGCGTGAACGGGATCTGCCCGGCGGTCACCTCTTCGCCACGGCTGACGATCCGCTCGACCTCTGCGCGAACGCGCTCGAGCGTGATGTCGAGGTGCTCGAGCACCCTCGCCGCGAGGCCCTCCTCTTCGCGCAGCAGACCGAGCAGGATGTGCTCGCTGCCGACGTAGCTATGCCCGAGCGCTCGCGCCTCTTCCTGGGCGAGAACGACCACCTGTCTGGCTCGCTCCGTGAAGCGCTCGAACACCCCGCAAGCATCGCACGCCCGAGCCCCGGTGGGTCACGGCGTGCCGACCTGCGCCTCGCTCAGCGCCCACAGGCGGCGGGCCGCGTCGAGGTCCTGTGCTCGCGCGCTGGGCGCCGTCCGCCGGCAGTCCACGAAATAGCCGCCGCTCTGGTCGCTGACGGCGGGCGAATCGAGGAGCCACACGAGTGTCTCGGCGCCCTTGGCCGGGCTGCGCAGGAACGGTTTGGCGATCGTCGTCGCCGCGCGCGCCAGCGCCCCGTTGTTGCGGGCGAGGCCGGTGGCGACGACGCCCGGGTGGAAGCAGTTCGCGCTCACCCCGGTGCCCTCCAGCCGTCGCGCCAGCTCGACGGTGAAGAGAATGTTCGCCAGTTTCGTCTGGCTGTAGCGGCGCCCCCCGAAACCGTAGGAGTGCTCGGCGCCGACGTCGTCGAACGGGATCTCGGCGCCGTTGTGCGCTCCGGATGCGGTCGTGACGATCCGCGCCGGGGTGCTGGCCTTGATTCGCTCGAGCAGGAGGTTGGTGAGCAGGAACGGCGCGAGGTGGTTGACGGCCCAGGTGAGCTCGACGCCGTCGTCGGTCAGCCGGCGTTTCACGTTCATCGTGCCCGCGTTGTTGACGAGCACATCGATGCGGGGATAGCGCTCGAGCAGCTGCGCCGCGAGCCGGCGGACCGACGATTGCGCGGACAGTTCGGCGATCAGCGTGTCGGCGCCGCCGCCGTGTCCAGCCGCGTCGATCCGTCGCACCGCCTCGCCCGCGCGCCTCTCGCTGCGGGCAACGATTGTCAGCAGGGCGCCACGCGCGGCGAGCGCCTCGGCGGCCGCGAGACCGATCCCGGCCGTCGCTCCGGTGATCACGACGCGCTTGCCGTCGACGCCGGTCCAGTCCGCCACCTGCGCTCTCCTGTCGCCAGCCTGCGTTCCTCGCCTAGAGCGTAGCAGCGTCCGGCCGTCCGGACGTTGAGCGGATCGCGCCCGGTTCCGGCCGGGCAAGCAGGATCGCGCCGGCGACGACGGTCGCGAACGCGAGGATTCGCAGCGCGCCCAGCAGGCCGCTCGGCACCGGTTCGTGCAGCAGCACCGTCCCGGCTGCGATCGGCAGCGCGTTGGTCAGAAGCGTCGCGATGCCCGCGACGGGCAGGGCCGCGCCGCGCTGGTAGCCGATCTGCAGCAGTGAGGTTCCCAGCACGTACCCGGCGACCAGCGACGCGGCGAACGCGACGCGCGCGCCGCCCTGGGTCGAAACCTTCGTCGAGATGTCGCCCACCGAGAACAGCAGGCCGCCGGCGATCCCGCACGCGGCGCCGGCCCCGATCCAGCTGCGCGCTCCAAGCACGACGAGTGCCGCCAGCCCGGCCGTGCCGGCGAGCCACGCGATGATCGCGACGGCCGACCCCGGCGCGCTGCGAGTGCCGCCGCCGATCAGCGAGAGCGCCAAGAACAGCAGGCCGAGGACCGAGATCACCGCGCCGCGGCCCTCGCGTGCAGACAGCGTTCGCGCGCTCATCCGGGCCGAGCCGAGCGCGAGCAGGCCGATACCGCCGGCGCCGACGGTCTGGACCAGCGCGAGCGGAGCGAGCGCGAGCGCGGCGACGTAGAGCGCGAATCCGCCGGTCTCCATTGCGAACCCGACCAGCCAGGGTCGGTCGCTCAGCAGCAGTCGCAGCGAGGCCAGCGGACGGCGCAGCGACAGCGCGGGCAGCGCGCTCGCCGCGGCGTGCTCGCGCAGGTAGGCCACGTTGACCAGCGCCGTCGAGCCGAGGGCGAGCACGAGTGCGATGGCGATCGCGGGGGTCATCCTCGCGAAGACTCTCACGGCGGCGGAGTTCGACGACGCCCGCAGCTTGCGTGGCCGGGAGCGGGCCGTACGATGGGTGGGTGCGCGGCGCGGGTTTGCAGGTTTCGACGCTGGCGGTCCTGCATCTACACGCGCGGGGGCCGGGGATCGACTACGTCGGTGTCCTGATCGCCTCGTTCGCGAGCTGGGTGGGACTTCCAGGCCCGGGCGAGGCGGCCCTGATCGCGGCCAGCATCTCCGCCGCTCACCATCATCTCGACCTCACCTCGCTCATCGCGGTCGCCTGGATCGGAGCCACCGCGGGCGGGATGGCGGGTTGGATCGTCGGCGTGCGGGGCGGGCGGGGCGTGCTCACGGCCCCCGGCCCGCTGCACACGCTGCGCCTCGCGCTCACCGCGCGGGGCGATCGGTTCTATGAGCGATACGGCATGGTCGCCGTGCTGTTCACGCCGTCCTGGATCGCGGGCATCCACAACATGCACTGGTCGCGCTTCGTTCCGGTCAACGCGGTGTCAGCCCTCGTCTGGGCCACTGCGATCGGGTTCGGCGCCTACGCGATCGGCCCGTCGATCACCGACATTGCCAACGATGCAGGGTTGGCCGGCGTGCTGCTGGTCGCCTCAGCGATCACGATCGCCACGGTCGTCGTCCTTCGGCGCCGGTTCGGCCGCTCGAACTGAGCCCGTCCGCAACGGCGGATCGCGCTCAGCGGTGCCAACCGCGAGCGTGCTTGCCCGCATATGCTCCGGGGACGCCGAGAGGAAGGAGACAGCATGGAACAGAGAATGCTCGGGCGCGTCGGCCGGCCGGTCGGTGCGATCGGGCTTGGCGCCTGGCAGCTCGGCGCCGACTGGGGTGAGGTCAGCGACGAGGCCGCGAGCGACGTGCTCGAGGCTGCGCTCGACGCCGGGGTGACGTTCATCGACACCGCGGACGTCTACGGCGACGGTCGCAGCGAGCGCAGCTGCGGCGCGCTGCTCGCCAGGCGACCCGACGCGGGCCTGCTCATCGCCACGAAGATGGGCCGGCGCGTCGACCAGCGTCCGGAGAACTACAACCGCGCGAACTTCGCCGCCTGGAACGACCGCTCGCGCCACAACCTCGGCGTCGAGACGATCGATCTCGTGCAGCTTCACTGCCCGCCGAGCGCCGTCTACCACGACGACGCGGTGTTTGCCGCGCTCGATGAGATGGTCGAGGCCGGACGCATCCGACACTACGGCGTATCGGTCGAGACCTGTGAGGAGGCGCTGGCGGCGATCGCCCGTCCGAACGTGGCGACCGTGCAGATCATCCTGAACTGCTTTCGCCTCAAGCCGCTCGAGCGGGTCCTGCCGGCGGCCCGCGACGCCGGCGTCGGCATCATCGCCCGGGTGCCGCTTGCCTCAGGGCTGCTGTCGGGCCGCTACGACGAGCACACGACGTTCTCCGCGGACGACCACCGCACGTACAACCGTCACGGCGAGGCGTTCGACGTCGGCGAGACCTTTGCCGGGGTCCCCTTCGAGGTCGGCCTGGAGGCAGTCCGCGAACTCGCCGGCGTCGTCTCGGCCGGCAGCGCGATGGCCCAGTTCGCGCTGCGCTGGATCGTCGATCAGCCCGGCGTGTCCGTCGTGATCCCGGGCGCGCGCAATCCCGGTCAGGCCCGCGCCAACGCGGCGAGCGCCGAGCTCCCAGGCCTCTCAGCCGAGCAGCTCGCCGCGGTCCGCGAGATCTACGACCGCCTGATCCGCCCGCACGTTCACGATCGCTGGTGAGCGAGGTCTACGAACGGGGGTGCTTGGCGGCCCGCACGAGGGCCACCTGCGGCCGGCGGGTCGCCAGCTGGTGGCGGTTCAGCGATCCTGCGCCGTCCGCCTGGGCCTGCGCCCACGTGTAGGTGAAGCTCGTCCAGTTGGAGGCCGGCGGCGTCCAGACGAGCGTCATCGCGTAGCCGATCTGGCCGTGTGCGTCGCGTGTCACGGCGGCGCCCATCGACAGCGTCCCCTGCCGCGTGAACGCGAGAACGTCGAGGCGATGTCCCCAGCAGCCGCTCGCGGTCGGGCTCGTGCAGTCCAGGTTCGACGTCTGCTTGCCGCCCCACCCGTCGTAGTACATCCACGCGTAGTAGGCCTCGGGTGCGTTGCCGAATGCTCCGGCCCAGTTCGAGGACCAGCCGAAGGACGACAGGCCGGTGAGCAGCGCGCTCGGATCGGGGTCGGCGTCGTTGGTCACTCCCACCGTGGCGACGGCGCTGAGCGCCGGGCTCAGGCCGTTGATCGGTGGCAGCCCGTAGGCCAGACGGTCGAGATTGGAGAGGATCAGGAGCTGCTCTTCGCCGGGCAGCGCGTCGAAATCGGCGGGCAGCAGGTACGGGCCGAGGCCGATGTGCGCGCGCGCCTTGTCGAGGGCCGCGACGACCGCGTCGATGCAGATCGAGGTCTTCGGCGCGACCGCGCAGGCATGCGGCAGCGGTCCGGCCGGGATGTTCGTGGCCGGGTTCGGTGCCGCCGACGCGCTGGCAGTGACGCCGAGGAGCAACACCGTCGCGACCAGGATCGCGCGCCACAGCGGGGCGCGACGGCGCTCGCTCGCTGCTGCCTCGGTCGTGTCGGTCGTCATCGGGCTCCTTGCCAATCACCAGTGGTGGTGAGAGAAATCCCCAGTCGTGCGTGCGTCCAGAGCGGATGGTAGGCGCCCCCTATTCGGCCACAGGGGTGAGTTTTCCCCCCACTACCGGGTGAGCTTCATCTACCGCGCTGCCCCCTTTGCGGCCTGGCGCGCGAGGGGCTATCGTGGGCTCGTGAGCGGTCGTCGGAGTGTGGGTTTGATCGCGGTCGCCGCGGTTGCGGTGGCCGCGACGCTCGCGCAGTCAACCGGCGCGACCACGACGGCGGTGCGGTGCCCCGCCTCGGCCGCCGGCGCCGCCGGTCCGGTGCAGTGGCTGTTCAGCGAGCTCGGTGCCCCGACCCCGAGCAGCGCGACGGTCAACTGGTCGTGGACGCGCGGCAGCGGGAGCTGGAACTCCGGTCGTGCGAGCGGCACGATCTGTAGCGAGGACAAGGGCGGCGGGCTGACCACGCGCAACCTCGTGCTCAGGGTGTCGGGCAGCTCGACGCTGTCGCCGATGATCACGAAGCTCGGGCTGCTCGGAGTCGGAATCGTGCTGCCGGTCAGCGTGTCGGCGAGCGACGACGCTGCCTGCCCGCGAGGAACGACCGGGTCCGTGACACTGTTCGCCAGCTACTACAGCATCCACCGCGACAGCATCGTGATGCGCTTCGCGCCGGCCTGCGCGAGCCACGATCACAGCTTCGGCGGCACGATCGTGCACGTGGAGATCGCGCGCAACGGGCACCAGGTCAACACCGCGAGCGCCTGACTCGGCTCTGACGGGCCGCGGCCCGGCAGGGCGGGCTCGAAGCAGTTTGCTAGGTTGGAAAACTGACCGTACGGTCATCTTTCCTCGCCCAGATGGAGCCGGCCGTGACCGATTCGCCCCGCCCTGCACACAACCCCTGGCTCAGCGTAGCGATCGTCTGCCTGGCGCAACTGATGGTGGTCCTCGACGCGACCATCGTGAACGTGGCCCTGCCGTCGATCCAGCACGGCCTCAAGCTCACCACGGGGAACCTCCAGTGGGTCGTCAACGCCTACACGCTGACGTTCGGCGGCTTCCTGTTGCTCGGCGGCCGGCTGGCCGACCTGTTCGGACGGCGCCAGCTGTTCTTCGTCGGCGTCAGCCTGTTCAGTGTCGCGTCGCTGATCGACGGGCTCGCGAGCTCCTCGGCGATGCTGATCGGCGCGCGCGCGTTGCAAGGCATCGGTGCGGCGCTGGTGTCGCCGGCGACGCTGGCGATCGTCAACACCACCTTCCCTGACGGCGACGACCAGCGCAAGGCGCTGAGCCTGTGGGCCGCGCTGTCGGCGGGCGGGGCGGCCGTCGGGCTGCTGATGGGCGGCGTTCTCACCCAGGCGCTGTCGTGGCCGTGGATCTTCTTCGTCAACGTGCCGATCGGCGTGGCCGCGGTGGCGCTCGCGGTGCGCTTCGTGCCGGGAGGACGCGGCGAGGTCGAGCAGCGCGGAGCCGACATCCTCGGCGCGCTCAGCATCACCGGCGGTTTGGCGCTGCTGATCTATGTGATCGTCAAGACGCAGAGCTACGGCTGGGGCTCGGCCCGCACGCTCGTGCTCGGAGCCGTCGCGCTGGCGCTGATCGTCGCGTTCGTCGGCATCGAGGCGCGGGTACGGGCGCCGCTGGTTCGCCTGGCGATCTTCCGCACGCGTGCGCTGGCGGTCGGCGACGGCGCGATGTTCTTCCTCGGCGCCGGGCTGTTCGCAAACTTCTTCTTCGGCACGCTGTACCTGCAGGAGATCCTCCACTTCACGCCGATCGCGACCGGTTTCGCGTTCCTCCCGGTCGCCGTGCTGATCGGCGTGGCGGCGGGGATCAGCCAGCGCATCGTGCCGCGGTTCGGGATTCGCGCCGTCGCGGTCGTCGGCATGGCGATTGCGGCCGGCGGCCTGGCGCTGATGGTGCGTGTCAGCGTCAACGGGACCTATGCCGGGACGCTGCTGCCGGCGTTCGTCCTGCTCGCCGTCGGCCTGGGCCTGGCCTTCGTCCCGGCGACCCTGATCGGCGTCTCGAGCGTGCACGGCGACGACGCCGGTCTGGCGTCCGGGCTGTTCAACACCGCCCAGCAGGTCGGCGGCGCGCTCGGGCTGGCGATCCTCGCGACGCTCGCGTCGAGTCGCACCAGCAGCGTGATCGCGGGGCTCGGGCACCATCCGACGACGCACGCGCTGGCCGGCGCGACCGTCTCCGGCTACCGGATCGCGTTCCTTGTCGCGGCTGGCTTCATGATGACCTCGATCCTCGTGCTGGTCGCGTTCCTGCGTCCCCGGCATCTGGAGACGGTCTCGGTCGAGGGCGACCTCGCGACGGCCGCGACGGCCGCGACGGCGTGAGCACCGAGCTCGCCGATTGCCACCGCCGCGGCCGCCAGCGGCGGCGAGTCGGCGGTCGGGGTCCGGCGGTGCTCAGTCGCTGAGTGGGAGCGCGAAGACGATCTTCGAGCGTGCCAGCGCGAGGAACTCGCACTTCAGCTGCGGGCCGCCGTCGAGCGGATCGATCGTCACATCGGTGAGCGCGATGAAATCGCGCTCGGACGCGTTGAGCATGTCGGAGATGCGGCTGCGGTAGCCCTCGCGTGCGAGCGTCACCTCACCACGAATGCGATGGCGGTCGGTCTCGAGCAGCACCCGTTCGTTGCGACTGTCCACTCCCTACCGATCGGCAGCTAGCCGCGTGAGGTTGAGTCCGACAGCTCCTCGTCGTGGACGTCGTCGCGCAAGTTGAGCGGCTCGTTGCGCTGGTCGCGGACGATGTAGAGCGGGCGCCGCTTGACCTCGTCGTAGATCCGCCCGACGTATTCGCCGATCAGGCCGAGCGCGATCAGCTGCAGCCCGCCGATCATCAGGATCGTGATCGTCACCGCGCCGAAGCCCGGGAGGTAGCCGCCGGTGAAGTGCAGGATGATCACGACCGGTATCGCGACGAAGGCGACCCCGGCGAACAGGAAGCCGAGATAGGTCGCGATCTGCAGCGGGAGGTGCGAGAACGACGCGATCGCGTCGAGCGAGAAGCGCAGCATCTTGCGGACCGGGTACTTCGTCTCGCCCGCATAGCGCGGGTCGCGCTTGTAGGGGATCGCCGTCTGCTTGAAGCCGACCCAGACCGTCATTCCGCGCAGGAAGCGGTTGCGCTCGCCCATCGAGAGCAGCGCGTTGAGGGCGCTGCGGTCGAGCAGCCGAAAGTCGCCGGCGTTGGGCTCCAGCTCGACCTGGGCGAGCTTGCGGAACAGCGAGTAGAACCAGCGCGCCGTCGCGAGCTTGAAGGCCGTTTCGCCGCTGCGCTCCTCGCGCACCATGTAGACGACGTCGGCGCCGTCGGCCCACGCCGCGAGCATGTCCGGAATCAGCTGTGGCGGATCCTGGAGGTCGGCGTCCAGCATCGCCACGGCGTCGCCGCGGGCGTGTTCGAGGCCGGCGGTGAGCGCCGCCTGGTGGCCGAAGTTGCGCGAGAGGTGGACGACGCGCAGTCGCGGGTCGTTTGCGGCGAGGGAGTCGAGCTGCTCTGGAGTGCTGTCCGTGGAGCCGTCGTTGACGATGATCAGCTCGTAGTTCAGCCCGTCGAGCGCCGTCGTCGCGCGCGCGTAGAACTCCTCGACGAGCTCTTCCTCGTTATAGACCGGGGCGCAGACGCTGAGCAGGCCCAGGGTGCGCTTCGTATCGGACGCCATCTCGCTTCAGTGGGTTCCTCGGTCAACTTGCGGAGGTGGTCCGCGGAGACTCAGGTTAGACGGTCCCGTGGACCGTTGACACGAGCGTAACAGGGCGCGATCAAGCGTGGCTAAGAGTCGGAGGCGTCGCGGCGGCGCCGGTTCGGTCATCCTGTGGCCCATGCGAGTGCGCGGAGAGGTGGACTGGCTCGATGGACCGATGGTTCGACAGTTCTTGAAATACGGACTGGTCGGGGCATCGAACACGATCCTCACCTTCGTCGTCTACAGCGTGCTTGTCACCCTCGACGTTGACTACCTGCTCGCGATCGTGCTCGGCTACAGCATCGGCTCGCTGAACAGCTACGTGCTGAACCGTCACTGGACCTTCCGTGCCGGCGACATCGCCCACGCGACGGCCGGCACTCGCTTCGCCGTCGTCCAGGCGTGCGCGATCGCCGTCAACGTGGCGATGCTCTACGTATTCGTGCACCACCTTGGCATCGCGAGAATTCCCGCGCAGGCGATCCTCACGGTGCCGGTGCTGGCCGTCACGTTCTTTGCCAATCGTTGGTGGTCGTTCGCGCGTCCCGGTGAACCTGGCGAACCGCCGCCGACCGCGTCGTGAGCGTTCCGGCCAGGGCTTCCGCCGTGCTCTCGGGTGAGCGCCGCTGGTGGCTCGCGCTCGCCGGCGTGACGGTGGTCGCCGCGGTGCTGCGACTGATCGCGCTCAACACGGTCCCCGAGAACCTCTTCTACGACGCCGCCGTGCGGTCGATGACGCTGTCGCTGCACAACTTCTTCTACGGGGCGTTCGACCCGAGCGCGAGCACGTCGATCGACAAGCCGCCGATCGACCTGTGGCTCCAGGTGATATCGGTCAAGCTGTTCGGCTGGAGCTCGGTCACGCTCAAGCTGCCGGAGGCGATCGCCGGCACGGCTGCGATTCCGCTGCTCTACGACCTCGTGCGCCGGATCGCGGGCCCGCTCGCTGCGCTCGGCTCGGCGATCACGCTGGCGCTGCTGCCGACGGCGGTGGTCACCGCGCGCAGCGACACGATGGACTCGGTGATGATGCTGTTGCTGCTGGCGATCGCGTGGCTTCTGGTCCGCAGCGTGCAGCGGCGCGACCTTCGTCTGCTGCTTGCGGCGGCGGTGTTGCTCGGGATCGATTTCAACGTCAAGCTGTTCGAGGCGCTCGTTCCGGTCCCGGCCTTCCTCGTCTTCGTTTGGCTGTGCTGGCGGGGGGAGCGCGTCGGCGCCCGCCTTCGCCGCCTCGCCGCGGCCGGGGCGCTGTTCGCGGCTGTGGCCCTGTCCTGGATGGTGATCGTCTCGCTGACCCCGGCACACGATCGGCCCTACGCGATCGGATCGAGCAACGGCAGCGTCTGGAACTCGGTGTTCGTCTTCGACGGCTGGGATCGGATCTTCAAGCCGGTCGCGCCGCGCAGCTTCTCGACAACCAGCGCGTCGCTGCCACTCGCGCACGCCGCCGCGGTGACGCCGACCAGCGCGCCCCTCGCGGCGACCACGACGGTCAACTCGCCGGCCGGAGCGTTCCGGCTCTTCCAGTACAGCCTCGTCGGCTACGGGACGCTGATCGGGACGGTGTTGTTCGCGGCGATCGTGTTCGGGCTGGTGGCGCTTGGGCCGTTGTTGCGCCGGCGTCTGCGGCCGCCGCCTGACGCGACCCGCGAGCAGCTGATCGCGTGGGCTGCGACGCTCGCCGTCGCGCTGTGGCTGCTCAGCGGCTATCTGCTGTTCAGCTTCGCCGGGCACACACAGCCCCGCTACCTCGAGGCCTTCACGCCCGCGGTCGCGATCGCCCTGGGTGCTTCGATACCGGTGGTCGTCTCGCGCGCTCGCGATCTCTTCGGCGCCTACGTGCTGATCGCGACGTTTGGGATCGTGATGCTCGAGGGCGCCGCGGAGACCGCGAGCGGAAAGCACGGATACCTCGCGATCGGGCTCAGCGCGCTGCTCGCGGTGCCGGTCGTCCTGTACGTGCTGCTCGGGTTCTCGCATCGCGTCCGCACGCGGAGCTGGCCGCGGTGGTATCTCCCGCTCTGCACGACGATCGGCATGCTCGGTGCGATCCTCACCCTGCCGGCGGTGCGCGACGTGCTGCTGATCCGCGACCACAGCCACTCGCAGGCGGCCGAGGTAACCCTCGGTCCCTCGATCATCGATCCGATCTCGCGCTTTCTGCTCGCTCACGCGGGCAGCACCCGCTACGAGGTCGCGGCGACGGCCTCGACGATCGTCGCCCCGCTGATCGTGCTGGACCACAGGCCGGTGCTGCTGCTGACGACGGTGAACTCGCGACCGCTGGTCACGCTCGCGCAGCTGAAGCGCGAGCACGCTGCCGGCCGCGTGCGCTACGTCCTCAACCACGGCGGCTGCACACCACCCGTGACAGTCCGTCCCGCGTGCTCGCAGGCGATGCAGTATGTCCGCGCGCACGCTCGCGACATCACCGCGCAGACCGGGCTGCCGGCGAAGGACACGGGCCTGCTCTACGATCTCGACCGACCTCCGGTCGGCTGAGGTCGCGCGATGAAACCCAGAACACTCCTTGGCGCGCTGGCGCTTGGCACTGTGGCATTGACGCTCGCGCTGCATGCGAGCGCCAGTGCCGGCGTCGGCGTGTTCACCTGCAAGCAGGCCCAGTGGTGCACGATCACCGCGTCGGGCGACGTGACCCAGTCGGCCAGCCAGCTTGCGATCGGGAATGTCAGCGCCGGTACCGCGCTCGCCGTCACGCAGGACGACGTCCTGCACCAGCAGGTCGGTGGCGAGATCCTCGGCGGCAACCTGCGCGGGACCTGTGGCTGGTCGCAGTATCGCTACGACTGGACGGCGCAGGCGCTGAGCGTCGCCGCCGGCTGCGCGAACCCGGTCCACAACACGAACGAGTTCGTCGCGGCGAACGGCACCGCGATCTGGAGCGGCTGCTATCCACGCTGCTTCGGCGGGGTGCCGCTGCGCTTCGATCGGCGATGCGGCCAACGCGGTCACAGCTGGTGCTACGGCAGCAACTGCGAGGAGTACGCCAACTTCTACCCGTGGTCGCCCTCCGCCCACCCGGCCAACCCGGTCCGCATGACCCACCGCCACAAGCTCGACATCCGCTATCTCGCCCGCTACGGCGACGTGCTGACCGAGACCCCGTTCTATCTCGTCCGCGACCCTGCGGTCACGCACGGGACGGGGAACTGGGTGTTCATCAGCGGGGCGGCGTGCGCCGTCAGCGCGGGGCCGCCGGGCATCTACCGCTGGCTGCCGCACCCCAGCAAACCGCACCACTCCTCCTCCGGCCCGTCCGCGCACGTCGCCGCCCCGCTGTCCGCCCTGGGCACCCGGTAGCTTTAGGTTGGCCAGCTTGCCCCCTGCCAACGCCGTCTCGATGGCCGCCCCGGACATCCCGGTACTCGTTGCCCGACATCCCGATCATCTGCCGCGACCTACCCCACCGAGCGGCGTGACCGGCTCGAAAGGCTGCCTGCCGCAACGGCGGACGGGTCGCGACGGCGGCACGCCGTCGCCCGTCGGCCGGTCGGCCGGGCTCACGGCACCAACGATCGGGGAGCGCTCGCGCTGATGGACAGACTTCTCGAGCTGCAGACGCACGAGCTTGAAGAGCGCCACTGGTGGTACCGCGGGCGCCGGCGGATCCTCGCCGAGCTGATACGCCGGCTCGCACTGCCCCCCGGGGTGGAGATCCTCGACGCCGGTTGTGGCAGCGGCCGCAACATGGTTGATCTGGCGCGCCTCGGCACGGTCACCGGTCTCGAGATATCCGACGTGAGCTTCGAGCGGGCGCGCGAGCGCGGCGTCGGCGAGGTCGTGCGCGGCTCGGTCACCGAACTCCCGCTGCCCGACGCGCGCTTCGACTTCGCGGTCTGCCTGGATGTGATCGAACACATCGAGGACGACCTTCGCGCCCTGCGCGAGCTGCATCGCGTCGTTCGCCCGGGGGGGACCCTGCTCGTGACGGTGCCCGCCTACCAGTGGCTGTGGAGCGAGCACGACGTGATCAACCACCACAAGCGACGCTACACGCGCAGGACGCTGTCGGCGGTGGCTGCGCAAGCGGGTTGGGAGACCGTCTCGACCACCTACTTCAACGGCTGCCTGCTGCCGGTCGCGATCGTTCACCGCCGCCTCTCGCGTCCGGCGCACCTCGTCGACGAGCCGGTGTCGGACCTGCAGCGCACGCCCGAGCGTCTCAACACCCTGCTGGAGTGGCCGCTGCGCTTCGAGGCCTCGCTGATCGGCCGGGGCTGGCGAATCCCCGTCGGCCTCTCGCTGGTGGCGATCTTCCGCAAGAAGGCATGAGCATCGTCAACGGCGCCGCGGCACAGGGGACCGCGACCGGCGAGCAGGCTGCAGTGGTCCGCGAAGGCCGGGGGCGGCCACGTCCCCGCGGCCGGATCCGGGTCGGGCCGCAGCACGGAGCCCTCGCCGGGATCCTGGTGTTGAGCGGGCTGCTCGAGTTCGTGCGGTTGAGCCAGAACGGCTTCGCGAACATCTACTACTCGGCGGCTGTCAAGTCGATGCTCGGCTCGTGGCAGCACTTCTTCTTCGTCGCGTCCGATCCGAGCGGCTTCATCACGGTTGACAAGCCTCCGTTGGGGCTGTGGCTGCAGGGGTTGAGCGCGAAGCTGTTCGGCTTCGCGCCGCTGAGCCTGCTGGTGCCGGAGGGGATCTGCGCGGTGTTGGCGGTGGCGCTGCTCTACCGGATCGTTGCGCCGCGGTTCGGCACGGTCGCAGGGTTGCTGAGCGCGTTCTCGCTGGCCGTGTTCCCGTCGTTCGTCGCCGTGTCGCGTGACAACGGCGTCGATCCGCTGCTGATCCTGTTGATGCTCGCCGCGTGCGGGGCGGGCCTCGCGGCGATCGACTCGGGGCGTCTGCGGACCCTGATCTGGTGCGCGGTGCTGGTCGGTCTCGCGTTCAACACCAAGGCGCTGGCGGCGCTGCTCTGCATCCCGGGCATCGCCGGCGGCTACCTCGTGTGCGCTCCAGGCTCGATGCGGCGGCGCCTGGCAGCGCTGGGTGCCGCCGGTGCGGTGTTCGTGCTCGTCGCGGCGTCATGGTCGCTCGCGGTGGACCTGACGCCCGCGTCAGCGCGGCCGTACGTCGGCGGAAGCCTGACGAACACCGAGTTCCAGCTCGAATTCGGCTACAACGGCTTCGGGCGGGTCGGCGGGCAGCAGGGCGGCCCGGGGTCGACGACGCTGTCGCTGACCGAAGCCCAGACGCTGCCGCTGTGGCGACCGGGCGTGAACTCGGCGCCGTCGGCGGCCGAACGACGCTTCTTCGCCGCTCACCGGCACTCGTCGGTTCACAGGCCGGCGCCGACACCGGCGGTGGTGCCGAGCGGGCGTCAGCGGCTGCCAGAGCCCCTTCCCTTCGGTGGCACACGCAGCCCGCTGCGGATTTTCAGCACGAGCCTCGGCGATCAGGCGGGCTGGCTTGTGCCACTGGCGCTGATCGGGATGGTCGCGCTCGCGCTCGTCGTGCGCGGACGCGACGATCGGCGCACGGCGGGGCTCCTGGTGCTCGGCGGCTGGATGCTGGTCGAGCTGCTGACGCTCGACTTCTCCGCCGGGATCGTGCATCCGTATTACGCCTCGGCGCTCGCCCCCGGGGTGGCCGCGATGGTGGGCGCGGGAGCCGTGGCGATCAGCTCGCTGGCGCGCGCCGCGCGGAGAGAGCGGGCTCTGATCGGGTACGTACTGGCGGTGCTCGGCGTGGCCGGCACGGTTGCCGTGCAACTCGTGGTAATCGCGCGCGAGGCGGATCCGCTGTGGTGGCGGATCCCGCTAGTCCTGCTCTGCCTCGGCGCGCTGGTCGCGATCCCGCTGGCGCGCGCGCGGGCCGGCTGGGCGATCGCCGTCGCGGTGGGCGCGCTGCTCGTCGCGCCCCTGGTCTACAGCTTCAGCGTCTGGCTCGCCCCGGTCGACGGGACCTTCCCGGCCGCCGGCCCCTACAGCCACGCCGGCTACGGCGGGCTCGGCGTCAGCCCGGCGAGCGTCCAGGCGAGCCGCTCGCTGATCAGCTATCTCGACTCGCACGGAGCGACAAAGCCCTACGCGCTGCTCACCCAGTCCTCCAACCTCTCCTCGCCGCTGATCCTGCTCGGCCTCGCCTCCTCCGCGGAGGGTGGCTACGGGGCGAGCGACCCGGCGCTCAGCAACACCGCACTGGCGGCGCTGGTGGCGGCCGGCAAGGCGCGCTATCTGATGATCGGCGGCCCCTACGCCACCCGCGGTGGCAACAGTGCAAACAATGCGGCGCGCCTCGTCTGCCCGGAGATCCCGCAGATCCTCTGGGCTCTGGACAGCCCGCCCTACGGCGCGTTCCTCGTCGACTGCGCCGGCCGGGCCGACGCGCTGCGCCATCCCACCGAAACGGCACGACGATTCCTGCGGGCGCATCCGAGTGTGCACTATGGCCTCTGACCCGCCGCGTGCGCGGATCGGCGCCGGCGCAGCGGCGACGTGAGACCGACGCGCAGCGCTCCGGCGCTCGGCGCGCCGGCTCGGATCCGCCATTTCGGCGGTGAGACAGAGAACGTCACGATCGTCGAGTTGCGCGATGGTGGGCGCTGCGTCGTGGTGGCCGGCGCCGATGCCGAGCGCCGCGAGTTCACCCTGCGCCGCGCGACCGCCGTATTCGTCGCCGTCGGCCAGCAGCACTCGCCGCGGCTCGAGTTCTAGGCCCGCCGCTCACGCGCCGCTGCCGCGCAGCGCGACCATCGCCGAGCTGCCGAGCACCGCACCGCTGCCGCCGAGCGCTCGCACCTCGACGAAGCGCTCGGCCCGGCGCGGGCCGAGCGTGAACGCGGTCTCGAAGTCCTCGCGCCGCACGACCTCGACGCGCACCAGGCTGCTCCTCGAGCTTCCCTCCAGCAGCTCCCAGTCCGCGACCCCCGTCGCGCCGTTCCAGCTCACGTCGGCGATGCCGCGGCCGCCCGGCGCGGCGTTGACGACGAGCGCCGGGCGGGTCGCCGGGGTTGCGTTCCAGCGGAAGCGAAGCGTCCGGTAGGACTCGTAGCCGGAGGGCAGGCTGGCGTCGAACAGCAGCCGGCCGTCCGCGCTGAACTCCGAGAAGTCCGGTTGCGCTCCCCAGCCGACGAACCAGTCGCCGTTCGGCAGCGCCTGCATGTCGCCCTGGCTGTCGGCGAGCAGGCGGCGTCCGGGGTGCAGGTACTGACTGCGCACGGAGACGCTGCCGGTGTCCGGGTCCACGTCGAGCACGACGCCACGCGACTGTGCGTGGACCGGCGGCGAGGCGCCGTTGTCGAACACGGTGTAGACGTCGGGACCCGCCGGTCGGACATCGTGCTGGAAGGCGGTGGCCGCGCCGAGACCTTCGACGAAGCTCGAATTCTTGCCGCCGAGAGTCCAGCGCACCTGGCCGGTCGCGGGATCGATGTCGTCGGCGGCCCAGGTGTTGCGGCTCGAAACGAGCAGCGTGCCGTCGGGGTCGAGGTTGATCGAGTTGAGGTGGAAGAAGTCGAACGGCCACTGCGTGGAACCGGCGGCGGCGGGCGTGTAGGAGGCGCTGAACGCCACGTGATCCACTGACGTCCACTCGAACATCACGAGGCCCGTCTTGATGTCGATCTCCTGGAAGAGCGAATCGGTGACCGCGCTGTCGGTGCTCCCGCCGTAGGGGGCGAGGTCGCAGTAGATCGGGTTGTAGGCCGTCAGCAGGGCGCTGCCCTGCGGAGTGATCTGGAACTCGTGCAGGTCGGCCTGGTAGCCGTTGCCGGCCCTGACCTCGGCGATCCTGCGGTAGTTCTCGCCGACCACGACGTCGACCCCGCGGCCAAAGCCGTGCGTCGAGACGATGCCCTGCCACCACGTGAGCACGGGACTGCCGTCGAGTTGCTGCACGCGGAGATTGGTTGCCGCCAGCGGCGCGGGCAGGGGGTGAAACCAGACCAGCTTCCCGGCCGGGTCGAGGATCATCGGGCCGGCCTGGGCGGCCGGCCCGTACGGGGTGAGGAACTCGTCGCCCGCGGCCGCGTGGCTGGAGTATGCGTGCACGGTGACCGTCGGCGGTTGCAGATCGGGTCGCGAGATGAACGACTGCTGGTCGATGCCCGCCGCGAGCGGATGCGGGCCTTCCGGCGTGCTGCCGAGCGAGTCTCCGTCGGCCACGGTGAAGTGGAACTGCAGCGGCTGCGTGGCGCCGGCGAGCGTCAGCTGCGCGCTGACCGTCACCAGCTCGCCGGGCCTGAACGGCGCCAGCGGCAGGAAGCTGCCGCCGTCGCCCTGCGAGTAGGCCTCGAGCGTCCCGGGGTGCGCGCCGGTTTGCGAGCCGGTCACCGTGACCGCGCTCAGCGCCCCGAGCGGAACCCCGAGAAAGCTGATCTGGGTCTGCGGTGAGGCGTCGGCGGCGCCGGGCATCGGCGAGACCGTCACCGCGCCGTCAAGCTGCGCCGACGCGTTGAGCGCCTCCGGCGTGCATGCCGGGCCGCTCACCAACGGCGGCGCCGCGCCGGCGCCGGCGGGCAGCGCGAGCACCAAGCCGCACAGCGCGACGCAGAGAATCGGACGGGGCGCCGAGGCCATTGCAGCACGGAACATAGGGGAGCGCTGCCCGGCGCGGTCAAAAGATCGCCAACAGCAGCCCAAAACCCTCAACAGAGCCCTAATCAGACCTTCGCGCCAGCGAAGGTTCCGTTGCGTAGGGTGTACACCGAGCGCCTGCGACCATGACCGACACCGAACGAACCGACGACCCACCGCCAGCTCGTGTCGACCGCCGGGCGTTCCTCGCCGGCGGTCTGCGAGTCACCGGCGCGATCACCGCCACCTCGCTGGGCGTCGACTCGCTCGCCGCGGCCGCCGCGCCGGCGCGCAAGCGCCCGCCCGGACCCTATGTTCGCTCGAGCCAGCCGAACATCCTCGTGATCATGGTCGACCAGCTGCGGACGCCGCGCTGGTTCGGACCGGGTGGACATGCCGCGGCGCTTCCGCCGAACCTCGCAAGCCTGGCGCGCTCGGGCGTCAGCTTCCTGCGCCACTACACCGCCTCGAACGACTGCACGCCGGCGCGTGCGGCGCTGCTCACGGGACTGCACACCCACCAGACCGGCTGCATGATCACCGGCGCCAGCACGCTCGACCCGGGGTTTCCGACCTGGGGCACGATGCTGCGCGACCAGGGCTACGCCACGTATTGGTACGGGAAGTGGCATCTGACCCGCGGCGACGCGCACTGGCACGAGCGCAACGGTCCGGCGGGACTTGCCCGCTACGGCTTCGACGGTGGCACGTTTCCGTCGCCCAACGGGGCTCCGGGCCAGGGCTGGCGTGTCGATCCCCAGATCGCCGCGCAGTTCGACCAGTGGTATAGCGACGCGGCCGGTGACGGGCCGTGGTGCACGACGGTGTCGTTCGTCAATCCGCACGACATCGCCTGGTGGTGGCGCTGGAGCAAGGTCTCGGCGGTCGAGGCCGCCGCGCCCAGCCGGATCACGGCGCTTCCGCCGAATTTCGAGACGCCGGCGCAGCTCGCCGCGCGTGGCAAGCCGCTTGTGCAGCGGTCGCTCCAGGAGACCAGCGCCGCGTCGTTCGGCCAGGTGCCCTTCAGCGGCCCCAACGTCGAGGCCGCGTGGCTGCCGTTCCTCGATCTGTACGCGAAGCTGCAGCTCGAGGTCGACCTCCAGGTCGGCCACGTGCTGCGCACGCTCGCGCGCCACCGCCAGGTGCTGGAGAACACGATCGTCGTGTTCACCTCCGATCACGGCGAGTACGGCGCCTCGCACGGGCTGCGCGGCAAGGGCGCGGGGATGTACGAGGAGGCGATCAGAGTGCCGCTGATCGTCAGCGATCCAACCGGCAACCTCGGTGGAGTGCCGAACACCGTGCGCCATCAGCTCAGCTCAAGTGTGGACCTCGCCCCGCTGCTGTTGACCGTCGCGAGCGGGTCCAACAGCTGGCGGCTCGACCCGAACTACTCGCATCTCGCCACGCGCGCCGATCTCGCGAGGATCGTCGCCGATCCGTCTGCCGCCGGGCGCCGCTATGCGCTGCATGCCACCGACGAGGTGCTCACCGAGTTCGCGCTGCTGCCCTACGACGCGACCGCCCCGCTGCACGTCAAGGGCATCATCACGCCGAACGCGAAGTACGCGACGTACTCGCACTGGCAGGCGAACACGACCAACCCGCTCGCCGAGGGGGAGGAGGCGGAGCTCTACGACTACACGACCCGTTCGGGCTACCTCGAGGTCGACAACGGGGCCGGCCGCAGCGGGTTGGAGACCCGGCTTCGGGCGTCGCTCGGGCAGGCGACGCTCGAAGAGCTTCACGCGCCGCTCCCGTTCACCCTCGTCGACGCGCGGCGGCGCGGGCTCGACGAGTACTACCGGCTTGCCGCGGCCGAGCGCAGGGTTTCGACGATGCACCGGTTGAGGGTGGTCGAGAAGATCGTCCGCGACATCGAGCAACACCTGCCGTAGGCGCTCTCCCGGGGCTCGCGTCCGGGGTGGCAGGCGGTCCGGCGACGCGAGCGCTGTACCGGCGTCTACCCGAGCCGCGTCATTGGCTCGGCGAGATCGCGGCGGAGGTTGCGATCGTCTGACCGCTTGAGTCGAGCGCTGCGACGGCGACGTATGCCGCACGCGTGGGCACGGCGATCGTCGTCTCGAAGCCGTGCTTGGCAGCGGTCGTGACGGCCGCCAGCGAGCTCGCCGAGGATCCCGCAAGGACCTTCCAGGCGCTGACCGTCGTGGCGCCGTTCCAGCTTGCCTCGACGTTCATCCCGGTGGCGCCGGAGGCCTGCGCGGCGATCGCCGGCGCTGTCTTCGGCTGCGCGGTCCACGGCGCGAGGAAGGTCCGGAAGTCCTGGACGCGGAGTCCGAGCGTCGCGTCGAACAGCACCTGGCCGGAGGAGCTGTACTCGGTGAAGTTCGGCAGCCCGCCGTAGCCCATCAGCCAGTTGCCGCCGGGGAGGTCCAGCAGGTCGCCCTGGCTCGAGGCCAGCAGCGTCGCGTTGGGGTTCGTGAACTGCTTGACCAGCGTGACCGTGTGGGTTGCCGTGTTGGGATCCAGCAGCAGGCCGCGCGACTGCTTCTCATGGGCCGGGTCGGACCCGTTGTCGAAGACCGACACCAGGCCGCCCGCTTGCCAGCGGGCGTCGTGCTGCCAGTAGAAGAAGGTCCCCGGACCGCGCTTGAAGCTCGGGTACTTCCCGCCGATCCGCCAGATGAAGGCGCCGGTGTGGATGTTGACGTTGTAGATCGTCCAGGTGCCGCGCGCGGAGAGCAGCACGTTCCCGTCGCTTCCCGGATCGATCGAGTTGACGTGCACGTAGTCCCAGTTGACGCTCGTGTGCGGCATCGCCGCGTAGGAGTCGCGCAGCGGGATGTGACCGAGCGCGTGCCACTCCCACATCACCAGCCCGGTCTTGACGTCGATCTCCTGGACGATCGAGTCGTTGACCACGGCGTGCGCCGAGCCGCCCATGCTCGTGAGGTTGAGCGCGACCGGATCGAACGCGTCGAGCCACGCCGTTCCCTGCGCCGTGATCGTGAACTGATGCAGATCGGCGTGGTAGCCGTTGCCGGCGAACACCTGGGCGAGCGGCTGGTAGGAGCTGCTGTAGATCTCATCCTCGCCCTGACCGAAGCCGAGCGCCAGGATCCGTCCCTGCCACCAGGTCAGGACGGTCTGGCCGTCGTAGGTCTGCGGCTGGAAGTTGGTCGACGCGTCGTTCGCCGGTGTGGGGTGGAACCAGATCAGGTTGCCGGCCTGATCGACGATCATCTGTCCCGGCGTGCCCGTGCCCTGATAGGGCGCCAGGAAGAAATCGCCGGGCGTCGCGCCGGGGCGCGCCGGCGTCGTGATCGTCACCGTCGACGGGGTGATCGCCGGCGCCGAGAGGTAGTGCTGGACCGCCGCCGAGCTGCCGCGGCTGTTTGGGAACTGCTGCTGGCTGACCGGCGCCTGGAAGGCGACGCTGAAGCTCGTTCGCGCGGTCGACGTGGTTGTGCCCTCGGCGACACGCGCGGTGACGCTGACGCGCTCGCCGGCGACGAACGGCCTGGTGGGGACGAAGCTCTCACCAGTCCCCGTCGAGTACGCCTCGATCTTGCCGCCGTGGCCGCCGCTGCGCGAGCCGACGACGTGGACGTCGGAGACCGTCGTACCCGCGCCGCCGAGGAAGCTGATCTGGGTGGTCGGCGACGCGTCGGCGGTACCCGGGAGCGGCGACACGGTGATCGGGTTGACCGCGGCCTGCGCGACGTCGGCAACGCGGACCGTCTTCGGGATCGATCCGGGCGCCGATGACGATCCGCAGGCACCGACCGCGACGGCGGCGAACACCGCGATCGCCGTGGCAAGGAGTCGCGGCCGGGGATGGCAAAGGCTGGACGAACGCATACGAGGCTCGGGCGAGCGAGGGCAGACTATCTGAGCGTCCGGCGCTCGCGGCGCAGTTGCTCGCGCTCCTCGCGCGTCGGACGCGGCGTCAGCGGAACGTGGAGCGAGCGGCGCAGGCGGATGAAGCCGACCGTTCCCCACATCGCCGGGATCCACAGGGCGATCGCGTGGTAGACGACCGCGGCAGCGGTCGCCGGCGTGGCATGGACGCCGTAGAGAACCAGCATCCCGACGAAGCTGCCCTCCAGCACCCCGACGTTGCCTGGGATCGGCAGCACGTTTGCGAGATAGCCGATCTGGTAGGCGAGCACGATCACGGCGATCGGCGGCGTGTGGCCGGTGGCATGAAAGCACGCCCACAGCACGCCGATGTCGAACCACAGATAGCCCACCGCTCCGAGCAGCCGCCAGTCTGGCCGCAGCAGCGTGCGCCGCGTCGCGCGAATCGTCGTCGCGGTCCCGGCGAGCAGGGTCGCGAGCCGCCCGGAGCCGCGCGCCCGCGCCCCGCGCTCGGTCAGGCGCGGAAGCGCGAGGAAGAACAGGAAGATCGTGATCGCGACGCCCGCGGGGAGGAAGGTGAGCAGCGGGTTGCGCGGTCCGGGCAGGATCCCCAGCCCGAGCGCCAGCCCCGTGGCGGCGAGCGTCAACAGGTTGATCGCGCTGGTCAGCAGGAACAGCACCGCGGAGCGTTCGGCGATCTGTCCGTCGGCGACGCCCCGCTCGCGGAGCAGCCACGCGCCGACCGCGATGCTGCCGGCGCCGCCAAGCGATACCGCCGCGCCGAATGCCATCTCGGTGAGTGCGACGCGCGCGCCGAAGACGATCGGTGCCCGGTCGAACACCGTCAGGAAGATCAGCACGTAGCCGAGGCAGGAGAGGACCTCCAGCAGGATCGCGGCACCGACCCAGCCCGGCGACATGTCGGCAACCACCTCGCCGACGCCGTGCAGGCCGGGCACCGCGAGCAGCAGGCCGACGATCAGCGCGAGCAGGATCGCCAGCGAAACCAATCCGTTGCGCAGGCGTCTCGCCTGATCGGACTCGGAGACCTGCTGCGGTTCGGTGAGATCGGGTGTGCTCATCGAGGGCCCGCGGCGTACAACGCAGGCTCCTACCTCCTCGCGGGATCGTATGCGTTGACGCGGGCGCGGTCGCGCCCGCGCAGCCCGCCGCGCTGCGCCCGCGGCCGAATCGGCGGATTCGCCACAGCCGGGCCCGCCCCGAGACGCCGCCGAAGCGCCGCGTCGACAGCGCCGCCGGCGGGGCCCTGAGCTAGCTTGCCAGCCTGCCCGCGCGAGCGCGGATCGAGCCCCGCACGCTGACGAGCAGCTGATCGCCGCAGGCCCACGCGGCGAAGCACAACGCGCCGGCGGTGCCGGTGACGGTGAGCAACAGGCCGCCGGCGGTCGTCGCGGCGACGCCATGGGCGCCGAGGATCAGGACCGCCGCAGCGGCGCCGACGCTCGGGCCGATCGGCAGCGGGCTGAGGCTGACGGTGACGATCAGCACCGCGATCGCGTCAAGGACCGAGGCATCGACGCCGACGGCGTGGAGGATCAGCCAGTTGCGGGCGATCTGGGCGACCACGCCGGTCACGACGAGCGCCACGAGGCGGCCGCGACCGCGGAGGTCTCGCAGCACGGCGAGGCCGGTCCACAGGCCGGATCGCCGGCGCCGCGCGATCCCACCGAGGCCGGCGACCGCGGCCAGCATCGCGGCCACGACAAGCACCGGGATCCACCACGGCAGGCTCAGCGGCCCGACCAGCGTGAACATGAACAGCGCGGCGAGCATCGCCTCAACGGCGACGATCGGGACCTCTGCGGCCATCATCGCCGGAACCCGCGGACAGCTCTTGGGTGCGCTGCGACGCAGCGCGGCGATCCGTGTGGCCACGCCCACCTGCGCGCTGACGACACTCGCGAGCGATCCGATTCCGGCCGCGCGGAACACCAGGCGGCGGGGCACCGTCCCGCCCGCGGCGAGCACGCAGCCGTTCCACGCCTCGCTGCGCGTGACGAGCGAGGTCAGGTGCAGCAACGCGGCGATCGTCAGCACCCAGATCGGTGCCGCGAGCAGCGCCGCAGCGAACTGCGCCTGGCGCCCGGCGAGCACCAGCGCGAGGATCCCGGCGGCGATCAGCGTCCCGACCAGTGTCAGCGCCAGCCGGCGATGCGGGAGGATGCGTCGCGCGTTGATCTGTTCGCCGCGGGGCGGCGAGGGCTTGGGCCCGGCGAGAGCGGCTGTGGGGATCGGGTGACCCGTTTCCTGGCCGCGCTCCAGCCGTCCGACCGGCGCGCTTCCAAATTGCCTCATCCAAGCCTACTGCGCGCGGCAGCGAACACCTAATGGCACCCGTGCGCGCCGTCACCCGGCCACGCGCCAGGCCTGTGCACGACGGTCAATGCAACTGCCGGATGAACGTGTAGACGACCATCAGGCTGACGACCACGGCGAACAGCCGCAGCGCCCACAGTGCGGCGGTGGCACGCGGACCGAGTGGCGCGCGCGCGACGGGCTGCGAGGTCTCGGCGACGAACTGGTCGCGCTCGAGGTGCATGATCGTCTCGTCCTCGAAGTGCTCGTCCGGCCGGCTGTCGCGGCCGCCGGCCGAGCGGCCGCCCCCCACGTCTTCGTATGCGGTCGCGCCGGTCGTCATCAGCCGATCAGATGGGTCGTCTGCAGAAATGAGTCGATGCCGTAGGCCGCGCCGCAGGCTCCGACGAACGCGATCACCGCGATCCCGATCACGTTGGTCGAGCGCTTGTTCGCCCAGCGGCCCATCAGTCCCTTGTCGTTGGCGAGCATCACCATGAACACCAGGCTGACCGGGAGCAGCACCGTCGCGAGCACGTTGGCGTTGAGGGCGATCGACAGCAGCGGCGCGCCGGGGATCAGGATGACCACCGCCGCGACCAGCGCGATGCCGAAGTTCGCCGCGTAGAACAGGGCGGCCTCGCGCGGGAAGGTGTTGAAGCTGTGGGCGACGCCGACGCATTCGGCGGCGGCGTATGCCGTGCTGGCTGAGATCGTCAGGATCGCCACCGCCCCGGCCTCGATCAGGCCGAGCGCGAACACCGTTCCGGCAGCGCTGCCCGCGACGCGCCGCAGCGCATTCGGAAACCCTGCGCCCGCGAACCCCTGGATGCCGGCTCCGTTGTGGGTCAGCAGGGCGGCGCCGGCAACCAGCGCCCCGATCCCGAAGATCGCGGCGAGGACGGCGCCCACGGCGGTGTCGTAGCGGCCATGCGTGATGTCACGCGGTGTCATGCCCTTGTCTGCCGAGGCACCCTGCTGGAAGAAGATCATCCAGGGCGTCACCGTCGCGCCGATCGTCGAGGCCAGCAACAGCAGCAGCGTGTTGAAGCTTCCGCCGGGGAAGGGGCTGAAGTCGAGCGCGCTGACGATCGCCCCGACGTGCGGCTTGACCAGGATCGCGGCGAGCAGGAACAGGCCGTTGAACAGCGCCATGCCGAGCACGATGCGCTCCCAGCGCCAGTAGCGCCCGCCGCTGAAGGTGAACACGACCAGCACCAGGCCGAGCGCGACGGCGACGGCCGCACCAAGGTGGAAGTAGGCCAGCCCGACGCGGATCGAGACGAACTCGGCGACGAGCGTGATCAGGTTGGTCAGCGTGAGGTCGGCCGCGGCAAACCAGCCCCAGACCGAGCCGAAGCGCTGCAGCACCAGCTCGCCATAGCCGCGGTGGGTGACCGCACCGACGCGCATGCACATCTCCTGGCAGACGTAGGCCATCGCGAACAGCACCGGGATGAACGGCACGAAGAAGCCCAGGCCGTACTGTGCGCCGTCGGACGCGTAGGCGATCATGCTCGGTCCGTCGTTCTCGCCGAGCATCGCCAGGATCCCCGGGCCGACGAGCAGCCACATCAGCGGCCAGCGGCTGCCCCGCCGGCGTGCCTCGTGAACGCGCGCGCGGTCAAGCGACCGAGCGGTGTCCTCCTCGGTCAGCGGCGGCAGTGCGACGACGGGCGAGTCGGTCACCCCTGTCAGGGCCATCGATCAGCCGTTCCCGCGCTCGTGCTTGCTGGGACGGCCGTCGACCTCGACGCGCATCGCGCCCGCAAGCCGGCCGCCGATCGCGTGCTCGCGCTCGCCGAAGACGACGAACAGCGGGCCGTCGAACGGCTGGTGGTCGCGCACCTCGAAGCGATCTCCCGGCGAGATCCCGCAGCCCGCCAGGTACCGCAGCATCTCCGGGTCGGAGTCCGAGACCCGCACGAAGATACCCGCGTCCCCCGGCGCCAGAGTCTCCATGCTGCGGGTTGATCGCTCGTCGAGCTCCAGGTCGGCGCTCGGGATCGGATCGCCGTGGGGGTCCATCGACGGATTCCCGAGCTTGGTGGCGATCAGCTCCTCGAGCTCCTCTGACAGCACGTGCTCGAGAACCTCGGCCTCGGCGTGGACGCGATCCCAGGGCATCCCGAGCGCGTCGGCCAGGAAGCGCTCGAGCAGCCGGTGATGACGGATGACCTCCAGCGCAACTCGCCGGCCCTTGGCGGTGAGCCGCACTCCCCGGTACGGCTCGTGGGTGACCAGCCCGAGCTCGTCGAGCTTCTTGAGCATGGCCGAGACGGACCCCGGCGTGATGCTCAGCCGCTCGGCCAGCGCGCTCGTCGAGACAGGCTCGTTCGCGCGCGACTGGAGCGCGAAGATCGCCTTTGCGTAGTCGTCGATCGCCGGCGATCGAAGCAGGGATTTGGCTTCCACCATCTGAAAGGTTATGGCATGCCAAGATTCAAGTCAAGGTGGAGCAGCGAACGGCGTTGTGGCGCAATGCAGACCCGTACACGGATCGGCGAGCTAGCGTGTGTCGCATGACGCATCCGGTGGATCGCCGCGAGCGGGCCGCACACCGGCCGCACTTCGGACATACCCACGGCGTCGGCAGCGAAGCCGACGCGCGCAAGCTGACGGTCGCGCTGGTGCTGATCGTCGGCTTGATGGGCGTCGAGGTGGTCACCGGGATCCTTGCCCACTCGCTGGCGCTGCTCTCAGACGCCGCGCACATGCTCACCGACGCGGCCGCCATCGGGCTGTCGCTCGTCGCCGTGGGCCTGGCACGCCGGCCGGCGAAGGGCGCGATGACCTACGGGCTGGGGCGCGTCGAGGTCCTCGCCGCCCAGGCCAACGGTGTGACGCTGCTCGTGCTCGCCGCGTTCGTGGTCTATGAGGCAATTCGCCGCCTCGTCGCGCCGCCGCACGTGCACGCCGGTCTGATTCTCGCCGTCGCGCTCGCGGGGGTCGCCGTGAACCTGGTGGCCAGCTGGACACTGGCCGGTGCCAACCGTCGCAGCATCAACATCGAGGGCAGCTTCCAGCACATCCTGACCGACCTCTACGCCTTCATCGGCACGGCCATCGCCGCCGCGGTGATCCTCGCCACCGGTTTCGAGCGCGCGGACCCGCTCGCATCGCTGCTCGTCGCCGGCCTGATGCTGCGCTCCGCCTACGGGCTGCTCAAGGCCTCCGGACGCGTGTTCCTGGAAGCCGCTCCCCACGGGATCGACGTGGACGCGATCGGCAATGCGCTGGTTGCTGAGCCCGGGATCGTCGAGGTGCACGATCTCCACGTCTGGGAGGTCACCTCGGGCTTCCCCGCGCTCTCCGCGCACGTCCTCGTGCGGCCCGACGCCGACTGTCACGCCGCTCGCCTGCGGCTCAGCGCACTGCTCGCCGAGCGATTCGAGATCGACCACACCACGCTGCAGGTCGACCACGAGGCCGGCGAGTTGCTCGAGATCCAACCGGCTCCCAGCCGACCGGCGGAGTCCGCCTGAGCGGGGCCGGGCAGCGGCGTGGAGCGTCTCGAGCAGCCAACCGCCCGGGCGCGTTACGATAAATCGCATGTGTCGCAACATCCGCACCCTGCATAACTTCGAGCCGGCCGCCACGCGCGAGGAGGTACACGCGTCGGCGCTGCAATACGTCCGCAAGGTCAGCGGCGCCACGAAGCCATCGCTCGCCAATGCAGCGGCCTTCGACCGGGCCGTCGACGCGGTCGCCCACGCAACCGCCCATCTGCTGGACGAGCTCGTCACGTCCGCTCCGCCGAAGGACCGCGAGCTCGAGGCGGTCAAGCGGCGCGCGCGGGCTGCCCAACGCTTCGCGGCCTGAGTCGCCCGATCAGCGATGAATGACGCCGACGTCGCGAGCTTCCTCGCGGCGCACCCGCCGTTCGCCGGTCTCGGCCGCGAGCAGCTCGAGGCGATCGCGGCGAGCGTCGAAGAACGCGCGTTCCCGGTCGGGGCGACCGCGCTCGTCGAGGATGGGACACCCGCCAGCGTCTTCTACGTGATCGCGACCGGCTCGATGGAGCTGGTCCACGAAGAGGAGGTGATCGACATCCTCGAGCCGGGCGAGGCCTTCGGCCATCCGTCGCTGCTCACCGGTCTCGCCCCGGCATTCACGGTCCGGGCGCACGAGGATTCGACCTGCTACGTGCTTGGGCGCGCCGCCGCCCTGGAGGCGCTCGGCCGTCCCGCCGGCGTCGACTTCGTCGCGCAGTCGATGCGCGAACGGCTGACGCGGACCGGCCACACCGTTCACGCGCTTCCGGAGCTCGGCACGGTGCGCGTGCCTGAGCTGATCAGCCGGCCACCGTTGTTCTGCGAGCACACGACGACGATCCGCGATGCCGCCGTGTCGATGACCGAGCATGGCGACTCGGCGATCCTCGTACGCGAGGGGGAGCGGCTGTGCATCGTCACCGACGCCGATCTGCGCGCCCGCGTCGTCGCCGGCGAGCTGTCGCGTGATGCCGCGGTCTCGCTGGTCGCGCGCGACGCGGTGCGCGTCGGCGACGACCGGCTCGCCGTCGACGCGGTCGTCGACATGCTCGAGTCGGGCGTCGATCACCTGGTCGTGGAAGACCGCCGCCGCACCGTGCTCGGCATCGTCTCGGCCACGGACCTGATGGGGTTCGAGACCTGGAGCCCGTTCGCCCTCCGCCACGCGGCGCTGCGGGCGCGCGACGAGGACGAGCTGGTCCGGGTCTCCGCGGGCCTGCGCCGACTGTTTCTGGCGCTCCTGGGGGCCGGGCTGCCGCCGGTCGACATCGGCCGCGTGCTCACGCTCCAGCTCGACTCGCTGCGTCTGCGCCTGATCGATTTCGCGATCGCACGCCATGGCCCGGCGCCGACCGCATGGGCCTGGCTCGTGCTTGGCAGCGCGGCGCGGTGCGAGTTCACACTCGGCTCCGACCAGGAGAACGCGCTGGCCTACGCCGACTCCGACCCCGAGTCGGGTGTCGACGCCTACTTCGAGCGCTTTGCGCAGGACGTCAACGCGGGGCTCGAGCGCTGCGGATTCGCCCCGGATCTCAACGGCGTGCTCGCGCGCAACCGCCAGTGGCGGATGGGCGAATCGGCGTGGATCACGGTGTTCCGCGATTGCCTCACCGAGCCCGACAACTCGCATCTGATCCGAGCGACGGTCTCGTTCGACTTTCGCCACGGCAGCGGTGGGCTGGAGGTCGTCTCGCCGCTGATCGCCGTGATTCGCGAGGCTCCGGCGCATCCGGGCTTCCTCCGCCAGCTCGGACGGACGGCGGCGGACCCAAAGCCGCCGCTGCGCTTCGGCGGATCATTCGCCCTCGACGAACAGGGCAAGCTCGACATCAAGCGCCGGGGCATCATCCCGATCGTCAACCTTGCCCGCTTTCACGCGATCGCGAACGGGGTCACGATCTCGGCCACGGTCGATCGGCTCGAGGCGGCCGCTGAATCCGGCGCGCTGTCGGCCGAGGTCGCCGACGGGATCAAGGAGGCGTTCGGGATCGTCGCCCGCGTCCGCCTCGAGCACCACGCGGCGCAGATCGAGGCCGGCGAGACCGTTGACAGCATGGTCGATCCGGAGCGCCTGCCGCCGGTGTCGCGGCGCGAGCTGCGCGAGGCGTTTCGTGTCGTCGCGCATGCCCAGAAGCGCATGGCGGCGTTTCTGCCGTAGGGCCTGTGGGCGCTCAGCCGGCCGTGTCCGGGACCAGATAGACCGGCACGCGCGCCTTCTTGAGCACGCGGTAGGGCTCCTGCGTCCACATGAAGTCGGCGACCACGCGGTTGCGCGGCGGGTCGGCCGCCATCACGATCACGTCGCAGCCCAGGTCCTTGGCCTGCTGACAGATCCGCGCCGCGGCTTTGCGCGTACCGACGACCTCCCCTTCCGCCTCGAGGCCGCGCTTGCGCAGCGTCTTGACCGCCCGCGCGACGAAATCGCGCTGCTCCTGCCATTCGCGTTTGGTCGGCAGCAGCCCGGGGCTCGGAAACCCGAACGCGGTGCCGTGAACGCGGGCGATGCTCAGGACGCTGACCGCAGCCTTCCTGGGGCCCGCGAGCCGCGCGGCGAACTCGACCGCCTCGGGCGGAATCGCCCGACCCTCGGAGGCGAGCAGGATGCGCTCGATCGAGATCTCCGAGGGCTCGGGTGGTTCCGTGCGGCGGGAGCGGTTCACGCCGTCATCAAAGCAGGCGGGCGGCGACGGATCAGGGCGCACCTCCCGATGCCGCAGCGGCCTGTTGCCCGATCGTCATCGGTGCGCTCGCCCCGGTCTTGACGTCGTCGCGCTTGCGCCACCAGTACAGCGGCAGATACGCAGCGAGCACAGCAAAGCCGATGAAGTAGTACGGCAGCGTCGAGTGGCCGGCCTGCGAGCAGGCGCACTGCGCATAGGTGATCCCGCCGTAGAAGTAGATGAACGTATAGAACGCCGCGAGTGCGAGCGCCAGATACTTCATCCACTCCGGCAGCCTGAACGGCCTGCGCACATTGGGCCGGTCCTTGCGCAGCAGGTAGTAGCCGACCAGCACCGGCACGAACGAGGCGAGGTAGCCGACGTTCGAGAAGGTGTAGATCTCGACGGCGCCGCCGAAGAAGACCACGATGATCATGCAGACGATGTTGAACATCATCGAGCGATCTGGCACGCCGTGATGGTTGGTGTGCTGGAAGAACTTCGGGAACTGCCCGTCCATCGACATCTGATGCAGGGAACGGGCGGTGCCGGTGATCGCGTTCAGCGCCGAGAGGATCAGCGCGAGGATCAGCATGATCGCGATCAGCCAGTTCAGCACGTTGCTGCCCGCGCCGGCGCCGAAGACCTTCGAGGCGAAATTGACGAAGATCGTCTTCGGATCGGCGAGCGCGACGTTGCCGAGCGCCTTCGTCCCGATCACGATCACGAACGCGATCGGGATCAGCGTGTAGATGAAGACTCCGTAGGCGCCCTCGAGGTTCATCGCGATCTTGGCGTCGCGGTCGGGGTTGCGTGTCTCGCCGATGTAGCAGGCCGCAGCCTCCATTGCGATCACGTTCCAGGTCAGCAGGAACGCGAATGCGATGTAGATCGTGAACCAGCCGTGGCCGAAGTGGTTGGAGAAGAAGCCCGCGCCGTCGGGCGCCTTGAAGGACGTGAGCTGGCTGAAGTGGGCGACGGCCGGATGGAAGATCCACGAGATCGCGAGGAAGGTCAGCGGGATCATCGAGAGCATCGCGAGCGTGGTCGCGAAGACGGTTCCGAAGCGCAGGCCGCGGATGGCCGGGATCAGCAGCAGCAGGAGCCCGCCAATCGAGATCACCAGCGTCCACCAGGCGATCTGCGTGTGGATCGGCGTGAAGCCGGCCGTGCTCAGGCTGAAGCGATTGACGATGTAGAACGACGCCAGGATCATGTTCAGCGGCCCCACCGGGAACCAACCGAGCCAGTAGGCCCAGGCGGTGAAGCCGTTGATGTGCTCGGCGAAGCGCGGCCAGCGATCCTTGAACGCGGGGTAGGCGTAGGCCGGTGAGCCGCCGGAGCGGTCGGGCATCATCGCCGAGAGCTCCGCCAGGAACAGGCACAGCAGGTAGCCCGAGACCGTGATGATGAAGATGCTTGGAATCGCGGCCGCGCCGAGCGAGGTCACCATCACCGGCGCGATCCCCGTGACCAGGATCGTCCCGGCGAGCCCGATCACGAACGCGCCCCACCAGTTCGTCGTCTTCGGGAGTCCGCCTCCCACGTAGTCGAGCTCGTCATGCCCTGCCGCCGTCGATTCCATGCCTTTCTCCTTGTCCGGGAGCGCGCCCCTACGTGAGCGTGAGGTAGCGCTCCACCTCCCAGGGGGTGACCTGCTCGTGATAGCTCGCCCATTCGCGCTGCTTGACGCGGATGTAGTAGTCGGCGTAGTCCTCGTCGACGCCGCGCCCCAGCGCCGCGCGGAGCACCTCGTCGCGCTCGAGCTCACGTGTCGCATCGAGAAGATTGGCGGGCAGCACCTCGATGCCGGCGCTCTCGATCTGGGCCGCGGTGAGCTCATACATGTTGCCCGTGTTCGGGTCACCGGGATCGAGCTTGCGCTCGATCCCGTCAAGTCCGGCCGCGAGGATCACGGTGGCCGCGAGGTAGGGGTTGCAGCCGCCGTCGATCGTGCGGTCCTCGATCCGACCCGGCCCGGGGATCCGCAGCATCTGCGTGCGGTTGTTGTAGCCGTAGGTGATGTAGACCGGCGACCAGGTCGCACCCGACTGGGTCCAGGAGGACTCCTTCAAGCGCTTATAGGAGTTGACGGTCGACGCCGTGACCGCGATGTAGGCGCGGGCGTGGGCCTTGAGACCACCGACGAAGTTTTCCTCGAGGAGTCCGATCCACGCGACTTCGGGCTCTCGGAGCTCGGCTACAACAGGTTCGTCTCGCCGTCCCACAGCGACATGTGGAAGTGGC
>ODAK010000876.1_pt1 | contig 34061 bp, 17 predicted proteins | sample 1539591 | NCBI WGS metagenome assembly ODAK01 (sample SAMEA3539303, study PRJEB22396) | soil metagenome | biome: tundra; feature: field; material: soil | place: USA | collected 2010-05 | depth 0.15 m | reverse complement strand
CGCGGCATGGCGACACCTTGCCAAAACCAGCGCCGGTGTCAAAGGGATAAGCATATGGTTTGTTATGAATGGGGCACCGGCCCGGAAGACAGTTTTCCAGTTCAATTTGTATTATTGACCCGCGCACAGTTACGTGCGGCAGCCAGTGTCCCGCGCGCCATCGCCGACAGCCGGAAATGGCTGGAACAACATCTGGCCGAATACCAGCGACAGGCCAAGGTGATGCTGGAAGATTTTTTCACCAACACCGAGCAACAACAGGCGGAGATGAAAACCATCATGGAAAATCATGCCAAACTTACCGACCAAGCTGCCGAGAAGATTCAGGCCCAGCTTGCTGACGCCGAAACCGTCGCCAAGCGAATTAAATCGCTGATGGACAGCGCCGTGTCCGAATGGAACGACATCCAGGGCAGCACCAAGGATCAATGTGAGCGATTGCAACAGGTATCCAACGAACTGGAGGACCGCTTCGCGTGGCGAGTGCTGCTTCGTTCTGGGGCTTGGTTTTTGCTGGCGCTGGGCTGTGGAATTTGTTTCGGCCATTATTGGACTCGCTGAAATCCGTCCACGGCGCAGTTGCGCTGATAGGGCCGCGCGAATCCAAATTCAATTCTATGTCGCCGGTCGTCGCGTCAAGGTCGAATTCCCCTGTTGCCCTGGAATTTCCACCTTGACCCGCCTCCCAGCTCCGGGGCTTTTCCGTTTAGGATTTCGCGCGGGGATGACTGCTCTCAAGAAAAAACAATAGAAATAATTCTGTTGAACCCGAACAGCCGCCCCACCTAAAAGACACTCTCGAGTCAGGCTGAAAATGAGTCGGTTTTGGTGGATGTTCTGCCAAAGCACACACAGGATTTCGCGGTTATTCATTAAGTGAGAAGGGATTTCCATCCCTGACACGGGAGCCAACCTATTGATTTCCATTCGCCGGCTTCCGCCGCAATGTCGGAAATAATCAGATCCCAGACGCTAGCTGCCGCGACTTTGGTTTAGGTATGCACCGCAGCTCTCCCGAACCACGAGACGGGGCGTGAGAATTAGTGTTCGAGGCGGCAGAGTGGAATTGGTCATGCGTTCACGCAGGGCGCTAAAGGCCGTAATGGCGATGTCGCGAATGGGCTGTTCCACTGTGGTCAATGGTGTGGACAGCAGGCTGGCGAAGCGCACATTATCGAAGCCGACAAGGCGCAGGTCTTTTGGGATCCGAATGCCGATGCGAGTCAGTGTTTGCAGAAGTTCGGCGGCCAGGTGGTCGGTGGTGCAGAGGATGGCATCTGCTTTTTGATGTTGCGCGAAAGACTTGACGAACTTGACGTCGGCGGGGTCACCCGAATAAACAAAAGGTTGTGGTAAATCTAGTCCGTTTTCGAGGATGGCCTTTTGTGCGCCAATAATTCGGGAATCCACAGTCGGGGCCGTGAGCGGGCGTTTAACATAGAGCATTCGCCGAACACCCAGCTTGATGAGGTGGGCGGCGAGCAGATAACCACCGGCAACATTATCAACCCCAACGATGTCGAATTCACTGCGATTGGGAAAAACGCCGATGTCGCGATCCATTAGAACCACGGGGATGCCAGCGTGTTTCAAACGTTCGGTGATGCGCTGGTTCGTGGCCTCACAGCCTGCTTGATGCTCGAACGAGACGAAAAAGACCCCCGCCACTCCGCGCTCGATGAATTGGCCACAAAGTGCCTCGGCCTCCTCCGCCGTCATGTGGGTCTCGGCAGTGGAGGACATGTTGGTCCCCCACCAAAGGCCGTAGTCATTGCTCCGGCAAATGCTGGCAAGCTCGCCGCAGATAGGTTCAAAGATCTCCGTATGACACATGCTGGGCATCAGCAGACCGATCTGCGGAATAATGGAATGCGCGGACTGGCCCCGATCTTTTTCTGTGCGGACGTAAGTGCCAGAACCTGCGCGACGTTCAATAAGTCCCTGCTCCTGGAGTTCGCGCATCGCCCGCCCGACGGTGGGGCGCGAAACGCCAAAATGCTTTACCAACTGCGCCTCGCTGGGTAACCGGCCTGTTTTGCTATACTTTCCCGCGATGATTTCAGTGGAGAGCTGCCGGGAGATAGTGCGATGTTTAAGTAAAGTGCTCATGGCAAATGTAGTCACATGACAGATTTCAAACTGACGTTACAGCTTTATTGGGATATGTCAATTACTTCGTTGCCTTCCGAGACGGGACTGTTCCATACTCGCGGCTAAACCATGAATCCCACCGATATGCCCCCCTTCAAAGCAACCTTAGGAAGGGGCAAAATGGAAAATTTGGCTGACGAGCCCTTGAAATTCAACGCCACGCTGCTGGGTGCCACGCTCGTCGCGGCCCTCGGCGGACTGCTCTTTGGCTTTGATACCATAGTGATTTCGGGCTGCCAGACCCAGTTAAAGACTTTATTTCAACTTGATACTTTTCAGCAAGGTTTCATGACCGCTTCGGCGATCATTGGCACCGTGATCGGTGCGCTGTTTGCCGCCCGTCCGGGTGACGTCTATGGGCGGCGTGACTCGCTCAAGGTGGCTGGGGCGCTATATTTTATCTGTGCGCTGGGATGTGCGCTGTCTTGGGGCTTCTGGCCATTGATCGCCTTCCGGATCATCGGCGGAATCGCGGTGGGCGCATCCTCCGTGTTGGGACCACTTTATCTGGCGGAAATTTCACCCGCCCAGTGGCGTGGCCGGCTGGTGGCTTTTTTTCAATTTAACATTGTGCTGGGCGTGTTGCTCGCGTTTGTCTCGAATTTCGGGATCGGCACGCTGGGCTTCGGTGAGATGGAATGGCGTTGGAAACTCGGCGTTCAGGCCTTGCCGGCGGCCGCCTTTTTTGCGCTACTCTTTTTCATCCCACGCAGCCCGCGCTGGCTGATGATGAAGGGAATTGAGGGCGAAGCCGCCGACGTATTGCGCAGTCTGGGCACATCAAACGTATCGGCGCAGCTGACCGCGATTCGGGAGTCGTTGCATCAGGAATTTCGCGGGAAGGTGGAGCGGCTGTTTTGCCGCGCCCATGCCAAGCCCATTTTCCTTGCCATCACCGTGGCCATGTTCAACCAACTCGATGGCATCAACGGCCTGATGTATTACTTGAACCCAATCTTTACGATGGCCGGCTTCACGAAAGTCTCCGGTGACATGCAGTCCGTTGTCGTTGGGCTCGCCAACTTGGTTGCCACCATGGTGGGCATGGCGATCATTGATCGTGGCGGCCGGAAGCCATTGCTCATTTGGGGTGCGGTGGGCACGGGGGTGACGCTCGCGGGGATTGCCTGGGTGTTCAACGGCACCGCGAATCACGGTCTGCTGCTCTGGCTGCTGGTGGGTTATATCATTTGCCATGCGTTCGGACAGGGGGCTGTTATCTGGGTCTATATTAGCGAGGTCTTTCCGAATGCGGTTCGCGCCAAAGGGCAGACCCTGGGCAGCTCAACTCATTGGTTCATGGCCATGATTATATCTTGGGCTTTTCCCAGCTTCGCTAAGGATGCCGGGCAACCCCACGCGGGTGCTCCATTCATGTTCTTCGCAGTGATGATGATTGTTCAGGTCGCTGTAGTCTGGTGTTTCTACCCTGAAACCAAACGAATCCCTCTGGAGGATATGGAAAAGAAGATCGAAAAAACATCCCGATGATACCAAGCGGTCTCCGCCTGAGTGGTCGAGGGATGCGGGGTTGTTTTAGACCGATGTCAGCATCCGCGATTTGTGTCTCGTCTGCGTTTGTAAATCAGTGTTTGTAGTTATCGCCGCCGAAACAGAAGTGTGCTTGGCTGCTAAAGTGGATACTGACAGTGTTAAAAGCTAACATGACAGCAATATATTACATTGTATTGAATTCCAATTGTCACTGGGTGTTCGGTGCCTCATAGTCGTTTTCAGCATGAGCTGATTTGAGCAACCGTATGATCCAACCGATCTTTGGATGAGTTGTCTCTGATCGAACATAAACCTGAACGAAACAGCGACGAGACGAATACAAACTACTGGCGGATGCTCTTGAGATTGTGGCCGATTGAGCAAGCCGGCGTGGACATAATTCTATAAACGATTGCATTAAATTGTTGCCTTAACTCCATGAATTCACACTCGCTTCAGCCTTTTCACATTCTCAACCCTTCAGAAATAGGTTCGACCTTGGATAATCTTTCCAAAGTTTCCGTGGCTGTGATCGGGGATTTTTGCCTGGATGTTTACTGGACGATTGACCGTTCGGCGTCGGAGATCTCGTTGGAAACCGGACTCAAGACCGAGCCGGTCCGGCAGCAACGTTATTCGGCCGGCGGCGCAGGCAATGTAGTTATGAACCTGCTGGCACTCGGAGTTCAGCGAGTTTACCCGGTCGGCGTGCTGGGAAATGATCCTTTCGGTGGCGAACTAAGGCGGCTATTGGCAAGTTCCCAGATCAACAGTGATGGCTTGGTTTCGCAAAACAAAGACTGGGCGACGCCGACTTATATCAAGCCGTGCGTGAACGACCAGGAATTGAGTCGCCTGGACTTTGGGAATTTCAATCGTCTGTCGGATGTGACAGAGCAGGAATTGTTCGCGAAGCTGGAGGACATTCTGGCCAAGGTTTCCGTGGTCCTAGTCAACCATCAAGTCACCGGGAGCATGCACGACTCCAAGTCTTTTCGCAAACGGTTGGAGAAGGTGATAAGCCGGCATCCAAATCTTACCTTTATTATTGATTCGCGCGGCTACCATGAGTCTTATCCCAAGGCGATTCACAAATTAAATGACCGCGAAGTCATGAAGGCGTGTGGCCAGCCGGTTGATGCACGCGATGCCGTTTCTCTGGAAGACCTCGTTGCGCAAGCCCAACAGCTTTCCGCGCGCTGGGCTTCACCGTTGATCGTCACCCGCGGCGAACGCGGTTGCCTGGTTTTTTCCGGTGATGTGCCTCGGCAGATTTTTGGCCTCCAATTGCCAGGTCGGACTGATCCGGTGGGCGCGGGTGATACTTTCTCTTCCGCACTCGCGGCAATCCTTTCCACTGGCACTAACTTGGCCACCGCAGCCTTTGTCGCCAATATCGCTGCCGCCGTAACCGCTCAGAAACTGTTTCAAACCGGGACGGCAACGCCCGATGAAATCTTGGAATTGGGAGCCAATGCCGATTACGCATTCTATCCGGAACTGGCCGAATGCCATCATCGTGCTCGGCGTGCTGATGGTTCCGAAATCGAGATCATTACCGAACCGTTGCCGATTCTGCACATTCGGCACGCCATCTTCGACCATGATGGCACTATCTCCACCTTGCGCGAGGGCTGGGAGCGAATCATGGAGCCGATGATGACGAAAGCTATTTTGGGAACTCAATTCAAGACGGTGGATGAAAAGCTGTTCAATCGGGTGAAAGACCGGGTCCAGGAGTTTATCGAGCGCACGACGGGCATTCAGACAATTGCGCAAATGCACGGACTAGTAGATCTCGTCCAAGAATTTGGTCTTGTGCCGAAGGATCAAATTCTCTCGGCGGCGAAATACAAGGGCATTTTCAATGAAGAACTCATGGCGCTGGTTAATCTGCGGCTGGCCAAACTGGATGCGGGTGAACTGAACATAAACGAGTTTACTCTAAAAGGGGCCGTGCCTTTCTTGCGTGCGTTGCAGGGCGCTGGCGTGCGGCTTTACCTCGCCAGTGGAACCGACGAAGAAGACGTCAAACGCGAAGCAGAGCACTTGGGCTATGCGGATGTCTTCAACGGCGGGATTTATGGTTCCATCGGCGAAGTTACCAAGGATGCTAAAAAGGTAGTTATCGAAAGAATCTTGAACGAAGTAAATGGGGCGTTCACTCAGCTCATCGCTTTCGGTGATGGCCCGGTGGAAATGCGCGAAGCGAAGTGGCGGGGCGCAGTCGGGATAGGAGTCGCCAGCGACGAATTGCGGCGCTTCGGAATGAATCTCGAAAAACGCCGGCGGCTCATCCGGGCCGGCGCTGACGCCTTGGTTCCCGACTTTTCGCAATGGCAAAAACTGTGGGCGTTGGTTCACCTTCCGCCGCGCTGAATATGCCACATTCTCAACTTGACCGTTCCCGCCTGCTGATTCGCAGACTGAACACACGTCCCAACAAGGTCGAAATCGAACGGGACTCCGTTTCTCCGGACGCGGTGCCCCAACCCCTTTCCCGTGCAGCGGCGGAAGCATTGATGGAATGCGTGGCGAAAATCCGCGCCGCGCGAAATGTAGGCCGTCCGGTCATGCTGGCGTTTGGTGCGCACACCATCAAAAACGGTCTGGCTCCCGTGCTGATTCAACTCATGGAACAGGGATGGGTTACGCTTCTGGCGACCAACGGTGCCGGAATCATTCATGACTGGGAGTTCGCCTTTCAAGGACTAAGTAGTGAAGACGTCCGGGCCAATGTGGATCAGGGACAATTCGGCATCTGGGAAGAAACGGGATTCAATCTGAACCTTGCGCTCGTGGTGGGAGCCTATGAGGGCATTGGCTACGGCGAGGCGGTTGGCAAGATGATTTCCCGGGATGGATTGGACATTCCTTCGCCTGAGCAGTTGTTAAAAACGGTCAAGGATGTTGCGGAACAAGATCCCGATCTTGCCGCCGCTGCCCTTGATTTGCTGGCCACCATTCACAAATGCAATCTCAAACCGGGCTTTCTTTCCATCACACATCCTTTTAAACACTATAGCGCCCAGGCTGCCGCCTATCGGTTCAACATTCCCTTCACGGCTCATCCGATGATTGGTCATGACATTATATACAACCATCCGGTCAATCACGGGGCCGCCATTGGCCGCGTCGCGCTGCGGGATTTTCTCACTTATGCGGAGCAAGTGCATCAGTTGGAGGGTGGCGTATATCTTTCAGTTGGGTCGGCCGTGATGTCTCCGATGGTATTTGAGAAATCCCTTTCCATGTCCCAAAACCTCGAATTGCAGGCGGGCCGTAAGATCACGAAACACCACATGGTCATTGTGGATCTGGCCGAAAGCTCATGGGACTGGCAACAGGATGGCGAACCACCCATGGATAATCCGGCTTATTATTTGCGGTATTGCAAAACCTTCAGCCGCATGGGGGGGACCATGCGCTATGTCTGTTCTCATAACCGGGATTTCCTGCTCACTTTGCTGCAAGAACTGCAAAAATGATCATGTCTCTTCACCTCAAAAATCTGTTGGTCCGTTACCCAGCCTTGGAGGCATGTCGGTCAGATATTCAACAGGCCTTTGATTTGTTGTCCGCAACCTTCCTTAAAGATGGGAAACTTCTGCTTTGCGGAAATGGCGGCAGCGCGTCGGATTCAGAGCATTGGGCTGGCGAAATGCTTAAGGGCTTTGCGCATTCGAGACCACTCCCCGCCTCGATGCGTCAGGGATTGCCACCGGAAATGGCGGCTCGTCTGCAATGGGCGTTTCCAGTCATTCCGTTGACGGGATTTCCTTCGCTCGCCACCGCGTTCAGTAATGATGTCGAGCCTGAATATGTTTTCGCCCAGTTGGTGCTTGCACTGGGCAGGTCCGGCGACGTGCTGGCTGCGTTAAGCACATCTGGAAATTCTCCAAATGTTTGCCGGGCTGCCGAAGTGGCTCGGGCCAGAAGCATGCCTGTCGTAGTCCTAACCGGCTCGGCGGGCGGAAAACTGAAGGAGCTGGCTGATGTTTGTATTTGCGTGCCGGCCATCGAGACCCCGCACGTCCAGGAATTTCACCTTCCCATTTATCATTGCATCTCGTTGATGCTGGAAGAGGCTTTCGTAACGCACTGGCAATAAAACAAACAATTGAACCTAACTATTATGAATAAATCAAAACTGCAAAGCCCCTTGTTCTTTGAACGTAACCGCGTCTTTCGGGTTTACGAAGGTGGCAAACTTTTTCATGATTTCTTTGGCGATGAAGCCGTGGATGGCAACTTGCCTGAGGAGTGGATCGGATCGAAGGTGAAAGCTTTGAATAAAGTGATGCGGTCCCCGGATGAGGGACTTTCAAAAATCCGGGGCGGCGATGAAACTTTCGCGTCGCTGCTCGCGAGTCATCCCGAGGAAATGACGGGTGGTAAGGGCTTCGATATGTTGGTAAAGATTCTCGATAGTGCCGTTCGGCTGCCGGCGCAAACCCATCCTGATCCAGCCTTCTCGATAAAACATTTTGCCAGCAATCATGGGAAGACCGAGTGCTGGGTAATTCTAGCGACGAGACCCGGAGCCAAACTATTCTTGGGTTTCAAGGAAGGGATAACAGAAACAGATTTGCGGCAAGCGGTGAAAAAAAGTGAAGAGCCGGGAGACGCTTTTTCAGGCATCTTGCAAGAAGTGGAAGCCAAGGCCGGTGATGTGTGGCTGATTCCCGCTCGTGTTGCCCACGCCATCGGCGCCGGTTGCCTGATTCTGGAAGTTCAGGAACCGACCGATTTTACGATCCAGCCCGAACGCTGGTGCGATCGTTATCGTCTTTCCGATCAGGAGATGTATCTGGGCCTCGACAAGGAGGTTGCTCTCAGTTGCTTTGATTTGCAGCAGGCTGGCCCTTCGGTTCTCGCCCGGGGAAGGAAACTGCCTCAAGCCGATGGTGCAAACATCGGCTGCAAAAAAGAGGTTCTCATCTCGTTTAAAGATACGCCGTGTTTCGCGGTGAATCGTTATACCGTGAACACCTCCTGTGCCTTGCGGAATCTAGCTGTCTATGTCGTCACGAAAGGGGAGGGTGAATTAGTGAGCCCGGCTGGCAGAACCTTCTTGAAAAAAGGCATGTATTTTTTTGTTCCTTTTGCCGCCAGAGAGGTTACAATCTGCACTAAATCAGGGTTGGAGATGGTCGAGTGTCTTCCTCCCGCCGCTAAGCAATGACAAACTACGGTTTTTCCGAGCGCTTTGTGCCATGACATTCGGTATGCCGTAGCGTGAACCAAAGCTCGAACAAAATAAATAATATGTGTGATACGAAGTTAATTTACGCAGCGCTAACTCATACTGCTCATGAGAGATGAGAGTAATATGATTACCGTTCTTCGTCGTTCTCACCGGAGGATTAGCTGCTTATTCGCCCTAGGCCTATTGGTCGGCGGTCTCAACGGCAGCGTGCTTACCCTCACTGCCGCTGGCGGTGTGTCGTATTCGTATGTGGATTTGATTGGTCGATTGACCAGTTTGGAACGATTGGCCGAGTTGCCGGCTTCGGGAGAGGCTTCGGCCGAATGGACCTCCCGCGACCGGTCGTCCACCTATGATTCGGGCACCGGCCAATACTTGAACTGGGGCGCGAACAACGATGGCGACGCCGTTATTCGTATCCAGCCGGATGGCGGGGCGGTGTGGGCAGAAATGAGCGGTCCCGGTTGCATCTGGCGCATTTGGGCGGGCACGCCCGAAGATGGTCATCTGAAGATATTTCTGGATGGCTCAAGCACGCCCGCAGTGGACTTGGCATTTCAGGATTATTTCAACAGCACGCAGGCGCCCTTCACCTATCCTTCCCTGGTTTACGAGTCGTGCAAAGGTTTAAACTCCTATGTGCCGATTCCTTACAACGTCTCGTGCAAGGTGGTCATCTATGGCAATCGGAACACCTACTATCATTTCAATTATTCCACCTTCGCGCCCGGCGTCACGGTTCCCACCTTCAGAAGAAACCTGACTGCGGCCGAACAGGGCGCGCTTTCCGCTGCAGACGATTTCTTAATGAACCACCTCGGCTCCGACCCTGCGGGAGTGCGCAGCGGGGAGATGACAGTGACCAACACATACGCAATTGCTCCGGGACAAAGCGTCACGCCTTTGAACTTCAGCGGCCAGGGCGCGATCACGGCCTTCAAAGTGCGCGTGAACGGGATGACCGGTCATGGCGACCCGTGGGCGGCGTTGCGCGCGTTGACCGTGAGCATGTCTTGGGATGGAGAAACGAATGCGAGCGTGTGGGCACCCCTCGGTGATTTCTTTGGCACTGCTTGCGGTTATATTCCCTTCACGGCACTGCCTCTGGGAATGCAAAGCAATGGCTGGATGTATTGCTACTGGTATATGCCTTTTGCTTCTCAGGCGAAGATCGCGATTGGTAACGACGGGAGCGTGACCAGAAATGTGGATGTGGTGATCACCCGCGCCCCCTTAACCAAACCAATCGGCCGCCTGGCCCGGTTCCATGCGAAGTGGAATCGCGGTGTTTATGTGACCAATAATGGCCGTTCTCCCGACTATCGTTTTCTATACACCAGTGGACAAGGACGCTTCATTGGGCTTGCCCTGCATGTTTATCAGACCGTGAACGTGACGCCGGGGCCATGGTGGGGCGAGGGCGATGAGAAGTTCTTCGTGGATGGAGAAAAGATGCCTGCCTGGTTTGGCACCGGCTCGGAAGATTATTTTGGATTTTCCTGGGGAACCCCGGGTTACTTTAGCAAAGCCTATCATACCCAGGCGCTCGCGCCGCCTGGAACATTGTATGCGCCCGGCAATCGTGCGTTGAATCGGTTCCATATTACCGACAATGTCCCTTTTCAAACCTCGTTTGAGGGTTGCATCGAGAAATGGTTTTATACGAATGACACCATTACGACCTATGGCACCATGCCATATTGGTATTTGGCCTCGCGCGGTGGCGATCCCTACGGTGCCCTCCCTTTGAGCCGCCGCACTAACTACTATGTGCCACCGGCAGCCATTCATTAATGTGGACACGCACTGACTGCGGGTTGTTGGGGGGAGCCGCCGATTGCGCCGAAGCGCAGGTCATGCCAGTGGGCGGTGACAATTATCCAAAAACTTTTGCGACCGGCTCAATTCTCTGAAGTGGTCAACCTCGCCACACTCCAGTGTGCTCCGACAATAAAAAAACGGTTGCATCGCACTTAGCGCGTTTCGAATAATGAACCAAAGCCACCAAAGCTGTCATATCAAGTTAGTGGAATTGTGTGCATTATATTCTTGTCAATTGCATATCAAAGCAAAATAGGCTCCTGTTAAATAGCCGCAAATGCAGCATTGTTTTGCACTTGATAAGTTGTTTAAGCTGATGCTTACAGTGTTAATAGCTGACACGTCAAGAAAGTGCCTTATAGTGGTGAAACTGTTTGTTGTCCATGACTGTCATGTGATAATTTTGAGCGTGCCCCAGATTTGTTCGAATATGAAATGCGAGGTTTGCAGCAGGTTGTTTGCTGCCATTTGGAGGGGACCAACTCATGCGACTAAAAACGGCTCTCAAAGTGCTCGTTTCATTTCAAGGCAGGCTTCTTTCCGGCTAAGCCGGGCATTTACGCTGATTGAATTACTCGTGGTCATCGCGATCATTGCCATTTTGGCGGCGCTGCTTCTGCCAGCCCTGGCCAAAGCCAAGGAAAAGGGTCAACGCATTTCTTGCCTGAACAACCTGCGTCAGATTGGGTTGTTCATGCAGGTTTATACCGATGAAAATCGGGATGTTTTCCCAGGCCATCGAGACTATCCTTGGTTTACGCCGCCGAGTGGTCTGGCCGTGGATAATTGGTGGGGTCAGTATATTGTCACTTACGGCGGGGGCAAGTCTAACCTGTTCCGTTGTCCAGCCATCACTGGCGTGCAGACCGAGGCCGATGGTTCGCAATGGAACTGGGCGTTTAATCGGGATCTAGTGGGCTATGGTTACAATACGTTCTTTTTGGGACTCTACCCACAACCCAACCAGTCCCTTACAGTTGGCGGGATCGTTTTTTCTGCGACTCAATGGTTTAGGCGAACCAGCGTTAAGAAGCCGTCCGAAAATTTTCTTATAGGTGACTCCGACCCGTATTCCCCAGCCGCAGGCGCCGGACTCGTTGCTAGTTTTTCCTGTTGGTGGCCAACGGCATGTCAAACGGTTGCTGGCACCATCAGCCATAAATATGAGGGCGTCAGCACGTTTCGTCACAAGCCTCTGGGAGTCTGCGTGTTCACTGACGGTCATGCGGAAGGGCGCAAGGATTCCCAAATCAATCCGCCCTTTGATCCACTGACCGGAAGCGCGCAAGCCCTGCCCAACTCCCATTACTGGGATCCGCTCCAGCGCAGCGATAAATGATTTGTGCCAGTCGCCGGTAAGAACCAAAACATATCCAAAAAATGCAAACCATAACCAAGTAGTAACATGAAAACTCCAACACAACTCTCCAAATCAGTTTCGCGGGCCGCCATCCGCCTGACGGCGATCGTCGTCTTCGGATTGGCAGCCTTTCAAAGTTCCCATGCACAAACGCTGACGCATCGTTATAGCATGGATGATACAAACGTCACCGACTCCATCGGGGCAGCCAACGGCGCGCCCATTAACAGCAATGGCAATATTATCTTCTCCAATGGTGCTGCGGTGTTTCCTGGCATTGGAAACGCTGCGTCATGCTCTTATATTAATCTCCCGGCAGGATTGATCACCGGCTACACAAGCCTCACTGTAGAGTTGTGGGCCACGATCCAGCCCAATGGCAACTGGAACGAGATTTGTGTGTTTGGCGAACAGAACGGCAGTGGCGGCGGACTGGATTATGTCCTTGTCGTTCCCCACTCCGGGGTAGGTGATTATCGCATGTCGATCAAAACGGGTGGCACCGAGCGGGCTACTAGTGGAGCGACTCCACTCGATACCAGCACGCCGGTTCACATCACGGCAGTTTGGGACGCCACCCAAGGCGAGGAGTTGCTTTATGCCAATGGCGTGCTGGTGAGTGCTACGCCCACCACAATAGATCTTAACAATATCAACAACGTCGTTTCCTGGCTTGGTCGTGGAGTGTTTGATGGGGACGCCAGTTTCAAGGGATCCATTGACGAGGTCCGAATTTGGAACGGGGCGCTGACGCCGTTGCAGATTTCAGTTAACGATGGCCTCGGGCCGAACGTCGTGAACTCTAATCCCGGAGCATTTCTAAATTTGAGCAGCGTGAGCGTGCCGAACGCAACCATGGCGGTCGGTGCTAACGAGCAGGCGACTGCTTTGGCGACGTTCGCCAACGTGGCCAATGTGCCGTTGAACGGTCAGGTCACGAATTGGGTGAGCAGCAATCCTAGTGTGCTCACGGTCAACGCCCATGGTTTAGTGCAATCCGTTGGTCCCTTGGGCTCGGCAACCATCAGCGCGACCGCGTTCGGATCAACCGCCAGCGTTCTGATTTCTGTCTCATCGCAAGTGCAACCGACAATCACCCAGGATTTGGTGCCGGCGACCAAGTTTGTGGGTAGTCCGGCCGTCCTGACGTTCGGCGCGAACGGCGGCAGCTTGCACTACTACTGGTATCGCAACTCTACTCTTTTGACGAGTCAGACGAACACGACGCTCAATTTTGCGGGAGTCGCCCTGAGTGATGACGCGAACTACCATGTAACCGCCAGCAACGCCATTGGCACGGTCAGCAGTTCGACGGTGCATCTGACGGTGCTCCAGCCGGCACTCACGCACCGCTACAGCATGGATGATGCAAACGTGACCGACTCCATCGGGGGAGCCAACGGCACGCCGACCACCGGCAATGTCACCTTCTCCGGCGGACAGGCGCACTTTCCTGGCGATGGCGGCAACGTTCAGATTCCAAACGGTGATTATATTAATCTTCCGGCGGGGCTGATCACGGGTTACAACAGTGTCAGCATGGAGTTCTGGGCCACGATCACGAATAGTGGTGCCGGCTGGCGCTGGCTGGCCGGATTTGGCAACCAGAACACACGGCTTATTGTAGTTCCCGAATCCGGGAATGGTATTAATGATTCTCGCATGACGATCCAGACGGGCGGCAACGAGCGCGTTGCTGGTGGGGCGCCGCGACTCGACACCGGCGTGCCGGTTCACATCGTGGCCGTTTGGAACGCCGATCGAAACTTGCAGCAGCTTTACGAAAATGGAGTGCTGGTGGCCACTAACTCCACGACGATTGATCTTAACAATATCAGCGACGATTTGAACGTCCTCGGCCGCGGCTTCTATGGCGATCCCAACCCGCCATGCGCCATTGATGAGTTCCGTGTTTGGAACGGGCCGCTGACGCCAGAACAGATTTTAGTTAACTACGGCCTCGGTGCAAATGTCGTGAACACCAACGCCGGAGCTTTCCAAAATTTGAGCAGTGTGAGTGTGCCGAACCCAACCATGCTGGGCGGCACCAGTCAGCAGGCGACGGCCTTGGCGTCGTATGCCAATGTGTCAAACGTGCCGTTCAACAGTCAGGTCACGAATTGGGTGAGCAGCAACCCGGGGGTGGCCACGGTCTACGGCAGCGGGTTAGTGATCGCCATTGGCACCGGCTCGACAACCATCAGTGCGACGGCGCGGGGGTCAACCGCCAGCGTGGTGATTTCTGTCTCGTCATCGCAGCCTACCATCTCCCAGGATTTGGTGCCGGTGACCAAGTTTGTGGGGAGTCCAGCCATGCTGACGTTTGGTGCGCTCGGCGGCAACCTGCACTACTACTGGTATCGCAATGTGACTCTTTTGACGAGTCAGACAAACACGACGTTAAATATTGCAGGAGTCGCCTTGAGCGATGACGCAGATTACCATGTCACCGCCAGCAACGCTGTTGGCACGGTTACGAGTTCGACGGTGCATCTGACGGTGCTTCAGCAGGCGCTGACTCATCGTTACAGCATGGATGATGCAAACGTCACCGACTCTATCGGCGGGGCTAATGGCACGCCGACCACTGGCAATGTCACCTTCTCGGATGGGCAGGCGCATTTACCCGGCGATGGCGGTGGTGCTAATATTCCGAACGGTGATTATATCAATCTGCCGACGGGTTTGATCACGGGTTACAACAGCGTCACCTTCGAGATGTGGGCCACGATCACGAATACTGGCAATGGCTGGCGCTGGTTGGCTGGGTTTGGCAACCAGAACACGCGGCTTATTTTCATGGCTGAATCCGGGTTTAACGATGCTCGGATGACAATCCAGACCGGCGGCAATGAACGTGTTGCCAGCGGGCCACGACAGGACAACAGCGTGCCGGTTCTCATCACGGCAGTTTTCAATGCCGACCGGAATCTACAGCAGTTTTACATCAACGGAGTGCTGGCAGGCACGGACTCCACCACGATTGATCTTAACAACATCAGTGATGACCTGAACGTCCTCGGACGTGGCTTCTACGGTGATCCAAATCCTAATTGCACCATTGATGAGTTCCGTATTTGGAACGGACCGCTGACGCCGCAACAGGTTGCAGCCAACTATGCCTTGGGGCCGAACATCGTGAGCACCAACGCCGGAGGAGCGTTCCTTGGTCTGACCAGTGTGAGCGTTACGAACACAACCATGGTGGGCAATGGCAGCCAGCAAGCCACGGCCTTGGCATCGTTCGCCAATGCGAGCAATGTGCCGCTCAACAGCGATGTCACAAATTGGGTGAGCAGCAATCCGAGTGTGCTCACAGTTAACAGTAGCGGTTTGGTGCATTCCGTGGGTCCCATCGGTTCGGCAACTATCAGCGCGACGGCGTTTGGGTCAACCGCCACCAGCGCCTTGATATCTGTCTCATCAGCGCAGCCGACGATCTCTCAGGATTTGGTGCCGTTGACTAAGTTTGTAGGGAGTCCGGCCACGCTGACGTTCGGCGCGCTTGGCGGCAATCTAAGTTACTACTGGTATCGCAACTCGACTCTTTTGACGACTCAGACGAACTCGACGCTTAATATTGCGGGAGTCGCCTTGAGTGATGACGCGAATTACCATGTTACCGCCAGCAACGCGGTTGGCACGGTTTCGAGTTCCACGGTGCATCTTACGGTGCTCCAGCAGGCGCTGACACATCGTTACAGCATGGATGATGCAACCGTCACCGACTCCATCGGAGGAGCCAACGGCACGCCCGTCAACAACATCACCTTCGCTGGCGGACAAGCCCTCTTTCCTGGCACTTCACCCAGCGGTCCAACTGGTGACTATATTGATCTTGGGGCGAACTTGATTACAGGCTACAACAGCCTCACTTTCGAGTGCTGGGCCACGATTGTGAACAATGGTAACAACTTCCACTGGTTGGTCGGTTTTGGTGATTACACCTCACTTACCGATTGGCTCATTGTAGTTCCCAATTCCGGCAGCGATGCGCGCATGACGATCAAAACGTTAGGCAACGAGCGCGTTGCCGGTGGAGCGCCGCGACTGGATACCGATGTGCCGGTTCACATCGCGGCGGTTTACGACGCCGACCAGAACCAGATGCGGCTTTACGCCAATGGGGCGCAGGTTGCCAGCTCGTTCACCACGATAGACCTTGCCAATGTCAACGACAGCGTTTCTTGGATCGGACGTTCTTTCTTTGCAGGAGATGCCAGCATCCAGGGCTCCATTGATGAGTTCCGCATTTGGAATGGGCCGTTGACGCCAGAACAGATCGCGGCTAACGACAGCTTTGGACCGAATGTTGTGACCACCAACGCCGGAGGTGCCTTCCTCGGTCTGACCAGCGTGAGAGTGACGAATACATCCATGGTGATCAGCGTTAGCCAGCAAGCGACGGCTCTCGGGTCGCTCGTCAATGCGGCCAACATCTCGTTCAACAGCCAGGTCACGAATTGGGTTAGCAGCAATCCGGGTGTGGCTACCGTCAGCGGCACCGGTTTAATAACCGCCGTTGGCGCAGGTTCAACAACAATTAGTGCGACGGCTTTTGGATCAACCGCTAGCGTCGGGATTACTGTCGCACCGGTGACACTGCAACTAACTCACTCGGGTTCCGTCTTGAATCTGACTTGGCCGCTGGGACAGTTGCAGCAGACGACCAACTTGCTTAGCGCTTGGAACCCCGTCATAGGTGCCGTATCGCCTTATTCAGTTACAAATTCTGGCAAATCGAATATGTTCTACCGCGTGCAGGTTCAATAGACTATCATGCATTGACAGCGCGTTGGGTTAAGGACAGTTTGGGAACAAGGAAGTTGCCGGAGCGTCTGCTCCGGCAACTTGTCATTAAATAGATAGAGATTTTAAGATGTATAAACACTCATTGATAAGAAACACATTACTACTTCTGACGATAGGCCTGATTGTTTTGGCGTCGCCATTGAGCCGTGCCCAGTTACTACTCTACGAAGGCTTTAACTATTCTGCCGGAGCCAACCTGGTCGGCTTGAATGGCGGAATAGGTTGGAATGGCTGCTGGGTGGATGTCGGTGGCACCGGGGGTGTGACGATCCACGCTGGCAACCTGACTGGCGGCGCCAACGCGCCCGGGGGTTATGATGCCCGTTCCACAGGCAATTCCGCATTCGCCGCCAACGGCAACAGTTATGGCCGGTTGTTGGATTGCTCCAGCAATGGCCCGTTCGCCACTCATGGTTTGATCAATGCCAATGGCCGCGTCGGTGCCAACAACACAACTTTGTATATCAGCTTCCTTCAGCAGCCCGGCGTCGTAAACAACAATTTCTATGAGTTTCAGTTCCACCGCGACAATTTGAACGATCCGGGCCGAATGGCCGGTGTGGGTAATGACGTGTTCGGCGGGGCGAACATTAATTTTCGCAGCGAAGTTCCAGCCGGGGGAACCTCCACCTTTTTTCAAATCGGCCCCGGTGACACTGGTGTTGACTTCTATGTGGTGCGAATTGACTACCTGAACGGCAATGATAATGTCTATGTCTATCGGAATCCGGCTTCTAATACCGAACCAAGCACGCCCACCTTGGCGGTTACCGGTGCGGATGATATGTCGTTCAATGGGATTTCCATTGCCGCCTATCTCAATGGATGCACCCTGGCACAGGATGAAATTCGGATGGGCCTTGCGTGGTCCGATGTCATCGGCGGACCGCCCACATTTACCGTGCAGCCGACGAATCAAAACATGTATATCGGACAAACCGCTGTGTTCACGGCCTTGGCGCGAAGCAGTCAGCCAGTCGGTTATCAATGGTATCGCGGGACCAGCGCCTTGCCGGGAATGACCAACCCCATTTTGACCCTCCCCAATTTGCCGCTTTCTGCGGGCGATATTTATTTCGTTGTCGCTTCTAACGCGCTGGGGGTGGCTACGAGTTCCGTCGTGAGTCTGGCTGTCCAGCCAATCGGAGTTTCAATCCCGGTCCAGACACTGACCGTCGGGGCGGGCAGCAATCTGGTTGTCACCGCGAACGTTGGCGGCGCTCAACCCGTTTCGCTACAATGGTTCAAAGATGGTGCAGCACTTCTCGGTGCAGCGAATTCCAACCTCTCCATCGGCGACGCGGATGTTTTTAGCGCCGGACAATATATTCTGGTGGCCAGCAACACCTACGGTGCAATCACGTCGTCGGTGGTGTCGGTCTGCGCCGACCTTGGCGGGATTCTGGCTTATGAAGGTTTTGATTACCTCCCAGGGGCCAACGGTGGCAATCTCTCAGACCAAAATGGCGGCACAGGCTGGAGCGGGGCTTGGACAAACCCGCGCGGATATTCAGGAACCATTCAAACTGGAAGCATGCTTATTGGCAGCAACGTGCCCGCAGCCTATGACAGCCACTCTTCCGGCAACTCAACGTTTCAACCGGTCGCCAGCCAAAGTGGTCGCTGGCTGGATTGTTCGCCCAGCGGAAATTTTGCTGCGCACGGCTATATTGACGCCAATGGAAACATTGGGGCCGACGGCATGACCCTTTACTTCAGCTTTCTACAGGCACCGAATGGCACCAGCAGCTTCTATGAGTTTGAACTGCATCGCGACAACTTGGGCGATTCCGGACGAATGGGCGGCATTGGTAATGATACGGGCGACAATGACGTTCATTTGCGCGCCGAGGTTCCTGCTGGAGGAAGTTCCACTTTTTGGGACTTGGGCCCAGGCAACACGAACGTAAACTTCTATGTCGTGCGCATTGACTACAAGGCAGGCAATGACGACGTGTTCGTCTATCGAAATCCAAAGTCCGTGACCGAGCCGACGACACCCACATTGACGGTTTCAAATGCGGCGGATATGTCCTTTGATGCGATATGCCTTGGCACTTATTTGAACAACCGGGCGGTGGCTCATGACGAGATCCGCTTCGGCATGACGTGGGCGGACGCGGTGGGTAATTCAAGTTCGATGCTGCAAATGAAGCAGCGTTTGAATGGAAATTCAACGATACGCCTGGCAGGTTCGCCCAGCAATTCCTTTACCATGCAGGGTGCCGGTGCTGTGACTGGAACGTGGACGAATATTGGCACAATGACGTCGCCAACCACAGGCGCCAGGGATTTTGTCGAGTCGAATGTGCCGGCGGCTCAACGATTCTATCGCGCAATTGCCGATTTGCGACTTCCCGCCACCACATCGGCAGACACCATGATCGCTGATTTTGAGGGCGCGACCTATGGCCCCGGTTGGGTGACAACCGGCACCGCCTTTGGCTTGGGCCCGGCACCCGGCGCACTGCCCAACGAGGGTTCCGTGACGGGTTTTGCTGGATTGGGACTGTGTAACTCCAGTTCCAACGCGGATCTATCAACCGGCACACTGACGTCACCAGCGTTCACCATCACGGGAAGGTATATTAACTTTCTCATTGGGGGCGGGAATTTTCCCGGGCAGGAGTGCATGAATTTGGTAGTAAGCAATTCCGTGGTGCGCACGACCACCGGTTCGAACAGCGGTGCGTTGAGTCCTGTCCAATGGGATGTCAGCGCTTACTTGGGACAAACGGCCGTGGTCCAGATGGTAGATACACTGACGGGTTCCTGGGGCCATATCCTGGTTGATCAGATCGTGATGAGTGACAATCCCCCGCCTCCGCCTCCGGCTTTGAGTCGTCAGATGGTGGTGACCAATAACCTGCTTAATCTGCCGGTGAAAAATGGCGCGACGATGCGCCGGTTCAGCATTGTGGTGGGCGGAAAGACCGTGCAGGATTTTGACATCGAACTTGCGGACGGTGCCCCCGATTGGTGGGCATTTGTAGATCTAACTCCGTTTCAGAGCCAGACCGCCATCTTGAAAGTGAACGGCCTGTCTCCAGGCTCGACCGGCTTGATTTCTGTGATTCAGAGCAATGGGATTGTGGGTGCAACCAATTTGTATCAAGAATCTTTGCGTCCACAGGTTCATTATTCCTGCCGGCGAGGCATCTTCAATGACGTGAATGGCCTGGTTTTTTACCAGGGCAAGTATCACCTCTACTACCAACACAATCCTTATGGCGTGAGCTTTGGCTATGCGGTGGACGGGGCACAGCGGAATTGGGGTCACGCCATCAGCACAGACATGGTGCATTGGCAGGAGTTGCCAGATGCAATTTATCCCCATTCTTACGGGGATTACGTTTGGTCTGGCAGCGCAGCCATTGATTGGGCAAACACGGGCGGCTTTAAAACCGGAACCAACGACGTGATCGTGGCTGCTTTTTTTAGTCTGGCTCGGGGTGAATGTATTGCCTATAGCAATGATCGCGGGCTTACTTTCACTGAATATACTAATAATCCGGTCGTTGTTAACGCCACGGTTGGTCGTGATCCACATATTCTGTGGTATGCGCCGTCAAACTATTGGGTGATTGCGGTATATGATGAAACCGGTGGACAAGGAATTAGCTTTTACACTTCGCCCAACCTCCGCCAATGGACCTATCGTAGCAAAATATTGGGATTCTATGAATGCCCCGACTTCTATCAGATGCCGGTGGACGGTAATACCAATAATATGCAGTGGGTTTTATCGGACGGCAGCAGCGGCTATATGTTGGGCAAGTTCAACGGGGTAACATTTACGCCAACAACCGCCAAAATGCCGGGTAACAATGGATCGGGCTTTTATGCCGCGCAAACATTTACCGAAATGCCAGCGGGCGACAGACGCCGTGTGCGGATCGGTTGGGCGCAAATGTCTATGCTCGGCATGCCTTACAGCCAGATGTTGTTCTTTCCGACGGAACTTACCCTGCGAACGTTGCCCGCTGGCGTCCGGCTTTGCTCGACACCGATTGCGGAAATCACCAATGCGGTGGCGAATACCTATTCATGGACAAACTTGACCTTGAATCCGGATTACAATCCTCTGGCCGGAATTCGTGGCCAGCTATTTGATGTGCAAGCGCAGTTTTCGTCCAGCTCCGCGCAGGCGATTTCGTTCAACTTGTGTGGCGTGGCCGTGACCTATTTTCCCGCCGCCCAGCAAATCACCTGCAATGGAAACACGCAGACATTGGCGCCTCTTAACGGGATCGTCACTATTGAGATGATTACCGATCGCCAGTCAGTGGAGATCTTCGGAAACTCCGGGCAGCTTTACATGCCAATGGGTTCAACGAGCTACTCGCCCACGAACAATTTATCGTCGCTCACGAGCCAGGGGGCGTCCACGGTATTTAATTCTCTAAAGGTTTACAAACTCAAATCCGTATGGCCCGACGCCGGAAATTAGCCACAGCAAAAATTCTTCCTTCAGGAACGCCAGCAAACAAGGTAAAAGTGACTGATTCATGACACTAACGACAGACTCGGCCTATTTCAGCGATTCGCAACGAACGAATTATCCCAATCGCTTCTACCGCATCGGTTCGCCACGACATATAAAAATGCCAGCAGAAATGCCAGCAAACTTCATTGGTTGAGAGTATAATGGAGTTAAGAAAAGTCGGCTGGAGTTATCCTTGACATAATGCATGAAAGCCTCTAGTTTCAATGCAACGGTGATGATTTAGACAGTTGATTTCGAGTGGCTTGTGGCAGGCGGGACGCGTCCGATTCCGACCTCCGCCTCCAATACACTCCCAGAATCCTGTCACAACACTGGCACAACTTGCTCACTACACCGTTGACACGACAGAGAAGCTAATTCTGGAAAATTCCGTTTTCGGCCCACTTTTGGCGAATCCGGTCAGTTGAAAACCGAACCTCGTCTAAATTCACGCTTGCTCCGTAACGAGGATTCGATTCCCTTCACCCCTCCATTCGTAATTACTGATCCTCTGGCACCCCCCTATTTCGGTGGTGAAGCGTCAACCATATTCGGGGGATATGCAATCGGCGGATTTCGTTTATGTTAAATCAAACCGATTTAAAAACGCACAACCCCGCCGGGATCAAGCCCGTTGGCCAATGCGTTTGTCGGCCAAACAAAAAATGATTATTGAGCAATCGCCCCTCGGTTAAAAACCTCCCTGACCGCAACTCAAAAAATTAAGACCGGAATCCTGACCACACAATCCTCGAAAAAATCATTATGAAAAAAATAAAACTTCTCACCAGCAAAATCGCCGCGAGCATGGTTTGTCTGGTTTTGCTGATCTTCACCGGTTCAGCCTCGGCCGATAATACGGGTTCGGGCGGAACGATTGTCTATACGGATTCCAGCGGGTTAAATCCCGTTTCTTCCCCGCCGTATATCGGCGGCTATGTGGTGCATAAGTTTACGACAGACGGCACGTTGACGATCCCGTCCCCTGTCAGCGCGGATGTGCTGGTGGTGGCCGGCGGCGGTGGCGGCGGCGCACGTTATGCCTGCGGCGGCGGCGCGGGCGGGTTGATATACACCAATCTCTCGCTGAGTGGCGGAACCTACAGTGCCACCATCGGTGTCGGCGGTGTCGGCGGTGTCTCACCAACACCCAGTCCAGGCGCTGGCGGGGCCAACGGGGCTGATTCAGTTTTCAGCAATTCAGTTTCCAGCATCCTTCTGACCGCTCTCGGCGGCGGCGGCGGCGGTGTTGGCTACACTGGCGGCGGAGCTGGCATAGCCGGACAAGCTGGAGGTTCTGGCGGCGGCGGTGGCGGCAATAACCCGCCCTATGACGGTGGCGCAGCCACCCAGCCTTCCAGCGCCAGTGGCGGCTATGGTAACGCCGGAGCGACCGGCGATGGGAGCACTTATGGCGGCGGTGGCGGGGCTGGAGCTGCAGGGTCAGCCAATAACGGTGGAGTTGGCTTGCCTTATGCCATCAGTGGCGTTACTAACTATTATGCCGGTGGTGGCGGGGGTCTCGGCGGCACGGGGACCACTACCACGGGCGGCGGTGCAAACGGAGGCAACAACGGTGCAGGTGGCAACGGTGTAGCCAACACCGGCGGTGGTGGTGGCGGTGGTTGGGGTGCCACTGGCGGCAACGGCGGCTCCGGTATCGTCATCGTCCAGTATCCCTACCTCGCCAACCCGCCTGTGTCGGTTGCGGTGACCAGCCCGACCTCCGGCCAGTCATTGCTCTATGGTTCCTCGGTCTCCGCCACAGCCTTGGCCTGGGGTGGCGCGACGCCATATTCAGTGACTTACCATTACAAACTGACGACGGCCGCCAGTTACACGGCTACCGCTGCGGTTGGGCCGTTCGGCAGCGCGAACACCTTTGCGCAGACTCTGGGCACATTGCCGGTGGGTGCCTATCAAATCAACGCGACCGTGAGCGACAGCGCCGCCGGCACCGCCACGTCCGTGACCAACACCTTTGCGGTTTCATTGACAACCGGCATCACGGTGCAAGACGCAAATTTCGAAACACCGGGTGCCATAGACGGGCCTCCATTTTGGGCGCACATCGCCCCCGTCTGGAATCCGGGTAATCCGCAGTATAGTTCGTATCAGCAGAATAGCGTGCTTCAAGCGCCGCAAGGTGGTAATGAACATTTTACCAACAGCTGTCCCGGCGGGATTGATTGGATTGTATTACTCAATGGCAATACTGTTTCAATCAGCCAGGACTTGCTTACGACTGTGAATGTCGGAGACACAATTTCGTTGACCTTTTATGGCGGGCGAGCCCTTGCCACTTCGTCAACGGCTGACGGGGGTGTTTTCACTGCCGCATTCCGGGTTGGCTCGACTTTTTACAGCACGCAAGTTGACACTACCATTTTGCCAAATAATACCTGGCAGAGTTACACGCTGACCCAGGTTGTTACTAATTCGGGCGAACTCAGTCTTCAATTCAGCGCGGTGAGCGGGGATCCCTGGTTGGACAACATCAGCGTCACCCGGACGCTCCCAGCGCCTGTGACTGTGCCGCCGAGATTCACCGGCATTAGCGTTTCGGGAACAACACTGACCCTCACGGCCACGAGTGGCACGACAAACGGACCCTGGACCTTGCTGCAAAGCACCAATGTGGCGTTGCCCTTGAGTCAGTGGACTACCAACAAGACCGGCAGCTACGATGGCAGCGGCACTCTGTCCACCACCCTCGTGAACGCCGCCACCAACGCCCAGGAGTTCTATAGAGTCAAATAAAATTCAAGGGGAAACGACAATGGTGGTTGAGTGGGGGCCGCCGGGTGGGTTAATCCACCCGGCGGCCATTTGACAAAGTAGCGCCGGCCACGCAACGCTTGAAAAGATCATTATTAAAACATCACAACTCATCAGCAGGAAAATTGCAGCGAGCTTGGTTTGGGTAATGGCCGTTTTCGTAACCGGCGGTTTTTCGTTGACCGGACGCGCGTCCGATTTCACCACCGAACAATGGCGCGTCGCCGACATCCCGCTCACCAGTCCGGTCACTTACGCTGATCCGTTTCAGAATGTCGATGTGACGGCGACGTTCACGGGGCCACGCGACGTGGTCATTGTGCGGCCGGGCTTTTGGGATGGCACGAATACTTGGCGCGTCCGCTTCGCTCCAACAGTGGTGGGTCAGTGGAGTATGGTTACCTCCTGCACCGACCCGTCGAACAGCGGCTTGCAGGGAGTGACCCGCACTATCCAGTGTAATGCTTACGCCGGACCTTATGCGATTTTTCAACACGGGTTTCTCAAGGTTTCGCCCAATGGACGCTATTTTACCTATGCTGATGGCACACCGTTCATCTATCTGGGTGACACCCATTGGCTCTACATTCACGAACGGTTTCAAACCTCAAATGTCCCGGGCGTAGCTTCAGAATTCCAATATACCGTGGACAAGCGGGTGGCCCAGGGTTTTACGGTCTTTCAATCGGAAGCCATTCACATTCCGCACGGAGGCATACATACCTACGCCGACGAAGACACTCACGCCGATTTGACGGATGGCTTGACCACCGCTGATCTTCCCGGCTTCTGGAATATAGATCAGAAGTTCGCGTATCTCGCCGACCACGGATTGTTCCACGCCAACGGTTTCATCACTTGGACCGGTGAGCCGGCAAATAACGCGATCTACACAACTAACTACATGGCCAAAATCGGCCGCTACTGGGCGGCTCGTTACGGTGCCTACCCGGTGCTTTGGACCACCGCCCAGGAGCTTGACCCGAACGTGTATGGACTTTATAACTCGACCACCATCGGGCTATGGTATGCGGGGGCGCGGGCGGTCGTCACCAACGATGCCTATGCGCAGCCGCTCGGTGTCCACATGCAATCCAATGGCATGGCATGACAAGCCCGGCCGATTCATGGTGGGGAAACAAGCCCTATCACAAATGGTGGCCGATGCAGTTGCAGGGCAAAATAGACGGAACCATCCTCCCGTTTGTGCAGAGTTTCTGGACGAACGTGCCGACCAAGCCGATTGTGCTCTACGAATCGCCGTATGAAGATTTCTGGACTTCCACTGATGGAGCACGCAATGACGGCTACAAGGCGTTCCAGTGGGGCATGTTCGGCTATGGATATGGTGCCAACGGAACTTGGAACGATACTTATGATTTTTCCAACAGTGACTGGGGCACCGCCTACTACATGCCGGGATCCTATCTTAAATGGTATGACGGCGCGAATCTGCCAGGGGCCGGGCAGTTGACTTACTTGAAGAATTTTTACACTGCCCTCGACTGGTGGAATCTCACGCCGCGCTTTAATGATCCGGCCTGGAGCAGTTTTGCCGATCCGAATGAGTCGTTGCTGTCCTCCGAAAGCAACACCACCTATGTCGTGTATTTCTTCGGCTCGGCCAATGGCACAGGAACGCTCAAGGGGATGGCGTCGGGAATTCCCCATGATGCTTCGTGGTTCAATCCGCGCACCGGCGTTTACACCGACCTCGGCGGCCTCACGCCCACAGCCGGCCAGTGGACTGCCCCGGTAAAACCCGACAGTAACGACTGGGTTCTGCTAGTCAAACAGAACCCGTCCGCGATCTTCCCGTCCCCGGCAAACGGGGCGACGCCGACCCCGTCGCTGGCCCAGGTTTCGTGGACAAACAACGGTTCGTCGTCGAACATCACCTACGCGGTTTATTTTGGCACCGCAGCGGACTATGATCCGACGCAGCCATACAGTAACTTAGTATGCATCACTCCGACGGTTGGCATCACCAACCAATTTGCCGCGCTCCCGGCTCCGTTGCAGGTGGGGACCACCTACTATTGGATGCTGGCTGTGGCCAATTCGGCGGCCGGAACAACAAACTCATACACCTGGTCTTATACCGTTGCTGCTGCGGGCACTCGGTCAGTTGCCGTGGGTAATCCCAGTTTCGAAACGCCGAAGCCAGGTGGCATGGGTGGTGGCTGGGCACAGATCGGAACCCCTTGGGTTGCGCAAGGCAACAGTCCTTACCAGCAAAATAATCTGACCGATACAGGATCTGCACATTTTACCACCATCAGTCCCGGCGGGGGTGTTTGGTATGCGCTGATCAATGGCAATACCGTTTCGATCACCCAGGACTTGTTTGCCAATGTCAATGTCGGAGACATAATTTCGATGACCTTCTATGGCGGGCGCGGCCAGGCCAGTTCCTCGACGGCAGACGGGGGTGTTTTTAATGCCGCATTTCTGGTCGGCTCGGCTTCTTACAACATGCAAGTCAACACCACGGTTTTGGCAAACAATACCTGGCAGAGTTACACGCTAACTCGCACTATTACTAACTCGGGCGATCTCAGTCTTCAATTCAGCGCGGTGAGTGGAAACCCTTGGTTGGACAACATCAGCAGCATTAACATCAGCAATGTCACTTCGACACCCGCTCCCGTCCTTTCCGTAACGGTGACCAATCCGGCCGCCGGTCAGGCATTCCTGACCGGCTCTGCGATCACAGCCTCGGCTATGGTTGCGAACGGCACAGGGCCGTATGTCGTGACGTATTATACGAACGCCGTGGGCGGCACGCCGGCGGTTGCCGGGGCAGCTTTTTCCTCACCTTATGCGGTGGGCTTGGGCACACTGGCGTCGGGAATGTATCGTATTTACGCGACCGTGGCCGACAGCGCTTTGCCAAAAGCCAACACATCCACCTCCTTTACCCACACCTTCACGGTGGCATCGGCAATTAACGTCTTCGTGAACAACGGAAGTTTCGAAACAACGGGTGCTCAATCTGGTGGTTGGGCGAACCTCGCCGCTGGCTGGAATCCGGTCAATAATAGCCAGTATCAAGAGAATGATTTGAACGGTTTTCCAGGTGAACATTTTACCATCATCAGTCCTGGCGGAGGTATTTGGTATGCGCTGATCGATGGCAATACCGGATCAATCATTCAGGACTTGCATACTAACGTGAATATCGGAGACCCCCTTTCGATGACCTTCTATGGCGGGCGAGGCCGGGAAGGTTCGTCAACGGCTGACGGCGGCGTTTTTACTGCTACGTTTCTGGTCGGCTCGACTCCTTACAGCATGCAAGTAAACACCACTGTTTTGGCAAACAATACCTGGCAGAGTTACACCCTGACCCAGGTCGCTACCAACTCGGGCGATCTTAGTATTCAATTCAGCGCAGTGAGCGGAGATCCCTGGTTGGATAACATCAGCAATGTCGCCTTGACGCCCGCATCACCTGTGCCGCCGCAGTTCACCGGCTTGGGCGTTTCGGGAAGAACGCTCACGTTCACGGCCTCGGGTGGCACGCCAAACGGCACTTGGATCTTGCTGCAAAGCACAAATCTGGCGTTACCCTTGAGCCAGTGGACTACCAACACCATCGGCAGCTACGATGGCAGCGGCAATTTGTCCACCACCCTCGTGAACGCCGCCACCAACGCCCAGGCGTTCTATAGACTCAAATGAGAATTCACCGGGAAACGACAGTGATGGATGCGTGGGTGCCGTCGGGTATGTTGTCAAGCACGCCGTGGAATGCGGCCTTTGAAACCGGCTTGAGTCAACCTGTGGCAAAAGCTGATTAGAAATATTGTGAAATCAAAATATGTCATCATTGAATGCGGTGGAAAAAAGAGTGTGATCGTGTTCTCACTCTTCCCCCCGCATCACGAAGTGGCTCGTAGTCAAAAAATCAAGTCCTCCGGTTTTTGTGAGTTGGAATTCAATGAGGGTTGGATGGTGAGCGGCGGATCACATTCATTAGAATGTCGCTCCAGGCCGCAGGATGTTGAAATCTTGAACCAGCACCGATTAGGTTCAACCAATAAGCCGGCAGGCAATTTAATTTATGACTATGCAAAAATCACATGAATCATTGGCAGCGATAAGTCTCCGGCCCAAAAACGCCTTTACTTTGATTGAACTGCTGGTGGTGATCGCCATCATCGCCATCTTGGCGGCGATGCTGCTGCCGGCACTCAGCAAGGCCAAAGAGAAGGCCAAAAGCATTCAATGCATCATCAGCATGAAACAGATCGGGCTGGCCACGCTGATGTATAAGGATGATAACGCGGGCTTTTTGGTGCCGCTTTGGCGTGATGTCGGCAGTCCGTGGAATTATGACCCAGCCACGTTTGTGGTCCAAGTGCCAAATCTGCTTTGGTGGCAGGACATGTTGCGGCTCGGAGGCTATGCGCCCAGTCGGAAGATATTTGACTGCCCTTCGGTCACATGGTTTGCAGGCAATGCGGGTGGTAGTTCAACCAGCACTAATAATTACTTGGGAATCGGCCTGAGCCATTTGGAATTCGCCAATATCCGATGGAGCGGCGATAATAATATGCGCATTAAGATCAAAGAGTCCATTGTTTCCAACCCCGGTCTAGGTGCGATTGGGGGGGGATTCGGCTGAAATCCTTAACCCCACTCAGAAGAATCCCGACTTATGGGTTGAAAACAAGGGGTCTTCGTTTTGGACGGGAACTGGGAGTGGATTTTTTCGTCCGCCCAGCAATTGGCAGCCGCCAAACATACCGACGGCAGACGGGTTGACGGTTTCCCGGCATAGCGGGCGGGTGAACATCCTTTTTTTTGATGGCCACGCGCAGTCCATGAGAAATAGCGCCTTGGGCTACTTCCTGCCGCGAACTGATGTCGGCGCCTTGTGGGCGCGGGATCATATCACAGCAACGTGTCCGACCTATTAAACCATGAACTATATCCCATATCCATTCGATATTTGGACTAAGGCTACGAGTGTTTTACTGCTTGCAGTTGTTCTGATGTTATCATCCGTTGGTTGCTCCCGGCGCGATACGGTGGCGACGGCCCAACCCGAAGCGACCTTGGAAGAACTGAATTCCGTCGCCAGCGCCTGGCTGATGGCGAAGGGAAAACTGCCGCAAAATGTGAACGAACTCACCAATTATCCGTCATTGAAGACCAAGCGTCTGCCCACACCGCCGCCAGGCAAGAAGCTGGCCATCGACCCCGCCACGCGGCGGGTGGTCTTTGTTGACGAATAGGTCACTGGCATGATCACCAACAGAAAGCCGAAAGACTGGTGCGATGGATGGCAGTGGTCCGGGAATTGGCGCGTGGTTTTTGACGGCAAAATTGCCCAAACAAACACTCCAGCGTTTGACACCATCTTTTATGACTTATGACAATATTCAAAGGAAACTCCGGCTCATTGCGCCGGCGGCTGTCCTGACCGGCTCGCTGCTGGCAACGAACTCCGTCGCTGCCAGCACGAACTTGTTCGCGCAGAGTTACACCGGGCAAAGGAATGATTTCTCCGGCCAGGTGGGTTTTGAGTTTGTCCCGGCAGCACCGCTTTCGGTGACGGCCTTGGGCCGGTCGGTCAGCGGCAGCGCCCTCCAGCGGTCGCATCTGGTCACGATCTGGGACGCCACCACGAAGGAGGCCCTGGCGCAGGTGAGCGTTTCGTCCGCGTCAAGTGTGGATGCGTATGGTTTTGCTTTCAAGCCACTCGCCAGTCCAGTGACGCTGGCGCAAGGCCGGAGCTATCGCCTTACGTCCAGCGAGGTGGCCGGGGGCGATACGTGGATGGATATTGTTGAGATTAGCACTCATCTGGCGGTGGCGGACGTGGGGCCGGGGGTTTACACGACGGGCAACGGTTATCCGGAATCGAGTTACGGCATCGGCGAGCAAGGCTACGGCCTGCCCACTCTTTATTTCGACACGAACGGGTTTGCCCCGGCTCTACTTCAGGTGGGCCGCAAGCCGCCGACACCGTTGCTTCGCGACATCCAGACCGGCTACCTGCTGAACTGCACTTTCCGGGCGATCCGACCTTATAGCTGGAGCCAGACTCCGCGTTTGTCCGGATGGGAAACAGACTCAAGCGGTGGTAGTTGGCAAGAACTCCCATCCGGCTTCTTTCCGAATGATTTTGCGTTCAACGTCGTATCGTTCTGGTTGCATGATACCAATGTTCAGCACGTCGTTACGATCCAGCATCAGATTGTGCGGCAGACGGAAGGCAAGGCCACCTGGGAATTTCGTTTCATGCTGTCGGCGGCAATGGAGGGCGCGACCTGGCAGCTTCGAGATCTCAACGGGCCAGCCGTCAGCATCATCACGCACAACGGCCAACTGTGCTACGAAACTGCAAACCAGCCGGTGACGCTTGTGTCGGTGGCCTATGGCCACGAGTATGGCATCAAGGTCGTGGTGGATGTGTCGGCCCGGCTCGCTGACATCTATGTGGATGGCCAACTGATGGTGCCGGCGACTCCCTTCGTCAATCCAGTGGTGAGTCTCGACTGCGTCCTGATCAAGACCGGCGATGCGGCGGTAGGCGACATGTATCTACCGCTGGTGCGCGTTTATCGGGGCTACTCGGTTTGCGAGACGTTCGCCACCTGCGCCACCAACCGTGTGCCGGACGACTGGCAGACCAACGGATCCGCCAGGGTGAAGTCATTCCCCTGTGCCGCCAAGCCAGACGTTTTCAGTTTGAATCTGACGAACGGTGCCAGCGCCACCAAAGGTTTCGAATCTGACGCGGGCAAAACCGTGGTGTGGGAATTCAAGTTCCTACTGCCGCAGAAAACCGACGGCGCGGCGGCGGAACTGCTTGTGGGGGACAGTCCGGTTTTTAGCATCATTTCGGCGGGAGGAAATCTTTCTTGCTCAGACACCACTGGCCAGCTCGTCCCGCTCGTGACCAACTATCTTGCCAACCTGTGGTATGCCGTCAAAGCGGTGGTCAATTCCCAAGCCGGCACAGCGCAGATTTTTGTAAATGGTAAACTTGTGCCAGCCACCGTCAACTTCACGCCACCGGGAACGAACTTCAATGGCGTTTGTTTTCTCGCCGGCCCCGGAACGATGTGGGTGGACGATGTGCGCGTGTATCCCTGGCAGGATTATCCGACGAACTACGTTCCTGCACCCAATCCCGTCGCGCTCCAAAGTAATTATCTGTTAGGAGTGCAAAGTTGTTCTCTGTGGAAGGAGGGTGACGCTTATGCCGGGTGGGGTTATGTCGAACCCTACGCCTGGCGGCGGACGCCATATCTTGGCTGGTATGACGATGGCAACCCAGAGGTCGCCGACTGGGAGATCAAGTGGCAGGTCGAGCACGGCATCGGCTTTGAGATGTATTGCTGGTATCGGCCCAACGATGCAATCAATTATCCCATCAAGGATGGCGTCTTGGAACAGGGCCTGCGCGATGGATTCTTCAATGCCCGATACAGTCAGCTCAAAAAATTTGCCATCATGTTTACCGATCAGGGCGCTGGCCAGACTAATCCAAACGACTGGACAAACAACATCATCCCCTATTGGATTGAATACTTCTTCAAAGATTCACGCTATCTGAAGATCAACGGCAAGCCGGTCGTTTCGATCTATTCCTACGGCGACTTCGAGAACAACTTCGGCGGCGTGACTGGTGGCAAGCAGGCTACGGATGCTTTGCGTGCCGCCTGTGCCCAAGCGGGTTTCACCGGGGTGATCATATTGATGGAGGAACGCAACAGTAGCGTCAGCGCCATGCAGCAAATGCAAGCGATGGGTGCTGACTACTGTTACGCCTACACTTGGTCCACTGGCGACGTGCCCACCCAGGAGCAGGACAATTTGAACCAGCGCAACGCCGCAACGTCCATCGGCTTCCAGAATATTCCGAGCCTCTCCGTCGGTTGGCAGACCTCCCCTTGGACTGGCAGCCCGGAAGGCAACGGTTGGGCGTCCGTGCCAGCCTACAAGGGTCTCGCCCAATGGGCGAAAACCAACTTCATGCCCACGCTGCCGACGAATTCGTTGGGCAGCAGCATGGTTCTGTTGCCCAACTGGAACGAGTTCGGAGAAGGACACTTTATCATGCCGTCGACTTTGGCGGGTTTTGGTTATCTGGATGCCCTGCGCTCGGTCTTTACCAGCGGTGGCTCACACATAGACTCGGTTCCAACCGATGCGCAAAAACTCCGCTTCACGGTGTTGTATCCGAAGACACCGACTCAAACTCTGCCGGTCTCCGCCGGCCTCCAACTCTGGTTGCGGGCCGATGCCAGTGTCACGACCAATAACAGCGGCGTGGTCACCAAATGGGCCGACCAATCCGGCTTGGGAAATGATGCGCTCGCCACGGATCCGACCCACGCTCCCACTCTCCAACTAAACTCCCTGAACGGCCTGCCCACGTTGCGGTTTAATGGCACGCCCCAGTATCTTGACGTCGCCAACTCCGCGAACATCTCCGGTCTCACGGAGAATGTGACCATCGTCACGGTCGTGTCGTATGACAATCTGACCGGCGGTTATCGTTCATGCGGTGTGAGCAAGACCTCGGGCAACATTCCGGCACCATTCGATTGGTGGTGCAAAGCTGGGGCAGGTGGCGGTGCTCCTCAATTTTATCTGGGTAATGCCGTCCCCAACCAATACAGCGTCTTTGGCGGCTTCGTCGCGCCGCAGGTGGGCGTGGGTGTCTATAACGTCATGGGTGTAAGTTGGGGGAACGGGACCGTGGATCAGTATTTAAACAGCAACGGCAACGGACAATTTGCATATACCAACATGCCGGCCGACGGTGGCGGAACGTTGCGTATCGGCTCGCGCGCTGACCTGGGCACCCAGCTTCAGGGGAACCTGGCGGAGATCCTGGTTTTTCAGCCGGCATTATCCGATGCCGACCGCTTGAATGTTTTCCAGTATCTGGCAAGCAAGTATGCGCTGAATATCCCCGTGCTGGGGCCGCCAAGCCTGACTGCGCTCGTGACGAATGCTAACTCGGTGCAGATCTCCTGGCCATCCGCGTATAGTGGCTTCGCGTTGGAGAGCCGGACGGCTCTAGGCAATGGTGCCTGGATTCCAGTGGCCACGAATCCTCCGAACAACACGATTATGCTGGGAATTACGAACGTGACGTGCTATTTCCGTCTCCGACCACAGTAGTTCACGACTGGTTGGACATAATATGCTTTTGAAGTCACTATGCAGAAATACGCGCCTCTGAAAGTTTTTTTCCGAAACGGAAGAATTTCCATTTCAGGATTTCAAACTCCGAAATGGGTGGCTTTGTTTTTGGCCGCCTTGCTAGGGCTAACCGCGACAGTTCAGGGGCGCTTGGAAGTTGCTAACGGCGACTTTAGCGACCTCACCGGATTGACGCCGGGCAGCGATGGCTGGTATGCCGGGACGCCGAAGGGCTGGACTGGTTCGGACGGCACCTATGCCGTCAACAGCAAGTATGGCGCGACGTCGCCGATCTGCAATCCATCCCAGTTGGGCCGCCTGCGCCAACTAGTCGGCACCCTGGAAAAAACTGCCGACGTCGTGTTGACGTTTGATGTCTCTGACGTCTTCAATGGTGAGACAGTTTTGAAGGCGTCCATTCTGGACGGTAAGCAGAATCTGCTCGCGAGCGGTGAATTCAGCGATGGAGACAAACAAACGCTCGTGGCGAAGCGGGTGCCCGCCGGCACGGTGATCGTCATTCTTTTTCAGGCCACCCAATCCACTCCCGCGCTCGACAATGTTTCCGTGACGGTCCGGGAGCCGGGTTCCACCGCGCCCGTCGCGGCCAAACCACGCGCCGTGTCCGGGCCAATTACCGTTGCCGCCTATTATTATCCCGGCACGCATCCGGATCCGCGCTGGGACAAGAACAAATATCCCGGCTTCACGGAGTGGGATGAGATCAAATCCGCCAAGCCGCGCTTTCCCGGACACATCCAGCCCAAACCCCCAGTCTG
>ODAK010000875.1_pt1 | contig 34074 bp, 27 predicted proteins | sample 1539591 | NCBI WGS metagenome assembly ODAK01 (sample SAMEA3539303, study PRJEB22396) | soil metagenome | biome: tundra; feature: field; material: soil | place: USA | collected 2010-05 | depth 0.15 m | reverse complement strand
CCAGCCACGTTCTAGGCAGATCGGGCACAGGAAAAGCTGTCGGCTATAAGCGACCGCTTTCAACGTATGCCGTGAGGGGACGATTGCCATGACCAATGCAGCGATACGGCACTCCTGGTGGACTGCCAGCAAGGCTCCTTGGCTGCTAAGGGCGCTGGGGCTTTTGGGTGTTGCGGCGTTAGCGGCCTGCGGATCCGGTGGCGGCGGCGGCTCCGGCATGTCCAGCAACTCGGACACTGCCAAGCCCGGAATGACGCCCGAGGCGTGCACGGGCTGCGGCACCGCCATGGTGACGCTGACCGATGCCCCGGGAGATTTGCTGAGCTACATCGTCAACGTCGTCTCACTGCAGCTGACGCGCTCCGACGGCACCGTGGTCGAGACCGTTCCCGTCAGCACGCAGGAGGATTTCGCGCAGCTGGTGAATCTCTCGGATCTGATCAGCTCCGAACAGATACCGGCCGGCCGATACGTCTCGGCAACCATCACACTGGACTACAGTGCGGCCACGATTGTCGTGGATAACGGCAGCGGTGGTGTCACGATCGCGCCTGCAAGCATCATCGACGGCGCCACGTCCCTGCCGCTCACGGCTCCGAATCCAACCCAGATCACCTTGACGCTGGCGCTGGGTGCCAATACGCCATTGGTCATTACATCGAACACCGTGGCCAACCTGGCGTTGGATTTCAATCTGCTCGCCTCCAATACAGTCACCCCATCGGCAACAGATCCCAGCACGGTCACCGTCAATCCGACGCTCACGGCGAGCCTCGTGCCCGATGCGACCAAACAGATTCGGGTCGGTGGTCCGCTGGTCAGCGTTAACGCGACTGGTGGCAGCTACGTCATCAACGTGCGGCCGTTCTTCAACAGCAGCGGCAGCAGCGGGCAGCTGAGCGTGCAAACCATCGGTACGACGACCTACTCGATCAACGGCACCAGCTATACCGGCAACGCCGGGATCACTGCGCTGGCGACACTGACCGAGGGAACATTGACCATGGCGTATGGCACCTGGGACCAGGGGACCCAGACCTTCACCGCGAGCAACGTCCTGGTCGGTTCCAGCGTCGCCGGTAGCACGCTCGACAGCGTAGCGGGCACAGTGACGGCCCGGTCCGGCGATACGCTGACATTGTCCAACAGCCTGGTGTTGCGTACTGGTCGGCGCGCGCTGGGTTTTGCGCGTCAGGTGACCGTTACGGTCGGCACCGGCACCGGCGTGACCGAGAGCGGACAAGCCGGATCGTTCTCTATTCAGGATATTTCTGTCGGCCAGAGTCTGCAGGTATCCGGCACTTTGAGCGCTGGTCCGCTTAACGATGGCGCAGGCAGTGCGACGCTCGACGCGACCAGCGGCAATGCACAGCTGTTCCCCACCAGTGTCTTGGGATTGGCGACTGCCAGTACCACCAGTCTGGTCACGCTGAATCTGCAGTCGATTAACGGCTATGCGCCCACGAGCGTGAATTTTGCAGGCACCGGAACGAGTAGTGCACAGGATGCCACGGCCGCGGCCTACACCGTTGCGGTCCCCTCCGCGATCTCGACCAGCTCGGTCAGTGTGGGACTCCCGGTGCGCTTCACCGGCTTCGTGGCGCCATTTGCTCAGGCGCCGCCTGACTTCACAGCCTCGACGCTGCTGAGCTACGCCGATACGCGTGCATTGCTGCTGGTGCGTTGGCCCCGATCCGGTGATGCCGCGCCGTTCGCCACGCTCACCAGCGCTGAGCTGCTGCTGAGCCAGGCCGCGCTGCAAGCCAGTCCCGAGCACGTCATCCGAATCGGCATGACAACCCTCGACCCATCGACGCTGGCCGCCGGTCTACAGATCGTGCCGAACACATCGGCGTCGTCGGCCGCCTTCGCGATCGCTCACTGGTCGAGCCGGACCATCGATAACTTCAGCACCTTCAGCGACTTTGTGACGGCATTGACGAGCGATCTGAATGGAACCAATGCCGTCCTGCAAATCACCGCCGATGGACCCTATAACGCCAGCGCTGGAGTGCTGTCCGTGGATCAGATGATCGCCATCCTCAATAACTGAGGCGCGATTCACGCCGCTCGAGCGCCGCGGCGCGCATGGCAGGGAACTCCGCCACCGAGCGGTCGGTCAAAGGAGTATATATCGTGCACGGCGATGCCGCGTTTGCGGCCCAGGGAGGACGTAGTGAACAAGAGACTGGCTTGGATCGGAATCGGTTTATCGGCGCTGGTATCCACCAGCGTCATGGCCGCGGGTTACGACTACGGCCCCGGCCCCAGTTATGGCGGCTTCTATTTCGGCGCCAGCGCCGGCCAAGTCTTCTACAACGAAGAGGGCATCCCCCAATTGACGCCCACGGTGGCGATCTTCCGCGTTGGCCAGCAGTTCAATCCGTATTTGGCGATCGAAGGTCGCGTTGGTACTACCGTCAGCGGTGGCTGGTCCAATGGCTTTCATGCCGACCTCGATGCCCTGTACGGCGGCTATGTCAAAGGCATCCTGCCCGTTACCCCATGGTTCTCGGGCTACGCAATCGGCGGAGTGGCCGGCGCGCAGATTCACCGCAACTACCCCGACTTCAACACCAATGATGCGGGGCTGTCCTTCGGGTTCGGCACGGAGTTCAACCTCGGTGGCGGCGCATCGTTGAATGTAGAATGGGCGCGTTTGATTAACAACGGCAACAATGCGGGATTCGATTACACCGCCGATCAGCTGACCTTCGGTGTGAATTGGCATCCGTATCTGTGGTGAGTTGATCCAACGAGTGCAGGCGCTTTGCAATCACCGCTACCGATCGATATCTCGGCATCTTTGCGACTCTGATTTCCGATTGAGTGTGACTCTGCGCAGGTGATTCCGCACCGCTGCGAATATTGATCTTCTCCATCAGTGGGTTAGCCCTGACACCGCTGTCACGTGGGCGCGAGAGGCCAGGATGTTTTGCTCGCCTTCAATTCAATTGGATGTGATCATTGCGGCGACGCGGGGGCGGTGAACAACAGCAACGCAATGAGAAAAAAATGAGTCGCTACGTTATTCCTTTCGATCAGCTCGGCCGCGGCGACGTAGAGCTGGTTGGAGGGAAGAATTCCTCCCTGGGTGAGATGCTTCGCGGCTTGTCGGGATTGGGCATTACGGTGCCCGATGGCTATGCCACCACGGCGCAGGCTTATCGCGATTTTCTGAGTCACGACGGCCTCGCGGCACGCATCGCCCAGACTCTTGCCGCTCTGAACGTCGAGGATCTGCCGCAGCTCGCGCACACGGGCGCGCAGATCCGGCGATGGGTACTGGACACGCCCTTTCCACAGCGGCTGCAACAGGAAGCGTTGGCCGCCTGGCGACGCATGGATCAAGGCCAAGGCATCGCGGTGGCTGTACGCTCCTCCGCGACCGCCGAGGATTTGCCCGAAGCCTCCTTTGCGGGCCAACAGGAGAGCTTTCTCAACGTCCGCGGCGAGCAGGCGCTGCTGCAGACCATGCACGAAGTGTTCGCGTCGCTATTCAACGATCGCGCCATAGCGTACCGCATTCATCAGGGATTCGATCATTCAGCAGTAGCCCTGTCGGTGGGCGTGCAACACATGGTGCGCAGTGATCTCGGTGTCAGTGGCGTCATGTTCACGCTCGATACCGAATCCGGCTTTCGCGAAGCTGTGTTCATTACCAGCTCCTACGGCTTGGGCGAAACCATCGTGCAGGGAGCCGTCAATCCGGATGAATTCTATGTCTACAAACCGGCGCTGCGGGCCGGCCGCAAGGCGGTGTTGCGGCGCAATCTGGGTACCAAAGCCATCAAGATGGTCTACGCGCCGCCGGGATCGAGCGAACGGGTCGTGACGGTCGAGGTGCCCGAGAAGGACCGCAGTCGATTCTCGCTGGATGACCGGGAAATCGAATCGCTGGCGCGGCAGGCACTGACCATCGAGCAGCACTATGGTTGTCCCATGGATATCGAATGGGGCAAGGACGGCAACACGGGCCAGCTGTTCATTCTGCAGGCAAGACCGGAAACCGTGCAGAGCCGCACCGGCCGCAGCATCCAACGCTTCACGCTCAAATCCCGCTCACGCGTGTTGGTTGAAGGCCGCAGCATTGGTCAGCGCATCGGCGCCGGTCGCGCCCGGATCATTCGTGACTCTGGAGAAATGGAGCGCGTACGGCCCGGGGAAGTGCTGGTGGCCGATATGACCGACCCGGATTGGGAGCCCGTCATGAAGCGGGCGGCCGCGATCGTCACCAACCGCGGCGGGCGCACGTGCCATGCCGCCATCATCGCCCGCGAGTTGGGCATCCCGGCGGTAGTCGGCTGTCGTGAGGCGACTACCGCGATTCGAGACGGTCAGGACATTACCGTCTCGTGTGCCGAAGGTGATACCGGCTACGTCTTCGAGGGGATACTCGGCATCGAGCAGCAACAGATTCAGCTCGATGCCATGCCGCCCGCGCCGGTGCGCATCATGATGAACGTTGGCAATCCGGATCGCGCCTTCGCTTTCGCCGCGCTACCCCACCACGGCGTCGGACTCGCGCGCCTGGAGTTCATCATCAACCGCATGATCGGCGTACACCCGAGGGCACTGCTCGAATTCGATCAACTCAGTGTCGAGTTGCAGGCCCAAATTCGCCAGCAGATGGCAGGCTACGCTGACCCGACGAGTTTTTTTATTGACAAACTCTGCGAGGGCATCGCGCAGATTGCCGCGGCATTTGCCCCGCAGCCGGTCATCGTGCGGCTTTCCGACTTCAAGTCGAACGAGTACGCCAACCTTATCGGCGGTCGCGCGTACGAGCCGCATGAAGAGAATCCCATGCTGGGTTTCCGCGGCGCGGCGCGCTATGTCGACCGAGCATTCCGGCCCTGCTTTGAATTGGAATGTCGGGCCCTGTGCCGGGTCCGCGAAGAAATGGGACTCACGAATGTGCAGGTCATGGTGCCATTCGTGCGCACCTTGACCGAGGCGCGGCAAGTGACCGAGTTGCTGGCCGCTAACGGTTTGAAGCGCGGTGTGAACGATCTGAAGCTAATCATGATGTGCGAATTGCCCACCAATGCGGTGCTGGCTGACCGCTACCTGGAATACTTCGACGGCATGTCGATCGGGTCAAATGACATGACGCAGCTCACCCTGGGCGTGGATCGGGACTCCGCGGTCGTCGCCAAGTTATTCGATGAACGCGATGATGCCGTCAAGGCGATGCTGAGCATGGCCATCAGCGCCTGCCGGCGACAGCACAAGTACGTCGGGATTTGCGGGCAGGGACCCTCGGACCATCCGGAGCTGGCACGCTGGCTGGTAGATCAGGGGATTGACAGTGTGTCGCTGAACCCCGATACCGTCGTGGAAACCTGGTTGTTCCTGGCCGGAATCAAAGCCTGAACTCGCGACTGATGCGCACCATCTGCTTCGTATCCGATCGAACCGGCGTCACGGCCGAAACGATGGGGCACAGCCTGCTGTCGCAATTTGAAGGCTTGCAGTTTCGCTCGGTCACGATGCCGTTTGTCTCCAGCGTCGAGCAAGCCCGGGGGGTCGTGGGCCGCATCAACGCCATCGCGCAGGAAGAGCGGGCGCGGCCCATCATATTCTGCACATTGGTGGATGATCAGGTGCGTGCCACCGTCAAGCAGGCGAATGGCCTGTTCCTGGATTTCTTTGCCGCATTTCTCGGCCCGCTGGAAACCGAGTTGGCCATGGAATCCGCACACGCCAGCGGCAGAGCCTTGCATGGCGCCGGCAGCGATCCCACCTATGCAGCGCGTATCAACGCGGTCAATTTCGCACTGGCCAACGACGACGGTGCCGGTGCGCGCAACTATCGCAGCGCCGAGGTAATTTTGATCGGTGTATCGCGCTCCAGTAAGACGCCCACCTCGCTGTACATGGCGCTGCAATACGGCATCTTTGCCGCCAATTATCCGCTGGCGGAGGAAGATCTGGAATCCGGTGGTCTGCCGCCCATATTGCTGCCCTATAAGGCTAAGCTCTACGGCCTGACGATCAAACCGGAGCGGCTGCAGCAGATCCGCAGCGAACGCAGGCCGGGAAGTCGATACGCTTCAGCGCAGCAGGTGCAATACGAAGTGCGCACGGCACACAGCCTGCTCGAGCGCCTGAGCGTGCCATATATCGATGTCACCGACTGCAGCATCGAAGAAATCGCCAGTCGCATCCTGGACCAGATGGGATTGGATCGGCGCGCGCGCATGTAGTCGCGCGGCGGCGCGCCGAACATGCGCGGCGTCACAGTTTCCGCGGCAATCGCTCAAGATTGACCGCGCCGCGCCGTAATGGCGTGTACGCGGCGGATATTAAAGCAGAAACCCAGACTTGCGATCTCAATGAGCGTCAAAGCGCCGCCTGCGGAAAAGGAGCGAATCATCGTTGGCAGGCCGCTGCCATTTTCGGTGTTTGGCGCCGAAGGTCAGTTGTTGCTTGCGGAGGGCAGCGTCGTCGAGAGCGACCGCGCGCGACAGATGCTGTTACGCAAAGGCGTCTATCGCGACGCCGTGAACCGCGAGGACACCACCCCGGACACGGCATGCGAGCTCGCGGACGGCTTGGCGGAGGCCCCGTTGTCGGCCCTGCAGAAAGATTACGGTGCAGCCAGCGCCGGCCACCGCTTTGCGTTAAGCATTGCTTCCAGTGATTCCGACGAGGCGTACAGCACCTGGGTCATCGGCGTGCATAATCAGAGCATCATTTTGACCGCGCCGCGGCGCCCGAACGGATCTCTGGTCAGCGTCACCGTGGGGCAAGCATGGCTATGCCGCGCATTTCAAATGACTTCGGCATTTCGCTTTCGCAGCACCGTGCTCAAGGTCGTGTTTGAGCCGTTTCCGCACGTGCATATCGAAGCGCCCCAGCATGTCGAGCGGCGCACCGTTCGCGGCAAGCCTCGCGCCGCCGTATTCGTCGACGTCACCCTCGAAGCGCCGCTCGCCGCGCCGGCTGTGATAGTGGACCTGAGCGTCAGTGGTGGGCGCCTCGCGGTGGAAGAAGCTATCAAGCTCGAGCGTGGCCAGGCGCTTCGCATTGCCATGAAGCTCGAATTGATCGACTCGCAATTCGAGCTGTCGCTCAAGGCCAGCGTCGTCGCCCTGTTCGGCGCCAGCGATGGCCGCCATCCCAAAGTAGTGTTCTACGGCATCAAATTTGAATCGCTCACCGAAGTCGAACGTTTGGTGTTGCACAGCTTTGTCAGCGGACAGTTGGCAATGGAACTGAACTCGCTGTGGCAGATGTTGTCGACCGCCTCGCCGACAAACGCAGAGTCAAAAAGCAAGAATACTTAGTAAAATCAGTCAGCTGTAACGCCACACTGGGGTGAACCTCCGCTCGCGCTACGCGCGGCACCGCACCGACGCAGCGCGAGTGCGTCGCTAGGGTTCATGGGCAGCCCATCGGCAACCCGAGGCTAATGATGAATACCCCGCACAGTCCCAAGGTTCGCGTCCGCATGGCACGAACGGCCGGCCAGACGCAAAACTCAGAACGCCCGAGCGATGTCTCGAACTCGCACAGAGCCACTCTAACGTTGAAAGCGAACGCGGTAGCTCGCAACCTCGTCCGTCCAGTCACGCCCAGAGCGTCCACCGGCGCAGCTCCGAGCAAGATCTCCTTGCCCGAGAGCGCTCGCTGGTCTGTTCCGTATGGTCGATAGAGATACGGAATTCGGTGATCCGAATGATGCGCGCCGCTTCGGCTGATCGCCTCGGGTCTGAATTCGACAACTTCCTGTTTGCACCGATTGCCGAGGAAAGCAACGGGATGCTGCTCAGAGTCGTGTCAGTATTGGCGCGATTGGACGTCGATCCCTGGGAGGAGGCCTCCCAATTGGCTCGCTTGCCGGGCGAGACCGCAACTCGGAAATTGGCCGCGTTGATCGCGGCGCTGCCTGACGGTCCCTCGGCACGTCAAGATCCCGGTACGATTGCGGCGCGCTTGATCACGCTGCTGCCTCGCCCAGCGCGTGCCGCGGTGCCGGCGCAGCCGACATTGCCCCAGATGCCATCGGCGAACAAATCGCGGGCGGTGACCTCCGTGATCCTGTACGCGATCTTCATGCTGTTCCTGCTGTGCGCGCAATGGCTCATGGCAAACCGAGACCCGCCGCCGGCACCGGCTCAAAAAGCCTCCGCGCCAGTGACCATGCCGAGCATCCCAAGATAGTCTCGCGGCATTTGCAGCCTTTGGCGATAATGGCCGTGCCCGCGTTGGCCTGACGCATCTAAGCCGTGGCGATGAACCAGTCGATCGGCGTCGATCTCGAGCGACAGCGTCAGGTCGTGACGGCGCTGCGAACGGTGCTGCCCGAGAGTTGTGTGCTATTTCGCGAAGAGGACACGCGACCTTACGAATGCGATGGCCTGACTCTGTATCGACAGGTGCCGATGGCCGTGGCACTGCCGGATCGCGAATCCCAGGTCGCACAAGTCCTCAAGCTCTGCCACGCCATGCAGGTACCGGTGGTACCGCGCGGTGCCGGCACCGGGCTCTCGGGCAGCGCACTGCCGCATGCGGGCGGCGTGCTGCTGTCGATGGCGAAGTTCAATCGCATTCTTGAAATCGACCGCGATGCCCGTACTGCGACGGTTCAGCCCGGTGTGCGCAATCTCGCCATCTCCGAGGCGGCGGCCCCGCATCGCTTGTACTACGCGCCGGACCCATCGAGTCAGATTGCCTGCACGATCGGTGGCAATGTCGCCGAGAACTCCGGCGGCGTGCACTGCTTGAAATACGGCCTGACCGTGCACAACGTCATGCGCGTGCGGGCGCTGACCGTCGCGGGTGAGGTGGTCGAATTTGGCGGGCGAGCGCTCGACTCACCCGGGCTGGATTTGCTCGCCGTCATCGTGGGCTCGGAGGGAATGCTCGCCGTCACCACGGAAGTCACTGTGAAACTGGTGCCAATGCCGCAACTGGCACGCTGCATCATGGCGAGCTTTGCTGAAGTGACCGATGCCTGCCACGCGGTAGCAGCCTTGATCGCCGCAGGCATCATTCCGGCCGGACTGGAGATGCTCGATCAGGCGGCCTCGCGACTGGTCGAACCGTTTGCGCATGCCGGGTATGACCTGGATGCCGCAGCGGTGCTGTTGTGCGAATCCGACGGTACCCCCGAGGAAGTCAGCGACGAGATCGAACACATGAGCGCAGTACTGCGACGATCCCACGCCACGCGCGTTCAGGTGTCCAACAACGAATCAGAGCGCCTGCGCTTCTGGGCGGGGCGGAAGAACGCCTTTCCGGCCGCGGGTCGTGCAGCGCCTGCCTACTACTGCATGGACGGCACCATTCCCCGCAGGCATTTGGCTGCGATGCTGTTGTCGATTCAGGCCATGGAGCGCAAATACGGCCTGCAGTGCCCCAATGTGTTCCATGCGGGCGACGGCAATCTGCATCCTTTGATTCTGTTCGACGATAACGATCCCGATTCGGTCGCACGCGCCGAACAGTTCGGCGCCGAGATTCTCGAGCAGACCGTGCAACTGGGTGGAACCATCAGCGGCGAGCATGGTGTTGGCGTCGAGAAGCTGGATCAGATGTGTTTACAATTCGACCGCCCCACCCTCGATGCCTTCGGCGCAGTCAAGCAGGCCTTCGATCCCAGCGGTCTGCTCAACCCCGGAAAGGTCGTGCCCACACTGCATCGTTGCGGCGAATACGGCAAGCTGCGCAAGCACGCAGGCGCCGCGCAATTTCCTGAGCTGCCGCGGTTCTGATGGACGAGGCAGTCGCGGTCGTAGCCGAACAAATACGCGCAGCCGCGGCCGGACGCCAGCCGCTGCGGGTCCGTGCCGGCGGCAGCAAGGACTTCTACGGCAATACGCCCCGTGGCACGGTGCTCGATCCACGCGCCGCGCGCGGCATCATCAGCTACGAGCCCACTGAGCTCGCGTTGACTGTGCGTTGCGGGACCCCGCTGGCGGAGCTCGAAGCGGCGCTTGATGCACACGGACAAATGCTCGCGTTCGAGCCGCCCCATTATGGCGAGACCGCTACCATCGGCGGCTGCATCGGCAGCGGCCTAGCCGGACCGCGCCGCGCATCGGCCGGATATTCCTTTGGTGGCGTGCGTGATTTCGTACTCGGTGCCAAGTTGCTGGATGGCCGAGCGCAGCTGCTGTCGTTTGGCGGCATGGTGATGAAGAACGTTGCCGGCTACGATGTCGCGCGCTTGCTCGCCGGTTCGCTCGGCGTACTGGGCGTGATTATCGAGGTGTCGCTCAAGGTCGTGCCCAAGCATAAGGTGGAATCCACGCTGCGCTTCGCAATGAATGAAACCGCAGCGCTGAACCAGCTCAACGCCTGGGGCGGCCAGCCGTTGCCGCTCTCCGCCTCGGCTTGGCACATGGATACGCTTTTCGTGCGCCTGTCCGGATCCACATCGGCGGTCGAAGCGGCGGCCGCCAGGCTCGGCGGTCAGGCGATCGATCCCGGCGTCGCAGCGCAGTTCTGGCACGGGCTGCGCGAACAGACCGATCCGTTCTTTTCCGGCGATCTGCCACTTTGGCGCCTGTCGGTTCCCTCCCCTGCGGCAGCAGTCGAACTGGGGACTGACCAGCTGGTCGAATGGGGTGGCGCGCTGCGTTGGATTCGCTCGACGCGCTCGACCGCGGAAATTCGCGCGCGGGCACACAGTCTGGGCGGTCATGCCACGCTGTTTCGAGGCGGTGATCGCACGCAGGGCGTCTTCACGCCATTAGCCCCCGGAATCGCCGCGATACATCAGCGCTTGCGCGCGCAATTCGATCCGGCCGGAATTTTCGATTCCGGGCGCATGTATCCAGAAGGCCAAAATGCAAATCACGCTCGCTGATTTTGTCAGGGATACGCCGGAAGGCGAGCAGGCCGAGGCCATCCTGCGCAAATGCGTGCACTGTGGATTCTGTACGGCGACTTGTCCGACCTATCAGCTGCTCGGCGATGAACTCGATGGACCGCGCGGGCGCATTTACCTGATCAAGCAGGTGCTCGAAGGTGTCGAGCCTACGTTAAGCACGCAACAGCATCTGGACCGCTGTCTGACCTGCCTGAGCTGCGAGACCACCTGTCCGTCCGGTGTGCAGTTCGGCCGACTGATCGATATTGGTCGCCATGTCGTGGATGCAAAGGTGCCGCGCTCGCCGAGCTCTCGGGCTTGGCGCACGCTCGTGAAGGAACTCTGCGCCGGCCCCTGGTTTGCGCCGGCACTGCGGCTCGGACGCGCGCTGCGACCGTTGCTGCCGCCCAAACTAAAGAACAAGATATTGCCGCGGCAAGCCGCCGGCGCCTGGCCGAATCGCCGACACGCGCGCAAGATGCTGCTGCTCGCCGGCTGTGTACAGCCGAGCATGATCCCGAATATCAACGCCGCGACCGCGCGTGTTTTCGACACGCTCGGCATCGAATTGATCGTGCCTGCTGTGGCGGCCTGCTGTGGTGCCATCCGTCATCACATGAACGATCAGTCGGGCGCACTGGTGGACGCGAGGCGCAATATCGACGCCTGGTGGCCGCATCTTGCAGCGGGGGCGGAGGCGATCGTCATGAACGCATCCGGCTGCGGGGCGATGGTGCGCCAGTACGCGTATCTGCTGCGGCACGACGCCATCTATGCCAGCAAGGCCGCGCGCGTGAGTGAGCTGACCCGCGACCTCGCCGAGCTTTTGCCGCCGCTGCTGGCGCCGCGGCTTGAGATGCTGGCCGCAAGTAAGCGGGAGCGTGTCGCCTTCCATCCGCCGTGCACTCTGCAGCACGCTCAGAATGTGCGTGGGGTGGTTGAAGCGCTGCTGAGCGCACTCGGTGCGCAAGTTTTACCATTCAAGGACAGCCATTTGTGCTGCGGCTCGGCAGGCACCTATTCCGTGCTGCAGCCAGAGCTGGCCAACCGCCTGCGTGACCGAAAGCTGGAGGCGCTGATGGCCGCCCGGCCGGACACGATCCTGTCGGCCAATGTGGGATGCATTGCACACCTGGCCGGTACCGCGCCCGTTACGGTGCAGCACTGGATCGAATGGGTGGATGCACGGCTGGTGAGCTGAGCCGCCGGGGATGTGAATTCCCCATCATATGTCAGGCCGCAGACACGATCCTCGTTCCCGGCTATGACATGGATTTTGCTACAATTAGAGAGCCCGATCCGGGCCCCCGACCGCGCGCTAACTTCTTGAGCTGCAGCAATGATCAGTCAAATCCACAGCATCATTGAGCGCTTTCGCGCTCAACCGGGTCCGCTTCTGCTGGTGCTGCATGCGATCCAGGACGAATTGGGCTATATCCCCCCGGAAGCGCAAACTCTCGTTGCGCAGGGACTGAATCTCTCGCGCGCCGAAGTGCATGGCGTCGTCACGTTTTATCATTACTTTCGTCACTCGCCCCCGGGACGACACGTCGTGCAGCTGTGCCGCGCAGAAGCGTGCCAGTCGATGAACGCCGATAAACTGGCGGCGCACGCCCATCAGGCCCTCGGAATTGGCTTTCACGAGACCACGGCTAACGGTGAGTTTTCGCTGGAGCCGGTGTATTGCCTCGGCAACTGCGCCTGCTCTCCAGCGATGATGATTGACGGCCAACTGTACGGCCGCGTCACCAACGCGCGCTTTGATGAGTTGCTGGCCGAGCAACAGCAGGAATCATGAGCACGACGCTCTTCGTGCCCAAGGATGCCGCCGCGCTATCGGTGGGTGCGGACAAGGTGGCACGGGCGATCGCCGAGCAGGCGCAGGCGCGCTCCATTGCAGTACAGATCAAACGCAATGGCTCGCGGGGACTGTTGTGGCTTGAGCCGCTGATCGAGGTGGAAACGGCGGACGGGCGTATAGCCTACGGACCGGTCAGCGTCGCCGATGTGCCCGGTTTGTTCGAGGCCGGTTTTCTCCAGGGCGGTGCACATGCGCTGCAACATGGCGTGACCGAACAGATTCCATATTTCAAGAGCCAGCAGCGGCTCACATTTGCGCGCGTGGGTGTCATCGAGCCGACCAATTTGGCGGACTATCTCGCCCACGACGGCTATCGCGGATTGCGGCAAGCCTTGCAGATGAGTCCGGCGCAGATCGTGCAGACCGTGACCGACTCCGGTTTGCGCGGCCGCGGCGGCGCGGCGTTTCCGACCGGGATCAAATGGAAGACCGTGCTCGATGCACCCGCGGCGCAAAAGTACGTGACCTGCAATGCCGACGAAGGCGACTCGGGCACGTTTGCCGATCGCATGCTCATGGAAGGCGATCCCTTCGCCTTGATCGAAGGCATGACGATTGCCGGCGTCGCGGTCGGCGCGACGCGGAGCTTCATCTATCTGCGTGCCGAATACCCTCACGCGCACCGGACCTTGAACGAGGCGATTGCCGTGGCGTACGGCGCGGGCTATCTCGGCGCGAACGTCCTGGGCAGCGGCCACCGATTCGATCTAGAAGTGCGGCTCGGTGCCGGCGCCTATATCTGTGGTGAAGAGACTTCGATGCTCGAGAGCCTGGAAGGTCGTCGCGGCGAAGTGCGCGTGCGACCGCCCTTACCGGCCATCAAGGGCCTGTTCGGCATGCCGACCATAGTCAACAACGTGATCTCATTGGCGAGCGTACCGATCATCCTGGACAAGGGCGCCAAGTTTTATCAGGACTTCGGCACCGGCAAGTCGCGCGGTACCCTGCCGATACAACTGGCGGGCAATCTCAAGCGGGGTGGTTTGGTCGAACGCGCATTCGGTGTCAGCTTGCGCGAGTTGCTGTACGACTACGCTGACGGAGCGGCCTCTGGGCGGCCGCTACGCACGGTGCAGATTGGAGGTCCCTTGGGCGCCTATGTGCCCGCAGCGCAGTTCGACACACCGGTAGACTACGAAGCCCTCAGTGGCATTGGCGCGTTATTGGGACATGGCGGCATCGTGGCATTCGATGACACAGTGGACATGGCTCACATGGCACGCTACGCGATGGAGTTCTGCGCCATCGAATCCTGCGGCAAATGCACTCCCTGCCGCCTGGGCTCAACCCGCGGCATGGAAGTCATTGATCACATTATGTGTGGTGTAAATCCGCAACAAAATCTGACGCTTCTTGAAGAATTGTGCGACACGATGTTAAATGGCTCGCTTTGCGGACTCGGCGGCATGACGCCATTTCCGGTGCAAAGCGCCCTGAAGCATTTCAGGGAAGACTTCCTCAAATTTCGTAACCCCTAGCGACACCCATGTACTCTCTAGACCACTACGATCTTGGCACGCCCCGCAGCAACAGCACCCAGCAGGTGAGCGTCGAAATCGACGGTCATAGCATCATGGTGCCGGCCGGCACGTCGATCATGCGCGCCGCGGCCAGCGTCGGCGAGCAAATCCCAAAGCTGTGCGCGACCGATACGCTTCGGGCCTTTGGCTCATGTCGCTTGTGCCTCGTGGAAATCGAAGGACGCAAGGGCTACCCGGCTTCCTGTACCACTCAAGTCGCCGAGGGCATGAAGATCCGCACGCAGAGCGAGCGGCTGTCGGGTTTGCGTCGCGGCGTCATGGAGTTGTACGTCTCCGATCATCCGCAGGAGCTGCTCAACGGCCAGTCCCCGGCACGCACCGAGATCAAGGAAATGGCGCAGCGCCTGGGTGTGACCGAGACACGTTATGGTTGGGACGGCGCGCGTCACAGCGGCCAGGCCAAAGACGAGAGCAATCCCTATTTCACCTTCGACCCGAATGCCTGCATCGTTTGCTCGCGCTGCGTGCGCGCCTGCGATGAGGTGCAGGGCACTCTGGCCTTGACCGTTGAAGGCCGCGGCTTCGCATCGCGAGTGGTGGCGAGTCAGGCCGAGTCGTTCGTGGCATCCGAATGCGTGTCCTGCGGCGCGTGCGTCGAAGCCTGTCCGACCACGGCGCTCATGGAAAAGAGCCTGATCGCAGCGAAGCCTCCGGACCACGACGTGACCACGACCTGCGCCTACTGCGGCGTTGGCTGCTCGTTAAAGGCGGAAGTCAGCAACGGCGAAGTGGTGCGCATGGTGCCAAGCCGCGAAGGCCATGCCAACGCCGGTCACGCCTGCATCAAAGGCCGTTTCGCCTATGGCTATGCGAAACACGAAGACCGTGTTCTCAAGCCCATGATCCGCAAAAAGATCAGCGACCCATGGCGCGAAGTATCGTGGGACGAGGCGATCAACTACACCGCGAGTGAATTCAAGCGTATCCAGGCCCAGTACGGCAAGGATTCGGTTGGCGGCATCACCTCTTCGCGCTGCACCAACGAAGAGGCGTACCTGGTGCAGAAGCTGGTGCGCGCCGCGTTCGGCAACAACAACGTCGATACCTGCGCGCGCGTATGCCACTCGCCCACGGGCTACGGCCTGAAGAACACCTTGGGTGAATCCGCGGGAACGCAGGAGTTCGCCTCGGTCATGAAGGCCGACGCCATTGTCCTGATCGGCGCAAATCCCACGGAAGGCCATCCGGTATTCGCCTCGCAGCTCAAGCGGCGCTTGCGCGAAGGTGCGAAGCTGATCATCATTGATCCGCGTGTCATCGCCCTGGTACGCACCCCGCATATTCAGGCCGACTACCACCTGCAGTTGCGTCCCGGCACCAATGTGGCCTTGATGAATGCACTGTCGCATGTGGTCGTGACCGAAGGCCTGACGAAGGAAGCGTATATCCAGGAGCGTTGCGAAGCCGATTCGTATGCGCGCTGGAAAGCCTTCGTTGCTCATCCAGAGCGCTCACCGGAAGCCTCGGCGAGCGTCACGGGCGTGCCGGCCGAGTCGGTGCGGGCCGCGGCGCGCATGTATGCGAGTGCCGGCAACGGTGCCATCTATTACGGCCTGGGCGTCACCGAGCACAGTCAGGGGACGACCATGGTCATGTGCATCGCGAATCTCGCGATGGCGACCGGCAATCTGGGTCGAGAAGGCGTGGGTGTGAATCCCCTGCGCGGGCAGAACAACGTACAGGGCTCTTGCGACATGGGCTCCTTCCCGCATGAGCTCACCGGCTATCGGCACGTCGCCGACAACGCGATACGCGCCACGTTTGAATCGTTCTGGGGCGTGACCTTGGACCCCGAGCCGGGTCTGCGCATTCCGAATATGTTCGAGGCGGCTTTGGATGGCAGCTTCAAGGGCATATACGTCGAGGGCGAGGACATGGCGCAGTCCGATCCCAACACCCAGCACGTGACCGCGGCCTTCTCAGCCATGGAATGCGTGGTGGTACAGGACTTGTTCCTGAACGAAACCGCCAAATACGCGCACGTATTCCTGCCGGGTTCTTCGTTCCTGGAAAAGGACGGCACCTTTACCAATGCCGAGCGGCGTATTTCGCGCGTTCGCAAAGTCGTCGAGCCGCGCGCGGGTTATGCCGATTGGGAGATCACCGTGTTGTTGTCGAATGCGCTCGGTTATCCGATGCATTATCAGCACCCTTCGGAAATCATGGCGGAAATCGCCGCCCTGACGCCCACATTCACCGGGGTCAGCTTTGAAAAGTTGGATCGGCTCGGCAGCATCCAATGGCCGTGCAATGCCGAGGCGCCCGACGGTACGCCGACCATGCATATCGATCATTTTGTACGCGGCAAGGGCAAATTCTTCGTCACCGAGTACGTGCCGACCAGCGAGCGAAGCACCAGTCGCTTCCCATTGCTGCTGACCACCGGCCGCGTGCTGAGCCAGTACAATGTCGGCGCGCAGACACGCCGCACGCAAAACGTGGTATGGCACGCCGAAGATCGGCTCGAGATCCATCCGCACGATGCGGAGACGCGCGGCGTCGAGAGCGGCGATTGGCTGGGCGTGGCCAGCCGCGCCGGCGAGACGGTACTGCGCGCCGTCGTGACCGACCGAGTGCAGCCCGGTGTGGTCTATACGACGTTCCATTTCCCGGAGTCCGGCGCCAACGTCGTGACCACCGAGAACTCGGATTGGGCAACGAATTGCCCTGAATACAAGGTGACCGCCGTGCAGGTCGTCAAGGTCACTCAGCCCTCGGAATGGCAGCGTCGGTATCATGAATTGACCGAGCGTCAGCGCAAGATCGTGCGGGAGCGCAGTGTCAGTCATTCCTGATTCCCGGATTGCAGCACTGGCGGCGCCACTGTTGTATAGCGAAGTCCGGGTCGAGCGCTGGATTGACGGCAAGACTGAGCAGATCCTCGATCGGGTTGCCGAGGAGGAGCCGGTTGCGCTGACCTATCAGCGCACCCCGCACGTGGTGATGCTGACCACGCCGGCCGACCTCGAGGATTTGGGCGTGGGCTTTACGCTCAGCGAGGCCGTAGTGCACAGCCCTGATGAAATTAAATCAGTGGAAGTGCTCAATGAGGCCGGCCGTCTTGAAGTTCGCATCGGGATTGCCGGCGAGCGCTTCGCCGAATTGCTGCATCGACAGCGCAATCTGACCGGACGCACCGGCTGCGGGCTGTGTGGCGCCGAAACCATCGAGCAGGCGATTCGCCATCCCGCGCCCGTCGGCCGGGGACCGAGCATTACACTGCCGGAGTTGCATCAGGCGCTGACCGAACTGCACTCTCGTCAGCCTCTGAATGCACAGACCGGCAGCGTGCATGCCGCGGCCTGGGCATTGCCCGGCAAGGGCATTCAATTGGTGCGTGAAGATGTCGGACGGCACAACGCGCTCGACAAGGTCATCGGCGCGTTGACGCGCGCAGGCGTCGATTGCACCGCCGGCTATCTCGTCATCACCAGCCGCGCGAGTTACGAGATGGTGCAAAAGGCCGCGACGGTCGGAATCACCCTGCTGGCAGCGGTGTCGGCACCCACGGCGTTGGCCATCAGACTTGCTGCCGAAGTCCGGCTGACCCTGGTGGGCTTTGCGCGCGCGCATCGACACGTGGTGTATGCGCACCCGCAGCGTTTGCTGGCGTAAATCCGCGTGCATATTGAACAGCTCGTCACCATGGCGAACGACATCGCCGCATTCTTTCACGGCGCCAGCGATCCGGATCTGGCGGCGCGCGATGTTGCCAATCACCTGCGCCGCAATTGGGATCCGCGCATGCGCAAGCAGATCATCGAGTACTGCAGCGCCGGGGGCACCGGCTTGAGCGATTTGGCGCGGGCGGGTGTTGGCCTGCTGGCATCCGCTCCGACAGCCGCTTCGGCCAGCGGGGAACTCAGCGGCTGAGCAGCCCGAACTCCTGCAGCGCCGGCAGAAAGTTGTCATTGCTATGGCCAGGGTGAGTGAGCTTGATCAGCACATAGCGTTGCAGTGGCGCGAGCCCTGTCCATTGCGGCAGCGACAATGGCGCCAGCCCTTGAGCGGTGAAATAGGCACTGACCTGGTCTGGCACACGACTCTCGTCGGTCCATTCCGGATGGGACTCCACGGGTAAGTCTTTGGCTTTGTCCCCGGTCCGGGTCTCAATTACCCCGACCAGATAATCCCGGTAGCTCCGATTATTCTGCGGTGTGTCGCAGGGCTGCGCCAGCAGCTGATCGCGCTGCTCACGCGTCAGGCGATTCCATTGTTTGAGTGACACCTTCACGCCGCAGTCGTCCAGTTTGAGCCGCACCGCCATCGGAATGCAGTGCAGCGAACCGGCGAAATCCGACTCGAAGGCGAAAATGGGAGAATCGTTCATCGGCCCTTATATTACGCCGCTTTCCTGCCGAGGAGCCATTGCGCGGTACCAGAGCGTGGCTGAGCCGCTATCTCTGCACCGGAATATCGATATAGCTGTCGCTATACCACCGGATCTTCAAGGGTACTTTGCCATCGGTGATGGACTCCACGCTCACGTCGTCCCCGCCGCCATAGTTGATCTCCTGATCCGGGCGTCTGTTGACGCCAAGGACCACCACCACGCGACTGCCCGCCTGAAGTCTGCGGCTCGTCAGCCGTTCGCCTCTGAAGGTCAATTGCTGGCGCTCCCCGGCCTTCAGCAGGTGACGGTGAACGCGATCGCTGGCATAGCTGGCGCGGAATGCGTAGACCGGATCGAACAGCTCAAGGTACTCGCCGCTGGGCAGCAGCTCGTAGAGGGCGATGTTCAGGTCCATATCCATCTTGTTGACTGTGAAATCCAGCCGGCCCGAAAATAGACCATTGAGCTCGATGGCGCGCGGCAGCGGATCGCTGACGAACTTCAAGCTATTGTGGGGTTGCAGATCCTTGCCGATGATGCTGAATGGTGGCGTCCAAGTGGCGTCACTACGATCGGTAAGGCTTACAGTCTGCCGAATAGATGTGCTGCCCGAGGTCTCTTGCTGCGCGAGCACGTGGCCATCGGCCAACGGCGCGGCGTCGAGAAAAAATCGCTGCGCTCCGTTGGCCATGGCTTCGAGCGAGGCGGCGTGCCGCCACTCATTCGCGCCCATGACCTCGTAATTGACGCGATCTGCCAGCAGCGCAGGCTTGGTAGCGCCCTTGAAGACGAAGTCAAACCACTGATAGCGCAGTTCGTGCAGATCAACCAGCGCTACCGGATCGATCTGATAGCCCCGTAGCACGGACGACGGTGCGTCCTGCAACACATTGTCATCGTACGGACCGATCAATAGTGTCTGGTTGGCGTCTGGATTGTAGCGATAATGCTGCGTGAAATAATACAGTGCACCGACCTCATCGCCGCCGTAATAGCCCGCAGTGGTCAACACCGGTATGTTGATGTGCGCGAATTGCTTCTGATACGGGACCATCTCCTGCCAGAACAAATCGTAGCTCGGATGGTTGAGCCAACGGTGAAAGAATTTATTGGGCCTGCGATATGTGCGATCGAGTTCGCGGTACGAATTCCCGCTCTGGTACCAGCTCTCCTGGAGCGAGCGCCATCGGGCGTCGTCGTACGTTCCGTCCCAGCCCTTTTTGTTGGTAACGTTGTACACCCACCGATACGCGGAGTTTCGAAAGATGTTGCCTCGCATGGGGAAATCGATTCCCGGCGCGGTCGGGGCCGAAGTGGCAATGGCCTTCAGTGCGGGCGGTAAGCGCTTCGCAGCGGCCCATTCAGTAAAGCCACTGTAACTGCCGCCGTACATGCCCACGCGGCCATCACTCCATGGCTGCCCGGCAATCCAATTGATCACGGCTCGTGCGTCATCGCCATCATTCTGATAGGGAACGACCCTATAGCGGCTCTGAGGCGTCTCGCGAGTATAAGCCACGACACCCACGTAACCGTGAGCGGCACACTCCTTGGCATAGTTCGGCGAGTTGACGTAGATCGTGAACTCGAGCAGCGCCGGCAGTGGCGTGCTGACACCCTTCGGCCGAATCAGAACGGCGGAGATGCTCGCGCCGCCGGAGGTCTTGATCAGGACGCGGTCCTCGGCGACGTAGCGCCGCTGGTCATCCTCGGCATCGAGCGCCCCGATCAGTGGACCGAAGCTGCGATGGGCCTCGAAGGAAAAATACCGCCAGATGAGCTCTACCGCTTCGGAGAGGGGGATGCTGCCCTCGGGCCGCCACTGATTGAACGAGTTCTGCACAGTCTCCCGGAGCCCGGGCAAGGGAAAACCGCGCCACGCCGTCACCGCGTATGCGTCCTGATCATTGAGCCGGGCGATTGAATCGCGGAATGACTGCGTGAAGGCCTGCGCAAACGAAACTCGATCACCTGCCGCCATAGCTCTGGCATGTACATACAAATCGTATAGCGTGGCCTCCCCCAATGGCCGGCCCGCGCTGCGCCGTCGCTCGCGCAGCGATTGCCGGGTCGCGTCCGCCGCCGCGTAGTCGCCAGCGACCAATTGCAGGGCCGACAAGTTCTTGAGATAGCGCTCAGGATCACTTTCCTGATAGACCGGCAACACTCGCTCGGCCAGATCGCGCATGATCGCCGGCGCAGTCGGATCGCTGGCGGCCACAGGCGGGCGAAAATCGAGCTCCTGCGCTGCGGCCCATGACGATGGCAGCGCAAGCACAACAAATAGCACTAGCAGCGACTTTATCATGGGTCGATAGCCGACTTGTTCTTCAGGGGAGCTTTGACGAGATGCAGGACGCGCGAGAATAGAGGCTCGCGCGCCTGTGCGGCTCTGCCAATATGGATAACGCTGGTACCCTCAAGCTCATTGCTGAAGACGTCGGTGACGCGCTCGAGTGCTTCGTCGTCGAGCGAACCGAACGCGTCGTCGATCAGCACCCATGGCGGGGCCTGCAGTACGATGCGGGCAAAAGCGAGGCTCAGTTGTTCGTCTTGACTCAACTCAAGATCCCAGCGGCGGGTTGTGTCGAGCATGGGGACCAACCGTTCCAGGCCAAGTCTGCCCAGTGCATGCGCGAAAGCGTCGTCGCCGATGCTCTCGACTTTCGACGGATAGGCGAGAACCTCGCGCAGCGTCCCGCGCGGCAGATAGGGCGTGCCGCGCGGCAGATAAAGCATCTGTTCGTCTCTCGGATGAGCGATGCGCCCGGCGCCCCACGGCCACAAGCCCGCCAGCGCCCGGAACAGCAGCGTTTTACTCGTCCCAGGCGCTCCGACGATGAGTACGCGCTCTCCCGACCGCACCACGACTTGCCTTTCCTTGACCATGTCACACCCAGACGGGGACACGATCTCGAGGTCGTCGATTTGCATCGAGCCCAGCTCGCCTTCGGCGTAGTTGATGCGGCTCTCGAAGTCTCGTGTCACCTCGGTAGTGGTCAAGGCGTAGCGGAAGCTCGCGACACGTTGCAGGGTCGCGCGCCAATCAGCAATGACGCTGAAATTGTCGACGAACCAGCGCAGCGACGACTGCGCTTGCGTGAACGCGGCGGCGGCCATCATGAGTCCACCGAAGGAGATCTTTCCGGCGAAATACAGGGGTGCCGCCACGAGTATTGGGGCAACGGTGGTAATCCAGCCAAACCCTGCGGTGATCCAGGTTAGATTGGTGAGGCCGGAAACGAGGCGACGCGTAGCGGCGAGCACATTGTCAAGATGGCCTTCGACCCGTCGCTTCTCATCGGCTTCGCCGCCCGCCAGCGCGATACCGTCGAGATGTTCATTGATGCGCACGAGCGAAAAGCGCAGATCGGCCTCGCGCGCATAACGTTCCGAGTTGCGGTTGATGAGGCTTCGCCCGACCCAGTAGCTCAGCAGCGAGCCGGCGCTCGCGTAGATGACGGCCGCCCATACCATGAAACCGGGGACGGCATAGTCCCGGTTGGCGATGCGAAAGCTGAAGTCCCGCGAAATAACCCAAAGCACGCCCGCGAAAATAACAAACATGATCGTGGCTTGGACCAGTCCGGTGCCGAGATCGGCCGACAGCTCGCAAAGTTTGCGTGCGTCCTCGTGCATACGCTGGTCGGGGTTGACGCCCATCGGGCCGCCTGCATTGGCGAGCCAGAACGCTCGCCGCGGCAGCATCCAGTCCTGAAGCAAATCGTGTACCAGGCCTGCGCGTAGCTTGAGCTTTAACATCTCTGTCAGCCATCTCTGCGCCACATTGAGCACCAGGAGAGATCCGGCGATCAGCAGGAACACGCCGAGCTGGAACACGAAGTCGCGGAAATTGCGGCGTGACAAAGCGTCAAAGAAAGGTTTGTTCCAGCGATTGAGGCGAATCTGTCCGTACGCCGTGACTACAATGATAAAAATTGTCGCGGCGATCAGCAGCACGAGCGCCTTGGCGGCTGGTGAGGACCGCAGGGCCTTTATCATCATGCCAAGCTGCCGCATGAGGCCTAAATGGGTGGCCTCGCCGACCTCGGGTGCGGCGCCGGAAGGCTCTTTTGAGCTATCTGTCATCGTGCCAGTCTGACCCATCTGTCCGCGAACTGCGAACCCTGACGACCTATTGAGAGGCTCCGCCGGCGGCGCGCCGCGCGGCCACACACGAGATGAAGCTTGCATAGCTCCATGCCAGATGCCTCGCGGAGGTCTGCGCACCCGTGCGTTGGTCGAACTGTTCCGACATTTCGCCACTCGGTGGCGTAAAGGCGCGTACCGTTGCAAGGAATGCATCGCCATGTTTGACCCAGCCGCGCGCATCGTCGCTACCAACCGCCGCGCGGAAGCAGAACTCGGCGGCCCCTAAGGTCGAAAAGTAATAGGCGCCCCCCGAGTAATAGGCATCTCCGGCGTAGCGCCCCATGGCTGGCGCCGTCTGCGTGGAACGGTTTCGGTTGATCGGATAAGCCGCATCGAACAACGACTCCAACCGCGCGAGGCTGGCCTGCATGCGTGGATCTTGCGCCGAGTGAGCACCGCTAAGACCTGCATGAATTGCCGCGAGAATGACGGCAATGTCGAGTTCCTTCGTGGAACGGGCGTCAGAGGTTAGAACGCGTGATCGATAGTGCCCCGCCTCCGGAAGCCAAAATCCATCGAGCGTCCGCCGAATGGCATCCACCTCTGGGCGAACCCGAAGCGCCGCTTGCCGATCATCAGTGAGTTCCATCCAATTGGCGCCTTCCTCCAGAGCTGCCGCGGCCACGCAAAGGGTGTAGTAATGCAGGCCCTTTTCCTCCTCCCAGATATCGAATGATGGTTCGCGCCAATGTCGGACCGTAAAGGCCAGATCGGAGCGTATCAATGCTGATAGCTCGCTGCTGAGCTCGGCTGCAAATGAGGCGCTTCGCGCCCAACGCAATAGCGCCAATGCCCGCAATGCCGGCCCGTCATGTTGCGGACGCGGCCAGCTGGAGATGTCCAGCGTAGCGTCGGGATTGACCCGAGTCTCGGCGACAACGGCTTCGCCGTGAACGGATCCAAGATCCGCCTCGGTGCGCAGGAACTTGGTGAAATCCGGTGCGACCCTTGTGCGCCAAGACGGCATCGCAACAAGCAGGCGACCATCGAGCTGCTCAAGCGAGCGACTGAAGCACACAAAGTCCCCCAAGTGGCCGAGCGCCTCGGTTCCAACGCTGCCATCTTCAAACAGCAGGCGCAGCGCATCGATGACCACCGCCGAGTCCCGGTACCAGTGAAAGAAGTAGTCGGGATCCGGATCGTAGGCAGCCAGGACGGGAGAGGCGACGATAGCGCCCTTGCTTGGGCGCACGGTCTGGCCGAAACCCGGCCGCGTCTTGACGATCTCGAGCGGCGAAATACTCGCGAGCATCGCGCTCGCGGCACGGCGATACTGTTGATCGAGCCACTGCCCGAACGATTCCATCAATCGCCGCTCGTCTCGTCCCAGTAGGGGCTCGTGAACTCAAGTCTGCGCAGCCCGGCCTGCACCTCAGGCACGCTCATGAACAGCTTCCATAACAGGCCGGTGCGGTGATTTTCCATCATCACGACGATCGGGCCCTGGTCAATGGAAAGGTAGGTATTGGCGTACCAATCCTGCTGTTCGCAGAAGGCGTCGAAGAAACCATAATGCCCCCAAATCCGCTCACCGTGCTCGCTCAGGAAATGGCGCAACGTCTGCATGACCTCCTGTGGCGCATAAGGCAGGCTCGACAGAGCCGCGGTGGGCGAGATGGTGCCGTTGTCCAGGGCGGGAGCATGGGCGTCATACACTTTGAGGTCATCGCTGGCGGTCAGGCCCCAACAGGATGCGCCATAGCCTTTGTATCCATTTGGATTGACGATGCAGTGCGCGCGATTGATCTGCACGTGCCGGACATTCTGCTGCCAGTAGTCGGCGTAGCGATCCTGGAGGCCACGCGGATCCAGGCCGCAGAACGAATAGTGGGCGAAGAACAGCGGTCCCCCGTAGGGCATGCCGAGCGGCAGCTGGATGCCGTAATAGGCTTTGCCGTTGCGATAGTCGCGCCCGGTGGCAAAGCCGCGATGATAGACGATGGGATCGATGGGATACCGCCGGGAGGATGCCGCTAAAACGTAGGTGACCAGGCACTCGTTCCAGCCGTTGATCTCGTGATCCATAGCCCAGCCATTGTTGGGACTCCAGTGCCAGTAGAGCAGCTCGCGGCCGCCTCGCGTGTACCAGTCCCACTCCACGTCTTCCCACAGCCAGTTGATTCGATCCCGCAAAGTCTTTTCGACCTTATTGTCGCGCTGGAAATATTGCCGCGCGCACAGCAGTCCCATGCACAGGAAGGATGTCTCCACCAGGTCGCCGCCGTCGTCTTTGCGCATGAAGGGAATGGTCGCGCCGGTGCAGCCGTTCATGAAATGCGGGAACACCCCGTGATAGCAGGTCGCGCGGGTCAGTAAATCGAGCATGCGCTCAAGACGGTCCAGGGCCGCTTCGCGCGTAACCCAGTCACGCTCCACCGCGACGATAAGCGCCATGACGCCGAAACCCGAGCCACCGATGGCGACCAGATCGGCCATGTGATCCTTGCGAGCCGGACAACTATCGGGCGCCAGGCCACTGAGGGGATGTGAGCCTTCCCAGAAAAAGCGGAATGTCTGACGTTGAACGAGCTCAAGCAGTTCATCATCGGCGCAGGCCGCCAACGACGCGGGGCTCGATTCACTCGCCTTGAGTTCTAGGACCTTTTGGGGTCTAGCCATGGGCAGCTACCCCCTCGCACAGCTTGAGCATCATGATCTCTCCTAGCAATATCCACGCCACGGTCAGGACCGGATTACACCCGCATTTAATCCGAATGGGCCGCGCTGAACCAGGAACTCGTTCAAGTCGCGACCGAAGATTCACAGTATCGGCCCGATGCCTCGGCTGCTGCGCCGGCGATTTCTCACATTGGGTCTGTCATGATGCCGGCGCATTTGCAGATGAGGACTGGTGCAATGAGCCGGATCGAGCAGCTGATTGACGCCATGACCCTTGCAGAGAAGCTGGGCCAGCTGACCATGACGGCTTCCAGCTATACGGTGACCGGCCCGATCATCGCCGGCGACTCAACCGACGCCATCAAGGCCGGCACGATCGGCAACTTGCTGAATATGGTCGGGGCGGGGCCTGTGCGCGAAATGCAGCGTCTGGCAGTCGAGGAATCCCGTCTCGGCATCCCGTTGCTGATTGGGCTCGATATCATCCACGGCCACCGCACTTTGTTTCCGATTCCATTGGCTGAGGCGTCCTCGTTTGATCCGCAGGCTTGGGCGCTCACGGCACGCGAGTCGGCTAAAGAAGCCGCCGCCGACGGACTCGCCATGACCTTCGCGCCGATGCTGGATGTCTCGCGCGATCCACGCTGGGGACGCACCGCCGAGGGGCCGGGCGAGGATCCCTGGCTCGCGGTGCGCATGGCGCACGCCAAGGTGCGGGGCTTTCAGGGCCCTGATCTCGCCGCCGAGGACTCGCTCGCAGCCGTCGCCAAGCATTTTTGCGCCTATGGTCCGGTGATGGCGGGACGCGAATACGCCTCCGTGGACATCTCCGAGCGGACGCTGCGCGAAGTGCATCTGCCAGCCTTTGCGGCAGCGGTCGAGGCTGGTGTGGTCGCCATCATGCCCGCCTTCACCGACCTTGCCGGCATTCCGATGACTGCCCATACCGTTCTTCTGCGCCACTATCTGCGCGATCAGCTTGGCTTTGATGGCGTCCTCGTGAGCGACTACAACGCCGTCGCCGAGCTCATCCGCCACGGCGTCGCCGCCGACCTGCCCGAGGCCGCAGCTCAGGCGCTCAAGGCAGGCGTGGACATCGACATGATGGCCGACGCCTACCGTCGAGGTCTGCCGGTCGCCCTGGAACGCGGCCTCGTGATCATGGAGGACATCGACGAGTCGGTGTGGCGGGTGCTGCGCCTCAAGGAGCGCCTGGGCCTGTTCGACGATCCGTATCGACGGGGCGCAAAGCCGGAGACGCCCGCCGCCCTCGCTGACCGCCGGCAGCTGGCGCGCACGATTGCCTCGCGCGCCATGGTGCTGCTGAAGAACGAGAACGAAGCTCTGCCGCTGCGCAGCGCCATCCGCCGCTTAGCGCTAATCGGGCCACTCGCCGACGCCCCAGGTGAGATGCGCGGCCCATGGGGGGCCGCAGGCGTGGCGCAGGGCCAGGTCAGCGTCCTCGCGGGCCTGCGCCACGGCTTAGCAGAGACCGAAATCCTGCATGCACCGGGGGTGACGATCGACGGCCAGGACCGAGCCGGCATCGCGGAGGCCATCGATCTTTGCAATGGGGCGGACGCCATCCTGCTGTGCCTCGGTGAGGCTGCATCAATGAGTGGCGAGGCGGCCAGCCGTGCGGATCCCGATCTTCCGGGGCAGCAGCGCCTGCTGGCAGAGGCGGTGTTCGAGCGCGCCCGCAGCCGCGATATACCGGTTATCGTGATCCTGTTCTCGGGCCGGCCGCTGATGGTGTCCTGGCTGGCGGCGAAGGCGGACGCGTTGCTCGCAGCCTGGTTCCTGGGCAGCGAGGCAGGCAACGCCATCACCGATGTCGTGACGGGGCGAGTTTCACCAAGCGGACGCACGCCGATCACCTGGCCGCGCGCCCTGGGACAAGTGCCGATATTCTTCGGTGAACGCCCGAGCGGAAGACCTGCACACCCCAGGGATCATTTCACCAGTAAATATCTCGACATTCCGAACGAGCCCCTGTACCCGTTTGGCCACGGCCTCACGTATGCACGCTTTAAGCTGGCTAACCTCAGCGTGACACCGGACAGCGTGACCGAAGCCGACACCATCGAGGCCCAAGTCGACGTGACGAACGAGGGCAAATGCGCGGCGGAAGAGACGGTGTTCCTCTTCACACACGACAAACTGGCGAGCGTGGCGCGGCCTCTGCTCGAGCTCAAGGGTTTTGCCAAGATTGCTTTGCGACCCGGCGAAACCGGGACCGTTAGCATATCGTTGCCCGCATCGGACCTGCGCTTTCTAGGGCTGGACCTGAGTTCCATCTTCGAGCCCGGTGAAGTCGAGATACTCGTCGGACCCTGCGCCGATCGATCGCGGCTGCTGATCGCAAGCATCCGCCTGCGCGCGTGAGTGGTCTGCGCTGTGATTGGCGAGATCGCGCTACTGACACGGGTTCCGGGGACCGCGAAGAGTGATGCGCTGGCGTAATCTGCTTCAGACAAAGTCTGCGGGCTGGACCTTGCTCGTTCGGCTCATGGTCGGATTAGTCGTCTTCTTTCCCGAAGGTCTGCAGAAACTGGTGCTGCCAGAGATCCTAGGAGCAGGCCGTTTCGCGCATATCGGCATCCCTTATCCCGAGCTGCTGGGCCCGTTCGTCGGCATCGTCGAGACCGTGTGCGGCGCGCTCATCACCGTCGGTCTCCTCACCCGGCTGGCAGCGATTCCGCTGATCGTTGTTATGCTGGTCGCGATCGTCTCGACCAAGGTGCCGATCCTCCTCGGCCGCGATTTCTGGATTTTCCATGTGCAGCAGTTGCCCCGGTACGGCTTTTGGAGCATGGCTCACGAGGCCCGCGCAGATTTCGACATGCTGTTGGGATCACTCTACCTGCTGATCGAAGGTGCCGGTAAATGGTCGTTGGACTTCGTGTTGGAAGGGAAACGCATTGACGATTGATCGCCGCTCCATTTTGAAGTTTGCCGGACTGGTGCCGTTGATCAGCGCAGCAGCTCGCGTCGCCTGGGCCGCCGACGACATCGCCGCCGAAAAGGTGGATTACACGCTGCGTATTGCCACCGGCCTGGTCGAACTGGCGCCAAAGCACATCGTATCGACGGTGCTCTACAACCAGCAGTTTCCCGGCCCGCTGTTGCGCTTCACGCAAGGTAGGCGCGCTATTGTGGACATTCACAACGACACCGATACCCCGGAGCTCGTTCATTGGCACGGGCAGATGATTCCGAGCGAGGTCGACGGCGCCGCGGAGGAAGGCTCGCCTTTTGTGCCACCACACGGCACGCGCCGAATCGCGTTCGTGCCGAAACCTGCGGGCTTTCGCTTCGTCCATAGCCACGTCATCGCCGGCGCGGACCTGGCCCGGGGTACCTATACCGGTCAGGCGGCGCCGGTCTACATTGAGCCTAACAACAATCCCGGAGCGTACGATCGCGAGGTATTCCTTATATTGAAGGAGTTCCTGCCGTCGTTGAGCCGCGGCGGCGACATGGCGATGGACTTCCTCGCCGGCGATCCGGTCAAAGAATTACAGCTGAAGGGAAAGGCGGCCGACGAGCAGACCAATGGGGCGCCGAAGGGATTCGAGGTCGGCTATGAGTTGTTCACGATCAACGGCAGAATGCTGGGCCATGGCGAGCCGATCCGGGTCAAGCGAGGCGAGCGCGTCCTATTCCACATTTTAAACGCGAGCGCTGGCGAGACCCGCAGCCTGGCATTGCCCGGTCATGTGTTCCGGGTCGTGGCGCTCGATGGCAATCCGGTGCCCACGCCGGCCGACGTCCCGGTCCTGTGGCTCGGTACGGCCGAACGCATCTCGGCGATCGTCGAGATGAAGCACCCCGGGGTCTGGGTGCTCGGTGATCTCGCCGATGACGATCGCCGGCACGGCATGGGCATCGTCGTCGAATACGCGGGCCAGACGGGCCAGCCGCAATGGCTGAAGCCGAAACCCTTCCACTGGGACTATGCGCGGTTTGGAGGGCCGCCGGGGGCCGCCGCGGCACCCAATGAGACCATCGAGATGACGATCGTCAAGCGTAATGCCGCGGCGAAGGGCTTCAATCTATGGACGCTCAACGGTCAGGCGTTCTCGATGCACGCCATGCAACCCATGTACGAAGTGCATGCGGGGCGTCGCTATCGACTCAGAATCCGCAACGCCAGCGACGACGTTCACCCACTGCATCTGCACCGGCATAGCTTTGAATTGACGCGTATCCACGGCAAGCCGACCTCCGGAGTCATGAAAGACGTCGTCATGCTGGGGGGCTTCCAGGAACTCGAGGTGGAATTTCTAGCCGACAATCCCGGCCTGACGCTCTTCCACTGCCATCAGCAGCTGCACATGGACTTCGGATTCATGGCGCTGTTCAAGTACGTCTGAGCAGGAGGAGTCGCCGGGGGCCAGGCGGCACTACGCCGATATGCCCTGCAGGTGAGAGAGCAGCAGTTCGAGCCCCCGGGTGCGCTTTTTCTGCTCGTGCATGACGAGGTAGAAACGGCGCGTCAAGCGCGGCAGCTCGGTCAGGGGCGCCACCAGCACGCCCGACTTGAGAAAATCCTCGACCACGTAGCGCGACAGGCAGGTGATCCCGAGCCCGCTGGCCGCAGCGCGCTTGATCGCTTCGGAATTGCCGAACTCGATTCCCGGGCGCAAGTGATGCAAATGCGGAATCAACAACTGGTTGATGATCTCGCGCGTGCCCGAACCGGTCTCGCGCAGCAGCCAAGTCGCTTGGCGCAGCGTGTGCCGTGAGATCGGCCGTTTGCGCGAGCGCGCCAAGATCGGATCGCGCGCTGCGGCGACCACCAGCAGCTCGTCCTCGAGCCAGGGCTGCGCCGTCAGGTCGGGCTCGTGACAAGGCCCTTCGATGAGGCCCAGGTCCAGCTCGAAGGCGGCGACCTGCCCGGTGATGGCCGCCGTGTTGGCGATGATGACTTGCACATGCAGGCCCTGCCGTGTGGGCGCCGCCAAGCTGTCCCGAAACCCGGCGAGAATGCCCGGCAGCAGATAGTTGCCAATGGTCGTGCTCGAGCCAATACGCAGCGTGCCGATCTGCGCTTCGCGATCCAACGCCCAGCGCTCGACCCAGCCCGCGCCATCGAGCAAGGCCAGAGCTTGCGGCAGCAATGCGCGGCCGTTGTCGTTGAGCTGCAGGCGCTTGCCGACCCGGTCGAACAGCTGCAATTCAAGCACCCGCTCCAGCTCAATGATGGCGGCGCTGGTCGCGGACTGGGACAGCGAGATCGCCGTGGCGGCAGCAGCGGTGCTGCCGCTTTCGGCTACGAACCGGAAAATCTGCAGCTGACGCAGGGTGAGACGCAAACCGGTCATGATTCGATGCGGCCCAATTTAACCTATCTAATAGGTTAATTGTACGCTAATAATCCATTGGATTGCTTTATCTGCAGTGCCTAGAGTGCACGCGATGTACCGCCACCGCCTGCTGCCGGGCCTCGCATTGAGCGCCGCGCTCGCCGCCCTCGCGATGTCGCTGGGCAGGATCGGCTGGCTGCAATCGCATGGCATCAGCGCGCTGACCGCCGCCATCGTGCTGGGTATTGTGGTCGGCAACACGCTGTACTCGCGCATCGCGGCAAGCTGCAGCAGCGGAGTCACCTTCTCCAAGCAGACCCTGCTGCGCACCGGCGTTATCCTCTACGGCTTGCGCCTGACGCTGCATGACATCGGCCAGGTCGGATTCGCCGGCGTACTGATCGATGCACTGGTGCTGGTATCGACGTTCGTACTCGCCCAGGTGCTCGGCAGGCGGCTATTGGGGCTCGATCGCACGACCTCGATACTGATCGGCGCCGGAAGCGCCATCTGCGGCGCCGCGGCCGTCATGGCCACCGGACCGGTGGTGCGAGCTAAGCCCGAGCAGGTCACCGTGGCGGTCTCAACTGTAGTGGTGTTCGGCACGCTGGCCATATTCCTCTACCCGGCCCTTTACAGCCTAAACCTGCTTTGGCTATTGCTGCCCCCGGGGCACAGCGCGTTCGGGATCTACGCCGGTTCCACGATCCATGAAGTCGCACAGGTATTCGCCGCCGGCCGTTCCGTGAGCATGGAAACGGCCAACACCGCGGTCATCACCAAGCTCGTGCGAGTCATGATGCTGGCGCCTTTCCTGATTGGACTGTCGGTCTGGCTGGCGCGCGGCGCAACCCAAACGCATACAGCTAAGCAAACCGCCGTTGCGGCGGAACTCGCTACGCGCACACTGCCCATCCCTTGGTTCGCCTTCGGCTTCATCGGCATCGTGATGTTCAATTCGCTGTCCCTGTTGCCGCAACGCGTGGTCAGTGCCGCGATCGATCTGGATACTTTGCTGCTGGCCATGGCGATGGCGGCGCTAGGCCTGTCCACGCATGTCCGTGCGCTACGCCAAGCTGGTATCAAGCCGTTATTGCTGGGAAGCTTACTGTTCGCGTGGTTGATCATCGGCGGCGGGGCCATCAACGCGTTGCTGGCGGACTGCTTGCACTGAACCAAATGGACACTCGCGGATTTCTTTTGACTTTGCGCTGCCTGGATCTAAGGTACGGATGTGATCAGGGAGCTTAAGTGCTGATGAATGAGGCCCGTGACTTGGCCGATAAAGGCGAACGCCCGCTGAGCCGCGCAGCCAGACTCGCGCGGCTCGCGGCGATCGGCGCGATCATGCTGGGTGTAACCGGCGCGTTCGGCTATGTTGGCGGCTGGTTCTCGCCCCGGTGATCGAACACGCTCTTGCCGCGCTGCCACTGCTCATCTGGCTTTATCTGTTGCTGGCGCGCGGCAACTTTTGGCACATTTCACGGCATCTTGCGCCCACGCTGCCGAACAACGATCCGACGAAAGCCATCGTGGCCATCATTCCGGCGCGAGATGAGGCCGCGGCCATCGGTGATAGCGTCAAATCCATCCTTCAGCAGCGCTATAGCGGTTCGATTCATGTCATCGTAGTCGACGACGGCAGTATCGACGGCACGGCGAGCGCGGCCGCCGAAGCGGCAGCAAGCATCGGCGCCTCCGCGCAGCTAACGGTCATCGCCGGCGCGCCGCTCCGACCCGGATGGACCGGCAAGGTCTGGGCCATGTCCCAGGGCGCCGCGGCCGCGGCCGCGCTTGATCCCGAATACCTGCTGTTTACCGATGCCGACATTCATCACGACCCGGCCAACATCGCCACACTCGTGGTCAATGCCGAAACGCACGGCCGCGACCTGGTCTCGTACATGGTCGAGCTGCCGGTAGCGACGCTCGCCGAGAAGTCTCTGATTCCTGCATTCGTGTTCTTCTTCTTGCAGCTGTATCCGCCGAAGTGGATTGCGTCAACTGGTTCCAGAATGGCCGGTGCCGCCGGGGGCTGCATGCTCATGCGGCCGCAAGCCCTCGCTCGCATCGGTGGTTTGGCAGCAATTCGTTCACAATTGATTGACGACTGCGCGCTGGCGCGGGCCGCAAAAGGCTCTGGCGGCTCAATCTGGCTGGGGCTGACTCGAACCGCTCGCAGCACTCGCAGCTACGCATCGTTCACGCAAATCGGTCACATGATCTCTCGCTCGGCCTTCAATCACCTGCACCATTCCTATTTGCTTCTCGCCGCCACGATTGCCGGCCTGTGCGTGACATACGTGTTGCCGCCGCTGCTGCTGTTCTCGGGCAATCCCGTATCGATCGCGCTCGGGGCTGGCGCCTGGGCTCTCATGAGCATCTGCTACGCGCCGATGGTTCGCTTCTACCGCCTCTCGCCTCTCTGGAGTCTGTGCCTGCCGGCCATCGCCGTCTTCTACGCAGCAGCGACCGTTCACTCCGCGCTGCAATATCGTCTGCGGCGCGGCGGCAACTGGAAGGGCCGCATTCAAGACATGCACGTATGAAGTAGACTAGCCCCGCCTCAACGCGCCAAAGCCCTACCGGCTTTTCGGTAGCCAGCCTGATAATGTCCTTTAGACCCGGCATGGTGATGATTACCACGTTGGCCTGTCGGAATGCCATTAAGCGTGACGCGCTGCCTTAGGACGATTGATCAAAATAAAATTGGCGACGCTGTCGGTCAGCGACTTGTGGCTGCGTTAACCGATCAGCTGTATCTGCGAATCAGCGCGCAATCAGCGCGCGCTACGATCGCTGGCAGAACTTGGCCACATTCGTCTTAGCACGCCGTCGTGTCGAATGAAATGGTGCCAAAGGGCTGTGAGGGCGTGAATGCCAACCAGTGCGAACAGCGCGTAGGCCAAATAACCGTGGACATCCTCGGTGGGATGAAAAATCGCGCGGTTGGATCGGATCCCGAAATTCAGCCGGAACAGGCCGAAGTTGAATACGCGGCCGTGCCAGATGAAGGTCACGATCCCGAGGATCGGTATGACGAACATCAGAACGTAGAGCAAGCCGTGAACGGGACCGGAAAGGCGGCGCGAAAGTTTGCCGGCGTCCGCCGGCAAGGCGGGCGGTGCGTGCCGGCTGCGCCACCAGAACCGTGCGATGACCAACACCCAAACGAGTAGACCGAGCAGCGCGTGGATATTGATCCAGAACGCCTGGGTTCGCTTTGGCCAGGAGTCGTGTAGCAGACCCAGAACACCGACCCCGACGATGAGCGCCACTGTAATCCAGTGGAATGCGATGGCAGTCGATCCGTAGCGCTGCGTGCTGCTCCACGGATGCGCCGATTGTGCGTCGTCAGTGGCCATCGTTCTCTTCAATCATTCCAGGCGAGTCGGCAGCGAGGCAATCAGGCGCGAGTTGCATTCTCGATGGCAACT
>ODAK010000873.1_pt1 | contig 34111 bp, 33 predicted proteins | sample 1539591 | NCBI WGS metagenome assembly ODAK01 (sample SAMEA3539303, study PRJEB22396) | soil metagenome | biome: tundra; feature: field; material: soil | place: USA | collected 2010-05 | depth 0.15 m | reverse complement strand
GCGTCGGCGTCGGGGTGGTCGGCGTCGGCGTCGGGGTGGTCGGCGTCGGCGTCGGGGTGGTCGGCGTCGGCGTCGGCGTGGGGGTCGTGCAGGTAGGCACGGTGAAGGTGTCGTCGTCGAGAGTGACAGCACCATTGCGCGCCAGCGCGCGACCCTGAACGGTGTCGCCGGTCGTCACCGTGATCGATGTCAAGGCAAGGATGCTGCCCTGGAAGGCGGAGAAGGTTCCGAGTGTCGCGGAACTGCCCACCTGCCAGAACACGTTGCAGGCCTGAGCGCCGTTGGTGAGGATGACATCGCTGGCTGAGTCGGTAACGAGCGTAGAGCCAACCTGGAAGATGAAGACGGCATCCGGGTTGCCCTGCGCGTTCAGTGTCAGCGCGCCGTGGACTTCCAGCGAGATAGACGTGGCGTTGTACACACCGGGCAGGAGCGTCTGGCCGTCGCCGATCAACCCGGGGACGCTGCCCGACGGGCTCCGCCCGGCGGCATCGTTGTATGCAGTGGTCAGATCAGACTGGGCCACCACCGCCACGGCATCGGCCGAGTGCACCGCGCCGTTCACCGTGCCAGGCGGGAACCCGGTTATCGCCGTGCCCGGACTCACGCCGAGGTCCCCGTTGATAACGCTCGGACCGGTATTGGTGACGGTGGTTCCGGCCAGCACCGCGAAGCTGCCGGCAGTCCCCAGGCCAACAGGCGCCACCGCGGCACCCGCGGCGGATTGCAGGAGGAGAAGCACAGCCGTGGCGGTGGCGACCACAGGGATTGCCGCCAGCCAAGAGGGACTAACGTGCTTGCGGACGGGCTTAGGCACGCCATGCTTACCGATATCCGTCATTTAACCGGCCCTTCTCAAATGCATCAGCCAGGAACGTTAGCGATGGCCGCGCCGACCACGGGTGCAGATGCCCGACTGGCATCTCTGTCAGCTACTTTCAGGTACTCCGGGTACTCATCACTGAGTCATCACAATCCGATAACCCCCAGGTAATCTGGGAGGTTACACGAAGTCACCGACGGCACTGGCGAACGCGGCTTGGCCGTCAGGTAATTTCTCAGTCAAGCCATGGACCGGCCACATGGACACTAATGAGAAAATGACGGGAAACACGACGCTGAGGATTAGGATCCAACTTATCCTCGCGCCCCCTGTAAGAGGCGCCTTCCAGGATCGCGATAGTGCTACGATGCCGGACGCAATCGCCCTCTCAGGGCCGTGGCGCCTTGAATCCCCCGTTCATACCTAGGCAGGATTACAGCCAAAATACACTCATTCTATTAGCCACCGAATGGAAGATTTGCGCCGTTGTCCACGGAGGTCTCACAATGCGTGATCACTGTCAGTTTGACCGGCCCTGCCGTCGCGCTGCAGAACGGACGAAGCCGGCCCGGCGGGTCGTGGCGCTGGCCACCGCTGTCCTGGCAGCTGGTTGCGGAGCGACTGGCGCTCCGCATGCCGCCCCGCCCCGGCCCGTGCTGCCCCTGCAGGTTTCAGCGGCACAGCTGGCGCGGCTACCGACTGCCACGACGTACGGGACAACGCCCGGGGCGCCCCAGGATCCAGATCCGTTCGGGCCCGAGACAGGAATCGTGCTGCATCCCACGGCGCGGCAGGTAATCTATGCCCGCCCGGGCGGCCCCCCCGTGGCAGCGCTGCCCACGACCGAGCTCAAGAACCCCACCTGGGCGCCGGTTGTCCAGCTGCAGCCAGACTGGGATCGTGTCCTGCTGCCGAGCCGGCCAAACCGGTCTACAGGCTGGATCTACACCGGCGGCGGCGGAGTGCAGACCGCCTACAGTCCCTACCAGGTAGAAGTCGACCTTGCCACATACCGGCTCACCGTGGTTCACTCCGGCCGCACTTTGGGATCGTGGACGGTAGCCGAGGGCGCGGCGGCCACGCCCACTCCGACTGGGCGGACGTTCCTGCTCGCCTCCCTGGCACCCGAGCATCCTTCCTACAGCCCCCTTATTCTTCCGCTCGGCCTGCACTCGGACACCCTGAGTACCTTCGGAGGCGGCCCGGGCACGGTCGGCCTGCACGGCTGGCCGGATCCGGCCGTGTTCGGCCACGCGGTCAGCCACGGTTGCGTGCGGGTCCCCGCCGCGGCGCTGCGGATCCTGTCCCGGGTACCACTGGGAAGCTCAGTCGTGATCGTCGGCTAGCCCTGGGAGATGCCAGAAACCAGCCAATGCCTGCGACCTGGGGCACCGGAGCGGTGTGACCTATCGTGTTAGATCGTTCGCGGAAACGCCAGGGCGCCGGCCTGGTCTGGGACCGTCAGGACATGACCCGGCACGGCGGCCGAGGGCTACTTCCCCGGCGACTACATGGGCCAGGCAGCACTCGGCAACAGCTGCTGGCCCTCACCACCGCGACGACCGTGATGCCCAGAAACCGCCCGGGGAGTTACCGATGTCAGTCACGCAGATTAGCGGTTCCCTCCGGGCTCAGTGGCGCAGGCGGTCCTCGCTTGGCGTATGCGCGCTCGTCTAGGCCGAGCAGGCGCGCGCGGAGATAGCCGAGCGCGTGAGCGACCAGCCGGGAGACGTGCATCTGGGAGATGCCCAGCTGCTGGCCGACCTGGGCCTGGGTCATGCCGCCGTAGAAGCGCATGAGCAGGATCTGCTGCTCCCGCGCTGGCAGCTCACCCCAGTGCGTGTCGACGGCCCGCATGCTGAGCATGTGCTCCAGCCGCGGGTCCTCCTCGCCGAGAAGATCGGCCACGCTCGCCCTGCCGGGCTGGCCGTACAGCGGCGCGTCCAGCGAAGCTGGCTGGAACGCCAGGTTCGCCAGCTGGGCGGCTCGCAGCTCGTCACTGCTGACCCCCAGGTACCGGGTAAAGTCAGGCTCGGCCGGGGTGCGGCCTAGTTCCTGGGTCAGCGGCCAGGTCGCCGCGCGGACTTCCGTTGCCAGCTCTTTCACCGAGCGCTTAACGTGAATCTGCCAGCGCTTGTCCCGGAAGTGCCGCTTGATCTCGCCGGTGATGCACCGTTGCGCATAGGCGGCCAGGCTGTGGCCGCAGGACGGATCGAAGTTGTTGATCGCCTTCATCAGGCCGATGTACCCCACCTGCATCAGGTCCTCGGCCGGCTCAGGACTGCGCCGGTATCGCTGCACGCAGGACCAGACCAGGCCACGGTAGCGGGAGACCAGCAGCTCGCATGCTGCTACCCGCCGCTGGCTGGAACGCGGCGGCGAACCGACAATGCTCAGCAGCTCACAGTCATCCAGCCCGGCCAGATCCTGACCTATCCGGCCTGCCGAGGCGGGCGGCACCGGTACGGACTCCGCGGCAGATGCCGTCCCTGAAAGAATCAGCGACATGGCCGCCCCGGCCCAGCTAGTGCAAAGCTGCCGCCCCGTCCACGGATCTCCCTGCAATGCCTGACCAGCAGGCCGAGACCGACGCTGTCGATGAAGGACAGCCCGGCGAGGTCAACAACGGAGCGCGCCCACGGCTGCCACCGGATGTCGCTAAGGTGCGCCTGCAGGACAGCGGTGCCGAATGAATCCAGCTCACCGCGCAGGCTCAGCACGGCCACGCCATCACGATTGTGGGCTGATAGCTGCGGGAGCGAGACCAGACCGTACTCTGAATCGCGCGGCCTGCCTGAAAGGTCGCCTTCGGCCGCCGTGACCTGATGCTGCTTGGCGGACCTGAACCGCGCAACTACCCGGTCGTCAGCCGGAGGAAGCGGGACCCGCCCGCGGAGAGGACCAGTCATCGAGCGCCACCTGGCTGACCTGGGATTGTCAGGTGCCACCGGGGTCTAGAGCAGCCGGAATCGCAACCTCGCCCACACAGCACGACGAGAGCGATATTCCCGTTGAGATGGTACGCCGAATTCACCGGGGCAACAAGCGCTGCGGCCCCTGACGAACACCCGCCACTTCGCCAATTATCAAGGCGCCCCTGTGGAGCGGGGCACGGTTCAAACCGTCGAGGACACGGGGAGTCCGCCGTCCCCGCGGCGACCCCATGGCGAGCACCGGGCCATGCAGGCCACCTCCCGCCGCTTCCGTCCGGTCGCTGGGCGGCCAGCCCGCGGGCCCCCGCCTGGTCGGGGCCCGGTTCGGCGGCTGAGGCCGGCCGTGCGGACCCAGCCGCCGGCCAGAGCGGGTACCATTTCCCCGTCGCTGGGCCGCCATCCCGGCCCGCCCGGTTCGGCGATGTCGCGGCGCCGGGCCCGTGTGTGAGCGCCTCGTGCCGTAAGTGCCAGCAACGACGGAGGAGGTCGGCAGATGCCCGGTCCCTTGCAGGTGATCGCTGTCAGCTTCGGTTCCGGTGCCGACCTCGAGGGCCGGGTGCTGGCCGAAGTCGACCGGCTGCGGGGCCGAGGGATACTGCGGCTGGTTGACCTGCTCTTCGTCGCCAGGAACGAGGACGGCGAGATCCAGCGTCTGGTCGTCGGCGATGACGATGACTTTGGCCTGCTCCTGTGGAGAATCATCTCGCTAGGCGGCGCCGATCTCGCGGAAGCAGCGGGCCAGGGCTCGCCGGGCTTCGATCCGTCCGACGCGCTGGCATTGGCAGAATCCCTGCTGCCGGGGGCAGCGCTCGCGTTGCTGCTCATTGAGCACAGCTGGGCGCAGCCGCTCTTCGACGCGATCGCCGAGACCGGCGGGGCACTGCTGGGCGAGGGCTTCCTCACCTCCGAGGCCGGTTTGCTCGCGGGTGCCGAGGTCGCGGCGGTCGAGGAGGCGGCTCAGGTGATTACGGCGGCACAGGCCGCCGAAGCCCGCGCGGTGCTCCGTGCCATGACGGCAGAGGCCGAAGCAGCCGAGGCAGTCGCGGCTTCGGAAGCGATCCGCGCCGCTGCGGCCGCCGACGCCATCCGAGCGCTGATCGCCGCGGGCATCGTGGAGGAGGCAGCTGCTCACGAGGCTGTTGAGGCCCTGAGCGCCGCGGGTGTGATCGCCGCCGCAGCCAGCGAAGCGGCCGCCGACGCCGTCACGGAAGACACCGCAGAGGTGATGGCGGCCGACCAAGAGGCGGCGGACGCCGTCGCCGAGGACGCCGCCACCGTGCGTGCAGCGTCAATCAGCATGGCTGAGGCGAGGGTCCTGCGTTACTTGCCCACGCCGCTGACCTTCGCGCTGATCGCCGACAAACTGGGCATCTCCCGGTCGGCGGCCAAGGAACGAGCCGAGCGCGCTTACCGGAAGCTCGGCGTTCACAACCGCGCCGATGCGGTCAGCCGGGGCCGTGCGCTCGGGCTCATCGACTAACACCTGATCCGCCCTCAGTGGTCCAGGCCCCTTGGCCGGCAGCGGAGCTGGTGGCTCGTGGGAGGAGTACGCCCAATTTGCGTGTCAGTACCGGGCTGCGGAGTGGCGGCACAAAGACATCGAGCTCGCAGCCCGGCCCGCGGAAAGCCGGTGGAGGCGGATCAGGCGGTGAGAGTAGCCGGCCCGGCGGCTTCCCTGGTCCCGCAGCCCGTGGCTTGCAGGCAGTGGGCTGGGTCCGCAAGCGCCATCGTGCTGACGGCCGGATATGACCCGGAGATCCAGCAGGCAACGGAGACGGCGTGACCCGCAGCAGGGAAGATTGGGCTATGGATCCAGTGCCGGCCAGCCCCGCCGCAAGCAGGCCGCGGGAGTGGCTTGCCCTGCCGGGCGGCCGGATCCGGCCCGTCGTCTCCGTCCCGGGCGATGGCGGCGCCGTTGAACTGATTGCGCATGCCGCGTGGCAGGCCCGCCTGCGGCCAGCTTGCCGGTGCGGCAGACCGCGCCTTGGCTCGGGCCGTAGCTGTGGCAGCCCGGGGTGCGTTGCCTCATTGCACAAACATGAGGCCGGCGCCGCTAGTTCCGGACACTGACCGGGCCCGCGTGACCTCGACCGCCGGGGAGGTCGTCGCCGGGATCGACCTGAGCGGCAAGCGCGCGATCGTCACCGGCGGCTCGTCGGGCACCGGGATCGAGACGGCAGTGCGCTGGCCGCCACCGGGGCCGACGATCGCCACGAGCTGCTGGTCACCCCCCTGCCTCGCATCCGCGGCTCAGAGACTGTCCCGCCGGTGCTGAAGGAAGGACCGCTGGGCGCGGTTGGCGGTGCGCGCGATGGCCGCGTCGTAAGCAGCCGTGGCGTCGTCCGGCCGGCCGAGCCTGCGCAGCAGATCTGCTCGTGTCGAGTGGAACAGGTGATAACCATCGAGCCCGAGCTCGTCGACGAGTCCGAGCGCGCGGGAAGGACCGTGCACTTCGGCGACGGCAACGCAACGGTTGAGGGCCACGACGGGCGTGGGCACTGCCGCGATGAGCTGGTCGTAGAGGGCGAGGATCTGCGCCCAGTCGGTTGCGGCGGCAACCCGGGCATCGCTGTGTACGGCGTTGATCGCGGCCTGGAGCTGGTAGGGCCCGGGGCGGTTGCGGCGCAGGCACGCCCGGACGAGATCCTGGCCCTCGGTAATCATGGCCTGGTCCCATTGGCTGCGGTCCTGGTCGGGGAGCAGGACCAGCGAGCCGTCTGGCCCGGTGCGGGCCGGCCGGCGTGCCTCGATCAGGAGCAGCAGGGCCAGCAGGCCCAGCACTTCCGGCTCATCGGGCATCAGCTCGGCCAGCAGCCTCGCGAGGCGGATGGCCTCGGCGCACAGTTCGGAGCGGACGAGGTCGTCGCCGGCCGAGGCCGCATATCCCTCGTTGAAGACGAGGTAGACGACCGCCAGCACGAAGGGCAGCCGGTCAGGCAGCTCCGCGTCTCGCGGCACGCGGTAGGGGATGCCGGCAGCCCGGATCTTCCGCTTGGCCCGGACGAGGCGCTGGGCAATCGTCGCCTCGGGCACGAGAAAGGCGCGGGCGATCTCCGGGGTCTGGATCCCGGCGATGAGCCGCAGCGTAAGTGCAAGCTGAGCCTCGGCGGCAAGGGCCGGGTGACAGCAGGTGAAGATCAGCCGCAAGCGATCATCGCGCACCGGTCCCGCCTCCGGTGGTTCGGCGCCGGCGTGCATGAGGGTCGCCTCCGCCTCGCGGCCGAAGCGGGACGACTCCCGCCGCAGACGATCCAGTGCCTTGTTGCGGGCCGTGGTGACGATCCAGCCGCCCGGGTTCGGCGGCACCCCGGAAGCCGGCCAGCGTTCAGCGGCCACGGCAAAGGCCTCTTGGACCGCCTCCTCGGCGAGGTCGATATCGCCGAAGAGGCGGGCCAGAGTAGCCACCGCACGTCCCGAGCTTTCCCGGTAGGCCCGCTCAATGGCGGCAGCGTCCGCGCTCGGCATGATCTACTCCGGGAGCTCCTGGAACGGCCGGACCTCCACCGGGGCGCCGCAGGCGACAGACCCCTTGGCCGCCCAGTCGAGCGCGGCGTCCAGGTCGGGGGCCTCGATGATCCAGAAGCCTCCCAGCTGCTCCTTCGTCTCCGCGAACGGCCCGTCGGTGGTGACCACCTGGCCACCCTGGGCGCGAACGACCGTGGCCGTGGCGGGCGGGTGGAGACCGCCAGCGAACACCCAGGCTCCTGCTGACTGGAGTTCGGCGTTGAAGACGTCGACGGCCTTGTAGGCATGCTGCATCTCCGCGTCCGAGGGGACCGGCTCTCCTTCGACCATGTGCACAGCGAGCAGGTACTGCTTCATGTCGGTTCTCCTTTCACCCGGCCGGCCTCAGGCCGGCCTCTCATCCCTGTTCACGAACGCCGGCCGCCGGAATCGACAGCCGCCGCGAAAAAATCCGGCCCGGTCCCGCTGAGTGCCGCCACAGCCTGGCGCACGGCCGACGGCCCTGGGAGTCTCCACTAGCCGGGTCTCACCAGACACCTTCGCCGCGAGGTTTCCCGCCAGGCGCCAACGCGGACCCGGGCACGGCTTACCGATGTTATGCGAACGCGACCCAGGCTCATGGGAGCGCGATTGCCGGCGTGCGGCTTGCTCAACCGGACGGACGGACGTCCGGGACCGCGAACATCCGCGCGAAACGCTCGGCCGCGCGCCGGTCGCCGGTAACGGTCAGGCGCCTGTCACGCTCGGCCTCGGACACTGGCTCGCGGCCGAAAGCGACAGACCGCAACGTGGCTACGTCCGTGCCGAAAGTCACGGTGGGCTCCTCGGTACGGGCACGGATAATGTCGACGGAGCCGCCGGCGACCGTCAGCCGGTACCAGTCGCCGTCGACCCGCAGCGCGAACGTGCCGTCGGCAGCGGCAGCCGGATCAAAACTGGCCTTGAGCGCAACGAGCAGCGCACTGATGCTCAGCTCGCTGGCTGTCCGCACCGGCTCCTGGCGCCCCCAGCGGCCCAGTTCGAGGAGGACCGGCTCAAGCGCGCGGCCGCGGGCGGTGAGCTCATAGATCGCGACACTGGCGGGCGGGTCCAGCACGGCCCGGCGCACGACGCCCGCCTCCTCGAGGTCGCGCAGCCGCTGCGAGAGGACATTCGGACTGATTCCGTGCAGGCCATCGCGCACCTGGAGGAATCGCTTCGGTCCGAAGATCAGCTCGCGTACGACTAGCAGAGCCCACCGATCGCCGATGACATCGAGCGCGCGGGCAATCCCGCACCGGTCATCGTAGCGTCGCAGTGCTGGCACGACATCCACTATAGTCAAGCAAGGTTGTGTTTTAGTAGTTGTCAGTCCTAAAGTAGGAGCATGTTGCCTTCGCAAGCTAATACTCCTCTCTCGGATGGCTCATGAGTACCTACGTCCTTGTCCCTGGCGCCGGGGGCGCCGCCTGGTACTGGCACCGCGTCGTCCCGCTGCTGCAGCAGGCGGGGCACGAGGCGATCGCCGTTGACCTGCCCGGTGCCGACGAGCTCGCCGGCCTTCCCGAGTACACCCGTCAGGTGGTCGACGCGATCGGCGACCGGCTCGATGTAGTACTCGTCGCACAATCGCTCGGCGGTTTCACCGCGGCGCTGGTAGCCGCGAAGGTCCCGGTACGCGCGGTCGTCCTCGTCAACGCGATGATCCCCGCGCCCGGTGAGACGCCCGGCGCGTGGTGGGCCAACACCGGATCGATCCAGGCCCGGTTGGCTGCGGCGGACCGGGGCGGTTATGGCACCGACTTCGATGAGGCCGTCTACTTCCTCCATGACGTCCCGCCGGATGTGGCGGCCGCGGGCGCGGCGCATCAGCGCCCCGAGGCCAGCGCGGTCTTCGGGTCGGTCTGCGACTTCGGCGCGTGGCCGTCCGTCCCGATCCGGGTCGTGACCGGAGCAGACGACCGGTTCTTCCCAGCCGGCTTCCAGCAGGAGGTTGCGCGGGACCGGCTGGGACTGGGCGCCGACGTGCTGCCCGGCGGCCACCTGATCGCGCTGGCGCATCCGTGGCAGCTGGCGAACTACCTACTGGGTGCCTGACCTGTCCTCCGCCTCGCGCTGAGGCGCGTCGACGGGCGGGCGGCCGGCCGCTACGTCCCCTACGAAGGGCGCTCCCGCGACGGGGCGCCCGGGTGAAGGACCCTGCAATGGCGCAGCCGCGCATCCTGCTGACCGGTCTCGCATTCGGCGAGTCCCCGCGGTGGCACGACGACCGTCTGTGGTTCTCCAACTGGGGAACGCAGGAGGTCGTCACGGCCGATCTGGATGGCAACAGCGAGGTCGCGGCCCGCGTGCCGACCACCATTCCGTACTCCATCGACTGGCTGCCCGACGGGCGCCTGCTCGTCGTGCCGGGCCAGGAAGCCCTTCTGCTGCGCCGGGAGCCGGACGGGTCGCTCATCACCCATGCCGACCTGAGCAGCCTCGGCCCTGTCTTCAACGAAATCGTCGTGGACGGCCGCGGCAACGCTTACGTCAACGGCGAGATCGTCGTCCTGGTCACCCCAGACGGCTCGGTCCGCCAAGTCGCGGAGGGTCTCGCGTTCGGCAACGGCATGGCCGTGACACCCGACAACCGGACCCTAATCGTCGCCGAGTCCCACGGCAACAGGCTCACCGCCTTCGACATCGCCGCTGACGGAAGCCTGTCCAACCGTCACGTATGGGCTGGACCGCGGCTGCTTCGCCTGCATGCTCGGCGGCCCGGACCGCAGGACCCTCTTCATGCTGGCAGCCGAGTGGCGGGGCATGGACCACATGATCAGCGAGGCGCGGACCGGCCAGGTGCTGACCGCCGCGGCGCCCGCGCCAGGCACCGGCTGGCCCTAACGCGCAGGACCAGCCAGAGCTCCAGGTAGCTTTGCCGCATGTCCTCGACCGACAAGCTCGCCGCATTCCTCGCAGAGCCCCGGAATATGATCGTCGCGGGCGCCCGGCGCGATGGGCGGCCGCATCTGACGCCGAACTGGTTCTACTGGGACGGCGAGCTGTTCTACGTGTCAACGACCAGGACCCGCGCGAAGTACGCGATATTCAGCCGCGATCCGCGCGCCAGCCTGGCCGTCGACGATTCGACCGGCTTCCGGTGCGTGCTGGTATCCGGGCAGGTCGGTATCCGCGAGAACGTGGCGGCCGAGCTCGGCCACTTCCGGGCGATCCGCGCGAAGCACGGCGTCGCGGTCCCGCCAGACGAGGATCATCTGGCCGCCCTCGTAGCCGAGCAGCGGGTCCTGCTCGCGATCCGCCCCGATGGCCCGGTGACTACGTGGACGACGTGGGGGCTTGACTCCTAGCGCTGCCGGAGCCTGGCCCGAGGCTCGATTGTTCCTTGCGGGCCTAGTCGCGGCCGCGGCACCGTGACCACGGTCCCGGTGGCGCGGGTCTACCTGAGGACGGCAAAGCGCCGCGGGGAGTTCCAGATGCCGAGCCAGCCATCACCGAGCCGGCCCGCCCTAGACGCGCCGCTCGGCCCGCACGACAGTGTCGTGGACGGTGACGGAGCGGCCCTCCGGGTCAACGGCGCCATGCGCGCGGGCCTCGTTCACGACGATCTCCCATTCGGCTGGGGCCAGCAGGGCAACGACGTCGGCTCCGGCGAAAAACAGCTCGGGCGGCGCCGGGCGCATCACGGTGGTCTGCAGGTCTGAGGGATGGTGGCCGACGATGAGCAGGGAGCCGCCCGGCGCCACCGAATCCGCAAGCCGGCGCAGCAGCGAGTCGCGGGGCCCGGGCGCCAGATGCAGGAACTGCGCGGAGACCAGGTCGTAGCGGGCAGCGGCAGGGGCCCAGGCGATGCGGTCCGCGGCGGTGCGGTCCACGGCGGTGAGGTCCGCGTGCAGCCAGGTGACGCGTTGCGCGACATCGGCTCCGGCCGCACCGGCGCGGGCGGCGGCGCGGGCCAGCGCCACGGCGGAGATGTCGACTGCGGTGACCTGCCACCCTTTCTCGGCCAGCCAGATGGCGTCTGCTCCTTCGCCGCAGCCGATGTCGAGTGCGGCGCCAGGCACCAGGCCGGCGGCTTCGCTGAGAAGATGCGGGTTGGGGCGTCCGCTCCACACTGCGCTGCTGGAACGGTAACGCTCATCCCAGAACGCCTCGTCGAAGACAGCGTCCGCCTGGCCGCCCGCGTCCTGGCCGTGGTGCTCGTGCCCGTGATCGGGGTGTCCGGCAGTCATAGCGTCACCGTACGGGCAGGCGCGAGCGCACGCGGGCCCGATGTACCGTTCGGCCGAGCAAGGAGTGTTATGGATCTGGCCCGCGCACTGCAGCCCGCGGCATACCTGCTGGCCCCGGTCCTGATCCATCAGGGCATGAAATTGCGGCGCGCGATTCCGCGGCTGCCGGAGGCAGCCGATCCAGAAGGCGTGGCTGCTGGGCGTGCCCCGGCCATCAGGCTCGCCATCTTCGGCGACTCCACGGCGGCCGGAGTCGGCACCACTCACCACCAGGATGCGCTGGCGGGCGTGCTCGCCGTGGCGGTCGCTGGTGAAACGGGCCGCCAGGTGTCCTGGCGCGCGGTGGCCCGCAGCGGCGTGACTTCGCGGACCGCCCGCGACCTGGTGCCCGGCCTCGTGACGGACGACTGGCGCCCCGACGTGGTCGTCGTGCTGATCGGGGTCAACGACCTCAAGAACCTGCGGCGGCTCCGCGACTGGGATCGCGACGTCCCGGCCCTGCTGGCCGCGATTGACGGAATGACCGGCGGCTGCCCGGTGATCGTTTCCGGGATGGCACCGGTCAGCCGGTTCCCCGCGCTGCCGCAGCCCATGCGCGCCGTGATGGCGCTGCGCGCCAGGGCGATGGACCACGTGCTGCGGAGGGTGGCCGGAGACCGGCATGTCCCGGTCGACCCGCAGGCGAACCTCAATGGCTTCTTCGCGGCGGACGGCTTCCATCCATCCAGCGCGGGCTACCGCGCCTGGGCTGCCGGACTGGCCGGCCCGGTCGCCCAGGCGGCGGCGACACCCTGACCGCGGGCGGGCGCCCTGACCGCAGGCGGGCGCCGTTACTGCGGGCGGTCCTGCCGCTGACCGGTCCCGGCTGCGACAATGACCTCATGGATACCAGCGGCGGCTCGTCGCCTGCGGCAGGCTCGGCAGGCTCGATCCTGAGCATCGGATCGAGCGGGTCGATCCTGTCGATCGGCTCCGCGGGCTCGATCCTGTCGATCGGCTCGGCGGGCTCGATCCTGTCGATCGGCTCGGTCGGCTCGGTCGCCTCTGCTTTCTCGATCGTCTCGGCAGCGAGCGCCGGCTCGATCCTGTCGGGACTCTCCCGCTGGTCCATCCTGGCGTGGCGGTTGGCAGGCCCGGCACCGCGCCCCCGGAGCCGGAAGCCGCGCTGAGCTCGCGCCCGACAGGAGTCCTCACAGTGCCCGAGAAGCGCCAGCCTGCGCCCTCCGCGTCCGGCGGACTTCGCCTGAATCTGCGCGCCGACTGCGAGCGCTGCTTCGGGCTGTGCTGCGTCGCGCCGGGCTTCTCCGTCTCGGCGGACTTCGCCATCGACAAAGCCGCCGGGCAGGCATGCCCGAACCTGCAGCCAGACTTCCGCTGCTCCAGTCACGATCGCCTCAGGCAGCAGGGCTTCCCCGGCTGCACCGTCTACGACTGCTTCGGCGCGGGCCAGCAGGTCGCCCAGGTCACCTACGGCGGACAGGACTGGCGACGGACGCCCGGAATCGCGGCGCAGATGTTCGGAGTGTTCACGATCATGCGGCAGCTCCACGAGTTGCTCTTGTACCTGAGTGAAGCACTGACGCTACAGCCGGCCCGCCCGGTGCACACTGAACTCCGCCTCGCGCTCAGCCAGACCGAGCGCCTGACCCGCGACAGTCCCGAGGCTCTCCTGGAGCTGGACCTGAACGCGCTCCGCCAGCACATCAATACCTTGCTGCTGCGTGCGAGCGAGCTCGCGCGAGCCGAAGCCGGTGGCGATCAGATCGACCTCAGCGGCGCCGACCTCACCGGGAAAGATCTCCGCGGCCGGGACCTGAGCGGTGCCAGCTTGCGCGGCGCCAGCCTGATCGGGGCGAGCCTCAGCGGTGCTCGCCTCGCAGCTGCCGACTTCACCGGAGCTGACCTCAGAGGCGCTGACCTGAGCGGCGCCGACCTCACCGGCAGCATCTTCGTCACCCAGTCCCAGCTCGACGCAGCCACCGGCGATGCCGGCACCAAGCTCCCGCCATCGCGCAGCACGCCAGCACACTGGGCGCTTTAGGCAGGCCAGCGCCCGACCGCGAGAAACGCCCCCGCGTCCAAGGCCAGCATCAGGCAGCTCCCTGGCCCCGGCGCTCGGTGCCGGTCCACGATCGTGGCATCAAGTCCAGGCACGCGGCACCCCGCCAGGTAGTCAGCTGGCTGCTGGGCGGGACCGGACGAAGCCGGCGATCACGCCGCCAAGCTGCTCGCCCGCGTCCTCCTGCAGGAAGTGGCCGGCCCCCTCGATCACCGGGTGCTCAATACCCGCGGCCCCGGGCACGGCGCTCTTCAGGACCGGCGCCATCGCGCCGGTAATCGGATCACGGTCACTGAACGCCACGAGGAACGGCTTGTCCCAGGCCGGCAGCTGGCGCCAGGCTGCCCGGTTGGCCTCCGCCGCCGGATCATCCGGTGAGGTCGGCACCAGGCCCGGCATCGCCCGTACCCCGGCCATGAAGCTCTCACCGGGGAACGGCGCGTCGTAGGCCGCGAGCACATCGCCGGGCAGCGTCCGCTGGCAGCCGGATTGCACAAGCCGGGATACCTGCAGCTGCGGGGCGGTCCGGACGACCTCGCGAAACCGCAGCCAGACGTCGGGCACCGACTGGTCACCAGTCGGCAGCCCGGTGTTGGCCGCGACCACCCTGGCCAACCGGTCCGGGTGCTCGGCCACCAGCCGCAGCCCGATCAGGCCGCCCCAGTCCTGCCCGGCCAGGGTCACCCCGCGCAGGTCAAGCCGGTCGAACGCGAACGCCCTGATCCACTCGACGTGCCGTTCATAACTGTGATCGCCGATCTCTGCCGGCTTGCCGGACCGCCCGAACCCGGCCAGGTCCACCGCGATCGCGCGCAACCCGGCGCCGGCGAGCACCGCCATCACATCACGATACAGAAACGACCAGCTCGGCTCCCCGTGCAGGAGCAAGACTGCCTCACCGTCAGCAGGCCCGGCTTCCACGTGGACCGATGGCGCGGCAGGCTGGCTGAGCTAGGCCAGGCTCACTGACGAAGGCAGTCGCCGCAGCCGGCACACTGGTACTGAGCAGTTAACCCAGTGACAGGACGACCATGAGCCAGCAGGAGCGGGGCCAGCTCCGGATCTACCTCGGCTGCGCAGCCGGGGTCGGCAAGACGTTCGCCATGCTCGGCGAGGGTCACCGGCGCGCCGCGCGGGGCGCCGACGTGGCCGTCGCGTTCGTGGAGACCCACGGCAGGCAGCGCACCGCGGAGCAGGTCGGCGGCCTTGAGGTCGTGCCCCGTGTGCAACTGCCGTACCGGGGCGCCGTTTTCGAGGAGATGGACCTCGATGCCGTCCTGGCGCGGCACCCTGAGATCGCGCTCGTTGACGAGTTCGCCCATACCAACGTGCCTGGGTCGCGCAATGACAAGCGCTGGCAGGACGTCGAGGATCTGCTCGCGGCCGGGATCGACGTGATCTCCACCGTCAACATCCAGCACCTGGAATCCCTGAACGACGTCGTGGAGAAGATCACCGGCGTCCCGCAGCGGGAGACCGTGCCCGACGCCATGGTCCGGGCCGCCGACCAGGTCGAGCTCGTCGACATGACGCCGGAGGCGCTGCGCCGCCGGATGGCGCACGGCAACATCTACCCGGCGGAGAAGATCGATGCGGCGCTGACGCACTACTTCCGCGCCGGGAACCTGGCCGCCCTCCGCGAGCTCGCGCTGCTCTGGCTGGCCGACAAGGTCGATGAGGGCCTGCAGGATTATCGCGCCGCCCACCACATTCAGGGCACCTGGGAAGCCCGGGAGCGGGTGGTGGTCGCCCTGACCGGAGGCCCGGAGGGCGACACCCTGATCAGGCGGGCCGCCCGGATCGCGGCGCGCTCGACCGGGGGCGACCTGCTGGCCTTGCACGTCAGCAAGTCCGACGGCCTGACCGGCGCGGATCCGGCTGCGCTGGCCGCGCAGCGGCGGCTCGCCGAGTCGCTGGGCGGCAGCTATCACCAGGTGATCGGCGATGATGTGCACGACGCGCTGCTCACCTTCGCCCGCGCCGAGAACGCGACCCAGCTGGTGCTCGGCGCCAGCCGGCGCGGGTGGCTGGCCTCGCTGCTGACCGGCCCCGGCGTGAGCCTGCGGACCGTCCGGGATTCGGGCGACATCGACGTGCATATCGTGACCCACGCCCACATGGGCCGTGGCCGGGGACTGCCCAGGTCCCACGGCGGCCTCCCGCTGCGGCGCAGGCTGGCCGGGTATGGCCTGGCCGTCGTACTGGCGCCGCTGCTCACCCTCTTGCTGGCCAGCCTGCGCGGCCAGCTCAACCTGACCACCGACGTACTCGCCTTCCTGGTCGCGGTGATCGCGGTCGCGCTGGTCGGCGGCTTCGTTCCGGCCGTGATCGAAGCCGTCGCCGGCTTCCTGCTGCTCAACTTCTACTTCACGCCGCCGCTGCACAAGTTCACCATCTCTGAGGCCAATAACGTGCTCGCCCTGGTCGTCTTCGTGGCGGTGGCCCTGGTCGTCAGCTTCCTGGTGGACGACGCGGCGCGGCGGACCAAGCAAGCCGCCAGGGCCAGCGCGGAGTCCGAGCTCCTGGTCACCACGGCGGGCAGCGTGCTCCGTGGCCAGCAGGCCCTCGCGGCGGTGCTGGACCGGGCCAGGGAAGCGTTCGGCATGGAATCGGTGACCCTGCTGGAACGCAGCCCGGGCACCCCGGGCGCGTCCCGCGGGCCCGCCGCCGGCTGGACCGCCGTTGCCGTCTCCGGCGGCCCGCCGCTACAGCGGCCCGACGACGGCGACGTGGAGGTCCCGGTCACCGACGGCCTGGTCCTCGCGCTGCGCGGCCGGGCGCTGCCCGCCACCGACCGCAGGATCCTCGGCGCGTTCGCCGCCTACGCCGCCGCCGCGCTCGAACAGCAGCGGCTCGCCGCCGAGGCCGAGGCGGCCCGGCCGATCGCCGAGGCAGACCGGATGCGGACGGCATTGCTCGCCGCGGTCAGCCACGACCTGCGCACCCCGCTCGCCTCGGCCAAGGCCGCGGTCAGCAGCCTGCGGTCGCTCGACATCCAGCTCACCGCCGAGGACCACGACGAACTGCTGGCCACCGCCGATGAGTCCCTGGACCGGCTGACCCACCTCGTCGACAACCTGCTGGACATGAGCAGGCTGCAGGCCGGGGCCATGTCGGTCTTCCCCAGGCCGGCCGATCTGGAAGAGATCATCGCGCGCTCGCTGGATGACATCGGGCCGCAGGCCAGAGCCGTCATCGTGGACATTCCATACGATCTGCCCGAGGTCATGGTCGATCCGGCGATCCTGGAACGGGTCATCGTGAACCTGGCCAGCAACGCGCTGCGGTACTCGCCCGCCACCTCGCCGCCGCTGCTGACCGCCAGCGCCCTGGGCGACTGGGTGGAGCTGCGCGTGCTCGACCGCGGGCCCGGCATCCCCGAGGGCCACCGGGACCGGATGTTCGTGCCGTTCCAGCGCCTCGGCGACACCGACAACACCACCGGGGTGGGGCTCGGGCTGGCACTGTCGCGCGGGCTCACCGAGGCGATGGGCGGCACGGTCGAACCGGAGGACACCCCAGGCGGGGGCCTCACCATGGCCATCTCGCTGCCCGCCGTTCCCGGGCCGGCCCGGCCGTTTCCCGGCGAGCCGGGCACGCGGGAGCGGGAAGGGATCGGCTCCGCGGCGGGCCGCGATCACGATGGCGCCTGACAATGGCACGGTGACCGGGTGACCCGCATCCTGGTCGTCGATGACGAACCGCAGATCCTGCGCGCGCTCCGGATCAACCTGCGGGTCCGGAACTACGACGTGGACACCGCCGCGACCGGCGCCGAGGCGCTGGATCACGCCTCGAAGCACCCGCCGGACCTGGTCATCCTTGACCTTGGCCTGCCTGACCTGGACGGCGTCGAGGTGATCCAGGGCCTGCGCGGCTGGACGACCGCCCCGATCATCGTGCTGTCCGGCCGGGCGGACAGCATCGACAAGGTCGAGGCGCTGGACGCGGGCGCCGACGACTACGTCACCAAGCCATTCGGGATGGAAGAGCTGCTGGCCAGGATGCGGGCGGTCGGACGGCGCGTCACCGCCGACGGTGACGAGCCGCGAGCCCGCATCGGTGACCTCGTCGTCGATCTCGCGGCCAAGCGGGTGACCCGCGAGCCGGCCGCCCCGGGCGAGGAGCCTGCGGACATCAGGCTGACCCCGACCGAGTGGCACCTGCTGGAGGTGCTGCTGCGCCATCCCGGCAAGCTGCTCAGCCAGCAGCAGCTGCTGAATGAGGTCTGGGGACCCGGCTACGCCGACGCAACCGGAAACCTCCGCCTCTACATGGCCCAGCTGCGCAGGAAGCTCGAGCCGGACCCGGCCCGCCCGCGCTGGCTGCGCACCGAGCCGGGAATGGGCTACCGCTACCAGCCGGACCCGGCGGGCGACGATCGCTAGCCCGCGTCAGTCCCTGGAATCCGGCGTGCGCACCGGCACCCGGCCATGACCGGTCCCGCCATGGCCGGGCGCCGCGTGCAGGTGGCAGGTCAGTTACACCGATACCACTGGTCATGCCATGAGCTGGAATGTAGCGTCGATTTCAGGCCGCCCACCCGGTCGAGCACCGGGCCGCCCTTGGCGCCGTCCCTGGTCATCGTCAGCACATGCAGGTATCTCGTGTCCGCGTGTGCGCTCTGGCCGTTGTTGAAGCTAGCGGCGGAGAAGGTCACGCGCTTGCCGACCGGCTCCCGGTACTTCAAGAACCCCTTGCCGGTGAATCCCCGCTCATTGATCACTTCCGCTGAGGCGCCATCGTAGAAGTATGACGGGTGATGGCCGTACGCCCCTGTGATCGTCAGCTGCGCATAGATCTTCTTGGTGGAGTTGACATAGTCGAACACGATCTTGTCATTCTTGTAGTGAGCCAGGACCGTCATCTTGTTTCCCACGCCAACAGGAAAGGTCTTGGGGTTCAGCTCCAGCGGCGGGTTGGCGGAGTGCGTGGCGATGAGCTCGAGCCAGGCGAACGCGTGGTTAGGGCCGCCTCCCCCGACCACGGTGTCCGTGCCGTCCTGCAGGAGAGCCCGGCTGCCGACGTAGCCCCCGAGCCCGGTCCAGATCGCGTGATCGGATTTGCCCGGGCAGCCGGGTACAAAGTGCGGCTCCGCGAAGGACGCTGCGGCCTCGAAGAAGTGGCGGTGGGCGCCTTTGGCGGACACGACAGGTCCGGCCCAGTTGACCGAGTCGTTGGGATTTGCTGTCGCCGGCGGCGCGTAGCTCAGGCCGGTGAGCTGGCACAGGCTGCCGACCGGCACATAACGCATCCCCGGTGCGGAGATAAGCCGGAGCAGCGGGCGTATCGCGGCGGACCGCAGGCCGAGGCTGGACAGTTCCGCCTTGGACGCCGTGGCCGCGCTGAAGCCGGCTGGCGGCTCCTGGACCTGGATTGTCCCGCCCTGGGGGACTCTGTACACCAGGTCCGTCGCGGCCGCCTGCCGCGCACTGGCTGCGCTCAGGCTGCGCCCGGAAGCGCTCACCAGGCTGCGCGAGACGACCGGCGCCGACGTGCAGGTGCCAGGGCCGGCCGCCGGCGCGGCGGCGCCTTTTTCCGCGGCCTGGCTCGCTCCGGCGGTCATGCCACAGGTGAGAGCCGTCACCGCAGCAATGGCCGGCCACCTTAAAGCGCGTTTCATAAACGTTACCTCCATGGGGGGGAATGGTCACTCAGGCCTGAATTGTGAAGGAACCTCGAATGTCCGTCCTTGATTCACAAATACCCGAAATGACGCGGAGAACCGAGGCTTGTTATAACACCTGGATGGCTGAGCTGTCAAGATCAAATGCATGTCTCTGGGTAATTTTGCCGCCGCTGCCGCCACCCGCCACCCGGCCTGCGGGCCTGCGGGCCTCAGTACGGGAGTTCACGGGCCATCGTCGACAGCCGGTACCGCAGCCTGCAGATCACGACGTCAGCGGTACCGCGCTGGATGGCCCGCTCGAGCACGAAACCGCGCTGGTTATACAGGATCCGCTGCCACGGCCGGGCGGGCGCGACCTCAGGGATGAGCACGACCAGCCGGTAGTAGCGTTCCGTATCCTCGATCTCGCGCAGATAGTCCACGATCGGTGGCCCGAGTGACCGGTGCGTGGTCCGCAGCGTGATCAGCGGCACGTTCGGGCGCCAGGCCTCCCACTCCTCGCGGAAGTCGGCGTCCACCTGGGTGTCGAATGGATCGGTGAAGCAGACGGTCACCGCGACGACCTCGTCGCCGATCGACAGGGCGGTCGAGACCGCCTCAGCGGTCAGCCGGGACAGGCCGCGCACCGGGACCACCGCCAGCGAGCTGCGGCGCTCCGGCGGCGGGGGCTTCTTGCCCAGCTCAAGCTGAGCCCCGATCCGGTCGTAGGCCTTCTGCACCCGGGTGAACATCAGCACCAGGAGCGGGACCACGATGACGATCAGCCAGGCGCCCTCGGTGAACTTGCTGAGCAGCTCGATCGCCAGCGCGGCGGTCGTGAACACCGCGCCGACGCCGTTGATCGTGGCCCGGCCTTCCCAGCCCGGTGACCGGTCGGCCCGCCAGTGCAGGACCATGCCCGCCTGGGACAGGGTGAACCCGACGAACACCCCGATGGCGAACAGCGGCACCAGCGCCTGGGTGTCGCCCCGGGAAACCACCAGCAATATGGCGGCCACCACCGCGAGCACCACGACGCCGTACCTGTGTACCTGCCGGTCGGCGCGCAGCGAGAACAGGTGCGGCAGGAAGTTGTCCCTGGCCAGCAGGGACGCCAGCACCGGCAGACCGCCGAAGGAGGTGTTGGCCGCCAGCGCGAGCAGCACCGTGGTGAGCAGCTGGATCGCGTAGAAGGCGAGGTTATGCCCGAGCGCGGCGCCGGTCAGCTGTGCCAGCACGGTTTCCTTCGGTGCTGGGGTGACGTCGAATTTACGGATACACAACGCCAGGCCGATGAGCATGCCGCCGAGCAGGATGCCGAGCCATACCTCGGTGTGCTGCGCCCGGCGCGCCCTGGGCTGACGGAACGAGGGAACCGCGTTGGCGATCGCCTCCACGCCGGTCAGCGCCGAGCAGCCGGAGGCGAATGCCCGCAGCAGCAGCAGCAGCCCGACCGACTCCGCCACCTTGGGCAGATTGTGCGCGACCGGCACGGCCGGATGCGACCTGAGCAGGCCGCCGACAATGACGGCGGCAATGGCCACGATGAACGCGACTGTGGGCGCGATGAACAGCCGCGCGGACTCGGCCACCCCCCAGAGGTTGGCACCGGTGATCAGCGCGAGCACGACCACGCACAGCAGCACCCGCTCGGCATAAAGGGACGGGAACGCCGAGGTCAGTGCTTCGACGCCGGCCGACACGCCAACGGCCGCGTTCAGCACGTAGTCGACTATCAGCGAGGCGGCTGCGATAAGGCTGGGCATCCTGCCCAGGTGCTTTCCGGCGACCGCGTAGGCGCCGCCACCGCCAGGGAACGCCGCGATCACCTGCCGGTAGGAGATCACCAGGACGGCGAGCAGGAGCACGATGGCTCCGGTCACCGGCAGGGTGTAGGCGAGCCCGGCGGTCCCGGCGGCGACCAGGACGATGACGATGGCTTCCGGCCCGTAGGCCACCGACGATAGCGCGTCGAGAGAGAGCGCGGCCAGGCCCTCCAGCGCGGTAAGCCGGTGCCGCTCCTCCCCCGAATCAGCGGTCATGACCGTCAATACTCCCGCGCCCGGCGCAAGCCCGGCCTGCCGGCCCGCCGTTCAGCGGCCGGCCATCGATGCCGCGCGGAAAGGGCTAGTGCCCGGCGACGGAGAATCCGATAATGGCGAGGACGACGGCGACGACGATGACGGCCACGGCAAGCAGCACAATCTTGCGGCCGGACGCCCGCATGCTCCACGGACGGTCAGCCTCACCGCCTGCCCTGCTGGCGAATGCACGGAACTCCGCAGTGCTCGCGGAGCCGTCGGTGGTCTCGGTCTCACGCTCAGACATGGCCATGACTTTAGCCCATAGCAAGCACGCGAAACGGCCGGTCAGCGAGATGCGTACCAAACCGGCGCCGCCTAGGCCGTCTCACCTGCCGTCAATCGGGCCCGGTGGGCGCTCACCCGAGGGTGCCGGGGAGCACGGCGGGGAGCACGGCGTCCGGCCGGTGCAGGAGCCGGGACAACACGATCACGCTGCGCGTGCGCACCACGAATGGCTCAGCCGCGATCCGCTCCACCACCTGCTCGAAATGGTGCACGTCCGCCGCCCTGATGTGCAGCAGCGCATCGGCGTCGCCGGTGACCGTGCATGCCTCAGTGACCTCGGGGTGCTTGCTGACGGCAGCGGCAATGTCGGCAGGCGAGGTCCGGCCCCGGCAGAACAGCTCCACGTAGGCTTCCGTGGTCCAGCCCAGCTTGGACGGGTTGACCTGGGCGGAGAAGCCCGTGATGGCGCCAGCCGCCAACAGCCGGTCCACCCGGCGCTTCACCGCCGGCGCGGACAGCCCGACCCGCGCGCCGACCTCCGCGTAGGTAGCGCGGCCGTCGTCCACCAGAGCCGCGACGATCCGCCTGTCCAGTTCGTCGAAGGCCACCACTAGCTCCGGCCTGCCTGCCGGGAGTCCCGCTGCACGCCTCCAGATCTTGCCAGTTCCGCGGCGTCGCCGGGTCGCGTACGGTGACGGCGTGGGCAGACTCCGCGACGCGCTGGGCATCAGGCTGATCGATGTCCTCGCCACCGTCGCCGTGGCGGGAGCGCTGGAACTCAACGTGGAGTTCGGCGGCGGCGCGGGCGCCCAGCCGCTGAACGCGCTGGCCTACGTACTCGGCGCGGTCCTGGCGCTCCCGGTGCTGCTGCGCAGGAAGTGGCCGCTGCAGGTACTGATCGCGTGCTCGGTGCTGCTACTCATCTACTACATCGGTTTCCGGCGGAACATCTCTCCGGCGCCGTTGCTGTCGCTGCCGCTCTATGACGCCGCCCTGGCGGGCTACCTGGCGGTCTCGATCGTCATTCCGGCCGTTTACATGACCATCGGCTGGTTCGTGGTCGGTGCGAGCACACATGTAGGGCCGGCCTCGCTGGCCAACGAATTCCTGCCATCCATCGTGGTGCTCGCTCTGGCGGTCATGCTCGGCGACACGGTGCGCAGCAGGCGGGCCCTGGCCGCCGAGACGGCTGACCGGCTCCGCCTTGCCGAGGAGGAACGCGAGGCGGAGACAGCCAGGCGCCTTGCCGAGGAGCGGCTGCGGATCGCCCGCGACCTGCACGACACGGTGCGCACAGCATGGCGACCATCGCGGTCCAGGCGGGGTCCGTCCTGCACCTGCTGGGCGACGGTCCTCCCGACGACCAAGCCACCCCGGCCAGCACAATCCCCGCCACCATGCCCGGCCTGGCCGCTGCCCCCAGCCCAGCCCGCCCCGCCACCGCGGGCCGCCGCACCGTCGCCCCGAGCCCAGCCGCCACGGCCGCCCTCGCGTCAGCCAGCCTGCTGCCGTGCGGCAGGCCCTCGTGGTGATCAGGGATACGAGCAAGAGCGCGCTCGCCGAGATCCGGGTGACCCTTGGCCAGTTGCGTGGCAGCGAAGGGAGTGTCGAGGCCGCCGAGGTCAGGGCACCCGGGCTGGACCGGCTGCCGGCCCTGTCCGACGCGGTGCGCGCCGCCGGGGCACCGGTCAGCGTCAGCATTGAGGGCGATCAGGTGCCGCCGGAGCCGGGCGTTGATCACGCCGCGTACCGGATTCTGCAGGAGTCGCTGACCAATGTGCTGCGGCATGCCGGCCCGGAGGCCAGCGCGACCGTCCGGCTGAGCTACCTGCCTGGCGCGCTGACCATCGAGGTGACCGATGACGGCGCGGGATCGCCGGCGGACAGCAGTCCGGCGGACCGAAATGGCGCGGCTGGCGACGGGCACGGGCTCACCGGGATGGCCGAACGGGCCGCTGCGGTCGGCGGCGAGCTGACCGCCAGGCCGCGCGCGGGCGGCGGCTTCGAGGTGCTGGCCCGGCTGCCCGTGACAGCAGCGGGGAGCCCGTCATGATCAGCGTGCTGCTCGCCGATGACCAAGCGCTGCTCCGGGCCGGATTCCGCATGCTGCTGGAGTCCGCGCCCGACATAGCCATTGCCGGAGAAGCGCATAACGGGGGTCACGCGGTAGCCCTGGCCCGGGAGCTCCGTCCCGACGTCGTGCTGATGGACCCGCGGATGCCCGAGGTGGACGGCCTGACCGCGACCCGCAGGATCACCGCCGATCCGCAGCTGGCGTCGGTCCGGGTCGTCGTGCTGACCACGTTCGACGACGACGAGAGCGTATTCGCCGCACTCCGCGCCGGCGCCAGCGGGTTCCTCGTCAAGGACCTGGAGCCTGATGAGCTACTGCAGGCGGTCCGGATCGTGGCCCGTGGCGACGCCCTGCTCGCCCCGAGCGTCACCCGCGCGCTGATCGGCGCGTTCACTGCCGCGACCGAGGCGCCGCCGCGGGTGCCTGGCCAGGCCAGGCACCCCGCGCAGGCGGGCCACGCCGGGCTCGCCGCGCAGGCCGACCGCAGCGCGCAGTCCGCGGCAATCGCGTCGCTAACCGACCGCGAGCGCGAGGTCGTCTCGCTGGTCGCCGCGGGGCTGTCGAACGATGAGATCGCCGATCAGCTAGTCGTCAGCCCGCTGACGGCAAAGACGCACGTCAGCAGGGCTATGACTAAGCTCAGCGCGCGCGACAGGGCCCAGCTGGTCGTGATCGCCTATGCTGCCCGCCTGGCCACCCCCGGCACCATGGACACCTTGTGATCGTCAGCTGGCGCGACGGGCGGGACCTGGTCCTAGCCTAGGGACATACCCTGCTGCTCCAGCGCTTCCTGCAGTAGCCTCAGAGCTTTAGGGCCCATGCCGTGCAGCTTTTTCAGCTCGGAAGCTGGCACGTTCGCTAGCTGAGTGAGTTCGGTATATCCGGCTGTGACCAGCGCTCGGGTTGCCGGTGCTCCGATGCTCCCGGGAAAACCCGTATCGGCTGGTGCCATGCCTGGATCGTATCGAGTTCCCGGTCGTGCAAGCCTCGCCCGCAGCCCGCAGCCCGACGGCGCAATGTGCTCCGCCAGAGAAGGATGCCGGGCGCAGGCAGCGGACCAAGGAGGAATGCCTGATGACATCGCGGCCGCCGCTGGCCGAGCAGCTGGACCTTTTGCCGCATCCCGAGGGCGGGTGGTTCCGCGAGACGTGGCGCTCAGCAGTTTCCTTCTCGCCCGAGGGATACAGCGGGCCGCGCAGTACCGCGACCGCCATCTACTTCCTGCTGCACCCGGGCGAGCAGTCCCGCTGGCATGTGGTGCGTTCCGACGAGCTGTGGTGCTGGCACAGCGGCGGCCCGCTGGACCTGCGCATGGGCGGCGCTGGCGACGAGCCGGGCGCCGGAACCGCTGTCCTGCTCGGCTGCGACCTCAGCGCCGGACAGCAGCCACAGGCCCTGGTTCCCGGCGGCGTGTGGCAATGCGCTGCGCCCGCTGGGCAGGCGCCGGTACTGGTCAGCTGCGTGGTGGCTCCTGGCTTCGACTTCGCCGACTTCCGCCTGCACTGACGTCGGTATCTGCCGCTGCCCGGTAGGTCGATCACGACGCGGGTGCTTGCGCCGTACCGGGCGGTCAGAAGGGGATAAACGGCAGGCCCACGCCGGAGCGCTCGACGCGGACCGTTGCGTCGGGCGGTGCCTCCTGGCTTATCTGCTCGGCGAGTTCCCGGGCGTCGTCTTCGTTGCTGGCGCCGACGACCAGGAACCTCCAGCGCCGTACGACTGGCCGGCCTTCTCTTTGCAGCTTGCTCGCCAGCGCGACCGCCTCGCGGTGCGACGGGAACTCAACCCGGGCCTCCCACTGGGCGGTCCCGGCTGCCAGGGACTCGGCGGTCTCGGCGTCCTCAAGCCGCTGGTGCTCCGCCTGGCGCTCGGCCTCAGTCTGCGGCACCGCGACGTCCGGGCTCTCCCACCCTTCTTCGATGGGGTGCCAGCGATGCAGCGCGAGCTCCGCCTGGATGCCATGCTGGCCCAGCACGTCCCGGGCGACCTGCTCAGCTTCCCTGGCGGCGACCTCGGTGCCTGCGTACAGGAAGATCTGCGTGTCACCTGCGCCGACGGCGATATTGCGGCCGAGCCGACGGCGGACGTCTTCTTCCACGTCATGCGTGGAAAAGGATCGCTGCGCCCGTTCGGCCTGTGCCTGGTCGGTCAGTGAGATCGTCACGCGCCAGTCGTTGCTGTCCGCCACGGCGCGACTCTAGCGCACCCCTGGGCGGCGGGGTGCACGGGCGAGCGCCTGGCCGGCGGCGTGGACGGCGGCCGGCGGGGCGGGCGGGACCGCCTAGGACATGTCTACCTGCGAGCATGGACGGGTGAGCGCTACCCGCCTTCTCACGCTCGACGATGTCCCGGTCCTGGCGGAGCTGCTCCGCGTCAACCGCGACTTCCTCGCCCCGTGGGACCTGATCCGGAGCGACAACTACTTCACGGCTGACGGCCGGCGCGCTGTCATCGGAGACGCGCTCGCGCGGCACGATCAAGGATCAGCCCTTCCGCACGTCATCCTCGACGACTCCGGCCGGGTGGCCGGCCGCATCACACTCAACGGCATCGTCCGCGGCCCGTTCCAGTCGTGCAGTCTGGGCTACTGGGTAAGCGCCGCCGACAACGGGCGCGGCCTCGCCACTGCGGCCGTGCGCGACATCACCGGTGTGGCCTTCGAGGAACTGGGGCTGCACCGGATCCAGGCAGAAACCCTGCTGCACAACGTCGCGTCGCAGCGAGTGCTGGAACGCAACGGGTTCGTCCGCTTCGGCATGGCGCCGGCGTATCTCAACATCGCCGGCAAGTGGCAGGACCACATCATGTACCAGGTGGTGAAGGCTGGGTGCCATCGCGGCACCTCGATGCGCAATCGGGACAGAGCTGCCGGCCACCGCCGGGGAGATCCTGACAGTCCTGACTCGCGACGATCCGAGCGGCTGGATCTGGGCTCAGGCAGCCGATACTGGCAGCACGGTCGGAGAACGCGGACGAGCAGAGCGAGGGTGAGGGTGACTCGATCACGGCGAGACCGGATGATCGCGGAGTGCGGCGCGAAACCGGGCGCAGTGGAGGATTATCCGTTCGGCGATGATGTGGCGGTGTTCAAGATCGCCGGCAAGATGTTCGCGCTGGTGTCCCTGGGCCTGCCACCCGGCAGCATCAGCCTCAAGTGCGATCCGGACGTAGCGGTCGAGCTGCGCGCCCAGTATCCCGCGATCACCGCGGGCTACCATCTCAGCAAGCGGCACTGGATCACCATCACACTCGACGGCTCGGTGCCCGACGACGAACTGGCCGGGCTGATCGACGCTTCCTACGAGCTGGTGATGAAAGGCCTGACCAGGGCAGAGCGGAACAACCTGAGCACGCGATAAGGTGCGGCGGAGGCTGATCCTCTGCACCTGAGCCGCCCTGGACGGCATTCCTTCGGGCCATGACCAAGCTCAGCGCGCGTCGCGCAGTTGCCCGTTCCGTCGCAGTAGGTCTCAGGGCCCGCGTAGTTGATCGCCCTGAGGCTGACAGCGCATCCGCCTGAGGAGTCGACCGTGTTCACGTAGTCGACGCGGATCACGGCCGCCGAGTCGGGACTGGCCGGCGGCACGATGTCGTTGAACGCCGCGGGCTTCTCGGTCGAGGCCTTGTACAGCTCGGGGTTGAGGAAGCCGAGTGACGAGCCTGCTGCCTGGTCGGCACCGAATCGCTGGTGCGGGCCACGCTGTCCGGCTCGCGGAATGAGCGAATCGCCTGAGCGCGGCGCTGGCCCGCTGACCGGGATGGGACCAGTTCGGCATTCGCCGGCTGGTAGATCGTTCCCGAGAATGCGCTGGACATCGCCTGCGGCCGGCTCTTTGCCGGCCAGTTCGATATTCACCGGATCGGGCCGGTGGCTTACCCGGCGTTCGCGGGTTGCCTTGGCCTACCGGATTGCCGTCAGGCGGGCGAGGTCTCGATCAAGCCCGTTTGCAGAGTCTCTAGCTGGGACTTGGTCAGGCCGTGGCTGCGCAGGTAACCGGGGACGGTGCCGGACAGGCTCCGGACATGGGCCAGGGCATCGAGGATGATCTCCGGCGGGGACCCCATCAGGTGGACATTGAGCCGCTGGCCGAGCCCGGTGCTCGCCCTGACCTGGCGGACCGCCGCTGTCGGCTCGGCCAGCAGGTAGGTCTGGCTGAGAGCGTAGTCGGCCGCGATGACATCATCGTCTACGCCGATCGCCGAGAGGATCAATGCGGCGAGCATGCCGGTCCGGTCCTTGCCTGCGCTGCAGTGGATGAGGCCAGGCAGCGCCCCGGGAGCGCACAGGCAGGCGATCGCGGCGGCGATCGTCGCGCCGCACTCGTCGACCATGTGCCGGTAGACCGCGCTGAGTTCCGGCGCCAGTGCGCTGAATTGAACGGTGTTAATGACCGGGATATGGGCCCGCCGCACGGTGAGCGCATCGCCTAGCGCACTCGGGGCGATCTCGGCTTCCTCGCGGGTTCGCAGATCAATTACGGTCCGCAGATTCAGCCCGGTCAGCACCGCCCGTCCGCTGTCGTCGATGCGGTGCAGCGCGTCCGAGCGAAACAGCGTCCGCCATCGCACCGTGCCGGCCCCGCGGGCCGGGTACCCGCCAAGATCGCGCAGGTTGAACGTGCCCGGCAGCGGGATGAGCCGGTCTGGTGCGGAGCTGGCGCGCATAGCTCACATCAGATCATGTACTGCGCAGGGAGTACTCCCCCGGCAGTAGCGGGGCCGCCAGCAGCCTCCCGCCGTACGACGTCATGGCGGCGCGCGCTCACGAGCATGGAGAACGACAGGCTCCCGTGGCTCGCAGGAGATGAAGAGAAATGCCGTGCAGCTCAGCCCCCGCCCGCACCGGCCCGCTTGGCCGGCTCGGCCGGACCTGCCACCGGCATCGCTGGATCACCTTGCTCACCTGGATCGTCGGCCTGGTCTGCATGATCACGCTGTGGACCAGGTTCGGAGCGCCCGCCGACGACAGCTTCTCCGGCAGCGACCCAGGCCAGGCGCTGCTGAACGCGCACTTCCACCGCCAGTCAGGCGACTCGCTGACCCTGGCGATCCGGTCCGCCGGCGACATTGGCTCCGCGGCGGCAACGGCGCGGATCACCAGCGCCCTGGTCCCGTTCCGGCAGGCCCCCGGTGTCACCTCAGTGACCAGCCCCTATTCCGCGCCCAGCCAGATCTCGCGGGACGGCCACATCGCATTCGCGACGATCCAGTTCGGCGCGGGATCGGCCGGCATCTCGAGCAGCGAGACCCGCGCGCTGATGGCAGACGCCAGGACGGCGGCAGGGCACGGCATGACGTTCAGCCTCGGCGGGGACGTGGTCGACCTGGCGGAGACGCCGTACGGCGGCCCGACCGAGGGAATCGGCACCGTGGCCGCCGCGATCGTGCTGCTGATCGCCTTCGGCTCGCTGCTGGCCATGGGGCTGCCGATCGTCACCGCCCTGTTCGGTATCGGGACCGGGCTGTCGCTGATCGCGCTGCTCGGTCACATCTTCCCGGCGCCATCGTTTTCGCCGATCGTGGCCGCGATGATCGGTCTCGGCGTCGGCGTTGACTATGCGCTGTTCATCGTGACCAGGTTCCGCGAGGCGCTGCGGTCCGGCCAGGCACCCGAAGACGCTGCCGCGACCGCGATGCGTACCGCCGGCCGGTCGGTGCTGACCGCCAGCACCACGGTAGCGATCGGGATGCTCGGCCTGCTGGTGCTGCGCCAGCAGTTGCTGAACGGGGTCGCCGTGGCGGCGGCCGCCACAGTCGCGATGACCGTGCTCGGCTCCCTGACGCTGCTGCCCGCACTGCTGGGTTTCGCCGGAACCCGGCTGGCGAGGCAAACCCGGATCCGGGTGCCGGGATTCCTTCGGCGTCGCTCGTCGCGGCCAGGCCAGCCGCAGGGGCAGGGCCAGCGGGCGAATATCCGTTCCGCATCTCTTCCGGCCGCGGAGCGCTGGGCAGCGGTCGTGCAGCGCCGGCCGGTGCTTGCCGCCGCCGCATCCGCAGCCGTGATCCTGGTGCTGGCCGCGCCCGCGCTCGGCATGAAGCTGAGCATGCCGGACGAGTCGGCGCAGGCCCGGGGCACCCTGGGGTACGTAAGCTACGCCACGATGGCGCGCGGCTTCGGTCCCGGCTTTGACGCACCGCTGATCATCGCGGCCCGGCTGCCCGGCGGCGGAGCCAGCACGGCAGGACTGGCAGCGGCGGTGCGGGCCACTCCCGGGGTCGCGACCGTCACCCAGCCGGTGGTCAGCGCGGATGGGCAGGCCGCCATGATGATCGCTTACCCGAAGACGGGCGAGCAGGACCCGGCCACCGATGCGCTGGTCAACCGGCTCACCGGCGCGGTGCTGCCGCGGGCGACCGCGGGGACCGGCATCCGCGCCTACGTGACCGGGCCGAACGCGGCCAACGTGGCGTTCGCCAACGTCATCGGCAACCGGCTGCCCTGGCTGGTCGCGGTGGTGGTGCTGGTCTCGATGCTGCTGCTCACGGTGGTGTTCAGGTCGGTCACGGTGGCGATCAAGGCCGCGGTGATGAACATGCTGTCGATCTCGGCCGCCTACGGCGTGCTGGTCATGGTCACCCAGCATGGCTGGGGCCGTCGGCTGTTCGGCTTCCCCGAGGCGATGCCGGTGACGACCTGGGTGCCGGTCTTTCTCTTCGTCATCCTGTTCGGGCTGTCCATGGACTACGAGGTGTTCCTGCTCTCGCGGATCCGCGAGCACTACGACGCGACCGGTGACAACGCGGCATCGGTCGCCCGCGGGCTGGCCAGCACGGCACGGGTGATCACGGCCGCCGCGGCGATCATGGTGGTGGTGTTCCTGTCCTTCGTGCTCGGTGCCAACGTCTCGGTCAAGCAGGTCGGGCTCGGGCTGGCCGTCGCGGTCGCGATCGACGCGACGCTCGTCCGGCTAGTGCTGGTGCCCGCGGTGATGGAACTGCTCGGGAAGGCGAACTGGTGGCTGCCGGCCCCGCTCGCCCGCATTCTCCCCGCAACATCGCCGGACCTGGCCGGCGGGATCGAGCCCCTGGCCGGGGACTGCGAGACCGTCCCGGCCTCGGCCCGCTGACCGGGCGCGCTAGTGTCGGTCTCCGGGAGGATCACATGGCACGACTCGGCGGGATGTACGGACCGGACGCCACCTTCCTCGGCGTGCCCCGGGCTGACCTGGCCGACCCCGCCTCCTGGGCCGGCACCGACATCATGATCATCGGTGCCCCGTTTGACGGCGGGACGTCACACCGGCCGGGCGCGAGATTCGGCCCGCAGGCGATCCGCTGCACTGACTACTTGCCGCACCATGCGTCCCGGCCGCATCTGGCGCTCGGCGTGGACCCGCTGACGGACCTGCGGGTCGCGGATGCGGGCGACGTGGAGATGCCATCGGGCGACACCGAGCTGTCGCTGCGCCGCCTGGAGCAGGCCGTGCACCGGGCCTGCCATGGCGGCGCGATCCCGGTGATCCTCGGCGGCGATCACACCGTGGCATTCCCCGACGCGACCGGCGTCGCCCGGCACGTCGGCTGGGGCAGGCTCTCGGTGATCCACTTCGACGCGCACGCCGACACCGGCAACACGCAGTTCGGCTCGCTGTACGGGCATGGCACCCCGATGCGGCGGCTGATCGAGTCCGGTGCGGTGCGCGGTGACCGGTTCCTGCAGCTGGGACTGCGCGGTTACTGGCCGGAGCCCGAGACGCTGGACTGGATGGCCGACCGGGGCATGCGCAGTTACGAGATGGCCGAGATCGTTGCGCGCGGGCTTGATGACTGCCTGACGGAGGCGTCTCGCATCGCGACCGATGAGTGCGACGGCGTGTTCTTGTCGGTCGACGTTGACGTCGTCGATCCGGGTATGGCGCCGGGCACCGGCACCCCGGAGCCCGGCGGTATGACCGGCCGCCAGCTGCTCGACGCGGTCCGCCGGATCGCCATGGAGCTGCCGGTCGCGGGCGTGGACGTGGTGGAGGTCTCGCCGCCCTACGACAATGCGGAGATCACCGCGTTCCTCGCCAACCGAGTCGTGCTGGAGGCCCTGTCTGGCATCGCCTGGCGCCGCAAGCGCGACGCCGGCCCCGGAGGCCGGGCCGTCCGGCTGCCGGCCACGCCGCTGCTCGAAGGCCGCGGATCCCCCGAATCCGGCGAACCCGCCTAGCCTGCTTGGTCCGGCGGGGCTTGCGAGGCCGGGCTTGGCCCGGCGAGGCCGGCGGGGACTGGGCTGGCCCCTCAGGGGTGGCATAGACGGCGATTCCTGGGGTCACGAGTCCCGTGGGTCCGGTGGGTCCCATTAGTGCGGCCGCCTGCGGCGCGCTGGCCAGCGCAGCGGCGCGGGTTCCATGATCCGGTAAAGTCCGGGCGCTATATAGACCCCCCAATCCTTCGTGCTATCGGAATGCGGGCCGGCATTTCTGCTGGCGGGCACCACCCCGCGGTTCAGTACCCTCGCCAATGAGGCTGCTATCTGGATGGATAGGCAAACCCCCGCTCAAATCCTTCGATGGATCGAGAGCATCTATAGTTGTGCCATGCTGGACGTGACCAGGCTCCGCGTGCTGGTCGCGGTGGCGAGGTACGGCTCGGTCACGATCCGCCCGCCGCCACGGCTCTGATCGAGGTGCTCGCCAGCGCAGCCGCAGCGGCGGCCCACTGACGGCGTGCTGGCGGTGGTTTCGGCGCGGTCCTGACCGAGGCGGCGGTGTCGCATGGCGTGATTGTTCAGCACCGGACCAGTTTCGTGCCGCCGGTCTCGGGCGAAGTTCCGGCGCCGGTCAGTTTCTCCGCCGCCTGCCGCGCTTGGTGGCTCAGCTGTAACCAAGACTCGCGAAGGAAGCGACTGCCTCAGCTTGGTAAGCCAGGCCGACGACTGGCCGGGCTGCGCGGATAATGGACTCAGCGTCGGCGGGCGTGAACCCCGACGCGAGCATGATGGCAAATGCCGTCGACGGCCCCCGGTTCACTCCTGAGGCGCAGTGGCAGTACACCCTGTTGTGCGGGCTTGCCAGCGCCGGCAACGCGAATCCGAGACTCTTGCCGAACCATACGTCACCGTGCGTCGCTGGATTGCCATCGTCTGGTACCCCATTCCAGAGGTATGAGAGGGCCGGATCGCCTGATTGGACCTGAGCGTCGTTGAAGTCCGCTCTGCAGTCGATGATGTGTGTGATACCTGCCGCCACTAAAGCCTGAACGGCAGCCGGCCCAGTGATGGCAGCTCCAGTAGCCAGGCGACTGGTCACAAAGTCGAAGTCAGCCATCTCGGTCTCCCCTTCGTCAACATCAAGCGAGTCAGGCTGGCCGTCAGCGCCGTCTGGGTCGACGGCGGTGCCCACCATACTGCCGCCGACCGTTCACGAAGGCGGAGCGGCCGGCCGCGGCAACCGCAGCAGCCAGAGCCGAGTTTGTCGGCCCCGCGCTCGTCACGAATGTAAAGGCTGTTGGCTGCGGGTGCGGCGCGACAACGATAGCGGCGGCACGGGCAGCGGGCGGCACGGGTGAGCCCGGTTCGGATGGCAGCGCTGTCGGCCTGGATCTATCCGGACCGATGTTAGAGGTCGCGCGGCGGCTCGCCGCGCAGGCCGGCGTGGCGAACGCCGGATTCGTCCATGGCGACGGCCAGGCCTGCCCGCTGCGCCGGAATTCCTGCGACGTGATGATCAGCAGCTTCGGTGTCATGTTCTTCGACGACCCGGCCGCAGCATTCGCGAGCATCGCCGCCACGCTGCGCCACCGCGGCCGGCTGGCCTTCTTGTGCTGGCAGCACGACATGCACAACGAGCTATTCGCGATCCCGCTGCACGCCTTCGGCGCCCACACGAGGCTGCCGGGCCCGGCAGCGGGCGACCTGTTCTTCGACCCGCAGCAGGTCGCGGAGCTGCTTTCCGGCGTGGGCTGGGAGGATATCCAGATCGACGCCGTCAGTGAGCCAGCCTGGATGGGATCCGATGTCGCTGACGTGATGAGCTATGTCCGCGGGATGCCTATGATCCGCAGCCTCTCAGCCGAGCTCGGGGACGAGGCGCAGACCGAGCGAGTGCTGGCCACCGTCGCCGAGCAGTACGCTGCGCGCCAGCGCCCCGACGGAGTGTGGGTCCGCGCCGCCGCCTGGCTGGTCACCGCCCGTCGCGCCTAACGTACTCATCTGACCCGTTGACCATGGACGCCGCGGCAAACGGCGGCCTCCCGCGCCACGGAGTCGACCGCTTCTACCGCTACGAGACCAAATTCAAGCTCTCGGTGAGGTTGATTTGCCGTCGGCGTATGACTGAGCGGGGTTCCTACCTCAGACGTGATCTTGGCCGGTAGCCTGACCGCAGGATTTCTACCTCGCGAGGATCCCGACGCGAGATGGCTCACTATGCCGCCGGTCGGGCGGGTTGTCGGGGCCCGGGTCCGGAACAGGCTGTCGTACCTGCTTTGATCGGGACCAGGGGGAACGCCGGATGCGTGCACCAAGAACCCCGGTTCCGGCGAGGAGGCATTCGACATGAAGGTGTGTGTGCCGATCACCGCCGACGGCCAGGTCGACCTGCGGTGGGGACGTGCTGACCGCGTCGCGGTCGCCGACGTGGCTGACGGCGAGATCCGCGACTGGCAGGAGTTCACTGTCGCCTGGGGAACGCTGCACGACCAGGG
>ODAK010000872.1_pt1 | contig 34131 bp, 33 predicted proteins | sample 1539591 | NCBI WGS metagenome assembly ODAK01 (sample SAMEA3539303, study PRJEB22396) | soil metagenome | biome: tundra; feature: field; material: soil | place: USA | collected 2010-05 | depth 0.15 m | reverse complement strand
TGGTTTGCCTGTACTAGCAGGTCCCGTCAGGGGCACCCCGCCTTTCCGTGAAGGTTTCCTTCCTGGCTCGGGGAAGTGCAAGCGCACAAAGAGTTTAAGCCTGTTCGCGCCCCGCCGCGGCGGGCGGAAAAGTTCATTGGAGGCATTGCCATGTACGCGGTGATCCGCGCCGGGGGAAAGCAGTATCGCGTCGCACCCGGGGACGTGATTAAGATCGAGAAGCTGCCGCAGACCAGCGGCGAAGACATTCAGTTCGATGAAGTGCTGGCCGTCAGCGGCTCCGAGGGCGAACTGGTCAAGCCGTCGAAGGCCTTCGTCAGCGGTCAGGTGGTCGAGCAGGGCCGCGCCGATAAGATTCTGGTCTTCCACTTCAAGCGCAAGAAGCAATACAAGAAGCTGAACGGACACCGCCAACCATTTACCGCCGTGAAGATCACCGGCATTAACGTGGACGGCAAGGACCTGAAGGCTAACGGCTGATGCTGCTACACCAGTTGATCCCGGCCCTGGTTACTTTGGCCAAGCGCTTCGATTCGGTGTTGCTGGGGCTTCCCGCTCGAATCCGGCGGGTGGTTTCGCGAGGCCGCGAAGGCGGTTCTGATTTGCAGGAAAGTTAGGATTGTCGGTAGAGCCGGCCTTCAGGCCGGCGTTGGGCAGTCATATTTAACGCGAGCCGGATTTAGCCGGCGGCAGACTCAAGGATATTGCAATGGCACACAAAAAAGGTTTAGGTAGTTCCCGGAACGGCCGCGACTCCAATGCACAGCGGCTGGGCGTGAAATCGTTCGGAGGCCAGATGGTTTCGGGCGGTTCCATCATCGTGCGGCAACGCGGCACCCGCATCAAGCCGGGGGTCAACGTGGGCCGCGGCAAAGACGACACCTTGTTCGCCAAGGTCACGGGCGTGGTTGAGTTCAAGAACCGTGGCCAGATGGGCAAGTTCGTGTCGGTCACGCCCCAGGAAGCAGCTAGCAACTAGCAATTAGTTATGACGACAGGCCTCGTCGCGGCGAGGCCTTTTTCCTTGTTCGTTCTTGCGACCCCACACAGCCTTGCTCACTTCCCGCGCACGGCGGCGCGCATGGCGTCCCTCAACTCCGGATGAATGAACCTATATCCGGCGGCCTTCAGTTTTGCGGGTTCGGCGCGAATTGAGGTCAAAAGTAACTCCTCTCCCATCTCGCCCAGGAGCGTGCGCACAATCCACGCTGGCAGAGGGAAAATTGTTGGACGGTGGAGTTCCTCTCCCAGCGCGCGCACGAATTCCGCATTGCGAACTGGCTCGGGCCCCACCGTGTTCACTGGCCCTCGCAAGCTGTCGTTGTGCAAGGCGAACAGCGCCACTCCGATCACATCGTCAAAGGCGATCCAGCTCCAGAATTGCTTACCGCTGCCGATCCGCCCGCCAAGCCCAAGTCGAAACGGCAACAGCAGCGGCTTAAGCGCGCCGCCATCGTGGGCAAGCACCACTCCAATGCGAAGGTTTACGACCCGCAGTCCAGCCTCGCTTGCAGGAGCGGTCGCGGCCTCCCACTGCCGGCTGACCTCGGCTAGAAAGCCCTGTCCCGAAGAGCTCTCCTCGGTCAGCAGTTCGTCGCCACGGCTTCCGTAGTAATTGATCCCGGCGGCTGAAATGAAAACGTGCGGCTGTCCGCTTCGGCGATACGATTCGGCGGCCGCATTCGCCAGAGTCCGAGTTCCCTGCACCCGGCTCTGTAGCACTTCCCGCTTGAACTTTTCCGTCCAGCGTCCGGCGACGTTCTTGCCCGCCAGGTGGACGATGGCATCCGCGCCCGCAAGTTTCTCCGCCTCGAGCCGCTCGCCCGGATTCCATTGCACCTCGCTCGCGCGTGGCGCTCGCCGGACCAGAGCGACCGGTTCGTGGCCAGCCAAAATCAAAGCTGGGGTTAGCGCCCGTCCTATCAATCCCGAAGCGCCACTGATCAGTACGCGCATAAGTAAGAAAACTAGTGCTGCAACTGCAATAACGTACGATGAATCAAACAATCAAACAAGTATCGAGGTTATCAATCATGCCTAAACCTGCCTCGGAAGTCTTGATTGAAAAGCTCGCTCAAATGATCGACAAGAAGTATGACGAGATGGGCGACGGAGAGATCAGGATATCGCAGCAGAAGCTCAAGGCCCTCCGCGACCGAGTCCGCGCTTATCGAGCCGCCAGGCCGACTGCGAAGAACATCGTATAATCGGACATGGCGACTTTGCGCCAACACATCGCGACCAATGTTCTGACTGTCACACGTTTTCGCGATCTCCTGCGCAAGGTCCGCTCCTACCGGCCCGATGACGATCAGGCCCTGATCAAGAAGGCCTACGAATTCTCCCTGGAACATCACAAAGGGCAGGCACGCGAGTCGGGAGAGCCCTACCTGGCCCATCCTCTCGAGGTTGCGACGTTACTGGCGGAAATGCGGCTGGATCCCACCGCCATTGTCGCCGGCCTGCTGCACGACGCGGTGGAAGACACCACGGTAACCATCGAAGAGATCAAGGCTGAGTTCGGCGAGCAGGTCGCCCACATCGTCGAAGGCGTCACCAAGATCAGCAAGATCGACTTCGCGTCGTCGGAAGAGGCGCAGGCCGAAAACGTGCGCAAGATGGTGCTGGCCATGATGGATGACATCCGCGTGGTGCTCATCAAACTGGCCGATCGCCTGCACAACATGCGCACCTTGAAGTTTCTCTCGCCGGAGCGGCAGTACAAGATCGCCAAGGAGACGCTGGAGATTTACGCTCCCATCGCCCATCGCCTGGGAATGGGTAAGATCCGCGGTGAACTGGAAGACCTGGCATTCCAGTACGTCGATCCCATCTCCTACAACCAGGTCAAGGAAGCCATGGAGTCACGCCGCAAAGAGGGCGAGGCGTTCCTGGCCGAGGTGCAGACCGTCATCGGGCAGAAGCTGAAGGAGGCCAAGATCCAGGCCAAGGTGGAAGCCCGCATCAAGCGCCTTTACAGCATCTGGCAGAAGCTGCAGCGGCAGCGTATCTCGGTGGACCAGATCTACGACATGCTGGCGCTGCGCATCATTACGCAATCGGAATCCGATTGCTACGCGGTGCTGGGCATCATCCACAATCAATGGCGGCCGGTACCGGGACGCATCAAGGACTTCATCGCCATCCCGCGCAATAATTTCTACAAGTCGCTGCACACCACCGTCATCTCCGAGAAGGGCCATGCCTTCGAGGTGCAGATCCGCACCGAAGAAATGCACAAGATGGCCGAGGAAGGCATTGCGGCGCACTGGAAGTACAAAGATGGTCCGGTGTCGGCGCGCGATGAGCAGCGGCTGGCCTGGCTGCGTCAGGTGGTGGAGTGGCAGCGGGACATGAAGAGCTCGGACGAGTTCTTGTCCACGCTGAAAATCAATCTCTACCCGGAAGAGGTTTATACCTTCACCCCCAAGGGCAAGATCGTCATCCTGCCGCAGGATGCCACGCCGATTGACTTTGCCTATACCGTCCACACCGACGTCGGCCATACCTGCGTAGGCGCCAAAGTAAACGGGCGCATGGCTCCCTTGCGTTACAAGTTGCGCTCCGGCGACATCGTGGAAATTCAAACCGCGCCTGGCCACCATCCCAGCCGGGACTGGCTGCAACTGGCGAAATCGCCGCGCGCCCGCCAGAAGATCAAGCACTGGCTGAACGTGCATCAGCGCGAACGCGCCATCGAAATCGGCCGCAAGCTGATCGAAAAAGAGGCGCGCAAGTATCGCATTGCCCTGAAGAATCTGAGCGAAGCCGAACTGACGCGCGTGGCCGGTGAAAATGGGCTGGCCAAGCCCGACGATCTGCTGGCGGCCATCGGCTATGGCAAGTATTCGGCGCGCAGCATCCTGGCGCGCGTGCTCCCCGCCGATGCATCGTCTGGGATATCAGGCGCAGGCGAACCGGACAAAGACCCGACGGGAGGATTCACCAGCGTTATCCGCCGCGTGTTTGGCTCGGAAACCTCGGCCATCATGGTAACTGGACACGACGACCTGCTGGTGTACCGTGCGCAGTGTTGTAATCCGATTCGCGGCGAAGACATTGTTGGCTATGTCACCCGGGGCAAGGGAGTGGCCGTGCACTCCAAGACTTGTCCCAACGTCACCAACCTGATGTACGAACCGGACCGGCGCATCGCCGTCGAGTGGGGAAAGGATGCGGCTTCGGCGAACTGGCAAGCTGGTTATCCCGTAAAGCTGGCGGTGCACTGCGATAACCGCCCCGGCATGCTGAAACAGATCGCGACCGTCATCAGCGATGCGAATACCAACATCCGCAACATCGAAGCCAAGACCGCCGAAGACCACGCCACGGTTGACCTGGTGGCCGACATCGCCGACCTCAAGCACCTGGAGCGCATCGTCACCGGCGTGCGCAAGATCCCCGGGGTGCGCGACGTGCAGCGCATGCAGAAGCTGTAGGGGCCGCTTTTCGCTGCCCGCTATTTAATACGCGCTTCAATGGTTGCTTTTTGCGACTCCCGTCCGAGGGCTGCGATTCATTTTCCGCTGGCTGGTGGTTCCTTCCCGCTTTGAAGAAAGGGAGGGGCGGACACACAGGTCCGCCCCTGCTCCGGGGTCAGCGAGTTACCGTGAGGCTTACGGTGGTGGAGTGTTGCAGAGTGCCGCTGGTCCCGGTAATGGTCAACGGGTACGTCCCGAGGCCAGTTTTCTTGGTCGTCGAGACGGTCAGGGTTGAGTTCGCCGGGTAGGGCGGCGACACCGGGTTCGGGCTGAATGAGCATGTGCTGTGCCCAGGACAGCCAGAAATGCTCAGGTTAACGTTGCTGGCGAATCCGTTCAAAGCTGTGATGGTCGCCGTGTAGTGGGCAGCGGAGCCGCGCCTGACACTCTGACTGGAAGGCGTGGCGGAGATGGTGAAGTCACCTGACCCTGAAGTAGTTACGGTTAGCGTGACGGTGGTGCTGTGCTGGGTGCTGCCGCCGATGCCGGTCACCGTGATGGGATAAGTGCCCGGAGTCGTAGAGGTACCCACGTTGATGGTCATGGTGGAGGTGCCCGCGCCAGGCGCAGCGATCGGGTTCGGACTGAAGCTCACCATAGTCCCCCCCGGAACTCCCGAGGCGGACAGGTTGATTGCGTTGCTAAAGCCGCCGCTGATGGTAGTGGTAATGGTGGAGGAGCCCTGCTGGCCTTGAACGACGGTGACCGAGGACGGCGAGGCTGAGATGGTGAAGTCGCCGCCTCCCGTGCCCCCGCAATTGGGGAACTTCAAGGACGCCAGGCGAGTGCTCCAGTCGAACGAGGTGGTCACCGTGTAGTACTCCTGCGTGTACCAGAAGGTGCAATCGTCGGCTTCGTCGATCGCCATGCTGCTGTAATCGCCCCAGCGATTGGAGGTGTCAGGTTGTGAACCCGACCCGCTGACGATGGAAGCTTCGGTTTCCATGCTGCCCAGAGTGTCGGTTGCTACGCGCCCCGTGTAACTGATCGAGGGGAACGAGCTCGAACTGGAAACGCTGTAGCCAAGCGCGATATCTTGCGCGCTGTCCATTGCGATCGAGCCCATCCAGCGATATTTACTGTCGGGAGCAAAGGTGCCCTGTTGATACACGGAAAGGCTGGTGGAAGTTTCCGGTGCGCGGAACTCATACCATCGCTCGCCCACCGAGCTGCCGGCGGTCACGGAGTGGCTCACCAACCAGGTCTGGTGGTCCGCGCTGAAGTTGCGGTATGCCAGCCGGTACATCAGGCGATCGCCAAGCGAATCCAGCAGAGCGGTAGTGCCCTGCTGCGGAATGCAGGCGCCGTTGCCACCACATGCCAAACTGAACGAGGCCACACCGGGGATCGGGGTCGTCCCGCCTGCACCGGTGAATGTGGAGTTCGACGGCGTCGTGAAATCTACGTGGAACAGGTACTGGTAAACGTTAGCAACTCCGTTGTCGATGCTGCCCACGAAGACCTCAGACTGACCCGAGGGCGGCAGGGTGGCGGCGGAGTCGAGATCGCCCGCTAGCAGGCTGTCGTCGAAAGTGCCGGCCTGGAAGCAGATTTGCTTTGCGCTGGAGTCGCCCACCAGCAGCTTGGCCCGTTCATAGGCGCAGGCGTACGCACCGACAAAACCCGCTCCGCTAGGTCCAAAGTTGTTCTGGCTCTGGTAATAGGCGTCGGGCCAAAGGCCCCACTTCGGATAATCTGGAAAGCCTGGCTGCTGGAAGGCAAAACGGTAGTAGGTGCCAGTCGCGTCGGCAGTCGTTGAGACGGCGATGCAGGTCATGTAGGGCGACGAAAACACGTTCTGGGTCATCAGCCAGCGGTGAGCAATCTTGTCCCACTGGGCGATTATGTCGCCGCTATTGCTGGTTTGGCACGCTCCTCCAAAGCCTGACCAGAAGGCGTTGCCGGCGATAGGGCCGGCGATGATTGCGCCCGTCGTCTTGCTAAAGACGGCATACGATACGTTCACCCACTGCACAACCTGGGTGTCGCCCACCGCCAGGTTCACGTCGGGCGGGGCATCAGGAACGGTGTAGCCGGGAAAGCCAGTTCCCACGCCGAGCAGGTTCAGGCCGATGGTGGCGCTGACCAAGGGACCGATGGTGGAGGTCTGGAGGGCTCCGTCCTTAACGGGTTCCCCTCCCCGCCGGGCAGCCTCCATCAGTTGCCGCAGCTTGGGGTACTGAACTGGTGACGCCTCATGAAAACCCACCTGAGACGAAACCTCCGTCGCCATGTCGCGCAGCGGTCGTGAAATGTCGAACCGGACGGGGTAGTTCACATCGGGATTGGTGAGTACCGAAGGCTGGGCTGGCGCTTCCTGCGCCGATGCCAGAAACGCTGGCGCGAACATCAGGAACAATAGGGGAAGCACGCTTAGCGTGGCCCTGGCAAACTTGCTTTTCATGGAACCTCCTGGTTGGTCAGTCGATCATCGAAATCGTTTGAGGCGGCTCTTTCTCCGGGGGACAAAGAAACGACCATGGGATCGCCCTAACGGAGCAAGGGCGATGGATTCGGCCAGTTGGTTAAGATTCGCGCGCAATGTGGTGACGTTCTCGATCGAGTTGTTATTAGGGGCACAGGAAGCACCCGATCCGCCTGCCCCTCCAAGCAATGGGCCTAAACGCGCCAAAGAGTAGCATGAGTCGGCTACTTGGACAATGACACCTAAGTGCCGATGCACTCTTAAGCGCGCGCGTCATGACCAAAGTGTCGCCGTAATTCGCGGTTCCTACTAATTCGTATGGCCACTTCTGTTGTTTCTTACTGTGTGGATAGATCCCGCGAGTCGAAGCAGGCATTGCTTACCCACCGGCTGTTTGGAATTTAGCTGCTCAAAATAGCTGGCGAGCACATCGTGCCCGATACGGAATCTGGGACCCGTGGACGAAGGGGCGGGTGAATATTTACTTACCGGCACATTAGAGATGCCAGACATGCTGGTGGGGATGCCTCGACCCAGGATTCATTTTTGAGCCCAGGCCAGGTAGCAGGGAGAGCAGTGCTTGAATCCGCGAAAGAGGGTGGGCACCGGTTGGCTCAACCCTTAGAGCCGGGATAGCCAGCGCAGCCATGTTCGAGTTAAATAGAAGGCATATGGCCGAGAGATTAAGTCACAGCGCCCTTACTGCAATCGCCGAAGACATCGAGTTTTTTAAGAAATGGTGGGAACACGATGAAACGGTTGATACGACGGTGATACGGCATGGCAGTGCTGCCCTTCGGCGGTTGCTGGTTGAAGATATGGCCGGCAGGGCATGGAGGCAGTTGCTCTTCACAAAAAGCCCAAGAATCGAAGGTCCGGATTTACTGGCATTCTACGCTGCGAAATGTCCCGACCTTCGGGCAGTGGTGATGGCCGCTGCTGGTGGGTGCCGCTTTGCCGGCACCGAATTCGCTTTCTTTGGTGCACATCGAGTTGATAATCCAAAGACGGGTGTCCCTGCAATGGCAGAGGAAGGATTCGCGGTTGTAAGCACCGCAACAGCAAAAATAGCCGGAGGCTCGACACCCTCAGAGCTAGATCCCCTGATTCACCGTATGTGGTATTTGGAAGAATATCTTAGTGCTCCCGGGTTGATTCGACTTGGCGAAAAGCTAAGTCGCCGCGAGGTCATCAAACATATTGCTAATGAGTTAGGAGGCGTGCATCTTCAAAAAAATACTTCTTCTTCACTCCGTGCTCTTCTGGGCGACGCGGAGGACAAGCTTCATTTTACAGGGACAACAAGCGAGCCTTACGGACGTTACGCTGTTGTGAAACAAAGAGGTGAGCTTCGCAGCCACTATATCGAGACCCTCGCGATTGGGCAGGCGGTGGGGCGTTCAGAAGACTTTCAGAAACTGTGGTTCGCAATCAGGTCAAACCGCACCGTTAACGATTCGTAATCCGCAAAGACCCGACCGAGCAGCCGAAAGGCTGAGACGTAACTCGAGATTTCTATCCACCCTTCTTCACCTGCGCCAGCACCTCTTCGGCGTGGCCGTCGGGTTTCACGTTTTCGAAGATGTGGGCGATTTTGCCGTCCGGGCCGATGAGGAACGTCGTCCGCGCGATGCCCATCACCTTCCTGCCGTACATGTTCTTCTCTTTGAGGACGCCGAACTTTTTGGCAACCTCTTTCTTCTCGTCGGCCAGCAAGGTATACGGCAGGCCGTATTTTTCTTTAAACTTCAATTGTGCCTTCGGCGTGTCGCCGGAGATGCCCAGCACCACCAGTCCGGCTTTCTGCAATTTACTGTATGCGTCACGGAACCCGGACGCCTCTATGGTTCAGCCGGGGGTGTTGGCTTTGGAATAGAAGAACAGGACCACGTTCTTGCCGCGGAACTGATCGAGCGAAACCGGGTTACCGTTTTCGTCGGGCAGGGTGAAGTCGGGAGCTTTCGATTTGATTTCCATATCGCACTATCTATACCGCAAATCCGGCAAATGGGCCACCGCGGTGCCGCTTGCGGTCTTGCTGCTGTCAACTTTCGTCACCGCGCAGATTCGCGACCGCACCGAGCACAAGCCCGCTGACCAGGACCAGCAGCAAACGCAGAAGCGCGACAAGAAGAACAAGCGTGGGCCGCGCGCCATCGCGGTGGTTGAGTTTCTCCCTGGCGGCGGCACGCGGTTGGTGCCCATCGCGCTATGGATGGATGGCCGCTTTTACGATGCCAGCCTCTACGGCGCTCATCCCGAGCCCATGGCGCTGGAGCCTGAGACCCTGTACCAGGCGCTGGCTTACGGCGAGCCTGCAGGATGGTTCACCGTCACGACCCCGCGCGCCGTCAATGGCAACTGGGTTGCCGAGGGGCAATGGAAACCGGAAACGCCGGTCGAGGCACGGCTTGCCGCGCAGGCCGCGAAGCAGCCTAAGCCGAAGCCGAAGGGGCAGGACGTGCTCAGCGACGATCAAGAGCCGCCAGTGCTGCGCCGCCCGGGAGCGAGCGATACGGCTTCAGGCGGTGCGCAAAGCAGTGCGCCCAGTTCCACCTCGGCTGGAAATTCGACTCCGTCCGGCAGTGGGACTTCAACTGCGAACAGCAATGCTCCGCCGAAATCAGACGACGATTCCGACCGTCCCACGCTAAAGGCCTCGCCGTCTGGTTCTTCTTCTGCGCCTTCGAGTTCGAAGCCGACCCTCGGCGACAATACCCAACAAGCGAAAGCAGAGGCGCCAGCTTCAAGTACGTCTCCAGCGGCGTCTCCCGATGAAGACGATCCCAACCGTCCCGTGCTGCGGCGTGGCAAGCCAGCCCAACGGCCAGCTGTCAACCCACCCAACCCAGAGAGCTCGAATGCGAGTGCCAGCAAGGCCGCCAAACCAGTCGCAAGGGAGGACGCATCCGCCGCTCCCGGTATCGCAGGCAAAGGCCCACAGGCGCCGCGCGCTTATGCGGCGATCTCCGATGCTGGCAACTACGAGACCCGGTCCCTGCTCTATGGGATAGCGACGGGAGAAAAGCAAAGCCTGGGCGAGCCGATGTCGAGAATGGCAATGGACGAGATCCGCAAGTATGCCGGTAAGCACAACGGTCCGGCGCCGCCCAAGACAGCCGCCATCGCCGACTACGATCTGCGTGGCTTCGATCTGGACTACAGTAACTCGCCGACGCTGGTGCTGAGCGCCAAGCTGCCGGTTGCGCCCGCAAAGGCGGCACCTGGAGGCGAGTTCGACTACTTCGTTACGGTGGTGGCCAGGGTTGATCTCAACGGCACGCCGCAGAAGATCTTCAGCGTGGTCACCGATCGCAACCACCTCGACGCCTTCCCGCGCATGCAGATCATCGACGCCGTGGACGCCGACGCCAACGGCCGTGGCGACCTGCTCTTCCGTCAGTACTCGGATACCGGTATCAGCTACGCTCTCTATCGCGTGTTCCCCTACCAGATGGAGAAGATCTTCGAGGGTGGAGCGGGGATGTAAACAGTTGTCAGTTGTCAGTTGTCAGTTGTCAGTTGTCAGTTGTCAGTGGCCAGTGATCAGTTGCCAGACGGAAGACATGACCTCCCGTCCGTGCTTCTGCCCTGGGCAAAGTTTCGCCACCGAACTACAGGATGTAGCGCGACAGGTCCTGGTCCTTCACGATGTCCGTGAGGGTCTTGCGGACGTAGTCAGCATCGACCGTCACGTTCTTCTCTTTCATGTCGGGGGCCTCGAAGCTGATCTCGTCCAGCACGCGCTCCATGATGGTGTGCAGGCGGCGCGCGCCGATGTTCTCTGTCCCTTCGTTCACCCGGAAGGCGAAGTTGGCAACCTCGGCCAAGGCCTCGGTAGTGAACTCCAGCTTCAGGCCTTCGGTGTCGAGCAGCGCAATGTATTGCTTGGTGAGCGACGATTTTGGCTCGGTGAGAATCTTGATGAAGTCTTCCACCGTCAGCGATTGCAGTTCCACGCGGATGGGAAAGCGCCCTTGCAATTCGGGGATCAGGTCGCTGGGCTTGGACACGTGGAATGCGCCGGCGGCGATGAACAGGATGTGGTCGGTGCGCACCATGCCGTAGCGCGTGTTCACCGTGGTGCCTTCGACGATGGGCAGAATGTCGCGTTGCACGCCTTCGCGCGAGACGTCAGGCCCGTGCCCGCCTTCGCGTCCGGCGATCTTGTCGATTTCGTCGAGGAAGATGATGCCCGAGTTCTCCACGCGCTCCACGGCGATGCGCGTGACCTGGTCCATGTCGATCAGACGCTGCTCTTCTTCCTGGATGAGGTACTCGAAGGCCTCGCTGACCTTCATCTTCCGCTTTTTGGTGCGCTGGCCGAAGATGTTGGGCAACATGTCTTTCATGTTGACGTCCATCTCCTCGACCCCCTGGTTGGTAATGATCTCGAACGCAGGCATCGATTTTTCGCGGACGTCCAGCTCCACGATGCGCTCGTCGAGCTTGCCTTCGCGCAACTGCTGGCGAAACTTCTCGCGAGTGCGCGACCCGGGTTCGCCGGCCAGCATGGGTTCGTTGGCGATGTTGAATCCGATCTGCTGCGGGTCGTGGGCGGCAGGGCGCGTCTGGACTGGCGCCGGCATCGCCGGCAGCAGCAGGTCGAGTAGGCGCTCTTCTGCGTTCAATTCAGCCTTGTCGGCAACGTCTTCCAGCTTCTCCTCGCGCACCATGTCAATGGCGATCTCCACCAGGTCGCGGATCATGGACTCGACGTCGCGACCCACGTAGCCGACCTCGGTGAACTTCGAAGCCTCCACCTTCATGAAGGGAGAGTTGGCCAGCTTCGCCAGCCTCCGCGCGATCTCGGTCTTGCCCACGCCCGTTGGCCCAATCATGATGATGTTCTTGGGGATCACCTCTTCGGCAAGCTCGGCCGATAGCTTCTGGCGGCGCATGCGATTGCGCAGCGCAATGGCCACCGCGCGCTTCGCCTGGTTCTGCCCTACAACGTATTTGTCGAGTTCGCGCACGATCTCGCGCGGGGTCAATTCGTCGAGTGCGATGTGTTCTTCATCTGCGGTTGCTGGAAGATAAATAGCCAATGATTACCTCTTGCGGCCCGAAGGCCGGGACTATAGTGCGTGAAAACTGTGCCGTCCCTGAAGGGACTCCTTAATTTTCCCCGCTTTACCCAGGGCTTACGCCCTGGGCTAGTATTATTTCGCCCCTGCGGGGCTTGCTTCTTGAGCAATTCGTTCCACCGTGCCGACCCAAAACGAGTTTTCACACACCCTTTAACGGCCGGCACTAACCAAACGGCGCCTCGGTGAACGGCGAAAAGCAAAAAGCGAAGAGCGCGAAGCGAAAAGCGGCCTTTCCTACATGCCCGGCATCTTCATCCCCGCCAGCCGGCGAGCGAAGCTGGGCTTGCCCATGCTCTTGAACATCTTCCGCATCTGGGCGTACTGGCGCAGCAGATGGTTTATCTCTTGCACGCTCGTTCCCGAGCCGCGGGCGATGCGCTTGCGCCGGCTGCCGTTGATGGATTCGTGGTGCTCGCGTTCGTACGGCGTCATGGAGTTGATGATGGCCTCCACGCGGTTGAGCTGCTTTTCGTCCACTTTGTCCGCCCCGGATTTCTGCATGTTGGCGAACGGTCCGATCTTGGGCATCATGCCCATGATGCTTTGCAACGAGCCGAGCTTCTTCACCTGGCGCAACTGATCGCGAAAATCTTCCAGCGAGAAGCCATCGGCGCTGAGCGCCTTCTGCGCAAACTCTTCCGATTTCTTCTTGTCGAGGTGGGCTTCGGCTTTCTCGATCAGCGACAGGATGTCGCCCATCCCGAGAATCCGTCCGACGATGCGATCAGGATGAAACAGCTCCAGGGCATCGTATTTTTCGCCCATGCCGATGAACTTGATGGGCTGCCCGGTGACGTGGCGAATGGAAAGCGCCGCGCCACCACGGGCGTCGCCATCCATCTTGGTCAGTATCACGCCGGTGAGCGTGAGCTTCTTGTGAAACTCGTCGGCCGACTTCACCGCATCCTGGCCGGTCATTGCGTCAGCGACGAAGAGGATCTCCTGCGGGTTCAGGATCTTCTTCAGCGATTGCATTTCGTCCATCAACTGCTCGTCAATGTGCAGCCGGCCCGCCGTGTCAACGATCAGCACGTCGCAGGCGTTATTGATGGCCTCGCGGCGCGCTTCTTTCACAAGCCGTTCGACGGTGGCAGTGTTCGATTCCTCGACCTTGCCTTCGTAGATATGGGCCTTGATGGCCTGCGCAACCACCTTGAGCTGCTCACGCGCCGCCGGACGGTAAACGTCCACCGAGACCAGCATGGGCCGGTGACCGCCCTGCTTCAGCCAGTTAGCCAGCTTGCCTGAGGTGGTCGTCTTGCCGGAACCTTGCAGGCCCGCCATCAGCACGACCGTGGGCGGCTGGGAGGCAAACTTCAGCTTGGCCGCGTCCTTGCCCAGGATGGCGATCAGTTCGTCGCGAACAATCTTCACCACCTGCTCGGCGGGAGAAAGGGCGGTCAGCACTTCCTGGCCCAGCGCCTTTTCACGGACGTGCTCGATCAATTCTTTGACTACGTTGAAATTAACGTCGGCTTCCAGCAGCGCCATGCGGATTTCTTTCAGCGCTTCGCCGATGTTCTCTTCGGTCAGGGTGCCTTGTCCGCGCAAATTCTTAAAGGCACGCTGCAGTTTATCTGTAAGGTTCTCAAACATTGTCAGGAGTCCACAGCTCAGGCTGGGTGAGCGGAAACCTGCGGTTTCCGCGCTGAAATCAGGATATCACGCAGTTACGTAGTTGATTCGTCTGGCTCGTTCTCACGTCGAAATCGCCGGCTTTCAACGCCGTTCGTCGTTTTTGAGTTCTCCCTACCGTTCCCCGCTTAGACTAGCGCAACCTCGCGGTCGAAATTGGGCTTCTTCTCCGCATGGAGTTTGAGTGCGACGCCACAAACCGCAGCGATGCGCTCCAGCATGGTGAGCGAGTGCCCGGTATATTCGGCATCTTCCAAGCGAGCAATCACGGACTGTGTCGTACCCACTTTCCTTGCAAGTTCAGCTTGAGTCAGCCGAGCATTTTCACGCATCTCGCGCACCAATAAGGCCAGATCAATCTGGTGCAGGGCGCGCGCGAAGGTCTTACGGTAGGTGACGCTCTTACGTGCGCGCTGCCCGACAATTTCACTGTGTCTGTCGCGCTTGACAGTTTGCTTCATAGGCCCAACTCCTTCAGGATAGCTTCTCTTTCCCCGGTTGCGCCGCAAATCCTCGAGAATCGCGTCACTTGCAATTCAGGTACGGTACGGCCTGCGCTCTGAGTCTCGGCGACTTTCCCCAGATTGTCGGATTTCACCGCAAACCCTGGCTCGCCGCGGTCCGGTAAACCTCAGCAGCCGCCACCACGGTGTTGCAGTGAATGGTCACTGTATCTTCCAGGTGGTTCGCATAGCCGCCGGCGTAAGTGACCATCACGGGTATGTCGCGCGCGTGGGCGGCGCGAAAGACAAGCTCGTCGCGTTGCTTCAAGCCTGCGATGGACAGGTTCAACCCGCCAAGCTGGTCGTCGGCGTAAGGGTCGGCGCCGGCAACGTAGCAGATCAGTTGCGGCTCAAACTGCCGGAGCCCGGAACTGAGAGCGTTATCGAGCCAGGCCAGGTATTCGACATCGCCGCAGCCATCGGGCAAATTGACGTCAATGGATGACGGTGGCTTGGTGAAGGGATAGTTGTTCTCCTGATGCAAGGAAATCGTAAATACATCGTTGCTGGCGCCCTCGGTCATGGTGGTGCGCCGTCGAGTCCCCAAGGTCGCTGCAGGCCCAGAGGGTAAAGAGTTCGGCTTGGGCCGCGGACTGCCAAAAATAAAGGCAGTGCCGTTTCCCTGATGTACGTCGCAATCCACCGTCATGGCGCGACGAATCGCGCCCCGCTTCTGCATGGCACGAATGGCAACGGCGAAATCGTTGATCATGCAGAAGCCTTCTCCGTGATCGGGAAAGGCGTGGTGAAATCCACCGCCCATGTTGATACCGACACCATCTTCGAGTGCGCGCTCCGCCGCCAGCATCGAACCTCCGGTGTGGAGCATGAAGGCATCCACCACCTGCGGCGAGTACGGAATCTCCAGCTCCAGTTCCTCGCGCGCGCTCAGGCTGCCTTCCATCAACTTGCTTACATAAAGCGGCGAATGTACCAGCAGGACGTCGGCTTGACTGGCCGGTTGCGGAACCACGAAGTCAGAGTCCTGGGCAACACCTTGGCCGAGCAGGCGTTCGCGAATGAGGCGAAACTTGTCGGCGCGAAAGATGTGCTCGCCGATGGGCAGGAAATACTTCTCGCTGTAGACCAGCTTGAAAGGCAACATGGGCCGAATATCTGGGGTGCGAATCCCCCACCTCTGAATCCACGATTCTAGTCCCGGGGCGCTGATACCGCGAGAGTTTCGCCATTCGTGGCTTAAGTGACGCTGCCTCTACCCGATTGGTGATGGGAGTTGTCCCCCATTAACGTTGCAGGAAAGCGGACAAAGCGCGGGAATGCGGCCATCGTCCCAGTTTCCACTTTACGAGATGCCGCAAATGGGGCACACTTCGCACATCACAAAACAAGGAGGCGGTACCTATGAAGCAAGCTTTGCGGCTCGCAGTGGCAGCACTGTGTTTTTCTCTTCTGTCTCTGGCTACGGCGACAGCCCAAGACCAATACACCGAGGGCCCGGTGGACCGTGTCGTGTTGGTCCATATCCTTCCCGGTCACTTCAACGCGTTCATGGACGACATGAAGAACAACATCAAGCCGATCTGGGACGCCGAGAAGAAAGCCGGGCTGATCGACGGCTATGGCATTTTCCTGAACCAGACGAAAGCCAGCGTGGACGATTGGGACATTGGTTTCGAGATCACCTACAAGAACATGGCCGCTCTCGATGGACTGGGCATGAAAGTCCTGGAGTTGCGCATGAAGCAGTATGGCGATAAGAGCAAAGAGCAGCAGGTGATCGACAAGCGAGTCGAGCACGGACGGGTGGTCGCCAGCTATCTGACCCGGGATATCACGTTGAAGTAGCTACCTGAGCCAAAATTCCGAGTGCTTGGCGGCGCTTTTGAAAGAGCGCCGCCGTATTCATTTACCATGATGCTGCATGGCGTCCACCGCTCACCTTGTTTCGCTCCGTCGGGCTGCCCGATATAACCTGCTCGCAACTGCGGGCCTCGTAATGGTCGCCGTCTTCTTGTTGTGCGCTCTGTTCGCGCCCTGGATCGCTCCGCAGGACCCCGCGCAGATCGACCTGCCGGCGCGCCTGATGGGACCTTCGGCCTCACACTGGTTTGGCACCGACGAACTGGGACGCGACATTCTCTCGCGCATCATCTACGGCGCCCGCATCTCGATGCTGGTGGGCAGTTGTGTGGTGGCAGCTTCACTCACGCTGGGATTGATCTTCGGGTCCATCGCCGGCTACTACGGCGGAGTAACCGACCGCGTGCTCAATGTTGTCGTGATGAACGCTTTCATGTCGTTCCCCGGAATCCTGCTGGCGATCGCGTTCGTCGCCTTCCTCGGGCCCGGCATATTTAATCTGATCCTGGCGCTCTCGATTGGAGGCTGGGTGGGTTATGCCCGACTGGTCCGCGCCCAGGTGCTGGCGGTCCGCGAACGCGAATTTGTGGAAGCCGCGCGGGCCCTGGGCGCAAGCGACTTGCGGATCATCGTGCGGCACATTCTACCGAACATCATTCAGCCCATCATCGTGCAGGCGGCGATCGGCATGGCGGGCGCCATCCTGGCGGAAGCCACCATGAGCTTTCTCGGCCTGGGTGTGCCGCCTCCCACTGCAAGCTGGGGTTCGATGCTGAACGACGCGCGCTCCCACCTCTTCGATTCGCCGCATCTGGTGCTCTTCCCTGCCGCCGCGGTCATGCTGGCGGTGCTGTCGTTCAACTTCATTGGCGACGGCCTGCGCGATTACCTCGATCCCCGGTCAAGGATCGAGGTTGGGCTGTAGTCGCTCGCTCATTCTGTTCCGCGCCACTGGTTTATAGTGGTCTGTGTTGCCGGTGAAATCTTTCCTGTCTCATCACACTCGGATTCCGCTGTTCGTCATGGCGATGGTTTTGCTTATGCTGAGCTGCGCCTGCAAGCGCGGAGCACTCGCCAAGCATGAGTACATGTACGTCTCGGCGCCGGAGACCAGCCTGCGCGATCGCGTGGCCACCATGTACAACAAGATCGGCGCGGTGCATGGCGGCGATCGCGTGGAAGTTCTGGAGAAGCAGAGGCGTTTCCTGCGGGTGCGTACCGACAGCGGACAGGAAGGCTGGATCGAGGAACGCAGCCTGGTTCCCCAGGAGGTTTACGATGCCTTCCAGAAGCTGGCCAGCGACAACGCCAGCCAGCAAGTGCAAGCCCACGGAACGGCCCGCTCCGAACTCAACATGCACGTGACCCCGGCGCGCGAGGGCGAGCACCTTTATCAACTCAAGGACGGAGAGAAAGTTGAGGTCCTGAAGCGCGCCACGGCGGAGAAGAATCCGCCGAAGTCTGCGAATGCGACGCAAAGTTCGAAGGGTGCCGCCACGGGTCAGCCAACGAAGCCAACGGCTGCGCCAGCCAAAGCCGCGCCAACCGCTGCTTCTGCCAAAGCAGTGTCAGCCGGCGCCCCAGGCAAGCCGCCGGAGCCTCCGAAGCCCGTCATGGAAGACTGGTACCTGGTGCGCAACTCCGCCGGACATGTTGGCTGGGTGCTACTGCGCATGATCGACCTCGATATCCCGCTGGAGGTTGCGCAATATGCCGAGGGCCAGCGCATCATGGGCTACTTCGTGCTGAACACGGTGCAGGAGGAAGACAAACAGGTGCCGCAGTACCTGGTGCTGTTGAACGAACCCAAGGACGGACTGCCTTGGGACTTTAATCAGATTCGAATCTTTACCAGGAACCGGGCGAAGCATCGCTATGAAACCGCTTATCGCGAGCGCAATCTCGAAGGTTACTTCCCGGTGAAGACTGGCCATCAGGACTTCGGGAAAGAAGGCGACCTGCCGACCTTCACCATCCGCAAGAAAAATGACGACGGGCAGATGGTGGACATCACTTACAAATTGAATGGCCCTATCGTGCGCCGAATTCTGACCCCCGAACAAGAGGCTGCGGAAAAGGCCAGGCATGAGAAAGCGTTGGCTGCCTATTATGCGGAGCGCAAGGGGCAGCCGCCAGCGCATCCGCACCACAAGCACAAGTGAGAGTTCTATCGGCTGTAGAACTCGGCGATGGTGGCCACCACGCGTTGCTGCTCGTCCTCGCGCAGTTCAGCAAACATGGGCAGCGCCAGCGCTTCTTTTGACGCGCGCTCCGACTCCGGAAGGTCGCCCGCTTTGTAGCCCAGGTAAGCGAAACATTGCTGCAAGTGTAGCGGGACGGGGTAGTAGATCTCCGTTCCGATTCCCTGCTGAGTTAAGAAGGTCCTCAATTCATCCCTGCGAAAGGCGCGCACCACGTACTGGTGGTAGATGTGATAGGCCTCGGGCAACGTCGCCAGCAGCGCAATGGGCGCCTGCGCACTGACAGTCTGCGCGCCGTTCTGCACCAGACCGGAGCTGACAAGTAAACCGTGATAGCGACAGGCCAATATCCGGCGCGCCTGGTTCCAGTCGTCAATATGCTTCAGCTTCACCCGCAGCACCGCAGCCTGCATGGCATCGAGGCGGCTGTTCCAGCCGATCTCTTCGTGGTAATACCGTTGGCGGCTTCCATGATTGCGCAAACGCCGAACGTGCGCCGCCAGTTCCTCGTCGTTGGTGGTGACGCATCCGCCATCGCCATAGGCGCTCAGGTTCTTGGTGGGATAAAAACTGAAAGCCGCGGCCTTGCCCAGCGCTCCTGCTTTCTTGTCGCGCCATTTCGCGCCGAAGGCCTGTGCTGCATCTTCGATGACAGTTGCGTTGTACTGCTGAGCAATGCTGTCGAACCTGTCCATGTTGGCGCACTGCCCGTACAGGTGTACCGGCATCACTACGCAAACCTTGTAGGAGCGCCCACGCTTCAGCGCTCTCTCGGCCGCTTCGGCATCGAGATTCAGCGTTGCCGCGTCGATGTCAGCCAGGACGGGCGCGGCCCCGCAGCGCACGATCGAGCTTACCGAGGCGAAGAAGCTGAACGGCGTGGTGATCACGCAGGCCTCCGGTCCAACACCGGCGGCCGCCAGGGCCAGCCACAAGGCGTCAGTTCCCGACCCACAGCCAACACTCGCGCTCACCCCCAGATAATTTGCAGACTCGCGCTCGAAGCCCTCGAGTTCCGGGCCGCCGATGAAGTGTTGGGTAGTCAGCACGCGTTCGATGGCCGCGTGAACGTCGTCCTTGATGGTCTCGTACTGCCGAGTGAGGTCAAGCATGGGGACGGCATCGCGCTGAGCGAGCGGCGATGAAGCGACGATCTGACTCGACTTCAATGACATGGCGAAGCTTCGATTCTATAGCGGAATTATCCGTCGGTATATTTCAAAGCCCACCCTATGCGCCAAGCGTGAAACTGCTTTAGACCTCGAACCCCACGTGGCACACTCGGCCCACGATGTAGTCGTGATAACTCCTGCCGCGTTCGATGCGAACCAGATCCACGGAGTGCTGCGGGTTCGGCGGACGTAATACGAGTTGATCGCCGGAAACCGAGACGTAGCCGATGAGACAGCGGGATTCGGCATGCACCGCGTAGATGTTGGGCCGAAACCGGCGGTACGGTTGCAAGGAATTGTAGTGGCGGTCCACCAGCAGAGTCACGCCCGCAAGCAGGTGCGGAAACATGCCTCCGGCCGCCTTGGCGTCGAGTCGGAGGAGCACGAAGCGCAGCCAGTCGCTGCGATTACTGGCGTCGTTGGGCTTCAGCCGGCGCAGAAATGACCTGCTGAAACTGCGGCTTTCGCGCACCTGCTCCGGCGTGAATCGAGGCAGGCGTGCGGCTTGCTCCCCACTCACCAAGGCCACATTCTCCAATCCCCCGGCAGGGAACGAAACCTGCTGCTGGATATCTTTGAGAGCGGCCAAGTCCAGCACGCCAATGTTCAGGGTCTCCAGCAGGCGGTCCATGGATTCCAGGCTGAGACCCCGGCGGGCGTTGAGGAAGTTGGAAAGATGGCCTTGCTGAAACCCGGCTTCGCGGGACAAACCGGTGCCGGTCAGCTCCCCGCGGTCGATTCGGGCCCGGATGTGCGCACGCAGTTTGTCCTGCAAGTCATGGAGTCGCATGCAAGCCTAGCCGTCTCATGGCCAATTGTATTTTCTAAAAGCTATACATGTACTTTAGTAATATTCCTAGAGCAATAAACTTGTTGACTGCGCAGGTTCCCTATGCCACAGTCGAAATGTCGCCAGGTGCTGCGGTTTTGGCCGAGGTAAATGGACCCATGACGGAGACCGAACCCCAAGGTGAGGAAAGAACCTTCGCCGAGTTGCGGCGCAAAATCAGGGAGGCCGAGCTGCTTTCAGCGGCCACGGAGAAGCTCCTGCGCAATCTGCGCTTCTCGGGAAGACTCAGTGTCGTCGTGAAAAACGGTTGCATTCTGAAGTCCGGATACGAAGAGGGTTATTTCAGCCGCCGGCAAGATGAGCGGATGATGCCTTGAAACCAAACGGCAGGTGCGGGGTGAGGACACTAGTACGTTCGCACTTACCGATGTCAGTTGCCCGCGCTGCTGCCAGCATCGCGTTTTGCACTTAGTCAAATAACCAATAGCAGGTCATCGTAACTTAAACGAGCCCTGTGCACAGGCCCTAATCGTAATCCGGGGTCTGTCGCAGGGCTCCTCGTTTTATGACGAAAGGACGTTAGGGGCACCCAATGCAACTTTCTACTTACGAACTGAAATACTGTGAACGGTGCGGCTCGCTGAGACTGCGCCGGTCCGCGTCTGCCGGCACTTATTGCGAACCGTGCGGACAAATGCTGGCGAACTACTCGCTCTGCAACCATGCGCAGCGGGCGAGTCTGCTGTTGTGCAAGTCGCGGCCGAAATCGGGCGCAGCTGTGATGGTACCCGGCGATGCACAACCCGAGTTGCCCTTTGGGAGGCTGCAATGAAGAACCTCCTGTCATCGCCTTCGCAGTTAGGGCTATTCAGCGCCCACCACCCGACGGCCGAAGAGGGCGACGAGATCGAGCCCCGGCCGGAAATTCTATGCTACCGCGGACAGACCTTCGCCATGGTGCGGCATTTTTTCGAGATCTCCTCGCAGGTGGGAAGGCTTCCCTCGTTGCTGGGGCGGGAGTTTTTCCGCGCCCGGGTTTCCCATCACGCCATTCCCAGCTTTGAAGACCAGGCGGTCTTCGTGCGCGACGTCGACTCTGTTTCGCACGACTCAGCGAGCAGCATGCCGAGATGATCACTCTGGTCGCCCTTTACTCTTTCTCCCGGGACGAAGTTGCGGAGATGTTGCGCGCCAGCAGAACCTGGGTGAACCATCGCGTCGCCGAAGCCCTGGATGCGCTGAGTGAAATCTTTCTGCAGGCCCGCCTGCTGCGCGAGGACCGGCCCGATCGCCGGCAATGCCAGATGACGAGCCGGTCCCTCCCGCCGGATGTGGCCGCCGCATATGGTGGGCAATCGAGTTCGGCCATTCGCGGCCGGGTTGCCCGCAAGCCGGTCTTGCACGCACATCAACCGCCGGCGGATCGCTGTCACGCGATACCGGCATGAGGCGCGGTTGCACGAGTACGCTTCACCGGTGTAACTTTTGCCGTACTCGCCAATCTAATCAGCCAGCCGGTTCGTATCGAGATAAGTATGCCCGACGACATCGAGGGAGAACGGAAGCCGCCGGAGGAAGGCGCGCAGCCGGCAACGACGCTGGCCGAGCAGAGCGCTGCCCAAGAAGAAGGGCGGGCCCCAGAAGATGCTGCACAGCAAGAAGAAGTCGCTGTCCCCGCCGTGCTGCGTACCGTCGGTCCAGCGGGCGAGCCAGTACGCCGTGTTGCCCCTGCCGAACGCAAGCGCATGAATCGTCGCGAACTGTTGAAGCTGGTTCCGGTGGTGGCGCTGGGGGCCTTTGCGGTACCCAAGCTGCGCGAACCTCTTTTGAACGGCGGACTTCACCTGAGCGACTGGGCCTCGGGAAAGCTGTTTGGCCGAACGCGGCTGGCGCAGACCTTTCGCGATAGCGATGTAGTTGCCTTCCAGCAGTTCCCCTACAACTTCTACGATGTCGTCGATCCCGGGGTGGACCTGGAGAGGTGGAAGCTGACGGTGGAGGGCCTGGTGGAGCGTCCTGGCGAATACAAGCTCGCCCAGATCCAGGCATTACCGAAGGTCACGCAGAACACCCGGCACGTGTGCGTGGAAGGTTGGGACGTGATCGGAAATTTCGGTGGCACGCGCGCCTCCGATTTTCTGCAATCGATCGGCGCCGATACTAGCGCGCGTTTTCTCGAGGCCGAATGTGCGGATGGATATTACGAATCGATCGACATGGAGACCATGCTGCATCCGCAGACGTTGTTCTGCTACGAAATGTATGGCAGGCCGCTTGACCGCGGCCATGGCGCCCCGCTGCGGCTGCAAATGCCGACCAAGATCGGCTACAAACAGGCGAAGTACCTCGACACCATCCGCGTGACCAACGTGCTGAGCGACGGCAAACGCGGCTACTGGGAAGACCAGGGCTATAGCTGGTATGGCGGACTCTGAGGCAGGGCTAGGGGGCTCCCACCAGAAGCCTTTTACGGAGTTCTAACGCAGCCTGTCTAGCCTTGCCGCAAAGGTGTTCCAGCATGAATGGGCAAAAACAAAACGTGATCGACTCCGCTCCGGTCACCATTGCCTATGAGCATCCCTGGGTGGTGCGTTTTGCCCACTGGGTGAACGCGGTGGCTGTGCTGGTGCTGGTGGGCACCGGTCTGCAGATCTTCCGCGCCTTTCCCAGCTTCGGCCCCAAGATTCCTCAGAAGAACTTGATTGACGTTCCCAGGCTGATCACCCTCGGCGGGTGGCTGGGCGGCGCCTTGCAGTGGCACTTCACTTTCATGTGGATCTTCGTTGCCAGCGGGCTGATGTATGTGATCTACCAGGTCGCCACCGGCCATTGGCGACAGGTGCTATTTACTGCGCGCGACATCAAAGGGGTTTGGCCGATGGCGCGCTATTACTTTTTCTTCGGACCAAAGCCGGTGGTTGACGCCGCCTACAACCCGCTGCAGAAGCTGGCTTACACGTCCACCGTTTTCTTCGGTATTCTATCGACGCTGACGGGCCTCGTGCTCTACAAACCAGCTCAATTCTGGTGGCTGGCGTGGCTGATGGGTGGGTTCCATTTCGCGCGCATCTGGCACTTCCTCGCCATGTGCGGATTCCTGGCCTTTATCCCCGGCCACCTCATCATGGTCCTTGTGCACGGGTGGAATAACTTCTATTCCATGTTGACCGGGTGGAAGCGCGATCCGGAATACCTGGGGTGACGAAAAAGACCCGACCACGGATTGACGCGGATGATCAGAGAATTTTCTGGTCAACCTTTGCGTTGATCGCCGCGATCAGGTCGATCGTGGCCGGAACCGCTATGCCGTAGCGTTTACCTCCGCGCACGATTGGGCCGCCGATGGCATCAAGTTCGAGCTGCCGTCCCGCGGCCAGATCTTTCTGCATGGAGCTGCGCATCCCCGGCGGCAAGCTTTCGAACGTCTCACGCAGCTTCGCGACGTCAACCTCTGCTCCGTCTGCCTTCGCCACCGCGCATGCCTCGACGAGCGCAGAGTCCAACTTCTGCTTCCAGGCCGGGTCGGCGTAGAACTCGCCCTTATTTTTCCCCGACGCTGAACTCGCCAACGCCAAGGGCGCCAGGAAGCACAGCTTGCTCCACAGCAATGTTTGTTCGTTCAGTATCAGCTGGCAGGTGAACCCCAGATTGGTCAGCCGCGTGACCATCGGTCCCACCAGTTGCTCCGCGCCGGCACCGAGGTTGAAGCGAACGAAGGGCGAGCGCTGTAGGAAGCGCCCGGGCGCAAGCCGTTCGGCCTCCACCGCTATGGTTGCGGGGACCACGCGGTCCTGCCCATAGCGAGAACGCAACACTGCGACGTGGTCCACTCCGTTCAGCAGAGGGACCACCGTGTTGGGCGCCGACTCCACAGCTTCGAGCCCGGCCTGCAGTTGATAGGTCTTGGTTGCGATCCACAGCACGTCGACGGGTTGCGTGAGTCGGGCCACGGCTTTCGCCGGCGCGCTGATCGTGCCCGACGGCCGTTCCAGCGATAGCGTGTCGGGATAGCCCGCCAGTCTTTCTGGCCGGACGATCACCGTGACATCTTCACCCATCGAGCCCAGGACCGTGCCTACCAGCCCGCCTATCGCCCCCGCTCCCAGGATTGCATGCTTCATCGCCGTGCCTCCGCAAAGACTATACGACAGGTTGTCATGGACCTGCTCTAATCCCGCAATCCAATGGCTTCGCCGGTGCGTACATTAGGTGTCGACATTCGGGTCGCATTGTCGCGCAGGGGAGGCCCCAGTCGCCTATCCGGATTGGCTGTAACTTTCTCGGCAATTGCGACTCTAACTGAAGGTGAGACCCTCGGAGCGAAACCGGGAGAGGATGGTTATGTCGAAGTCTCGTGTGTTGGTTCTATCTGTATTGCTTTTGACTTTCGCGGCGATGTTTGTAATCGCGGGTGAGAGGAGCACTTTAGTTTTGCCCAATCCCACCGCCGATGAATCGACTCCTGCGAAAAGCGGCCAGGAGACAGCCGTTTTTGCCGGCGGATGTTTCTGGGGCGTGCAGGCGGTTTTCCAGCATGTGAAAGGCGTCATCAGCGCCACCTCCGGATACTCGGGCGGCCCGTCCGTCGCCGCCGAATATGAAGTGGTCAGCACCGGAACCACGGGACATGCGGAGTCGGTCAAGGTGGTTTACGATCCAGCGAAGATTTCCTATGGGCAGCTGCTCAAGGTGTTTTTCTCCGTCGCGCATGATCCTACCGAGTTGAATCGCCAGGGCCCGGACACAGGGACGCAGTATCGTTCCGTGATCTTCTACAGCGGCGACGAGCAGAAGCGCATTGCGCAGGCCTACATCGCGCAGTTGGACCAGGCCAAGGTCTTCCCGCATGCGATCGTGACCCAGGTGGTTCCGCTGAAGGCGTTTTATCCGGCGGAGGCTTACCACCAGAACTACGCCACGCTTCATCCTGATAACCCGTATATCAAGTACAACGATTTACCGAAGGTGGCGAACCTTCAACAGCAGTTTCCCAATCTGTATCGCGCGTCGATCGCCGGAAACTGAGAAACTTCAACCTGGCAGGTTCATCGATATGAGTGACCGTCGAAACTTTCTCAAAACAGCTTTTCTAACACTGTCTGGAGTAGCGTTTATGAGCGTCTTGAACGATAAGGAATCAAACGCCGCGCCCGCCGCGGACTATGTCGAAGTAGTCGAGTTCAAGGATTCGGGCGAAAAGATCGGCCCCGAGCGCGTGAAAAAAGTGGTCAAGACCGATGCTGAATGGCGCGCCCAATTGACGCCTGAGCAATTTAACGTGACCCGGCACGCGGGGACCGAGCAGGCCTTCACCGGCCAGTACTGGGAGCTGCACGCCACGGGGATCTTCCGTTGCGTGTGCTGCAAGAATGCCCTGTTCAGTTCAGCGACCAAGTTCGACTCGGGCACCGGCTGGCCCAGCTTCTGGGCTCCCATTGCCAAAGAGAACGTCAAGGTCAACACCGACCGCACTCTCGGCATGACGCGCTCAGAAGTGCTGTGCGTCGAGTGTGACGCGCACCTGGGCCACGTCTTCGACGACGGTCCGAAACCTACCGGCTTGCGGTATTGCATGAACTCGGCGTCGCTTGCGTTCGTGAAGAGCTAGATCAGCAGTTAGCAATTAGCAGTTGGCAATTAGCTTAAAACCCCCACCCAGGCAAAAGAAGCTTGGGTGGGGCACCCTAACGATGATTGCCTGGGCCACCCGCCTCTTCCTGCTTTTCGGGTCGGTAGCTGGACCAAAGCCGGGCTGATCATCGTTGCGGTTGCCCCACTCTCGTAGAGACAAAGTAAGAGTTAGTCCCATTGTTAACAACAATGCGAGTGCTGCCGAGCGCCACCGCGGTCACTATGCCTTGGTCATCGACGGTTGCGATCTGCGGATTTTGGGACGAATAGCTCACCTGGATGGAGTGGGTCATGTCCACCTGTGAGCCATCAGGGAATGTCCCGATCACGTGAAGTGGCATCGCTTGTCCCGCCGCGGAAAACCGCAGCACGGAAGGGTGCGTTGTCATTTTGAACCGCGACTTCGGAATATCGACCTGAAGCGAAAGTGCCAGTGAAGCCACAGGGGAACCATCCGACGCCGTTCCCAGCGCGCTCACGTCATATGCGCCGACCGTGGTATTGGATGGAATGGTCAGCAGAAATTGCGAAGACTGCCCGTTCGTCCTTTGGGAGAACCCAAGCGGGTCTTGTCCCAGAATAGCAATGTTGGAAACCGACGGGTCTGCCCTCACCGCAATCACCACTACTTGGCCGGGATGGACCACCGTGCCGCTGGCAGGAGATGTAATCTGCAACAAAGTGCTCTGGGCAAAGCACGGAATAGCCGCCAAAGTTAAGATGATTGACATGGCTTTACTGGTCATATGCACTCTCCTGAGGTGATCACTTACTGCCACAATGAAACTATGATCGCTCACCTAGAACAGACTCCACCTGCTCTTGCAGCGAAGCTTACCGACCCTGTCCAAAAAATCGCGCTTCTGCTCTTGTTCGCGTTCGTAGTTACGCATCGAACCAGGACGGTCCCATAAGAGATAGTGAATGTACTTGTTCCAACTATAAGCATCGTTGGGGTCGATTTGCATGTCCAGCAGCGTCTGGTCTGTATAGCCAAGTTGATGCATAACGGGCGCCAACTCGTCATTTGACATGAATAATCCCCCTCCCTCCCAATTACGACCAAATTTCTTGATATAGTCTCTACAATACGCCTCGTTGTAACCGCTGCCATCAGCCAAACCGTCAAGCCAGTCGGATCTTATGGGTTTCACTTCGCTGCAGAGCTTCGTATTGTTAGTCTGAACTGCAGTTTGAAGAAAGCAGTCCGAGCGCAAGGACTCTATCTGAAATCCCTTCGGGGAGAACCCCCCTGTTCCTCCCACAGCCTCAATCGGAATTCTCTTGCACCAGTCCGGTCTTACAAAATCGATGGCAACGCCTGCAGTGAACTGTTCGCATGCAGTGGGGATTCTGCCTGTCGGGTAGCGATGGACATAGAGCCAAAGTCCCACTCCTGCAAGCGCAAGGATAGCGATTGTCTTGGGCGCCTTACGTTTACGGTTCATGCGCGATGACCTTAGCCATCTTATCCACACTGGCGGGTGGCCCACCCTTTCGCTTCAGGATATAACCTCTTCAACTCTGGGTACCCCACCCTTGGCGTCCTGGTTTTGGACGACAGGGTGGGAAGTAAGCACGACCGCAATATACTCCGGGGAACGGGGAATTCTCTGTGATCTTCGTCTGGTTTTTCGCCTCCCATCCTCTCGCCAAAGGCGGGCGAGCAGGATGGGGCACCCACGATTTTTCCCTTGACTTGAAAGGGTGGGCCACCCGCCAATTAGCTTAAGCCCCCCCAAGCAAACGAAGCTTGCTTGCGGCACCCGATTAACTTGGACTATTCATAAGCGGACATAATTTCTTGGAGTGTCATCCTGAGCGACGAGGTCGCCGCGGCGACCGAGGAGTCAAAGGAACCCTTTGGTTGCCGCAGTCCCAGACTCGATGCTCAGACGCGCGGCTACACCGTGATGTCTGGCAGCTATAGGGGTCCTTCGACTCGCTGCGCTCGCTGAGGATGACAATTCAAATGGTCATGAAAAATGTTAGCTACGGCGATTTCTGCGTCGCAGCCGGACGCCGCTTGCCCCACTCGAATCTGCGGCCGATGATCGCCTTCACCAGCATGTGGTCCGTTCCGCCGGTTACGCCTACGCCGACTCCAAAATTGATCTCCCAATTCGGCGAAACATTCAAATCGAACGCCGGGACGAACTGCTGCGACTGGTGAGGAAAGGGATCGAGTTCTCCGACGGGTCCCAAACCACTGTAGTATTCCAGGCCGAAGGCGACGACGTTGGTGAAGTTCCAGGAGATCTTCGCGTCCGGAGCGAACTCCCATCCCCGTCTGGCTTCCGGCCCGGTGTAAGCCTTGTCGAACGCCGGGTTGACCGACCAGTACAATCGGCCCTTCTGCTTGTCGACGATGGGCCGTATCTCCAGGCTCCAGACCGAAGTGGAGAAAATGGGCCGAGCATATCCGAATTCTGCCGACAAACTGACGCCCACCGGCCAGTGCCAGCTCTCCGGCGCGCGCACTCGGGGCCGGATGTGGTCGCCGACCCACTGCCACCCTTGATTGTCTGGCACCGCAGTGAAGATGTAGAAGCCGGTCTCGAACCAGGGCGTGATGCCTTGCGTGATCTCGAACGTCTCGTGCAGTTCGTGTTGGGTGGGGAGGACACCGTCGACGGTCGTCTTCGATCCGTGAAAGGTGAAGTTGCTGTGCAACTCCACCATGGTGGTTTTGGGCGCAACCGTCTCCGCCCCGTAAACCTGAATCTCGTAGTTGTCCTGGGCCTGGCAAATGACGCTACAGAGACTGAGCACCAACATGCCAAGGGCCGTCGCCAGCAGAGACCGGGTCGCCATTCCAAACAGCATCGCACAGAATATTGCGCGCGCGTGTCGTAATCCGGTTCGCAGCTATTGCTTGAACATCACGATCGCCAGCGGCGGAATGTCAAGCAGCAAAGAATAGTCGTGCCCATGATTGGGAATCGCTTCGGTGTGGCATCCTCCCATGTTCCCCTCATCAGTGCCGCCGTAAATGGCGGCATTGCTGTTCAACACCTCGCGCCAGTGTCCCTCGTGAGGGACGCCGACGCGATAGCCGCGCCGCGGCACTGGGGTAAAGTTACAGGCCATCACCACGGGGCCGGTGCCATCTTTGCGAAGCCGCATGTAGGTCAGCACGCTGTTGTCGGTGTCGTCGGCATCGATCCAGCGCCAGCCCTCGGGGATGAAGTCAGTCTCGTAGAGTGCCGGCTCGGCGCGGTAAAACGTATTCAGGTCGCGCACCCAGCGTTGCACGCCCTGGTGAGGAGCGTACCCCAGCGCATGCCAGTCCACGCTGCCGTCGTGGTTCCACTCGCTCCATTGGGCAATCTCGCAGCCCATGAATAACAGCTTCTTGCCCGGCTGGGTGAACATGTAGCCGAACAGCAGACGCAGATTGGCATACTTCTGCCAGTGGTCTCCCGCCATTTTGCCGAACAGCGAACCCTTGCCGTGCACCACTTCGTCATGCGACAACGGGAGCACGAAATTCTCGGTGAACATGTACAGTCCGCGGAAGCTCAGCTTGTTATGGTGATATCTGCGATGGATGGGATCTTTCGACATGTAGAGAAGGGAGTCGTGCATCCAGCCCATGTCCCACTTCATGCCGAAGCCGAGTCCCCCGATGTAGGTTGGCCGCGAAACCATCGGCCACGCGGTTGACTCCTCCGCGATGGTCTGAATATCGGGAAAGGCCTTGTAGGCGTCGCTGTTCACTGTTTTCAGCAACGACACGGCCGCCAGGTTCTCGCGGCCGCCAAACTCATTGGGAATCCATTCGCCCGCTTTTCGCGAATAGTCGAGGTAGAGCATGGACGCGATGGCATCCATGCGCAGGCCGTCGGCGTGATAGCGATCCAGCCAGAACATCGCGTTGCTCAGCAGAAATCCGCGCACCTCGTTGCGGTCGTAGTTGAAGATCGCCGACTTCCAGTCGGGATGGAAACCCTTGCGCGGGTCAGCGTGCTCGTACAGGTGCGTGCCGTCGAAGTAAGCCAGGCCATGCTGATCGTTGGGAAAATGCGATGGCACCCAATCGAGGTACACGCCGATGCCGCGCTGGTGCAGATAGTCCATCAGGTACATGAAATCCTGGGGCGTTCCGAAGCGCGCGCTGGGAGCGTAATAGCCGGTGACCTGGTATCCCCACGAACCGCGGAACGGATGCTCCATCACCGGCATGAACTCGACATGGGTGAACCCCATGTCGTTGACGTAATCCGCCAGCTTGGGGGCGAGTTCGCGATAGGTCAGCGAGCGGTTGCCCTCTTCGGGGACGCGCATCCACGACCCGAGATGCACTTCGTAGATGGAAATGGGCGCGTCGAACTTGTTGTGCTCGTGGCGGGTGCGCATCCACTCGCCGTCGTTCCATTCGTAATCAAGGTCCCAGACAATCGAGGCAGTGCGCGGTGGAATCTCGTTGTAGAAGGCGTAAGGGTCGGCCTTGTCCACCTCATACATGTGATACCGCGAACGGATGTGATACTTGTACACCGTGCCCTTGCCCAGCCCGGGCAGGAAGGCCTCCCAAACCCCTGAGCTTCCCCGCGGAGTCATGGGGTGAGAGTCCGCACTCCAGCCGTTGAAGTCGCCGACCACCGAGATGCGTTCGGCATCGGGGGCCCACACCGCGAAGTAGGTGCCCTGCTTGCCGTCGAGATCGGCCAGGTGAGCGCCAAACTTCTCGAACAGCCGGTTGTGTTTGCCTTCATTGAAAAGATGAAGATCGAAGCTGCTCAGAAGCGTGGAAGCCTGCTCTCCGGATGCGGTGGGTGCCATTCGTCGTTTCTCCTTATGGCTTGGATGCGCTCCGCTGCGGGGGCGAGCCTTGACCACTGCCGATAAGAATGCAACAAGTGTAGAGGAAATGTATGGGGTGCGTCGAAATTTGCCGTCCGAGGTGCCGCCTCCTGAGCGGCCTTGGGACCGCGGACTTACGCCCACGGCTAAAACAAATGTCGCCCTTCGGGCTGGAGCCCCTTCGACGTAATGGCCCGTGGTCTACCGCACACATCTACGTGACGCAGGTTACTGCCTTCCCGCCCGCGCGGTGGTCTCATTGGGTTGGCGACGTGCGCTATCCGATTCGTATCACGGCAGACACTTTCTGCCGCCACGTCGACCGCATAGTGAGGAGAACAGAATGGCGGACAAAAAAGCAGACCTGGCTGGCCCCGGAATTGGCGATTACACAGAGCTGGAACGTGTGCTTCCGGCGGATTACAGCTCGCTGCTGTCACCTAAAGAAACCCAGAGGGCAATCTTCGAGGTGAAGAACTATATCGAAGAAAACCTCTGCAAAGAATTGAACCTGATGATGGTCACCGTGCCTCTGATTGTGGACGAGGAAAGCGGCGTCAACGACTATCTTGACCGGGATGGATCGCGCACCCCGATCCAATTCCACATCTCCAACGATCGCGACAAGCACCCCATCAACGCCCAGGTGGTGCAGGCCGCGACCAAGTGGAAGCGGATGGCGCTGAAGCAATTCAACCTGCAAGCGGGCGAAGGGCTGTGCACCGACATGCGGGCCGTCCGCAAGGACTATTTCCTCGACCACGATCACAGCGCCTATGTCGATCAGTGGGATTGGGAACGCGTTATTACGGCCGACCAGCGCAGTCTGACCTTCATGAAAGAAATCGTAAGCAAGATCTGGAAGGTGATCGTCGGCGCCGAGCGCCATGCGCAGGAGCTTTTCCCGCAACTCAAGGACCCGAAATATCCCAACCTGCCGGAGAAACTCACCTTCCTGCATGCCGAAGAAATTCTCGACATGTATCCCGACCTGCCGCGCAAGCAGCGCGAGACCTCCATCCTGCAGAAGTATCCGGCGGTGTTCATCATCGGCATTGGCTGGACGCTGAAAGATGGCTACCCGCACGAGATGCGGGCCGCCGATTACGACGACTGGGTCACGGAAACCAAGGATGACGGCCATGTGCGGCACGGGCTGAATGGCGACATTCTGGTGTGGAACCCGGTGACGCACCGGCGCCATGAGCTGACGTCGATGGGCATCCGCGTCAACGCGGAATCGCTCAAGAAGCAACTGGAACTGACCAACCAGCTCGATTTCCTGAATTTCCCCTACCACAAGGCCATCGTGAACCACGAGATTCCGTTGAGCGTGGGCGGCGGCATCGGTCAGTCACGCACCCTGATGCTACTGCTGCGCAAAGCGCATCTTGGCGAGGTCAGCGTGACCGTGTGGCCGAAGGTGCTAAAGGAGATGTGCGAGAAGAAGAACATCCATGTCTTGAACTAACGCCCCAACCTGGGCGTGGTCCTGAGCGAGGATGCGGTAAACCTGCCGCGTCCGATGTCGAAGGATCTATGGTTCGCCACGGAGACACCGAGGCACGAAGAGCGCATTCTCAGCTAGAGAAACGGGTATCAACCCAATCGACTCCGTGCGTTAAGTGGCTCCGTGGCGTTTTTGGTTACCAGTAGTCAGTTGCCAGTTGTCAGCAGTCAGTTACCAGCTCATAACGACGGCAACTCGCCGCTGATTTAGTTGTTTTTCATCCCAACCGGTCGGCTCAGAATCTACGGATCTGTTGCTCAGGACTGGCTACTGACAACTGGCTACTGGCTACTTCTTTTTCGGCTTCATCATTTCCCACGCTGCGTCAGGCATCTGTCGCCCCATCAGGCTGAAGGTGCTCGCCCCGGCCAGCATCTCTCCGCCGTCCATGTACACCATCTCGCCATTGATGTATCCCGCTTGATCGCTGATCAGGAACGCTCCCAGGTTGGCAATCTCCTCCAGCGTCCCGAGGCGGTGCAGAGGATTGTGATCCAGCAGCATCTTTTCCAGTTGCGGCGTGGGCAGCAAACGTGAGAAGGCGCCTTCGGTGCGAATCGCACCCGGAGCAATGGCCACGAATCGGATTCCGCGGCCGCCCCACTCCACCGCCAGGCTGCGCATGAGCGCAACCACGCCGGCTTTTGCGACCGCGCTGGGTACGACGTAAGCTGAGCCGGTATCCGCATACGTGGTTGCAATGTCCAGCACCACGCCCTTGTGCTTGGAGGCCAGCCAGCGGCGGCCGCACGCCAACGTCATGTTGATGGTGCCTTTCAGCACAATGCCAATGACGGCTTCGAAGGCGTGGGCCGACAGCTCTTCGGTGCGCGCCAGGAAATTGCCGGCAGCATTGTTGACCAGCACATCGAGCGGGCCTTTGGCCCACAGTTGCTCGATGAGCGGCTCGACGTCTTCGAGATAGCGCACGTCGCAGGGGAAGCCCTCAATGACTCCGCCGGTCGCGGCCGACAGCTCTGCTGCCGTTTTCTCCACAACCTCGCGGCGCCGTCCGCAGATGTAAACCGTGGCGCCCAACTGCAGAAATCGTTCGGCCATAGCGCGGCCAATTCCGGTGCCGCCACCAGTGATGAGAATGCGTTTGCCCTTCAGAAGATCGTTAGTGAACATGGCGCTCCTTTGGAAAGGTACAAACCTAACACTGGACGCGGGTGCTTGTCTGTGTTGGTGATATGCCACTTAAGTGTCGTTTCTTATTGTATTTTATATGCAACTAATTTCCTAGTCTCAGAACTCACCAGAGTGCCTCATAACGAGCGGAAATGGTCCTAGAATCGATTCCGAAGGCGGGGAATGAGGTTTGGGTCATTTCCGTGAGAAACGGGGCTCCCAGAGCGTTTAAACGCAAAATCTACCGAAGGCATGATTTATGGCACTAAGATGCTATAACATGGCAGTTTCGACAACCATTATCACGCTGGGCATCGAGGGAATGGGACCGTTGACCGGAGAAGGCTCGGGACTGTTAAATACACACATGCTCTTGGAGGCTCGACAATGCGACCAATGAAACTGTTGTTCCCGCTTGCGCTCATTATCACGACTGCCAGTGTGCTGGGATGTGTCCCGCAGCTGGCGGTACCGCTGCTTGCCGAACACAAATCCGCCATCGCGCCCAACGCCTCATTCGACAAAATGAAGACGCTCGATGGCGCCTGGGGGGGCACCATGGCCGAAGGCGCTAAAGAGTATCCGGCCACTACCCGGTTCATGATGGTCTCCGACGGTTCGGCGCTGATGAGCTGGCTGGGCGAGGGCACGCCCGAAGAGATGGTCACCATCTTCCACATGGATGGGCCCAGTTTGATGGCAACGCACTACTGTGCAGCGCACAACCAGCCCCGCATGGTGGCAACTCCCAGTGGCGATCCCAATCGCGTCACCTTCAAGTTCAAGGATGGAACCAACATCGGGCCGAACGATGGCCATATGCAGGACGTGGCATTCGTCTTCGACGGCCCGGACCATCACATCCAGGAGTGGACGTATGTGGACAATCACGGCAAGCTGAGCACCGGACGCTTCGACTTTCGCCGGAAGAAGTA
>ODAK010000871.1_pt1 | contig 34180 bp, 25 predicted proteins | sample 1539591 | NCBI WGS metagenome assembly ODAK01 (sample SAMEA3539303, study PRJEB22396) | soil metagenome | biome: tundra; feature: field; material: soil | place: USA | collected 2010-05 | depth 0.15 m | reverse complement strand
TGGGGGCGCGATCTCGCGACCGCGCCCCCGCTCATCGCCGTGGATGAGTCTCCAGCTGGGTATTCCTGGCGGGGTGCTCTCCAGCAGAGCCCGCTTCCGCTTCCCCAGCCGGAGCTATAATGCCAGTCATCAATCTCGCCCGACAATGCTTCAGCAGCGAACGGCGAAATGTAGCTTACCCGGTTGTCTCAGCCCAGGGGTCCACTCCACCTTGACACGATGGAGGTCGAGCGACTGCCCACACCAAAACTCAAGAGCAGCACGGACCCGTACAATTCCAACCATGGTTGGTGACCATCACAGCCACGCACAAACCCGGCAACGGATTTGGGCTACCTGCTCCAGAAGAATCCGGACATCTTTTCTGCTCGGAAGCGACTCCGGCGCGCTGTACAGCAGCACTACTGCTGCACAGTGGCGGATCGTTCAGCAGCATCGACTTTCCTGCGACACAAGGGCTCGGAAGCGACGAAATCGAGACCGTTTTTGTTGTCGCGGTGAAAGCTCTCTGTCGGATGTGGTCACTTCCGAAGTTTCGTTTTCTAAGTGCCTGCTAAGAGGCGACGGGAAGTACGGCACAGTGCGCCGTGAGGGCGTACATTTCATGGTCCATTAACAGTCCACGAATTGTTTCCAAGCCTGGGTGAAACGTTTCTGTAGCACCATCCGTGCCGCGTGTTTTCAGTTAGTTACGAGAGAATTGCTCGCTGTCACGGCAGAGGTCGCGAGTTCGAGTCTCGTCGTCCCCGCCATTCCTTTCAAGTGCTTGCAAGGAATTGGCAATTTCGATCATGGTCCAATTTGGTCCAGTTAGGCCAGTGCTTCTCCCTTGTTGAGCACCATCCGAACAAGTTTGCTTTGTGCCAGCCTTTTGTTCGGCATACCCGCCTGAGCGTAAAGATCCAGCGTGATACGACCGCGCGGGCTGGACTTCAGCGTGCCCCGGCTCTATGTGCTCGACGGAGGCAAGGCGCTGGCGGCAGCAGTGCGGCGTCATGCGGGCGAGGCGGCGATGATCCAGCGTTGTCAGGTGCACAAGCGGCGCAATGTAATCGACCACTTACCCGAAGAACATAAGTCGGCGGTCAAGAAGAAACTGCAGAACGCCTATGCCCTTGACCTGACCGATCTTTTGTACCAAGTGGAATGTTAAGTGTAACTCTTTGTTTGACAAGAATCCGTAGTCGTCGTCGGGGGTGTGGGAATGTGGAAAACGGGTTTTGTTTTCCACATTTCCATGCCCCGGCGGCTGCGGCCAGATGGTTTGCGGTGCCGGCGGCCGGTAGCCCAGCGCCGAGTGCGGCCGCTCCGTGTTGAATTCCACTCGCCATCGCTCCGTCAGAATCTGTGCCTCCTTCAGCGAGGAAAAAATCTCGCCGTTCAAAAACCCATCTCTCAGCTTGCCGTTGAAGCTCTCGCCGTACCCGTTCTCCCACGGACTCCCCGGCTCGATGTACAAAGTCTTCGTCCCCACTTTTCCCAGCCACTTCCGCAACTCCTCGGCAATAAACTCCGGTCCATTGTCCGAACGGATCGACTCCCGCCCATAGAGACCCCGTCGCAAATGTTGCACGGAACTTGTGCCACTACGGTGCACAATTGTTTGAAGACGAGTATGATAATTTCACGAAACCATGGAGAAAGATTACTCTCAGTTTCTCATCAAGGAACATAAATACTGGCTGGTTAACATTCACGAGAACCAGGGCTACTTAGGTCGTTGCGTTGTTTGGTGCAGAAGAAGCGATGCCCTAGATCTTACCGATGCTACGAGGGGGGAGCACGAGGAACTTTTTGAAATCTTGAAGAAGTTGAGGAAGGCTCTTCGGGATTTGTTTCAGCCCAACTGGTTCAATTATGCCTTCTTAGGCAACGAAACAAGGCATCTGCACTGTCATTTTATTCCCCGATACGCAAAGCCGAGAGTTTTAATGGGCATTTCGTTTGAGGATAAGCTTTACGGCCACAATTATGAAACCGATCATAGCTTTATCACCCCTGAGCCGGTTTTATCAGAAATAAAGTCTTTGCTCAAAAAGGCTCTTGGTCAGGCAGATTCTTAAAACTCAAGCCCCTCAGCATTGGGTAAAAGTCCGGGTTGGCGACTCGTTCTCCCCGCCAGGACTAGAACGCGCGTACTGTCCAGAAGCCCCGGCGAGAAGAATCCGTTCATTCACTGACAGAACGTGAAGTAGAAGGCGACAATCCGTCGCCGCTTCCGCCGCGCCCGCTTGCCCTGGACAACGAGGCCCCGGACAATCCTCGACGAGCACGCCACGTCCCCAAGACGTTTGACCGTTATGAGCGTAATTGCCGTTCTCGACAGCTATTGGCAAACTCACCGACTGAGAAGGTTGTTTCTCGTACTTGGGCAGCGGGGTTCCGGCTACCGCGATAGAAAATGGTGCTGTACCGCGAGTACCGTGATTCCGACAATTACCTGGAGCGCGGCAGAACTGGCAACCCTGAACAAAGCTGTGCCGGACAAACGTCTGAACACCAAAGGGACATCCGTCAATGCGCTGGCCATGGACGCGATTACGGCTGCCGTTCCCGCTAGTGCTGGCGTGATCTTTGCGCTGGCACTGAGATTTGCAGCCGCGGCAGTAGCACTCGCACTGCTTGCCACCGCGCTGATGCCGGTGGCGGCCATAAAGCCGATGTTGCCGAATACCCTCTCCGCGAGTGTGCCGATGACTTGGATCGCGATAAACAAGGTTCCGTAACCCAACACTTTTTTCAAGGAGATGGGGGAATGCAGAGTCAGTTCTTTCCCAGGCTCGTCGTCGGGCCGGGTGCCGCGCAGCAACAAGGCGACACATGCCATCGCGAAGAGCGGGCCGGCAGCCGTGAGCAGGGCTCGCGGCGCGAACAGCGCCAGTAGAACGGCGTTGCGGATGAACATGGCGACGGTCGTCAGCAGAACCACCACCACCGTGGTCCGGGAGTCGGTAACAATGGTCATGAGTTCGGCAACTGCGGCACGGCTGTTCACTAAACCGCCAAGGATGGCCGTCCAGTACAAGCCCCGCGTGCTGTACAAGCGCAGGAGCACGTAATTGAGGAACGCGATGCTGGCGATCACCACAACCGAAACCCACGCCTGGCGCAGGTTTACCAGTTCCCAGCGGTCAATGAAGCGGCCGGGCAAGACAGGGTAGATGACTAACCCGATTAGGCCGAGGAGTACCGCGCCGCGCAGCTCCTCCACGCTCACGCCCCCGGCAAATTTGCGTAATTCCACCTTCCACGCCAGCAAAAGCGTCATCAGGATGGCGGATGCGACCGGCGTGAAGCTGTGGCCTTGCCCGACGAGTACGCCCAAGGCATAAGTCACCAGCAGCGCCACCGAAGTCGTGATTTCCAGAGCACCACTGCCGATCATGCTGCGAGCGTTGAGGAAAGCGATCAACACCATCACGCCGATCATGGCCGCCAAGCCGTACTGGGGTGAGATCAGCACACTCAAGGTCCCGAGCAGCGCCGTCAACCCAAACGTGCGCGTCCCGACGTCCTTGTTGGCAGACTCTCGCTCAAACCCTACGAGCATCCCCACCGCAAGAGACATAGCGATTTTGATCGCGACGGTGGCAGGCGGAAACCGCGTGACCTCCTGAAAAGCGAATGTCATAAACCCTCACCCGATCAATCTCACCCTCGCGCAGCCCAGTTGGGGCGTATCGGCATGGAATGTTTCTAACGCAACTGGACAAACTGTGAGCGATGTTTTTTCCTATGTCGCCAACTTGGCGCCTCGACCCTTAATCCCAAAGGTGTATTAGCTCATCTTTACTAGAATGTCGCCGATAATGTTCGAGGCTTCGACGACCCGGTCGGCAGCATTCGACAGGTGCCGATATACTTCGCGGGTCTTGAGGATCTCAATAACGTCGCTGGTCTTGAACAGTTCTACCAGACCTTCACGGTACTTGCGCTCAATGGCATTCTCTTCTCTGCGGGCTCGAATGAGGTGTTCTGCAGCTACTGCCGGATGTTTCTCAATGTTGTGGACGGCGATATGGATGTCTCTTGATGCCGCGTGCAGCATCTCGACCATTTTCTTCATATTGACATCCGGCTTTATTTCAAAAAGGAGCATCTCTTCAGCGGTGGACCTGCCATAATCCATCACGTCGTCCACCACGCGCGATACGGTAAAAATATCCTCCCGGTCGATGGATGTGATAAATGTGCGGTTCAATTCCTCAATGACGATACGCCGCAGGTCATCCGCCTCTTCTTCTATCCGATCGACTTTCTGGGCGCCCGCCACCGTCGGCTGCTCCATGAACTCTTGCAACGCGGTGAGGCCTTCCTCGACCTTCGCGGTTTGATCGGAAAGCATTTTTACGAAGTCCTTCTTAGGTGGAAATGGCCATGTCATAAGTTTTTATGAGGAAGTAAATGTCTTGATCAGGTAAAAACTTAGCCCAGCCATGAGAGCGCTGGACGGAATCGTGATCAGCCACGCGATCGCCATATCCTTGACGACGCCCCAGCGGATCATATTGAAACGAGTAGCAGCCCCGGCGCCTATCACGCTCGACGAGATTACCTGCGTGGTCGAAATGGGGTAACCGAGGATGGCGGTCGCGTAAATAATCAGTGAGGAAGCTGCCTGCGAAACAAAGGCATGGACAGTGGTTACCTTGTAGAGTCCAACACCGAGTGTCTTAATGACCCTCCAGCCGCCGATCATCGTCCCTATCGCAATGGCAAAAGAGCACGCAATGATGACCCAGACTGGAATCAGGAGCGGTCCCTTCACCGGTGCAGAATGCAAACCGAGAATAATCAGGACGAAGGTGATGACGCCCATCGTCTTCTGGGCATCATTGGTGCCATGAGAAAGCGCTTGCGTGATCAGCGTCACCACCTGCAGCCGGTCAAAGACCCTCCGTGCCCTGGGCGGAAAATGGCGGGAAAAATCCAATACCACCCGCGTGAGCACAAAGGTTAATACGAAACCCACCAGTGGAGAGGCGACCATGACCACGACAATCCAGAAGACCTTCGGCCAATGAATTGGAGCCAGTCCCCAGCCCATGACGAATGCCCCAATGAGGCCACCAATGAGCGCGTGCGAAGAGGAGGATGGAATGCCGAAATACCAGGTAACAGTGTTCCAGAGAATGGCCCCAATCAATGCCGACATCACCACGAAGACTCCGGAATTCCCGGCATGCAGGAATGTAGGATCGACGATCCCTTTACCCAGGGTCTGTGCAACTGCCGTACCCAGAAAAAAAGCGCCAACAAAATTGCCCAGGGCGGCAAGCACCAGGGCGTTCATGGGCGCCAGAGCTCGTGAGGAAATGATCGTCGCGACCTGATTGGCGGAATCATTGAAGCCGTTGGTAAAGTCGAACATCAACGCCAACAAAATCGTGATCGCGGCTAACAATATAGTAGGAGACATGTGATTATAGAGTTGAAAAGCAAAGATGCCGACCACCCTCATTCAGATCTTTCGCGGTGAAAATGTGGTATCTGGTTCATCCCAATAATCGTGACACGTCATTGTGCATCCGGCGGTTTTGCCTTTGTGTTGCCGTTCAGATAGCGATCAAACCAGTAGATCTGCCAATTAAAACTCTCGACTAGATGTTTGGGCTCGCCGGTATGGGTCAGATTGTGGTTCTCCCGGGGAAACAGAACTAACTCCGAAGGGACGCCGTAGTGCTGCAGCGCACGGAACCATTGTTCACCCTGCTCAATGGGCACGTGGAAGTCCAGGTCGGAATGAAGAATCAGCGTCGGCGTGTGCACGTTATGCGCGTGTTTTAGCGGCGAAGTCTCCCAATATTGGTCGAAATCATCGAACAGGATGCCCTTGAAATATCGTTCATGGCTGTAAGCGCCGTCGCGCGTGCCTTCGTCGCTGATGAAGTTGGAGTGGGCGCGCAGCGCAACCGCAGCCTTGAATCGGTCGGTGTGAGAAACGATCCAGTTGGTCAAGAAGCCGCCGTAACTTCCGCCCGTCACGCCCAGATCATTTGCATCGACCCAGGGATATTGTTTCAGGGCGGCGTCTACTCCGGCCATCACGTCCTGATAATCCATCACGCCCCAGTTGTTAATTTCCCCGCGCTCGAAGTGTTCTCCGTACCCCGTCGAGCCACGCGGATTGCAGAAGAAAACGGCCCAGCCCTTCGCGGCGTAAACCTGGAATTCTTGATGCCAGTCCACGCCGAACATGTTCATCGGGCCTCCGTGGATCACCAGCACCATCGGGTATTTCTTGCCCGGCTGCCATCCTAGGGGTTTGACGAAGAATCCTTCGACCGGCCAGGCATCCGTGCTTTTGTACAGAAAGCGCTCGACGGCCGGAAGATCGAGTTGTGCCCATAATTCGTTGTTGAGGTGAGTCAACTGGCGTTCGTCCGTGCCACCCAGATTCGCGATGTAGAGATCATCCAAATGCCGGAAATCGTTGGCGAGATAAACGACTTTTCCAGCGCTCGCGTTCACATCCAAAGCATGCACGCTGCGTGGACCGGAAGTCACAACGGAGAAAGCGTGCACAGACGGATCCGCTCGGAAGATCTGTCTTTCGCCCTTTATGTCGGCCTGGAACAAAATCGCCCCTGATGGCAACCAGTGCAACTCTGTAGGAATTGCGTCGAGGTCTTTCACGACAAGCTGTGAGGCAGCGCGGCCGAAAGAATCTGCGACATAGAGTTTAGGGAACTGATGGAATGCGGTCTTGCCTGTGAAGAGAATCTGTTTGCCGTCCGCCGACCACCGCGGACTCTCATCTTCGAATTCGTGGTCAGATATTTTGGTCAATGTTCCGCCGGCAGCCGGAATTGTCCAAACGTCCGTGTTATGACTTTCGTCGAACAGCTTTCCCGTGCGGTCGGACACAAACGCGATGCGCGTGCCGTCCGGTGACCATTGTGGATCGGCATCGTTCCAGTCCTGGCCATCCGTGATTTGCCTCGTCTCGCCGCTGGCAACATTCACGACCCACAAGTGCCGCCGCTTGTCGTCGTACCATCCGGTGTCGTTGGATTTGTATTGGATGTGTGTGTAATGGCGCACATCGCTCTTGCGGTCCGCCGGTAGAATTCCATCCAGCGGACCGGAAGCGCTGACGACAACGATACGCGACCCGTCCGGCGACCATTGATAGCTTTCCACTCCGTTCTTCAGCTTCGTGAGCCAAATTCCCTCTCCGCCACCCGTTATGGGCAGCAGATAAATCTGCGCTTTGGACGTTTCACTGGCCGAAGAATCAGCATTCCGCCTGGAAAGAAAAGCCAGTGTTTTTCCGTCAGGGCTCCAGCGCGGAGCATAAGAGCTGAATCCCTCTGCGCTCAATCTCCTGGGCGTGGTTGCACCGTCGGTCGCCACCAGCCAGATCGAGCTCTCGCGCCGGTTTTTCTTCTGGTCCACGACAGTCAGTTCATAAGCGACCGCCTTACTGTCTGGCGAAAGCTGTGGGTCGCCGATAAATTGAAAGGAAAAGTAATCTTCCGGCGTGATGCCACGCTTGGTCTGTGCACGCATCAAGTTGGATCCGGTCAATCCAAGCAAAAGAAAGGCGCCCACGATTAACAATTGGTGAAATTTGATCACAGTTTCGGACATCTTAGCAGGAGGTCGCCACGTTGAATTGCTTAGGCGCTGATTTTTCCTGCGCAGTGGTTATCAGTGTCATAACCAAAATCATGTCTATCGCCAAAGCGCATAATATCCATAACAACGCAGCAACTTTCGTTACGTGGGCAGCAAAACTAGAGAACCACAAATGCAGTTCTAGCGTAATATGCGAGGCTGAGCTGAAAACTAGGCTCGTTATTTTTGACATGGGCGAAACAATTAAGAAGGGGGGAAGTAAGAGACGCATCTGGTGCCGCTCTAGAACGAAACAACTTGCGTTTCAGTCACACAGAATTGACAGGAATTTAAAGTGGCACCGGAACGAGACGTGATCACGCCGTTATTTGCGGGGCCTCAGGGTTTTCGTCGGGCTTCCGGCTCAGAAGAATCGACCGGAACGCGCGAGCAGGTGGGCTGAGAGTTTCCTTTTCCCGCGACACCAAGGCGAGCGGACGCTCAAGTGCAAGGCCGCTTACCTTGAGTGAACTCAATCGCCCCGCCATTATCTCAGCTTTTACAGTTCGCGAGGAGAGAATCGCGATTCCGAAATTTGCCTGCACCAAAGTCTTGATCACTTGATTGTTGTTGAGTTCCAGTCCGTACGTCAGAGGAACCCCAATCCCGTGAAATTTACTCTCCACGAAAAGCCGGGTGCCCGATGTATGCTCGCGCACAAGAAATACTTCGTTCAAGAGCGCCTCCGGCTTGACGGCTGTCTGACCCGCCAGAGGATGTCGCTTGCTCACTACCACAACAAGCTCATCCACGCCGAATTTCTCGACCTTCAATCCAGACGAAGGCGAATGAGAAAGGGTGATGCCAAGCTCATAATGGCCATCTGCAACCCCCTCTTCGACTTCTTTTGAGTTATGAACCTGAAGATGCAGCGTCGCCTCAGGATAATGCGCGCGGAACTCTTCCAGAAGTTGCGGCAGCACGTGCTCCGCCGCGATAACCACTGTTGCCAGATCGAGACGTCCAATGATTGCCTTCCGCAATTCGGCAATCTCGTGTTCCGCTCCAGCCGCTCGCTGGAGAAGATCCTGTGCATGGCGATTGAAGAGCACGCCAGCCTCCGTCAGATACACGCGCCTTCCGACTCTGCGAAAAAGTGTGACCCTCAGTCTGCCTTCCAGCTCCTGTATTTGTGTCGAAACGTAGGGTTGGCTCACCTCGAGTTCTTCCGCAGCCCGCGAGAAGCTCGAGTGCCGGGCAACGGATTCAAATATCCTGACGGCCGAGAGTGTCATTAAAGACGGGGGATAAGGGTTCCGGGTACGCTCGTTGTCGACCATGGAAAATTAACCTGACCGAAATCTGTACGGCGAGTGATAAAAGTCTACATCAGAACCCGACGGGTTGAAATATCCTGAATTCGGCTTTGGTCAACGCCGGAGGACAAATGCGAGGGTGCTTACCGAATAGCGCGGGGTCTTCGACCGGCGCCGAACCGAAGCATGACAGCAAGCTCGTCCGCGCCATTGGGCGGTGGAGCCTGACCGCGTTGATGGTGAATCTAATCATCGGCAGCGGCATTTTTGTAATGCCCGCTCACGTTACCCGGCTTCTCGGCTCCTACGGCCCTTGGGCCTATCTAGTGGTCGCTGCGGGCGTAGGCCTCATCGCCGCATGTTTCGCCGAGGTAGGCTCACAGTTTGCCGAAGCGGGTGGGCCGTATCTCTACGCTCGCGTGGTCTATGGCCAACTCGCCGGAATCCAGATCGCCTGGCTGGCGTGGCTCGCGCGCCTTAGCTCCTGCGCCGCCGGTGCCAACATCTTTGTCGAGTATCTCGGCGGATTTTTCCCCGCAACACAGGGACGCTTGGCCCGGGGCGCAGTTCTCTTTTTCCTGATCGGCGGATTGGCAGCAATCAATATTCTCGGCGTCAAAGCCGGAGCCCGCCTGAGCAATTTCCTCGCGGCGGCAAAGGTCCTGCCGCTGGCGATTTTCGTCGTCGCTGGGCTGCTGCTTCTCCGCGGCACACCAGCGGTTTCGGCAGCAGCATCCACGGCCGGCCCCGGACCCAAGGAGTGGCTAAGCGCTCTCCTGCTCATCGTCTTTGCTTTATCGGGATTTGAAACCGCACTTTTCCCCATGGGCGAGGCCCGCGACACACGCCACGACGCTCCCTTCGCCCTTTTTTATTCTTTTCTCATCTGCACCGCCCTCTATGCTCTGATCCAGGTCGTCGTACTTCGCGCCCTCGGCACAGCTTTTGCCGGCGACCGTCCCCTCGCCGAAGCGGCCCGCATCTTTCTGGGCCGGGGCGGAGCCGCCTTCATGGAAGTGGGCGCGCTACTCTCCGTCTACGGCAACCTCAGTTCGCAGATGCTCAACGTGCCGCGACTCACCTTCGCGCTTGCCGAACGCGGGGACTTCCCTTCGATATTCGGCGCGGTTAGCCACAAGTTCCGCACGCCCTACTTTTCCATCGCAACTTTTGCTCTGCTGATATTTGCCCTTGCGCTTGGGGGCACGTTTCAGAACAATGCGGTCCTTTCTGCGGTGGCTCGCCTCCTCACGTACGGCGTGGTTTGCACCGCCGTGGTCACGCTCCGACGGAAGCAGCCCCAGGCCGACGCCTTTCGCCTCCCCGCCGCGCCGATCATAAGCGGCCTCGGCCTGCTCTTCGTTCTGACCATGCTGACCCAGATGGGACTCAAGGAGGTCATTGCAATCGCCGGAGCGATGGTGGTCGCGCTCCTCAACTGGATTTGGGCGCGGCGGAAGACCGTGTAGTACAACCCTCCCAACACAGCACCACGCCCGGCCCCGGCAGCAAAGTGTCCTTATGATGCGTCCGGTTATAGACATGTTTTTGGTTATGAAATGGATAACCGCTGCGAGAGAAAAATCAGCAGTTGAGTGACCCAAGTCATTGTTTTCTCCGGTTGCACGCGCGCACAGTGCAGGGGTGATTTGGCAATGCTGAGTCACGAAGCCATTTTTGATGCGCGAATCGCTCGCCGATATCCGCACCCTGGGAGCTGTCGTCCCACAAGCTCAATGGAGGAGAACATGAAGCCTGCATTAATTGGTATTGTCGGTCAGCCGGTGAAATGGAGTTCTTGCAAGGCGACCATTCCAGTTCTTTGCCGAAAATACCTGCGAAGGGTGCTCACGCAGCTTCCGCTATGGCTCTTGATGGTGGGATTGTTTACCGGTCTCATCAGCGTTTGCCTGCCAGCCCAGGCGCAGGAGGCCAAGGGTATGGTCACTGGCCACGCCACCGATAAGAACCATGATCCCCTGGCAGGTGCACGCGTAGAGTTGCAGCCGCTGGGGCAAACCGTGGTGACGGACAACGAGGGCGCGTTCAAGTTTTCCGAGGTGGCGCCCGGTAGCTATACGGTCAACATTTCCTACGTCGGATTCACCGCCTTTTCCAACGCGGTGACCGTCGCTGCAGGCGGTACGACGGACGTCGCTGCCGAGCTCAAGATTGCGACCGTGACGGAAGAGGTCATGGTCAAGGGCGAGCGCGTGTTCGCCGAGGTCGAGGCGCTCAATCGTCAGGAGACCGCCGACAACATCGTCCAGGTGCTTGCCTCGGAAGTCATCACCAGCCTGCCCAATACCAATATCGCCGACGCGGTCGGCCGCCTGCCTAACGTTTCGCTGGAGCGCGACGAAGGCGAGGGCAAATACGTTCAGATTCGTGGCACCGAGCCGCGCCTCAGCAACGTCACCATTGACGGCGTGCACGTGCCCTCCCCCGAAGCGGTGCGCAACGTGAAGTTGGACTGCATTCCCGCGGACCTTATCGATTCGGTCGAAATCAACAAGACGCTCTCCGCCGATCAGGAGGCCGACGCTATCGGCGGTTCGGTAAATCTGGTGACCAAGAAAGCAACCGAGCAGCCCTACGTCACCGTACTGGGCCTGGGCGGCTACACCCCCATCGCCGGCGGGAGGCGTCTCGACACTTTCACAGGAACCGTTGGTCAGCGCTTCGGAAGGGATAAGCGCTTCGGGGTTATGTTTGGTGGCAGCTACGATTGGAACGGGCGGGGTTACAATGACATAGAACCGTCTCCAGGGCTCACCAGCGTTGCCAACGGTGATTTCGCCAACGGCGTCCCCGTGTTTTACGGCTACGATCTTCGAGACTACCAGTTCGACCGCACTCGCTTCGGCTTTGCCACCAGCCTCGATTACAAGCTGGCCAGAGGGCCGCTTCTCTACCTCCGCGGATTATTCTCCCAATTCAATGACAACGGCCAGTACTGGGTTTATGCGCCCAGCCCCGGGCCCTATATATCGGCTACAACGACCGCTCCCACCGGCAGTATGAGTGCCAGAGATTCGAATCGCAACACATGGCAGCAGATTCTCAACCTGACTGCCGGCGCGCAACACACCTTCGGAAACAACTTCATTGCCTTCGAAGTTTCGGGCGGCCAGGCGCACTCCAAGGGTGGATATCCGAAAGGTGTTTTCGACGGGCCAAGCAATATCGCCTTTGGGCTCGACAACAGCAATCCACATACTCCAAAGCTCTTACCTCTGAATGGGGTGAATATCTACGATCCGACCACATACACCCTGAATAACGTCCGGCAACTCAACACGCCCAGTTCCGAGCGCGATTTCACCGGGAGTATCCGGCTGACCCATCACTATTCTATTGGCACTCACTTTGGTGAGATCGAGGGAGGCTTCAAAGTACGTGACGCGCAGAAAGACCAAAGTGATTCCGAAGCCTATTACTACTATACCGGGGACCAGGCTCCTCCCACGATGAGTCAGTTCTTGGGAACGTTCACGGATCCGAACTACTACATGGGAGTCTACAAGTATGGGCCGATGGCCGAGTGGAAGAAAGTGAACGGGTTTTTTAACGCCAATCGGGGCCTCTTCACATTGGACGTCAACAATTTCCATGCCCTTTCGGACGCCAACGACTTTACCGTCTCCGAACGCGTATATGCCGGCTACGTGATGAATACCATCACTCTCGGCCGGGTTCGCTTGCAGGGTGGTTTGCGTTTCGAGGAAACCCAGGGCTCGTTCGTCGGCACTCAGGCAAATTTCACGGACGGAAATTTTGTCTCGGACTCTCCAGTGCCTGGCAAACAATCCTATCTGGACGTTCTGCCGAGCATTCAACTCCAGTACTCGCTTGGAAGTAATATGGCAATCCGAGCAGCCTATGGACGGGGTATCTCCCGGCCCAATTTCGGCTCCCTTCCTCCCTTTTTCGCCGTGGATAACGGTGCTACAGTTCAGACCGTAAACGAGGGCAACCCAAACCTGGTAGCCACGCATGCCAACAACTATGACGTTATGTTCGAAAGGTACTTGAAATCCGTGGGAGTCATTCAGGCGGGTTGGTTTTACAAAGCCTTGACGGACCCTATCTATACTGTGACGACGATCCCGACGACCGGGCAGTATACCGGGTACCATGTGACGCAGCCGATCAACGGACCGAGCGCTCACATCCAAGGCATCGAGATGGCCTGGCGGCAGCACCTCAATTTTCTTCCCGGCCTCCTGGGTGGTATGGGGGTTTCGGCTAACTACAGCTATACGACATCGCAAGCTAGCTTCCCCAACGGCGCCGGACGGACCGACCACCCGACGGTCCTGCGCACGGCGCCGAACAATTGGAATTTTGACACCACCTACGACAAAGGCCCGATTTCGGCACGACTTGGCCTAACCCACAACGACGCAAACCTTTGGACCTACAACTACCAAGATGGCGCAGCGGGTGGAATCAAGGGGCCATATGGCGACATCTACCTCTTTCCGCACACCCAGGTGGACGTTCAAGTGATGTACCACATCCCCCACATGCATGATTTTCAAGCGGTTGTCTCCGTTCTCAATCTGACCAACGAAGTATTTGGTTTCTACCAGGGCAGCGAACAATATCCCATCCAGCGCGAATACTACAACCGGACCTATTCGTTCGGCTTGCGCTGGACGCCTACGTTTGGGAAGAAATGATTGACCTGACCGGCAATGTTTTTGTACCGGGGTTGAAAGAGAGAGAGTCCACTGGGAGGAAAAGCTGGACACATCGGGAAATGAATAGTCGCAGCGGGTCCATTCTTTGCAATGAAGATGTCGTCCGAAGCACAACGATGATCGCGGTACCGCGATTGTCGAAGAGGCTCGGTATAGACCTCGTGATCGCCAGCGAAGCGTTTCAGCACACCGGGAGCTTCAAGTTTCGCGGGGCCTATAATGTCGCCTCCCATGTTCCCGAGGACCTGCTCATCACAGCGTCTTCCGGAAACTACGGCCAGGCATTGGCGTATGCTTGCTCGCTCCAGAAGAAATCCTGCATTGTCGTGATGCCCACGACTTCGGCCGCTGTGAAGATCGATGCGGTGCGCGAGTACGGGGGCCAAGTTGAACTCGTCGATGTCCTGGTCAAGAGCCGTGTAGATCGGGTAGCGGAACTGGCGCGATTACATCCCGGGGCCTATCTTGCTAACGCAGCCGACGATGCTCTTGCCATTGAAGGATACAGCAGCCTGGGAAGAGAACTGAGCTCGCTACGGCCGATGCCGGATACGGTAGTCGCGCCGGTAGGAGGCGGGGGGTTGATATCGGGCATCCTTCTGGGCGCAAAAGGGAAAGGGATGCGGGTCGTCGGAGCAGAACCCCTATTGGCGAATGACGCGGCGCGGTCTCTGCGAGCAGGGAAAATTGTTGTCGATTCAATCGAATCCCCAACCATAGCCGATGGCGCACGGGCGCTCACCTTGGGGAAGCGAAACTGGGAAATCATGCACGGCGCTCTCTCAACCATAATTGAAGTACCCGAGGAGACGATCGTCGAGGCGGTTCGGCTCCTCTTCGAATTGGCAAACTTGAAGGTCGAACCTACGGGCGCCCTGGGCGTTGCGGCGGTGATGGCTCAGCCCGAATTATTTCGAGGTGAATCTGTGTGCTGCGTGGTGAGCGGTGGAAACGTCGATCCAGCTGTTTATGCCCATATTCTCGCTGGATAGGAGTGGCCCCCGATGGTTTTTTCAAAGGCAACGCAGAAGTTGAACACATTGGACTTATCCGCAAAATCGTCCAGAACAATCAAAGAAGATCAAAGAAATCAAACCAAGCAAAGCCTCCAAAAGGGGGTGCAGTAGGAAGGGTAGGACGGATTCAGGGCAAGACTCAACCGGACCACCGCGAGATTGTGCTGGCCATGAACATCTTTTGAGACCGTGAGCGGTAGTCCACTACCATTGTGCGCGTGCTGCAATGTGAGACTGTGATGGAAGCAGCGTGCGGCAAAATGAAGGTACACTATGCCAGTTAGGATCACTTCCGACACGCGAAGAGGTTTGCTTTCTAAGCTTCTGGCGAAGAAAAAGTGCTTGCGGGTGATTGAGACGCACAGCCCGCTCTCCGCACTGCTGGCGGAGCAATCCCGTGTTGAAACCAGTCCCGGAACCTACACCGAATATGACGGTTTCTGGTCGAGCTCGCTAACCGACTCCACCCTCTTGGGCAAACCCGATATTGAACTTCTGGATATCCCAAGCCGACTTTCGAAGATTAACGACATCTTTGAAGTCACCACGAAACCACTCATCATGGATGGCGACACGGGAGGGAAGCCGGAACACTTCGCATACCATGTGCGTTCCATGGAACAACTGGGCGTTTCCGCGGTTATCATCGAGGACAAGACGGGGCTCAAGAAAAACTCTTTGTTGGGCAATGAAGTTGAGCAGCATCAAGAGTCCATCCCGGAGTTTTGTCACAAAATCAAGGTGGGCAAAGCGGCGCAATTCGCCGATAACTTCATGATCATCGCCCGCGTCGAGAGCTTGATTCTTGAGGCTGGACTGGATGACGCGATGTTGCGAGCCTCCGCTTATGTGGGAGCGGGCGCAGACGGCATCATGATCCATAGCCGTCAAAAGCAAGCAACTGAAGTCGTGGAGTTCGCCCGAAGGTTCCGCGCAAAGCACCCTAAAGTTCCTTTGGTCTGTGTGCCTACCAGCTATTCGGGCGTTTACTTTCGCGAACTGGAGACGGCGGGCTTCAATATCGTAATCTACGCTAACCACCTTCTGCGAGCGTCATGTTTGGCGATGCGAACCGTCGCCCAGAACATCCTGCGCTTTGAGAGGACTGCCGAGGCGGACGAGAAGTGCCTTTCGATCAATGAGATTCTGGAGCTGATTCCCGGCACGAAGTAGTGACGAACCTGCAGGCCCGCTCCCACGAGAGCTCTAGCAGGCACCGAACCCCAACAGCTAAGGGGCTGTTGTACGAGCTACCGTGTGACGTATGTCAAAGGAGCATGCCATGTTACTCGCTGATCGTAATCGAAACATAACGCCGCCGGGCACCTCGAGAATGCGGGAACTCGCCAACGAACTAAAGCGGTCCGGCGTCGATGTCATTAACTTCGCCGCGGGAGAGTTGGATAGCGATGCCAGTGACATTATCAAGAACGCGGCCAAGCTTGCCATCGATAGAGGATGCAATAAATACACCCCGACATTGGGGATGAAGCAATTGCGCAAGGCCATTGCCGAACAGGTTTCCAAACGGTGTGGCACGGAATACAGCGGCGATGAAATTGGCGTTACCGCAGGCGCAAAGCAGGCGCTTTACAACGCTGCGATGGTGCTCTTCAATCCCGGAGATGAAGTCATAATTCCACGACCGTACTGGGTGACGTTTCCTGCCCAAGTTGAAATCGCCGGAGCAAAGCCGGTCTTTGTTGATACAAGGGGAACGGGCTACCAGCTTACTGCAAAGGGCGTGGAAAAGGCCCTGACTGCAGCGACTAAGGCGGTCATTATCAACAGTCCCAACAATCCAACCGGCGCAGTTTATGACCGCGATGTGCTTCTGCACATTGCACAAATAGCATCGGAACGAAGACTCTGGATCATCTTCGATGAGTGCTATTCGGAGCTGGTAAGAAATGGGGGCTTGCATAGCAACGTTGTGCAACTGTTGCCGACGATCAAGCCCCAGACGATTCTCGTGAACTCGTTCTCGAAGAGTCACGCTGTCACCGGCTGGCGAATCGGTTACGCCTGCGGGCCCAGGCAGGTCATCAGCGCGATGGAGAACTTCCAGGGGCACACCACGTCCAATCCTTGTAGTATCTCCCAATACGCTGCCGAGGCGGCACTCCAGAACGACGAGGGCCGCTTCATAAAAAACGTGAACGCGGTGCTGGACGAGCGACTCCGAATCGCGATGCCTATCGTGGCTTCCATGAAAGAGATCACCTGTGCGCCCGCGCAAGGGGCGTTCTATCTCTTCCTTAATGTAGAGAGGAAATTTGGGAAGGGTTATCGGGGTCGAGCCATCAGCGACGTCGGGACCCTCTGCGAGCTATTGCTGAGCGAAGCCCAGGTAGCCGTGGTACCGGGTGACGCGTTCGGCGACCCGAGCGGGCTTCGGTTGTCGTACGCCATTGGCACCAAACAAGTCGAGGAAGGGCTTCAACGGATCAAGCGACTCTTCGACAACATCACTTGAGGACCACGTTTATCTATCCTCCAATCGTGACCCTCATTGTGCATCCGGCGGTTTCGCGTTTGGGTTGCCGTTCAGATAGCGATCAAACCAGTAGATTTGCCAATTGAAACTCTCCGCTATATGTCTGGGTTCGCCAGTGCGGGTCAGATTGTGGTTATGGCAGTCCAAGAAAGGAAATGTCGGCTAAAACAAAATCATGAAATTCAAATTTCTGCTGGCGACTCTAGCTCTGTTCTTCATCGCGGCTTTTCTGGCGGTCGGCAATCACTACGGTTTTTACACAGCACCCGGCGGCGCGCTGCTAACGGTGCGCTGGCTGGCCAGCGCCGCTTTGTTTGGCTATGGCCTGGCGCGCCGAAATCTCACCGTCTGGGTCATGGTGGCCATGGTCATCGGCGCCGAGGTCGGTCACGACTGGCCCAGCTTTGCCGTCAGCCTGCGCGTGATCAGCCTCATCTTCCTGCGCCTGATCAAGGTGATCATCGCGCCGCTGCTGTTTGCCACGCTGGTTAGCGGCATCGCCGGGCACTCCGACTTGAAGAAGATGGGGCGCATGGGCATCAAGGCAATCATCTTTTTCGAACTGGTAACTACGGCCGCAATGTTCATTGGCCTAGCGGCCATCAACCTGAGCAAAGCCGGCGTGGGGGTGAGACTTCCAGCGGCGGCCGTCACGGAAACAGTCGTGCCCGCACGACCGAGTGCAACCGACATGCTGCTGCACGTGTTCCCTGAAAACATCGCCCAAGCCGTCGCCGAAAACCAGATGTTGCAGGTAGTGGTGTTCAGTATCGTGTTCGGCATTGCGCTGGCCCTGGTGAGCGAGGCCAAGCGGCGGCCCATGTTGAACTTCATCGAGAGCTTGGCGGAAACGATGTTCAAGTTTACCAACATCGTGATGCTCGCGGCGCCGCTGGGCGTAGGGGCAGCCATCGCCTATGTCGTCGGACACACCGGCATGGGAATCTTGGTGAGCCTGGCGCAACTGCTGGCGACGCTGTATGTGGCGCTCACGGTTTTTCTCCTCGGTGTGCTGCTGCCGACCGCCTATTTCGCTGGCGTGCCCATCAGAAAGTTCATCCGCGCCATCGCCGAACCGCTTTCCATCGCCTTCGGCACCTCTAGTTCGGAAGCTGCTCTGCCCAGCGCGATGGAATCCATGGAGGCCCTCGGCGTGCCGCGGCAGATCGTGGCCTTCGTCATGCCTACCGGTTACAGCTTTAATCTGACCGGTACCTCGTTGTATCTGTCGGTAGCCGCCATCTTTGTGGCGCAGGTCGCGGGTATGCACCTCAGCCTGGGCCAGCAACTGCTGCTAATGGTCACACTCATGCTGACCAGCAAGGGAGTGGCGGCCGTTTCTCGAACGGCGCTGGTGATTTTGCTGGCGACAGCCGGATCGTTCGGTTTGCCAACAGAGCCGATTTTCATCCTGCTCGGTGTGGATCAGTTGATGGACATGGCGCGCACTTCGGTGAACGTGATCGGGAACTGCCTGGCGACCGTGATCATCGCACGCTGGGAAGGCGAGTTCGAGTAAGGAGAAAGTAGATGCTCCAAAATCGAGTACGGGCTAGTGTTGACGGATGAAGGAGCGCATGAGCAGCCTGTCCTGTGGCTTTTTTGTGTGTTCAACGCGAGAACCAAATTGACTCCATCCGGCGCACCATCGTGTGGTTCGATCGATATCTCATGGGAACAAGCCCCGCACCATAGAACTTTGCCCGTCATCCGACCGGAACACGATCGGTAACCGCCAGCCGACTAGCCGGGACGTATCGACGGTAAGGCCGATATCGCAAGACTCCAAGAGTAGGCCCCTTCGCTATAATCACAATCCTACAGCGCAACGGAAAAACATCGCCATCACGGCCCTGGGGGAAGCGACGTTGCTGGAGTCAAGCCATGCGGGCCCTAGGAGGACTTAGATGTCGGATATGAATGACAAAGTAGCTCTGATCACCGGAGCGAGCAGTGGGATTGGCCGGGCGACAGCCGAGGCCTTCGCGGCGCGGGGCGCCAAGGTAGTTCTTGCTGCGCGGCGCGAACCTGAGTTGGCGACGCTCACGAGTGAGATAGAGTCTCGGGGAGGGAGAGCAAGCTTCGTGGTCACCGATGTCGCAATCGCCAAGGATGTCGAACGGATGGTGGCACATGCGATTGAGACATTTGGCCGGCTCGACTACGCGGTGAACAACGCCGGCATCGAAGGGAAGTTCGCAGGCATTACGGATCTACCCGAGCAGGAATGGGATCGAGTTCTCGACACGAACCTGAAGGGCACCTTTCTGTGTTTGCAGTACGAGGCCCGAGCCATGCTTGCGGGCGGACATGGCGGTGCGATCGTCAACGTCGGTTCCGTAAACTCTTTTCTCGGCTTTCCCACCGGCTCGGCGTACGTCGCCTCGAAGCATGGACAGATTGGCCTGACTACGAGTGTTTCCGCGGAGCTGGCACCGCAGGGAATCCGGGTCAACCTCGTGTGTCCAGGATTCATCGATACGCCGAGGAATCCCGCTAGGAGAGCGGTTGCCGCGACGCTAAAGACGCTCGCCGACATCTTTGGTTGTCCCGAGCGACACAGCTCCGGAACACAGCGCGGCCAACGCCAACAATGTGCTCAACCCCAGAGCCAACAACTGCCTCATCCATTTCCAGCGAAAATCGCAATCTACCTGAAAGGCTCCGATGGCCCTCTGGCATTGATGCAGCACCCGGTTGCGCGCATCGAGGTAAACCTGAGTCAGCGGTGCAGGAATCCCGATTCAGGTGGTACTAGAGTCGCCGGCGGAGTATGGGGACCTGCTCAAGGTCGCGGCCTCGCAGGCGGATCAAAAAGATGTCACGCTTGTTGCCGGTGATCCCTCAATGCAAACGAGATGCTCCATGCGCGCTCGTCGTGCCTATCGTCCCGGTGTTAGTTGCGAGCTTGCGTTTCAGTGGTGTAAACCATTCCGTGTGCTCGCGCTGAAAACGATTGTGCCAGCGCGGACGCCACAACACTGTCAGTAAGCGATACAAATCGACTTGCACTCCGTGTAGGCCTCGATCGCGCTGCGGCCATGTTCGCGCCCGATGCCAGACTGTTTGAAACCGCCAAAGGGCATGTTGGGATCGACCACATTATGCGAATTGATCCATACGGTGCCCGCGTCCAGGCGCTCCGCCACTCGCAGGGCTTTGCTGATGTTGGAGGTCCAGACGCTGGCCCCCAGCCCGTAGACCGTGTTGTTGGCCTCGCGCACGACTTCTTCAAGATCGTCGTAGGGCTGAGCGATCAAGACGGGTCCAAACACCTCCTCGCGGGTCAGGGTCAGCGGCCGCCCAGTGGTGTTGGCGAACACGGTAGGTTGGACGAAGTAGCCATTCCGATCCGCAGCGTTACCTCCGGCCACAAGTTGGGCACCTTCTTTCACGCCCGTGTCAATCAGCCGCAATACATTTTCTCGCTGGCGCTGGGAGACGAGTGGTCCAATCTGCGTTGCCGGATCGAATCCCGAGCCGACCACCGCATTGCGGGCTGTGTCGGCCACGCCTGCGACGACGCGATCGAACTGCTTCTTATGCACATACAGACGGGATCCGGCGGTACAAACCTGGCCTTGGTTGAAAAAGATGGCCGCGCTGGCACCCGCCACCGCCACGGCCGGATCGCAATCGTCGAGCACCACAACCGGGCTTTTCCCGCCCAGTTCCAAGGCAACCCGCTTCACGGTGCTGGCGCACTGCTGCCCGATCCAGATGCCGACCTCGGTGGACCCGGTTAAGGTGATCTTGTTAACGTCAGGATGTTGCACCAGGGCCGCGCCGGCAACGCTGCCGCTGCCTACGATGACGTTCAGCACCCCCGGCGGAAAGCCTGCTTCCAGGGCAAGCTCGGCAAAGCGCAGTGCTGTCAGGGGCGTGTCTGACGCCGGCTTAAGTACAACCGTACAGCCGCAAGCCAGAGCCGGAGCAATTTTCCAGACCGCTATCATAAGCGGAAAATTCCAGGGCACGATGGCGCCCACCACACCCACCGGTTGCCGCCTTACGATCGCCTGATACTTGGTGCCGGGTGGCATCGGGAAGGAAATATCGATGGAATCGCCATGGATTTTCGTTGCCCAGCCCGCCATGTAACGCAACCACTGAACGCTTGCCCCCACGTCAACCGCGTGCGCCACGCCCAGCAACATGCCCTGGTTTAGCGTCTCGAGTCTGGCCAGTTCGTCGGCATGTTGTTCCACGAGATCGGCGAGCTTCTGCATGAGCCGCTCGCGCACCGCCGGCAACATATCCCGCCAACTCGCATGGTGGAGCGCCGTTTTTGCCGCTTGCACCGCTGCGTCGACATCAGCGGCCGTCGCCTGCGGCACGCGCGCAATCTCCTGGCCGGTCGCCGGATCATGGAGAGTGAATGTGCTATCGCCGGAGGCGGTCCGCCACTCGCCGTTGATGAACATGCGAGTTTGCAACTGGGAGAGATCGATTTCGGGAAAGGTAGTTGTGCTTTTCATGGCGTTTTATCCTTTTTCTCGGCGGTCACGCGCCCGGCAGCGGCTGTGCGTGCAGGGAACATCTCGTGATTGAGCCTTCAATACGAAGAAGGAACGGCTGGTCACCGTGCAGGCCGTTCCTTCCCGGTTTGTTCTTCAAGTTGCCAGCCAGTCACCGCCGATCCAACTCGGCGAATGCTTCGTGCAGCACGTCCGCCGCACGATCCACATCTTCCTTGCCAAAAATCAGCGGCGGCGAAAGGATGATTTTGTGGGCAAGCGAGCGTACCAAAACGCCTCTGTCTTTGCAGAACTTGTAAATTGAGATCGGGAAGGGATGGCCCGGCGGGTAGGCTTCCTTCGACTTCTTATCCATCACCATCTCAATGCAAATCATCAAGCCCTTGCCGCGCACATCGCCAACCGACGGGAAGGACAGAAGTTCCTTCTGCAACCTGCTCTGGAAGTAAGCCCCCTGCTTGCCGGCGTTGTCGGTCAGTTTTTCGCGCAGCACAATGTCCAGACTGGCGATGCCAGCGGCACAAGCCACCGGATGGCCGGTGTAGGTGTAACCGTGCATGACCAGCGCATAGGGCGAATCGCTGTTCCAGGCTTCGGCGACGCGGTCGTTCACAACCGTCGCCCCGAGCGGGATGTAGGCGGAACTAAGACCCTTGGCAAAGTTCATAATATCCGGCTTCACGCCCCAGCCACGGCAACCCAGGAAGGACCCGGTACGGCCGAACCCAGTGACCACCTCGTCGGAGATCAGGAGTATGTCGTTGCGATCGCAAACCTCCCGCACCAGCGGCCAGTAATTCGGCGGCGGCACGTGGACCCCGCCGGCCCCTTGCACCGGCTCGGCGATAAAGGCAGCGACCGTCTCCGGACCGTAATATTGGATATCCCGCTCCAGTTCGCGGGCGCAGATCTTGCCCAGTTCCTCGGGATCGTTCGTCCAGCGATTGCGATATAAAACCGGACTTTCGACCTGGTGGAAATCCGGCATCGCGGGACCGTAGGCCAAACGATAGATATTGATGCCGGCGGCCGACATGGCCCCAAAATGCAAGCCGTGGTAAGCCTCCTTGAGCGAGAGGATTTTCACCTTGGTGGGCTTGCCCTTGAGTTTCCAGTACTGCCGCGCCAGCTTGAAAGAGGTTTCCGCGGCGTCCGATCCCCCTGAGGAGAACAGGACTTTGGCGGCGTGTTCCGGCTGCAACAGACCGATGAGCTTGGCTGACAGTTCAATCGAAGGCGGATTGCTCGTGCCCGCGAAGGTGGAGTAGTAGGCGATGCGATTCAACTGATCGATGATTGCCTGATTCATCTCGGGCCGATTATGCCCAACATTGACATTCCAAAGACCAGCCGTGCAATCCAGATAGGCGTTGCCGTCGATGTCGGTGACATGAACTCCAGATCCGCTGGCGATAATGAGCGGTGGATCCGCCTCCGACATCCTCGGCGCCGTCATCGGATAAAAAGCGTACTTGGTATTGTTCTCCTTGATGGAGCTTGCTGGCGTGGCCTCTTGCAGGATTTGCGGATTCATTATTTCTCCTTCTGTCTCAATCGTTCGTGGCAATCATAGGGCAGATCGCATGACACTCGCGTCTTGTAAGCGCCAAGTACTCACCGCAATTTTGCTGTCCCTTACGGACAGCGCATGTTTCGCTGCTCTAAGTAAAACTGCATCTTCAAAATGCATACCTTAACGCAAATTGGATCAGGCGTGGCGTACCCACAACTTGGTTGATCTTTCCAAAGGTGGGACTGCCTCCCGCGCTTTCAATGTCGACGGGATACACCGGGTTACCGAACGACGGAGTGTTCGAAAGATTGAAGAACTCCGCCGAAAACTTCAGTTGCTGGTGCTCACTGAGATGGAACGACCTGCTGACCGAGAAATCCAGGTTTAGCTGGCGCGGCCCGTGGAAACAGTTGCGCCCAACGTTGCCAAACCCGCTGGAGTTGTCAGGGCTGTTGGGAGCGACGGGAGCCGGTACGAATGCATGGGCGTTGACGTAGCCATTCAGGCGGCTCTCCGTACTCCCGGAAGTGAGGGCGTTGGAGCAACTAAATCCAGGTGCGAAGTCGGGGGTCACCAAGTTGGGACTGCTCAGATAACCATACACGGCGCCGCCGGCGGAATCCACCACCGTGAAAGGCGCACCCGACTGTAGTGTGAACACGCCGCTGAATTCCCAACCGCCCAACGCCCGCCCGGCGAAGTCGTGGCGCTCGGCAAAGAAAGGCAAGGTGTAATCGTAGTTGGTTATCCAGCGCTGACGCCGGTCGAAATCCGAAGGCCCGCGAGAGGCAGCTCCGGTGAGTTGATTGTTCATGCGCGTGTCGAAGGCGACCGAAGCCGTCGAGGTATCGTCCGTTGCCTTGGAATACGTATAGGCGCTCTGCATGTTCAGCCCTTTGGAGAAACGGCGGGAGACGGTTACATCCAGACCATGGTAGTGGGAATTTGCGTCCTGACCAAACTTCTCATAGCCAAAGGGCGCACTGCCCAGGTAGGGGGAGCGCGCAATAACGTTGGCAAAGGTGTTCTGCGTGATGGTATAGGTCTGGCCAAAAACTGGACTACTCGGATCCTTCACCGTCACTGTGATCGGTTGAGTTGGGCTGGCCAGCATGGGCTGATTGGCGTCATTCGCTTCGCGCAGGTGCGTTCCCTTGGAGCCAAAGTAGCCGACCTCGAGCGTCCAGTTCCTGCCGAGAGAACGTTCCACAGTGAGGTTCCATTGCTGCATGGTGGGTGATATAAAGCGCCGCGGAATCTGCGGCGCGAAGTCGTAAAGCACGTTCCCGGAAAAGCAGGGATTTGAAAAGGTAGTGTCGGTCGTCCAAGCTCCATTGCAAATGGGGCTGGTGTTAAAGCCGCTGAAGAGCGAGGGTGTGGGAACAGAACTGGCATTCATCTCGCCGATGGCCGGGACCTGATTGGGAGGCGCACTAAAGTAAGTGGCTAGACCTCCTGGGTTAGGATTGATTCCCGCCGGCGCAACCTGGGGCATCGTCGGTGGGGTCAGGATCATGTTCTCCAAAGAACCGATATCTTCGCGGACCGTGTAAATGCCGTAGCCGGCGCGAATCGAGGTGGTGTGGTGGCCGCCGACATCGTAGGCAAAGCCGATACGCGGTTGCAAGACGGTAGTGTAGTTATTGTCCAACCCCGACCGCTGTGCGGTGCCGGTCACGCCCGGCAGTTTGAACTGATCGATGCACTTGGGCCAGAAGAAGGGCTGCCCGGTGGTGGCCAGCAGGTTCGGATCAAAATTGCCTTGGTGGCACAAGGCATCATAGGGCGCTCCATTCCAATCCACGCGGAAACCAAGGTTCACGGTTAAAGTCTTGGTAACGCGATAGTCATCCTGAGCGAACATGGAGAAGTTTGGGATCTTGTAATCATGATTCGCGAGCCCGCCGGCGACCAAGGTTCCGGGAGCGAGGTTGCCAACCAGGAAGTTCTGGAAATCGCTGAAAGGAACCGCGGGATCAAAAGGAGATGCGCCGGGGCCAAAGAAGAGGAAACCGTCGTCGTCAATGGGATTGAAGCGGCGCACGTCGCTGCGATCAAACCCGCCACCAAAGCGGAAATTGTGATTCGCGTGCACCCAGCTCAGGGTTTCGAGGAGGGAGATCCCATCCGAGAGGCTGGACATGGGAGTACTGGGGAAAGGACCCATTTGTATTCCGAGTTGGGCGAAATTCAGCCGGTAGATATCGGACGAGACGTTGTTCGTGGGCCGGTTAATTCCCAAGTCCTGTACTGTCACCGGGGCAACGTTCCGGAACTTGTAACTGATGACGTTGACGCCGAAACGGATATCGTTCACCAGGTGGTCGGTGAAGAGATGGGTTTCCGCCAGACTGGCAAAGCGGTTGCGCAGCGGAATGTCAATGGGAAAGTCCAGATTGCTCTGCGAACCTACGCCTCCGTTCAACAGCTGGAATGAATCGCCGCCGAACGGCTGTTTCGTTTCCGAGTTGGAGAAGAAGAAGCGCTCGGCCAAGCGATCCTTACCGCCATGGAAATCACGGTCCCAGTTCGCGGTAAACTGATTGTCCGTAAATCGGCCAGGGAGGCTGACGCGGAAGGGGACGATCATTCCGGGAGTTGTGCCGGACGCTACCGAAGGCAGGGGAAAAAGGTATCCCCCGGCGTTCGGGCCAAACTGGTTGCTCTGGAAGCTCAGAAGCTGGACGGCCATGGGATCCAGATTGGCTACGGGCACTCCAAAGTCGTTCGCCAAGGCGGCCATATTAGCGACGCCGCGGTCCGCCGCTGGAATGTAAGGAAGGTTGGTGCTGATGATAGCCCCCGGAGAGTCGCCGCTCTGCTGACGGGTGCCCTGGTAGTTGAAGAAAAAGAAACCCAGCTTGGCATCCGGCCCGATGGGTCCACCCACACTCCCACCAAAAATGTTTTGTTTGATCACCGGCCGGTCCAGCCCGTCTTGTTTGAGGAAGAAATCATTCGCGTTGAGCACGGTGTTACGGAAATACTCGAACGCGTCGAAGTGAACGCTCTTGGTGCCACTTTTCAGAATGGCATTGATGTTTCCCCCGCCATTCCGGCCTTGCGTCGCATCGTAAAGGCTGGTGGCCACCTTGAATTCCTGGATGGAGTCGGGACTGGGGAGGGGCGAAAAAGCAAGTTCCCCCTGGTTGGTAGAGTCGTTGGCACCGATCCCGTCAATCTGATAGTTGTTATCGTCTTCCCGGCCACCATTGACCTGAATGCGGACATCGCCACGCCCCAACTGTGCGGCAGCGTTCAGGGAAGAAGATGCTCCGGCGGAGAGGGCCAATAGCTGCTGGAAGTTGCGGGTAGCGAGCGGGAGCTCGCGAATGGCCGCGCCGCCGAGCGAATTTCCCGTTGTCGCCGCCGTGGTTTCGATATTTTCCGCCTCGGACTGCACTTCCACAGTTTGGACGCCGACCTTCGCTTTCAAAGCTATGGGTAGTCGCGTCGTTTCGGTAACGCGCACTTCGACGCCACGCACCAACATCTGACCAAAACTGGGAGCGCTGACCTGAACGTTGTAGGTGCTCGCGGGAAGGAGTGTGAAGGCAAACAGTCCTGTGGAACTGGTGGTCTCGGTGCGCACCACCTCTCCGGTCGTCGCGTTCAGCACCTGAACCTGCGCACCCGCAATGACCGCACCCGTTGGATCTTCGACGTCACCGCTAAGCGCGCCCGTTGCACCTCCTTGAGCTTGGAGCTGGAGCGGGACAGCCATGAAGACTACCAGGAAAGGAATTATCCAGAACGGAATGCTCTTGTGTTGCTTGGCCATGAGGAAGCTCCTTAATGGATCGCTGTCAGACAAGTCCCCTTGGGCAGGGGTGGCAAATGTTGGAGGAAGGCGCGGCCCTGCCGCTGCAGACCATAATTACATACAATATTACATTCACTATGTCAAGACATTTTGCATTTTTTATTTTCCACGTCTTGCTGTGGGGCCATTTCGCGGTCTCCGGTCAGATTTAGAGTTTGTGCATGCCCAGGCGCGCGAAGCGCGCAGGGTTGACATAGCGAAGCCGCAGGGCAAGAAGAGCCCCGGTCAGCGCCGCGACCAGGATTAGCGCCGGCAGGACAACCGCGAGCGTGTGGGATGCCCCGGTCAAGACGTCGAAGTGGATGAACGCGAGGATCACGATGACGACAAAGGCGATGCCGGCAACCACCGGTGCCAGCACCGACCTCAGGGTGCTGCAGGCCAGCCGCGGGTTCCGCAGAAAGAACGCGGGCACGGCAAAAGAAACGAGCGCCATCAGCACGATCACGCCCAGAGTTCCCACATTCGTGAGCCAGGAGAACAGGGTCAGCACCGGATCGCCGCCCGCCACCACAAAAATAAACACAACGCTTGCGGCCAAGAGCGTCTGCAAGACGGAACCGATATGGGGGCTCTGATGGATAGCATGGGTCTTGCCCAAACGGCTGGGCAGCAACCCATCGCGGCCCATGGCGTAAAAATACCGTGCCACCGAATTGTGAAAGGCCAGCAGGCCGGCAAATACACTGGTGACGAAAAGAATCCGCAGAAGCGTAGTCAGCCATCCTCCGACATATTGATTGGAGAGTTCGAACAGGAGATGGGTGGGATCGGGCAGCCCGCGGATTGTACTGACCACCTTTTCCGCGCCAATGCCAGTGACTACGCACCAGCTCGACAACGCGTAGAAGCCGCCAATCAAAAGCACGGAGAAATAGGTGGCGAGGGGAACCGTCCGTTCGGGATCTTTAGCCTCTTCCGCGTAGATAGTCGTCGCTTCAAAGCCAATGAAGGCGGCGAAACAAAACAGCAGGCCGATGGAGGGCGAACCGCTGGTAAAGGCGCGCGGCGTGAACGATGCGCCGCTGACGCCGATGGCACCTCCAAACCTGAGAATTGCCATATCCAGGATCAGCACCCCGAGGTATTCGCCGACCACGAGCGCGCCCAGAACTTTCGCAGACAGGTCAATCTGGCGATAGCCGAGCACAGCGATGACCGCCATGGCCACATAGGCATACAGCCACCAGGGCAGATGCACGCCCAGCAAACTTTGCAGCAAACCGCTGCTGGCGGCTCCGAACATGCCATAAATGCCAATCTGCATGGTGTTGTAAGCCACGATCGCGATAATGGCGGCGGCCCCGCCAAGGGTGCCACCAAGCCCGCGCGTCGTAAAAGCATAGAAGGCGCCGGCATTTGTCACGTAGCGCGCCATGCTTGTGTAACCGACCGAGAAGATCAGAAGGATTGCCAACACGATGAGAAAGGTGGCGGGAATCCCGGCGCCGTTGCCGAGGAGCATGGCGACCGGCACGCCGCCAGCCATGGCCACGAGCGGACCTGCGGCCGAGACCACGAAGAAGGTAATAAACCCCACTCCCAGCACACCGCGCCGCAGTTCACCGCCTTCCGCAGTTGCTACGGGCAGAACCGACTCCGTTTCGTTGTCTCCCATGGTTTCCCAATTCCCGGCCACCTGTAGCATCGCGGGTGGACGAATAAGACCGCACCCCGTAGGCGGAGCGGCGCTGCGAAGCGCATTCGGTGAACGCGAGAGCTGCCCCAGCCCGGATGCGGCCGCGCGAATTCTTAGGCGGGTGCAACCGCGCGCTCGCTTGTGTTATACAATATTGCATGTAATCTAGCAACTCTTCTTTCTGGCCAACGGAGAAGACCGGCATGAAGAAACCAAAACCGTGGATTGACGTAGGACAACTTGCGAAAGCCTTCGCGCCTGACAGTTATGCCCTGCCTCTGAGCCAAGACCTTGCCGGAAAGGTGGTAAATCTCCACTTCGAGGACAGGACCTCCGCCGAATGCCGCTTCGAGACCGCGAGCAAGCTGGTGTGGAAGCCCACTTCCAGCGCAAACTGCGGCCAAGGAACGGAGGAGACCTGCTCGGTCACCAGAGTGCGCAAAGGGATTTATTTTGTCGATTTCGGAAAGCACCAGGAACGAGCAACCACCCTCAGCCTGGTACTGGATCTGCGCCGCGGCATCTTTACGGCTCTGGAGGGCCGCTTACCGGGAAAGGCAGAAGCCAGGCAAGACCTGCTAGGCCGAGTCTTTGCCGGCCGTGAGCTGACAGACGTGGTCGCAACTTTCCGCTGCGGCGCGATCAACCGTTCTTTTGGGGCCGCAACGCCACGACATACCGTGACTGAAGAACTGGTGGGCAGGCGTATCGAATATACTTACAGCCCCACGGAACGCTACGAACACATTTACCTCAACGGGAGTTTCTACACGTGGCACTGTCTGCTCGGTGCGGAGAAGGGGCTGGCCGACACCGACCGCTGCCATAGTTACCAGCTGGCGCGTGATTTGTACCTCTTTGTCTGGCGGGAAAAAATCGTTCCTACTCTCGGCGTTGTGGTTGTGGACCTGAAGGCCAGGAGAACCACGGGGAAGATCTTCGGCTACCAGGGGAATGACTTCAGGAAGGCGGTCAATTTCCGCGTCGGCGCCCGGGCGCGCGTGCGGAACATTACCCGGCAGCGGGTCGAGCGGCGCAAGCCTCCACATTCATGACGGCTGCCCTTCATTACGAATTCTTCTTCTTTCTTGCTTACCCTGGGCCGCGCGTCAACTCTGTCAGCAACTCGGTGAACACCGCGTCGAAGCTGGCGATATCTTCTTCGGTGGTGCAGGCGGAGATCAATGTCATATTGTGAAACGGCGTCAGAAGTATGGCGCGATTCAGGAAATAGAGATGAATCAGCGCCTCGATCTCGTCGTTGCGCGCGGCGGCCGCCTCACTGCCATTGCGTGGCGGCGTGGGACGGTAGAGATACTCGACCCGTGAGCCGACCCGAGTGACGTGCCAGGGCAAGCGGAACTCCCGCAGGTGCCGGCCAATCAGATCCTCAAGCTTCTCCGCCAAGCGGTTCATGCGTTCATACACGCTCTCGGTCATTACCTGTTCCAGAGTCGTCCGAATGGCCCGCAGCGTCAGCGCATTCGCGGCCAAGGTCCCGCCGAAACCGTAGTGATTGATGCCCGGGCCGCTGGTCTGGCCTTCGACCGCCTTTCGGATCGCTTCACTCATTCCGTAGACCGCGCTGGGAATGCCGCCGGACCATACCTTGCCGATGACGATCATGTCGGGATCGAGCCCGTACAGGGCGGTGCAGCCGCCTGGGCCCGCGCAGATGGTGTGGGTCTCGTCGATGATCAGCACGGTCCCCGTCTGGCGCGTCAGGCGCCGCAGCGCCTCGTGGAAGCCGGGGGCAGCGGGCACCATTCCGATATTGGTCATCATCGGCTCGGCCAACACGGCGGCCACGTCGCGCGACTCCAAGGCCACAGCGAGGGCGGCGACGTCATTGAATTCGATGAGCTTGGTCGTATCGTGAAAAGCAACGCCATTCGGACTGATCCCGTATTGCGGGACCATTTGACCGTCGCGCAGCTCAACTTGCGTCTCATCCACCGAGCCATGGTACTTCCCGTTAAAGACGAGAACTTTGTCGCGCCCGGTGACGATTCTCGCCAGACGCAGAGCAAAGCGATTGGCGTCGGTTGCCGAGACCGCGACCTGCCAGCAAGGGAGCTTGAAACGCCGTGTCAACTCCTCGCCGACAAAGATGGCGTCTTCGGTGGGCAGCATATAGGTGGCGCCTTGAGACACGATCATGTCGGCGATGGCGCCGGCCACGGCCGGGTTGGCGTGACCGAACAGGGCGGCCGAATCTCCCATGCAGAAGTCGATATAGCGATTGCCGTCCACGTCGAGCAGGCTGGCGTTCTTGGCCTGCGCGGCGAATATCGGATAGGGGCCGGCCCACTGGCTCATCCAGTGCAGGGGAACACCGTGCATCAGGTGGTGGCGAGCGCGCTCATGCAGGGCTCCCGATTTCGGGTGAGCCTCGCGGAATCTGGCTTCCTCGCGTGCCCAGAGGAGGCGAATGCGGGACGGGTCAATCCCGTGAGAAGCCGTTTGCTTGGCGGATAGTGCCATTGCTTCCACCTCTTTCGGGCAACCGATTCAGGACTCTGCAACAACAAGGGCAAAAAGCTTGTTCAGCATCTCAACATCATTGATATAACTGGAGAGGACGAGGACCAATTTCGAGTTCAACATAGCACTCTCCTCCAGCGATTTCCGGGCATGTAAGTTTACGAGCATTTCGTAGATCGCCTCAGCGTGCTCGGTTGTAAGGTTCAATTCCGGGATCATCTTTACCCTCCTGCAGGCGTCGGCGTGACCCGCGCGGTCCCCACCGTTCGCAACAGCGCAGCCATTAAGCTAGTGGCTTGCAGTTGGCGCCAGCGGGCGGCAACATGCTGATCGGGACGGATCAGATATGCCGTCCCCGGCTGCGCATCATAGCGGGAGCGAGCCATGCCCTGCGGATCGCACACAATCCGAAGTCCATCTAGCCGGTTGATATTGGCATTCATGCTGTTGCAAACCACCAACGGCTGAAGACTGATTCCCAGCGTTTGCGCCTCCTGCACCGTTCGGGCAATTTCGGGAAGTTCAGTCCTCTCCTCATCCGCGAACACGAGAAGACAGAAATCGCGCCCCAGATGGCTCAACAACCAGCTATCCTCGCCTGTGGGCAGCTTCACCGGAGCATCGATGCACGGCGAACCAGGCACAAGCTTGCCTTGGAAGGGTTCAACATCAGGTGTCTGCAGGCCACATCCACACAACGTTGTGGGACGGGACAACCGACCGCTGTTCACCATTTGTTGAGCAAAGTCAAAGCGATGCGCCAACTGGAGAACTGCATCGCGCAAGAGTTGGCTACCGTATCCTTTCGGCGTCATGAAATCGGTGCTGCGCGTTGAGTTCAGGATATTCTCATCGGCTGCGAGGCCTCGCTCTTCATCGTAAGAGTCGAGCAGATCTTCCGAAGCTTTAGCTTCGAGCACAAGAACCAACTTCCAGACAAGATTATTGGCATCCTGGATGCCACCGTTTCCCCCGCGCGCGCCGAAGGGGGACACTTGATGCGCACTGTCGCCGACAAAAATGATTCGGTTGTGACGGAATCGCTTCAGCCGGCGGCATTGGAAGGCATAGATACTGACCCACTCCAACTCGAATGGTGTGTCCTCCCCCAGCATTGCTTTCAAGCGCGGGATGACGCGTTCCGGCTTGCGCTCTTCCTCCGGATCTGCGTCCACTCCGAGCTGAAGGTCAATACGCCAGACGTCATTCGCCTGCCGGTGCAGCAGAGCGCTTTGGCCGGAGTGAAAGGGAGGATGGAACCAGAACCAGCGCTCCGTCGGGAAATCCGCCTTCATGCGGACGTCCGTGATTAGGAAACGATCCTCGTAAACTTTTCCTTCAAACGATAGGCCCAGAATTCTGCGGGTGGTACTGTGGGTTCCGTCGGCAGCCACCACATATTGCGAGCAAAGGTTGTAAGCGCCGTCCGGCGTTTCCACCCGAAGCGTAACTCCAGTGCTGCCCTGCTTTGCGCCGATTACGCGGTTCTGCCATCGCAGATCGACTCCCAGTTCCACAGCCCGTTCGACCAGGTACTCCTCAAGATACGATTGCTGAAGGTTGACGAAAGCGGGCATCTTGTGCCCCGGTTCCGCCAGGAGATTGAAGCTGTATAGCAATTCATCCCGATGGAATACCTTGCCGATGTTCCAGGTCACGCCTTTCTGCAAAACACGATCGGCTACACCAAGGCGATCCAAGATCTCCAGCGTGCGCTTGGCCCAACAGAATGCGCGGCTACCCGGCGATACCGTATCGTCCTCATCCAGTAGAGTTACCTTCACTCCGTGCAGTGCCAGGTCAATCGCCGCACAGAGGCCAACTGGGCCTGCGCCAACGATTGCCACAGGCCATGGCTGCGCCTGCTTACCATCCAGTTCGGACGGGCGCTCGTAGCTGAACTTCTTCAGTTGTTCTGCCTTCATCTTTATTATCTCGGTGGGCGACGCAAGCACCGTTTTATTCGCCAGGCGCCACGGAATGTGCCAGGGTAAGGTTAGCAACTCGAGAAGGATATTCTTCTAGCCCCTCAAAACCTTCCACATCTGCATGTCACGCTCGGCAGTCCAGATTCTCGGATGCTTGATGCCACTGGCTTCGTCAAAGGCGCGCGATACATCGAAAGGCAAACAATGTTCGTAGATAAACACCTTGTCGAACTTGGGATCCATCTTTGAGCGTGTGTACGCGAACGTCTCTTTCAACGATTTTTCGGCACTGACTGCCTCTTTGGCGCTGGTAAACAGCGTCGTTACAAAGTCCTTCGTATAGTCGAGCCCGGCATTCACCTGCTGAGGATTCTCCAAGGCTGGGCCGCGGCCCGGCACCAACTTCTCCGGTTTCATCGCTCGCAGCTTTTCGAGCGTATCGGGCCATTCTTCGAGTTGCGCGTCGCCCGTATAAGCCGCCGCGCCGTACTCGACCAGATCCCCCGAGAACAGAATGCGCTGCTCCGGAAGCCAAACGATGGTGTCACCTTTCGTATGGCCAGGACCTGGGTGCAAAATCTCTACCCGAAGCTTGCCGAGGAAAAGGGTGATTTGTCGATCGAATACCAAAGTCGGCCAAGTGAGTCCGGGAATAGACTCAGCCGCTTGGAACAGACGCGGAAACCGTTCGATCTCGGACTGCATGTCCTGGGCGCCACGCTCAACAATCAATTCATAGGTACCGCGGCTCGCAATAATCTCATTGCATCCCTGACTGCGATACGCCGAAGCGCCGAGGACGCGAACGGCATGGTAGTGAGATAAAACAACGTGCCGGATTGGCTTATCCGTAACCTCGCGGATTCGGCCAATCAGTTCCTGAGCCATGGCGGGGGTGGCTGTTGTATCGATGACCACAACACTTTCGTCGCCGATCACAACACCGGAGTTGGGATCCCCTTCGGCGGTATAGGCATAGGCGTTTTCCGAGAGCCTGGTGAAACTGACCTTCTTCGGGGCCATATCCGCCTTCGAAGCAAACTGTGTACTCATATCCGCTCACCTCATCGGGTCTTGAATTCCTCGAACCTCCGCGCCGCTCTCCCAAATGCCGCGGATCCGCCGTCCTGCGTTCGAAGCGAAACTACGTTAGGCCACTTACAAGGCAGCTCCTTTTGCTGTTGCCGGTGGCGCTCCAGTTTGCAGTCTCAGCCACCGCC